>Ga0214473_10003025_pt1 | contig 20548 bp, 19 predicted proteins | sample RVTome_7_FD_203509 | JGI IMG/M metagenome (GOLD analysis project Ga0214473, IMG submission 203509) | Soil microbial communities from uranium-contaminated site in the Upper Colorado River Basin, Wyoming, United States - RVT98D197 | ecosystem: Environmental > Terrestrial > Soil > Contaminated >... | reverse complement strand
CTGCAGGGCCGGGGGCGCAGTCACTACCAGCGGCGCAGGAATCACGGTCGTTTCCTGCGGGGCGGGAGGCGCGGTCACTTCCTGTGGCGTCGGGGTCTGCGCTGCCGCGCTCAGGGCGAGCAGCAGTACAACGGACAACGCGAGTTTTGGCACAGTCATTCCGACTGCCGGATGGGGCTCAGGTTCCGCCGGGCACTACGGCACGCTGCGGCGCCGGTCAGGCGAGCCGCGCGCGGACCATGTCCGGCACGGCCGCGAGCGTGGCCTCGAGCTTCGACGGATCGCTGCCGCCCGCCTGCGCGAAGTCGGGCCGGCCGCCGCCGCGGCCGCCTAGCTGGCCCGCGACCTGGCCGATCAATTCTCCAGCTTGAATCAGCGACGTCAGGTTAGGCGTCACACTGCAAACGATAGTGACCTTGCCGTCCTCAGTCGGTGCTCCAAGTACGACGACGGCCTTCTCGAAGCGACTCTTGTACCTGTCCGCAGCGTCTCTCAGCGACTTGGCATCCGCGCCAAAGATCGTCCCATTGATCACGGTGACGTCCTTGATCTTGACCGCGGACTCAGCCAGGTCCTGAGTGCCGCCGCCTCCCGAAGCGATCCGTGACTTCAAATTCGTGAGATCCCGCTCAAGCTTCTTCTGGCGCTCGAGGAGCTGCGCCACCTTGTCCTCGGCCTCGGCCGGCGAACCGCGAACCAGCGCCGCGATGCGCTTCAGGCTGCCCTCGGTCGCCTTCACGGCCTCGAGCGCGCCCTCGCCCGTCACGGCCTCGATGCGGCGGATGCCGGAGGCGATGCCGCCCTCGGAGGTGATGCGAAACAGCCCGATGTCGCCGGTGCGACTCACATGCGTGCCGCCACACAGTTCGGTCGAGAAATCCCCGAACGACAGCACGCGCACGACGTCGGCGTATTTCTCGCCGAACAGCGCCATCGCCCCGGACTTGACGGCTTCCTCATAGGGCAGCTGCCGGATCACGGCCGGGGCGTTGCGGCGGATCTCGGCATTGACCCGCCGCTCGATGGCCTCGAGCTCTGCCGGCGTGACCGCCTGCGTGTGCGAGAAATCAAAGCGCAGGCGATCGGGCGCGACCAGGGATCCCTTCTGCACGACGTGCCTGCCCAGCAGCTGGCGCAGCGCGGCGTGCAGCAGATGCGTCGCGGAATGATTCAGCACCGTGGCCTGGCGGATCTTTTCGTCGACGCGCGCGCTGAGCTGGTCGCCGACCTTCAGCGAGCCGGACTCGACGCGGCCGATGTGCAGATGTGCATCGCCGAGTTTTTTCGTGTCGGCGACCTTGAACCGCGTCCTGGCGTTCTCGAGCACGCCGACGTCGCCGACCTGGCCACCCGCCTCGGCATAGAAAGGTGTGCGGTCGAGCACAACCTGCACTTCATCGCCGGCCGAGGCCGCCTTCACTTCGGCGCCGCCCTTGAAAATGGCCTGGATGGTGCCCTCGCTCACCAGCGCATCGTAGCCGCAGAACTTGCTTTCGGAGGCAATCCCGGCCTGTCCGCGCAGGTCCACGCCGAAGCGGCTGGCCGCGCGGCCGCGCTCGCGCTGGCCCGCCATGGCGGTCTCGAAACCTGCGGTATCCACGGCCAGCCCGCGCTCGCGTGCGATGTCCGCGGTCAGGTCCACCGGAAAGCCAAAGGTATCGTAAAGCTTGAAGACGGTCGCGCCGGGGATGGTCTTGCCCTTCAGCTTCTTGATCGCCGCTTCGAGGAGGCCCATGCCGTTGGCGAGGGTCTCCGCGAACTTTTCCTCCTCCTGTTGCAGCACGTGGCCTGCGTAATCGGCGCGTTTCGCGAGTTCCGGATAGGCCTCGCCCATCTGCTCCACGAGCGCCGGCACCAGCCTGTAGAAGAAAGGTTTCTCCTGGCCGAGCTTGTAGCCGTGACGAATCGCGCGGCGGATGATGCGGCGCAATACATAGCCCCTGCCGTCGTTGCCCGGCAGCACGCCGTCCACGATCAGGAAGGTGCAGGCGCGGATGTGATCGGCGATCACGCGGAGCGACGGACTCGTCTTCTTCTTCTGGTGCGTGGCCTCCGCTGCCGCCGCGACCAGGCCTTGGAACAGGTCGATGTCGTAGTTGGAATGCACGCCCTGCATCACGGCGGCCGTGCGCTCGAGGCCCATGCCGGTGTCCACCGAGGGCTTCGGCAGCGGTGTCAGGGTTCCGTCCGCAGCACGGTTGTATTGCATGAACACCAGGTTCCAGATCTCGACATAGCGGTCGCTGTCTTCATCCTTCGAACCTGGCGGGCCGCCGGCTATCCCTGAGCCGTGGTCGTAGTAGATCTCGGTGCAGGGGCCGCAGGGGCCGGTGTCGCCCATGGTCCAGAAATTCGAGGCCTCGCCCAGGCGCGCGAAATGCTTCGGATTGACGCGGATTTTCTTGAGCCACAGATCCGCGGCCTCGGCGTCGTCGCGATAGACCGTCACCCACAGCCGTTCCGCCGGAATCTTCAGGGTGCCGGTGACGAAATCCCAGGCGTACTCGATGGCTTCGCGCTTGAAGTAATCGCCGAAGCTGAAGTTGCCCAGCATCTCGAAGAAGGTGTGGTGGCGCGCCGTGTAGCCGACATTCTCGAGGTCGTTGTGCTTGCCGCCGGCGCGCACGCAGCGCTGCGAACTCGCGGCGCGCGTGTAGCTGCGCTGGTCCTTGCCGAGGAATACGTCCTTGAACTGCACCATGCCGGCGTTGGTGAACAGCAGCGTCGGGTCGTTGCCGGGCACCAGCGGACTGCTGGGCACGATGGCATGACCGCGCGCCCGGAAGAATTCCAGGAAGGCGCTGCGCAGTTCCGCGCTCCCCATGACTTGTTTTCGTCTCAACGTCATCCGTCCTGGTCCAGGTCCTTGCCGATCGCCGCGCGCACCTGCCCGGCATTGAAGCCGCGCTGTGTCAGGAAACGCGCCTGCCGGCCGCGCTCGGCCCAACTCCCCGGCTCGCGCGCACCGAAGCGCTTGCGCCGGACTTCGGCGCAGCGCCGCCGCCAGTCGGCGGCGTTCGTATCGACCGTCGCTGCGATCAACTCCGCGTCCACGCCCGCCTCGCGCAGCCGATGCGCGATGCGCACCGGCCCCTGACCGCGATTGGCATGATACGCGACGAAATGCTCGGCAAAGCGGGCGTCGTCCAGGAGCTTTTCCCGCAGCAGGCTGGCCACTGCGGCCTCGACGGCTGCGGTCTCGAATCCGCGTTCGCTGAGACGCGCCGCGAGTTCGCGGGCGCCGTAGTCGCGCCGGTTCAGGAGCCGCAGCGCCGCGAGCCGCGCAGCCTGTTCGGCGCCCGGGCCCGAGGCAGCGGCGGACTCAGGCCTCCGCAGCCTCACTCGCGACCGCTACCGGGCGGCGCACGGGCAGAAGGCGCTTGCGCAGCGCCGTCTCGATCGTCGTGGCGATTTCCGGGTGCTGCTGGAGGTAAGCGCGGGCGTTGTCCTTGCCCTGGCCGATGCGCTCGCCGTTGTAGGCGTACCAGGATCCGGACTTCTCGATCAGGCCGTGCAGCGCACCCATGTCGATCAACTCGCCTTCGCGCGAAATGCCATGGCCGTAGAGGATCTCGAACTCCGCCTCGCGGAACGGCGGCGAGACCTTGTTCTTGACGACCTTGACGCGGGTCAGGTTGCCGATGACTTCCTCGCCGTTCTTCAGCGCGCCGATGCGACGGATGTCGAGCCGCAGCGAGGCGTAGAACTTGAGCGCGTTGCCGCCCGTCGTGGTCTCGGGGTTGCCGAACATCACGCCGATCTTCATCCGGATCTGGTTGATGAAGAGCACGATGGTGTTGGAGCGCTTGATGTTGCCGGTCAGCTTGCGCAGCGCCTGCGACATCAGCCGGGCCTGCAGGCCGACCTGCATCTCGCCCATCTCGCCCTCGATCTCGGCCTTGGGTGTCAGCGCCGCGACCGAGTCGATCACGACGATGTCGACGGCGCCGGAGCGCACCAGCATGTCGGTGATCTCGAGCGCCTGCTCGCCGGTATCCGGCTGGGAAATCAGCAGTTCCTTGACGTTGACGCCGAGTTTTTCGGCGTAGACCGGGTCGAGCGCGTGCTCGGCATCCACGAAAGCGGCCACACCGCCCAATTTCTGCGCCTGGGCGATGATCGAGAGCGCCAGCGTGGTCTTGCCGGAGGCTTCCGGCCCGTAGACCTCGACCACCCGGCCGCGCGGCACGCCGCCGATGCCGAGCGCGATGTCGAGACCCAGCGACCCGGTCGACACGACCTCCATGTCGTTGTTGGCCGGGTGCTCGCCGAGCAGCATCACCGAGCCCTTGCCGAACTGCTTTTCGATCTGGCTCAGCGCCGCGGCCAGAGCCTTCTTGCGGTTGTCTTCCATCGCGATTCTTCCCCTTGGAGTTGAGCGATTATTTCACAAAGAACCAGCCTGCGGAGTGCGCAAAATTGATTCTGCGTTGGCATCAATTGCCGTTGGCGCAGAGCTTAAGGGAGCGGGTGGCTCAGGCGGCGACCCAGCTACTTGGCGGCCAGCGGCCATTCGGCGAGCGCCGTGTAGTGCATGCCATCCGGGGCGGACAGCGATTCGACCAGCGCCAGGTTGCTGCAGGCCCAGCGCACGGCCGGAATCGTGAGCCGGGGCGGCGGCCGGCGCAGCCGTCGGACCAGCGTCACATGCGGACGCCAGGCCCGTTCCTCGCGCTCGAAGCCGAGCGGCACCAGGCGCTCCCAGAGCTGATCCACCAGGTGCTGGCCCGCCTTCGGAATCACGTCCGGCAGGGCCGCGACGACCTTGGCCCGCGGCCAGTATTCCAGGCGATCGAACTGCAGCTCGGCCCCCGCGTAGTCCCCCCGCCCGCCGACTCGCAGCAGGTCCGGAATGCGCTGGCCCGGCACCTTGCCGATGAAGGCGACCGTGACGTGCAGGTTGGCGGCGGTGACCAGCTGGCCATCGATCGCGGCCATCGCATCGCGGGTCCCCTCCAGCAGTGCGCGGCGCGCGCCCAGGTCTGGCCAGTACGCGAAAAACAGGCGCCGGGAATGCTCGCGGGGCAGGAGCGACGCGTTCATGGCCGCAGCAACCCGGAGAACGCGGCCGCAACCGTGCGCCGGCGAACGGCGTCCCGATCGCCCCGAAAGCGGTGATGCCGGGCCCTGACGCGGACGCGGCCGAGCTGCCGCCGGCCCCAGGCAATCCAGACCGTGCCGACGGGTTTGCCGGTCGTGGCGCCCGTGGGACCCGCGATCCCGGTCACGGCGATGGCGACGTGGGCGCGCGACTTCCGCAGGGCACCGCGGGTCATGGCGATGGCAACCGCCCTGCTGACGGCGCCATGCCGGCTGAGCAAGCGCGCGCTGACGCCGAGCGACTCCTGCTTCGCCCGATCGGAATACGTGACCCAGCCGCGATCGAAGTAATCGGAGCTGCCCGGCAGGTCGGTCAGGCACTTGGCCAGAAATCCGCCGGTGCAGGACTCGGCCGTGACGATACGCTGCCCCTCGTCGCGCAGGCGCTGGGCCGCGCGCTGGCTGAGCCGTGCGAGTGCGGGATCACCGGGGGCTGGCATGGGGCTCAACCAAGCTTCGAGAAATCGGGCGGGCGCTTCGCGATGATCGCGCTGATGGCCTCGCGCGCCTCAGGACCGGCCAGGCGCGGCCCGAAGACGGCCAGCTCGCGCAGGATCGCTTCCTGCACCAGCGCGGCCTGCGCCTGCTGCAGCAGTTTCTTGCTGTCACGCACCGCACCCGGCGGCAGGGCATTGAAGGACCGGGCCACGGTGGTGGCGTGGGCGAGCAGTTCCGCCGCGGGCAGCACGGCATTGGCCAGGCCCATCACGACCGCTTCGGAAGCCAGGAATGGCCGGCCGAGCAGCAGCTTTTCCGCCGCGCGCACGCGGCCGGCGATCGCGGGCAGGAGCAGCGTCGAGCCGAATTCGGGCACCAGGCCCAGGTTGACGAACGGCATCGAGAAGGTCGCGCCTTCGGCGACATAGACCAGGTCGCAGTGCAGCAGCATCGTGACGCCGATGCCCACCGCCAGGCCATTGACGGCCGCGATGACCGGCTTCTCGTAGGTCGCGAGCGCCTGCATGAAGGAGAGCACCGGCGAATCGGGCCGCGCGAACTTGGGATCGGCGAAGTCCTTGAGGTCGTTGCCGGCCGTAAACGCCGAACCCGCGCCCGTGAAGAGCACCGCGCGCACGCTGCGGTCCGCGGCGGCCTGCCGCAGGTGGCCGACGAGCGCCTCGTACATGGCGCCCGTGATCGCATTCTTCTTGTCCGGCCGGTTGAAGGTCAGGGTCGCGACGCCCTGCTCGATTTGAAAGCCGATAGCCATGAACGCTCCTTGGCGCTCCCGCTACGCTACCAGCTTCACCTGCAAACCGTAACGCTCGTAAACGGGCACCGCACGCCGGTCGCAGCTCAGCAATTCGGCACCGTTAGCGAGCGCCGTCGCGGCGACCAGCGCATCGTAAGCCGCACCGCCACTGACTCCATGTTCCGGCAAACCGAAGATGAAATCCCGCCAGGCCGGTTCACTGAGGTGCAGGAAAGGCTGGGCGAATCTGGCCGCCAGGAAATCCCGCACCAGCCTGCCGTCGACCCGGTTGGGTGGCGGCAGGCGGGTCAGCACCGAGTAGGTTTCCAGCGCGCAGTGCTCGATCAGCCGCAGTCCGCCGTCCAGGGCGCGCCGAGCTGCGTCGTGGTTCACGTGCCAGGACGCGAAGGCTGCGATCACCAGGCTGGTGTCCGCGGCCTTCAACGCCGGATGCGCTCCAGGGTGTCGCGGACCTGTTCGGCGGTCAGCGGGGGAAGACTGCTTTCCGGAATCGCGACCGGGCCCTTGCCGCGCTTTTTCAGGCGCATCGGAGTCGGCGCGACCTCGATTTCGAGGCGCCCGTCGCCAGCCGTGATCTCGAGCGGCTGGCCGGGCCGCAGGCCGAGTGCCTCGCGGAGCGCCTTCGGCACGACGATGCGGCCCGCGGCATCGATGGTAGCTTTCATGGTTTTCAGAGTGGCATGGGAATGCCATTTCTGCAACCGTACTGTATCCGTGACCATCACTGCGATTATCCTGCTGGGCGGCGGGCGCCGTCCGGCGACATAGGTTGGTCTTTTACTTGAAACAGCAGGATTTCGTCGGGACGGCCACGCACACGCCGATGATGCAGCAGTACCTGCGCATCAAGGCGGCACATCCGGACGTGCTGCTGCTGTACCGGATGGGCGATTTCTACGAGCTCTTCTACGAGGACGCGCGCCGCGCCTCGCGACTGCTGGACATCGTGCTGACCCAGCGCGGCGAATCGGCGGGCGCCGCGATTCCGATGGCGGGCGTGCCGGTCGACAAGCTCGATACCTACCTCGGGCGCCTCGTGAAGCTCGGCGAGCCGGTCGCGATCTGCGAGCAGTTCAGCGAAGTCGGCAAGAACAAGGGACCGGTCGACCGCGAAGTCGTGCGCATCGTGACGCCCGGCACGGTCACCGACGATGCCCTGCTCGATGCGAAACGCGAATCGCTGCTGGCCGCAGTCGCATTCGCTGGCGAGGCCTTCGGCATTTCCTGGCTCGACCTCAGCGCTGGCCGCTACAGCGTGCTCGAGGGCGAAGGGCAGGAAGCGCTGCTCGCGGAGCTGGAGCGGCTGCGGCCCGCGGAATTGCTGGTGGCCGAGGGCGCCAACGCCGGCCTCGCGGCGGCCCTGCCGCGGGCCCGCATCGTCGAGCGGCCGCCCTGGCATTTCGAGCAGGAATCCGCGCAGCGCGCGCTGTGCGCCCAGTTCGGCACCCAGGACCTCGCGGGATTCGGTTGCGGTGACCTGGGGCCTGCGATCGGCGCCGCCGGAGCGCTGCTGCAGTACCTGCACGACACGCAGCGCGCCGCGCTGCCGCACCTGACCGCCCTGGTCCGGGAGTCGCGCGACGAGACACTCGCGATGGACGCGGCGACGCGGCGCAATCTCGAGCTGGACCGCAGCCTCGCCGGGCGCGACGAACACACGCTGGTGGGCATCATCGACCGGACGGCAACGGCCATGGGTGCGCGGGAATTGCGCCGCTGGATCCAGCGGCCGCTCACCGACCAGGCCGGGCTCAGGCGCCGTTACCAGGCCATCTCCACGCTGATCGAGCTGGGTCGGACCGGAGCCCTGCACGAGTGCCTGCGCGGCGTCGGCGATATCGAGCGGGTGCTCGCGCGCATCGCGCTGCGCTCGGCGCGGCCGCGCGATCTCGCGATGCTGCGCGAGGCGCTGGCCGCGCTGCCGGTCGTCCGCGAGTTGCTCGTGGATCTCCCTTCCCCGCTGCTCGCCTCCGCTGCATCCGACCTCGCCGCGCGACCCGAGCTGGCGGCGCTGCTGGCACGCGCGATTGTCCAGGCGCCGCCCCCGCTGCTGCGCGAGGGCGGCGTCATCGCGGCGGGCTACGACGGGGAGCTCGACGAACTGCGTGCCATTGCGAAGGGTTCGGACAAGCAGTTGCTCGAATTCGAGAATCGCGAGCGCCTGCGCACGGGCCTCGCACAACTCAAGGTCGGCTACAACCGCGTGCACGGCTACTACATCGAATTGCCGCGCAGCCAGGCCGGCCGCGCACCCGAGGATTACCACCGCCGCCAGACCGTCAAGAGCGCCGAGCGCTACGTCACCCCTGAACTGCGCCAGTTCGAGGACCGGGTGCTGGGCGCCCGCGACCGGGCACACGCCCGCGAGCGCGAACTGTATGAGGCGCTGCTCGACCTGCTCACGCGCGAACTCGTGGACTTGAAGCGCCTGGCCGCGGCGCTCGCGCTCGTGGACGTGGTCGCGAACCTCGCCGAGCGCGCGGTGAGCTTCGCCTACGTGCAACCGGAACTGACGGACGAGCCGGGCCTGCTGATCGAAGGCGGTCGCCACCCGGTCGTCGAGCGCGTGCTGGAAGCGCCATTCGTCCCGAATGACCTCGAGCTCACCGACACGCGGCGCATGCTGGTGATCACCGGCCCCAACATGGGCGGCAAGTCCACTTACATGCGCCAGGCGGCGCTGATCCTGATGCTCGCATCGATCGGCAGCTTCGTGCCCGCCAATCGTGCCGTCATCGGGCCGTTCGACCGGATATTCACGCGTATCGGCGCCTCGGACGATCTCGCGGGCGGGCGCTCGACCTTCATGGTGGAGATGACCGAGGCCGCGATGATATTGAACTCGGCCACGGAGAACAGCCTGGTGCTGATGGACGAGATCGGCCGCGGCACCAGCACCTATGACGGCCTGTCGCTCGCCTTCGCCTGCGCGAGTCACATCGCCCGCCGGCTGCGCGCCTTCACGCTGTTCGCGACGCATTATTTCGAGCTGACGGAACTCGCGGACGAATTGCCGGCGGTGGCCAACGTGCACCTCGACGCAACCGAGCACCCGGACGGCATCGTGTTCCTGCATGCCGTGCGGCCGGGCCCGGCGAGCAAGAGCTACGGCCTGCAGGTCGCGCAAAAAGCCGGCGTGCCGCGCGAGGTGATCCTGAGCGCCAAGCGCTATCTCGAGCGCCTTGAGTGCCGGGAGTCCGGGGAGCGGCCGGCGGCGCCGCAGGCGAACCTTGAACTGGTCGAGGCACCGCGCCCGCACGCGGCGCTTGAGCTGCTCGCCGCGGTGGATCTGGACCGGCTGACGCCGCGGGAGGCGCAGGAACTCCTGTACCGGATCAAGGCCACCGTCGAGTAACCGGCAGGCGGGTGTCCCGCCGGAGCAAACTGGTCCACCATGGCGAACCTGGCGGCGGACCCACGATGATCTGGCATCCCGGTAGGGCCCTCGCTGCGGCCCGGCACGACGAACTGGCCCGCAACGCCGCGGCGGTACTGACGCTGCGCGTCGTCTCGATCGCCCTGGAGTTCGTGACGGGCCTGGTCCTGGCACGCTGGCTGCTGGCGACCGGCTACGGCGTCTACGCCTACGTCATTTCATGGGTGACGCTGCTGGCCGTGCCGGCCACCGCGGGCTTCGACCGGCTCATGCTCCGCGAGAGCGGCGCGCTGGGTGCCCGCCGCGAGTGGGGGCAGCTGGCCGGCCTGCACCGTCGCGCGCGGGAAATCGTGCTGGCCGCCGGCTTCGCGATCGTCGGCCTCGGCTTCGTAACGGCAGATCGCTGGCTGGGCATGTCCCCCGGCGGCGGGCTGACCCAGGCCTTCCGCATCGGCTTGCTGGGCATCCCGTTCATCGCCTGGTCCCGACTGCACGTGGCTGGTCTGCAGGGCCTGGGACAGCCGGTGCGGGCAGGGCTGGCCGAAGGAGTTCTGCAACCAGTGTTCCTGCTCGCCGGCATCGCGGCCATCGCCGGAGCGGACATGGCGCCGTCGGCTGTGCGGGCCGTCGCGGTGTACGCCGGCGCCGTCGTAATCAGCTGCACCGTCGCTACGATACTGATGCGGAGAGCTCTGCCCGCGGACGCGCATGCCGTGCCGCGCGAGTTCAGGACCAGGGTCTGGCTGCGGCAGGCGCTGCCCTTCGTCTTCATGCTCGGCATGAACGTGTTGCTGACCCATACCGACGTGGTGATGCTCGGCTGGCTCGACAGCGCGACCACGTCGGGCATCTACCGTATCGCCTGGCAGGTGGCCGCGGTGACGGCCCTCCCGCTGGCCGCGATGAACGCGTCCTTCGCGCCACGCATCACGATGGCACACGCCGCGGGCAACCTGCCGCAGCTCGAGGCGGAGGCCCGCCGCGCCGCCCGCCTCACGCTGCTAATGTCGCTGCCCATCGCTGCCGTGCTGTGGCTCGCCGGCGGGCGTATTCTGGCGATCTTCGGCGCGCCGTTTACCGCCGGCTATGCGTCGCTGGCGATTCTGACGTTCGGGCAGCTAGCCAACGCGGCAGCCGGCTCGGTAGGCTATCTGCTCATCATGACCGGACACGAAAGGGCGGCCGCGGCGGGACTCGGGGCGGCAGCGGTCTCGAACGTGCTGCTGAACGCGTGGCTGATCCCGATCCTCGGAATGGAGGGAGCGGCGCTAGCGTCGTGCGCAACGCTGATCGGGCTAAACGTCGCATTCGCGATGCTCGTTCGTCGCAGGCTCGGCCTGCGGACGATCCTTCTCTGACCGACCGGAGCAGGCCATCGATGCGACTACCGGGCTTCTTCATCGTCGGTGCCCCGAAGAGCGGAACCAGCGCACTGCACGAGTTCCTGCGGCAGCACCCGGACATCTTCATGCCGGCCTTCAAGGAGATCCACTTCTTCGGCTCCGATCTCGACTGGCCGCGGCGGCCGGACCGCAGCGAGTACCTGCACTGCTTCGCAGGTTGGCGGGCCGAGGCCATTGCGGGCGAGACTTCCGTCTACTACCTGTTGTCGCAGCGCGCGGCGGGGGAGATCCGCCGCTTCAATCCCGAGGCACGGGTGATCGTGATGCTGCGCAACCCGGTGGATACGATCCACTCCCTCTATCACCAGGTCCGCTTCAACCTGCACGAAGACATCGATGACTTCGAGGCGGCGCTGGCCGCAGAGCCCCGGCGCGCGCTCGGCCTGGACTTTCCCGCCCGGGGAGCCAAGCGGCAGCAGCTGCTGTACCGGGCGACCGTCCGCTACGCCGGCCAGGTCAGCCGCTACTTCGATACCTTCGGCCGTGATCGTGTCCACGTCATCGTCTACGACGACTTCCTCGGGGAGCCACGCCGTATCTACCGCGAAGCGTTGCAGTTCCTCGGCGTCGACGCCGGCTTTGCCGCCCGGATCACCCAGGTCAACGCGAGCAAGGTCTATCGCAGCCGGCGCCTCCAGTCGGTACTGGCGCACCCGCCCGCATGGCTGGCCCGCGCATTGCGCCAGGTGCTGCCGCCGGTCGCGTTGCGGCAGGCCGCCAGCAGGCTGTACCGGATCAACGCGCGCCCGCAAGCGCACCCGCCGATGGACACGGCGCTTCGCGAGAGACTGGTGGCCGAGTTCCGTCCGGAGGTGGATCGTCTGGAGTCGCTGCTGGGGCGGGATCTTGATCATTGGAAACGGCCGCCTGCAGCGTCGCCCGACCCGGTCGTGGATGCATCCCCGAGCCAAGCGGGCCGGGAGGACGCTTGAAGGTCGGCTACCTGTTGAGGCAGCTCCTGCTCGGGATCACCGCGCGCAGCTCGGCCGCCTACTGGGAACGGCGCTACCGCTGGGGACTGACCTCGGGCAGCGGCTCGACGGGCGAGCTTGCTCGATACAAGGCAGAGTTCCTCAACGAATTCGTCCGTCGCCACGCGGTGACAAGCGTAGCCGAGTTCGGCTGTGGGGACGGCAACCAGCTCGCGCTTGCGGACTACCCGCGGTACCTGGGGCTTGACGTGTCCCGGACCGCCATCCGTCTTTGCGCCGACCGCTTCGGGCGGGATCCCGCCAAGTCATTTCTCTGGTATCAGCCGGATTCGAACGTGAACCTGGCCGGCTTCGTGCGCGCCGACTTGTCTTTGTCGCTGGACGTCATCTACCACCTGCTCGAGGACCACACTTACCGGCGGTACCTGGCAGATCTCTTCGCGACGGCGATCCGGTTCGTGATCATTTATTCCTCCGATTCCGACGAGGCCACGGCGTCGCCGCACGTCCGGCATCGCCGGTTCACTGCCGACGTTGCGGCTATGTTCCCGGACTTCGAGAAGGTGCAGCGCGTCCCGAACCGGTACCCGGACCGGACGTTCGCCGAATTCGTCGTCTACCGGCGGCGCACGTCCTGAACGCCGGCGGTCAGCCGTCCGCGCGCGGCTCGGACCGGACGGTCAGTCCTTCGAACAGCCGCACGAACGCCTGCGCCGTGGCGCGCCTCGTGAATTGCCGGACGACGAGTTCGCGGCCTGTCGCCGCGAGGCGGCCGGCAAGTTCCGGTTGCGTGGCGAGGCGAATCACCGCCGCAGCGATTTCTGCGGGCGCATTCTCCGCCACCAGCAGACCGGTCCGTTCATGGCTGACTGCGTCCGGGATCCCCGCGCTGCGGGTCGCCACCACGGGAATGCCGGCCATCATGGCCTCCGCGAAAGTGAGCCCCTGCGCCTCCCGCCAACCGTCGGCTGCCGCCTTCGAGGGACCGATGAAGATATCGGCCGCGGCAAGAAAACAGGGGACCTCCGCGGCCGCGACCCAACCGGCGAAGGCCACCGTGCCCGGCGGCGCCACCAATGCGGCCAGCCCCTCGAATCCCGCCCGGCCTGGGCCCTCGCCGACGACCACGAGCCTTGCATCCGGCAGTTCCGGGAGCAGCAGCGGCATGGCCCTGATGAGGTCGCCGACCCCTTTCTCCTCGATCAGTCGCCCGACGAAGATGAGCAGCGGACCGCTTCCCGACCGGTACCGGGAGCGCAGCCGGGCCACCTGTGCGGGATCACGACACGGGTCTTCGGAGACTCCCATCGGTATGTATTCGACCCGCTGCTGCCTTGGTGCGAAACCGGCGACCGCGGCGCGAGTCGCCGAACTGTTGACGGTGACCACGTCGGACAGGCGGCAGGCAAGTCGCTTGCACCATCGCAGCCACCTGCCGCTGAGCGCGAATGCGTCGCCGCCGTGAATTGTCGCCACGTGCGGTACTCGAAACAGCCTCGCGGCGATTCCAGCAGTCAGTCCCTGCGGCAGGATCCAGTGCGAATGGACGACGGCGACATCGCCGCGTGCCAGCCGACGGGCGACCGCCAGCACCTGAAACAGCAGCAACAGCGGCAGTTTCGCCAGGTTCCAGCGATTGCGCCGCAGGTTGACCAGCGCGCCGCCGTCATAACACACGGTCTGCTGCCGCTCGGGCCACAGGTAGCGGAATCGCTCCACCGGGACGCCGTCGAGCGTCTCACGTTTCAGCGAGGCCGGGGCGTGCGGGGCAAGCACCCGGACATCCCAACCAAGCGCCCGGAGATCCTGGGCCAAATGATGCACAAACGGCGTAGTGCTGTCTCCAATCCACCGTGGGTAACTGGACGTGACTAGGAGCACCTTGCGTGCCGATTGCGATGCAGTCATGCCGGTTTGGTCGCAACCGCAAGTACGCCGAGCGGCAACAATCCACGCCAGTCCAGCAATCTGTCGAGATTCGCGAGGGACCACGAAAATACGGAATTGGCCCCGACTGCGAGCAGACCAAGGACCGGCACGCCGGCGATCAGGCCCGGAAGCAAGAAACTCGTCTGATGGTGCAGGAAGCTCAGTACGCCGCCATATGCCGTCAATTCGACATCCACGAAGCCGGCGTCCTGCAGAAGGATCCTCATTCCCGCCGGCGTGTACCGAAAATAATCATGAGGCAACTCATGCAACCTGCTGATATGAGGTGCGCTCACAATCAGCCTTCCACCCGGCTTGAGTACCCGATGCATTTCAACAAGTGCCGGTTGTGGACGAGGCAGGTGTTCAAGTACCTGATGGCAGACGACCGTGTCGTAGCGTGCAGTCGGCACCTGCGGCATGTCAGACAGGTCTCCAGTCCACGTCGTCGGGTCGCCACCGCGGGGAGCAATGTCAGTCGATTCATATGACTCGGCTATCTGAAGGATCGCTGCGCGCCATGCACCCCGACCAGAGCCGGCGTCGAGCACCAATCCCCTGCAGTGGCTGGCCATCAGGGGCATCGCTGCGCGCCAGAGTGAATAGGTCGCTGCAGAAAACATGCGATGGAACCAGTCACCGGAATCGCGATGCCGATCGAGAAAAGACTCGCGTTGGCGCTTGAGGAGTGAGATGAGACTCATCGTCAGCGGGTCATGCAGTGATCCGCAGGCCTGCATTCGCCTCGTTCCGCAACTGTCGCATCCTGATTTCCTCGAGCAGGATCCTGTTGGCGGCGATCAGGTCCGCGATCAGGCCCGCCGCGTACACGATGACCGCCGTCACAGTCAGGATGGCTGCCAGAATCAGCGATTGCACGTGGCCGTCACCTTCGCCAGCTGCGTAGGCGAACACAAAACGCACGCCGAGGGCCACTCCCGGAAGCAGGCACAAGGTTCCCAGCAAAAGGAAGAACCTCAGCGGCTTATATAGTACGAATATCCGGACGATCGTCACCAACGATTGCAGTACGTAGGATGGAAGGCTTCGCACCAGGCGGGACGGCCGGGTGACGCGGTTGACTCGCACTGGAACCGAGGCAATCGGCAGGTTTTTTTGCCCTGCCTGGATCAGCATCTCCAGCGTATACGTGTACTTGCTGAATACACACAGCTGGAATGCCGCCTCGCGGGCGATCGCGCGGAATCCGCTGGGCGCGTCCGGAACGGCGGTCGCGCTCACGAACTTGACGACCGCACTGCCTAGTCGCTGGAGCAAGCGCTTGATCGGCGAGAAATCCGCCATCTGCATGATCGGGCGCTCGCCAACGACGATCTGGGCACGACCTTCGAGTATTGGGCGGACAAGATCCGGGATACAGGAAGCGTCGTACTGGTTGTCGGCGTCCGTATTCACGATCACGTTCGCACCCAGCTTCAGGCTCGCCTCCAGCCCGGCCATGAAGGCGCGCGCCAGTCCCTGATTGTGCGACAGGCTCAGCACGTGATCGATGCCGGCCGCGCGTGCGATCTCAACGGTTCGATCGCGACTGCCATCGTCGACCAGCAGCCACTCGACGCAGTCAAAGCCAGGAACGTGACGCGGCAGTGCCTGAAGCGTCGTCCCAATCGACGCTTCCTCGTTGTATGCCGGCACCTGGATAATGAGCTTGGACATGCTGATAACCGCGGCGGGGACAAATCCCTTTCCCGGCCGGATTGTGCTTCACTCTGCTCATGGAAGGAAGCCGCCAGTCACAGGCAGCTCCCGGGAAGATTCAGTCCGGGCAGGACAAGATTGCCCTGATGCTGCGTTCCGCCTGCGTTGCGGCTGTTGCCGCAATTCTGCTCGCCAAGCTATTTCTCGTCTGGCGGATCAACGTCAACTGGGACGAATTCTATTTCCTCAGCAACGTGTACTCGCTGGTTCGTGGCAAACTGACGCTGTTGCTGCAGGGGCCTTACACACACCTCTTCGCCTGGATTGCGCACATGGAGGCGCAGGAAGTCGATCAGATCATCTCGTTGCGCGCGCTGATGTGGATGCTGCTGGCCCTGTCCTCGTGGTTGCTCTATCGACTTGCGCGCCGCTGGGCGACACCGATCGGCGCAACCATCGCAGTCCTGGCCTTCTTGAGCACCTGGCCCGTCATGAAGCATGGTTCTTCATTCCGCGCCGACTCCATGCTACTGCCATTGACATTGGGCGCCCTATTGCTCGCAGGAAAGGATGGCGATCGCCGTTACGGATACGACATCGCCGCAGGCCTGTGTCTTGGCGCCGCGATCGTCCTGACGACCAAGGCCGTCCTCATGATTCCGGTGCTGGTTCTCCTTGCCATCTTCTCGGACACCCACCGGATGCGGCGCAATGGCTTTCGGGCAATCTGGTCGCTCGGAAGGATCGGCATCAGTATCGGAGCGGCAGCATTGCTCGCGGTCGCATTGCTGGCTGCGCACGCGACCCAGCTGGCTCCAGACGTCGAGTCCGCCGGCAAATTCGCGGCCAGAACGGTCGCTACCGCGCTGCTCGAAGTCCCGTTCCTCCCGCGTGCGGATTACTTCCGGCACCTGGTGCTGGAAGATGCGATCTACTGGCTGATGTTGCCCGCAGGCCTGCTCGTCGCCATCAGGAGGCGAAACTTCGCCGCGGCTTCGTGCCTTGTCTCGCTACTGCCCGTATTGTTCTACCGCAATGCCTTTCCATATTACTACCCGGTGATGCTCGCCCCGGCCAGCGTACTTATCGCGCTGCTCGCCGACGAAATCCTGCGCGAAACCGAGTACAGGGGGGCGAACAAGATCGGCATTCTCGCTACCGGTGTGCTCTGTCTGGTTCTGGCCCAACATGCCTGGGAAGGCTTCATGGCCCTGCGATTCGACGAGCAAGCGAAGCAGCGTTCGATCATAGCCGCCGTGCACAAGGTTTTCCCGATCCCCGTGCCGTATATTGATCATGGCGGAATGATCGCTTCTTTCCCGAAAGCAAATTTTTTCATGAGCACATGGGGCGTCGAGGCCTACCTTCGCCGTGGCCGCGACTTCATGCCGGAGGCGCTTGAGAAATACCGACCCCCACTGTTGCTGGTGAATCATGGCGTCCTGCATCAAGGCGCGCTGCTTTTCAGGCAGCTCAGGGAAGTCGATCGACAACTCCTTGCCTCGTCCTATGTGGACTATTGGGGTCCTCTGCGGGTCGCCGGCGTCGATGTGCTGATACCCGCGGGTCAGGCGACCATCACACACCTTCCATTCCCCGGGCGATACCGCATCGAAACCAGTGTCGAAATTCTCGTGGATGGCGAAAGGATCAAGCCTGGCGAGACAATTGACACCCGCGACTCGCTCAACGTGGCGCTCAAGGCCGCGCCGCAATCCCTGGTCGCGACCGCGGTGAGACTGGTCTGGGCCGATGCGCACAAGCCGCCATCCAAACCTCCGCCCGATCTGCCGCTGTACTCCCCGCTTTAGTTGCGAGCCCGAAGCGGTGCGGGTCGAGCCTCCGTCAGAAGGCGTGCCGCATGGCCCCGGCGCTAAACGACCCGTCAGCCAGGAAACGCGCAGTCGCCTCCGCAACGGGCAACGACAGAAGCATCCCGGTGTGGCTCACATCGATCACGATTTGTTCCTTCGCCCCGTCAATCTGCGTCTCATCCTGCGCGACCGTGCCGTCGTTCGGCTCGCCCAGATCGGCGAAGACCCGCCCCATGCCGGCGGACCGCGAACCCGCGATCACGCCAAGCTCGCGTGGGCCGCGCCAGGCGCGTTGCCGCTCGCGGGTCAGCTCCGCCGCGGCGAGCGGCCCGAGCAAGTGCGGCCCCAACGCGAACGACGCGACGGCGCGCGCCGCACGCGAACCCTGCACCGGCGAGCCGAGCAGCACGACGCGCCCGTCCGGCAGGCGCTGGTGGCGTTCCAGGGTTTCGAGGATCACCAGCCCGCCCAGGCTGTGCCCGACCAGGTGCACGGGTCCGCTGCCGATTTCGCGCAGCTCCGTTGCAAGCCGGTCGGCGACCTGCCCGATCTCGGCGTGGGTCGATGGGTAACGAAATGTCTGCGGCGCAAAACCGGCCTGCGCGAGACGGCTGCGCAGCAGCAGCGTCTCCAGCCCGTTCATCCACAGGCCATGCACGACGATGACGGGAATGGCGCGCGTGGACAGTGTTCAGCCCGGCGGATTTGCCGGCAGTTTCACCCGGATGTGCAGCTCGGCGAGTTGCGCATCGTCCGCCGCGGTGGGCGCATCGGTCAGCGGGCACCAGGCCGACTGGGTCTTCGGGAAGGCGATCACGTCGCGGATGCTCTCGGCGCCCGACATCAGCATCGCCAGCCGGTCGAGGCCGAAAGCAATGCCGCCGTGCGGCGGCGCGCCGTAGCTGAGCGCCTCGAGCAGGAAGCCGAATTTCTGCTGCGCCTGCTCCGCGGAAATGCCGAGCAGCGTGAACACGGTGCTCTGCATGTCCTGCCGGTGGATGCGGATCGAGCCGCCGCCGATCTCCGACCCGTTCAGCACCATGTCGTAGGCGCGCGCGAGCGCGTCGCGCGGATCCGCGGCCAGCACCGCCGGGTCCGGGTCGGCCGGCGCCGTGAAGGGATGGTGCATGGCCATCCAGCGCTTCGCCCCCGCATCCCACTCGAACATCGGGAAGTCGACGACCCACAGCGGCCGCCAGCCGCTCTCGACAATGCCGAGGTCCTGGCCGAGCTGGAGACGCAACGCCCCCAGCGCATCGTTGACGACCTTCGCCTTGTCGGCGCCGAAGAACACGAGGTCGCCATTGGCGGCACCGGTGCGCTCGAGGATCCCCGTCACCGCCGTGTCCGACAGGAATTTCAGGATCGGCGATTGCAGGCCTGCGCGTCCTGTCGCGGCATCGTTGACCTTGATGTAGGCCAGTCCGCGCGCGCCGTGGCGGGTGACGTATGCCGCGTACTCGTCGATCTGCTTGCGTGAAAGACTGCCACCGTCCGGGACGCGCAGCGCTACCACGCGACCCCCGGGGTCCGCAGCCGGTGCCGCGAACACCTTGAATTCGCAGTCGCGCACCAGGTCGGCGACGTCGACGAACTCGAGCGGCACGCGCAGGTCCGGCTTGTCGGAGCCGTAGCGACGCATGGCTTGCTCATAGCTGATGCGCGGGAAGGGATCGGGCAGTTGCTCCTTCAGCACGCGCGAGAATACGTGGCGGATCAGGCCCTCCATCAGCGCCATGACCTGGTCCTGCGTCAGGAACGAGGTCTCGACGTCGAGTTGCGTGAACTCGGGCTGGCGATCGGCACGCAGGTCCTCGTCGCGGAAGCAGCGCACGATCTGGTAGTAGCGGTCGAAGCCGCCGATCATCAGCAACTGCTTGAAGATCTGCGGCGACTGCGGCAGCGCGAAGAACTTGCCAGGATGCGTGCGCGAGGGCACCAGGTAATCGCGGGCTCCCTCTGGCGTCGCCTTGGTCAGCATCGGCGTTTCGATGTCGACGAAGGCGTGACCGTCGAGGTACTCGCGCATGGCGCTGGTGATGGCGTGGCGCCGGCGCAGCCGTTCCTGCATCACGTCGCGCCGCAGGTCGACGTAGCGATGCTTCAGCCGCAGCTCCTCGTTGACCTCTTCGTCGAGCGTAAACGGCGGCGTCGCGGAAGGATTCAGCACCACGAGCTTTTGCGCGAGCAGTTCGACCTGCCCCGAGATCAGGTGGGGATTGGCCGTGCCGGCCGGGCGCGGCCGCACCTTGCCCAGCACCTGGATCACGTACTCGCGGCCCAGGTGCTCCGCAAGGCCGAATGCCTCGGGCGTGTCGGGGTCGAAGACGACTTGCAACAATCCCGAGCGATCGCGCAGGTCCACGAAAATGACGCCACCATGATCGCGGCGGCGATGAACCCAGCCGGCGACCTCGATGGTCCGGCCCGTCAGGGACTCGCCGACTTCACCGCAATAATTTGTGCGCATGGGCCGATGATTTTACTTGCGGCCCCGTCGTCGCGTCGCGCTTTTCCGCGCCGCCGCGGGTTTCACGGCCTCGGGTTTTGGTTTCGCCGGCGCCATGCCGGCAGCCTCCCCGGACTTTGCCGTCCCGGCTTTCGCCGCGGCATCGGGCTTGGCGTCCGCGGGCTTCGCGGCCGCCGGCTCCTTGTCCCCGGCCAGGTTGCGTTGATTCTCCTTGTCGGCCTTGAAGTCGGTCTCGTACCAGCCGCCGCCCTTCAGGCGAAACACCGGCGCCGACACCAGCCGGCGCAGCGTGCTGCGCCCGCAGGCCGGGCACTTGCGCAGCGGCCGGGCGGTGACTTTCTCCAATTCCTCATGATGGTGGCCGCAGTGGCCACACTGGTATTCGTAGAACGGCATGCCGCTATTCTTGCATCGAATCAGCGGCGCGTCTTGCCGAAGGCGAGCTCCCCGGATTGCACGGTGACCTTGACGGTGTCGCCCGGCCCGAACTCGCCTGCCAGGATCCGCTGCGCCAGCGGATTCTCGAGCTGATGCTGGATCTCGCGCTTGAGCGGCCGCGCACCGTAAACCGGGTCGAAGCCGGCGGCGCCGAGGAGGTCCAGCGCCTTGGTGTCGAACTCGAGCCCGATTTCGCGCTCCGCAAGGCGGCGGC
>Ga0214473_10003024_pt1 | contig 20549 bp, 17 predicted proteins | sample RVTome_7_FD_203509 | JGI IMG/M metagenome (GOLD analysis project Ga0214473, IMG submission 203509) | Soil microbial communities from uranium-contaminated site in the Upper Colorado River Basin, Wyoming, United States - RVT98D197 | ecosystem: Environmental > Terrestrial > Soil > Contaminated >... | reverse complement strand
GGCTGGAATGAACAACGAAAGAGCGCCGGTCTGTTGAAGCTCTGAAGGCGCGGATTTCCATGCGCAAGGCGAAAGAAATAACCATCGGCGCCGGCGAAAAGGCGGCGGGGTGGATGGCGCAAAAGTACTGAGTACTGAGGACTGAGTGTTGAGTTGAATTTCGCGATGCACCCGGCAACAGAAAAGAGGCTCTTGCCGCTCGTGGCCGGTCCGATCTAAGATGGCGCCATTCGATGGTCCTCCGGTTCCGAAAAGGAGTGTCTAATGTCCTACGACAACTACTCCGTTATCGATTGCGACGGCCATATCGTCGAGTCCGTGCCTGAAATGGCGGTATTCATGAGCGCGCGAATTAGCCAACACGCGACAAAGCCGGCGCGCAACCGCCAGGGAGTTTTCCCGTCGCTCGATGGCATGCACTTCGCGTTACACGAAGAGAACGCGGTGACCAAGAAACGAATTACCGCCAGCGAGTACCGGCCCGGCTCGGGCGAGGACTGGCTGGCGTTCCTGGACAGAGCGAAGATCGAGCGGACCGTGTTGTTTACTTCTGAAGGGCTCTCCGTCGGCTTTATCCAAATTCCCAAGTACGCCGTGGAGGTTTGCCGCGCTTACAACGATTACGTCTATCACCGCTTTGCCAAGCTGAGCGACCGGCTGCGGCCCATGGCGCTGATTCCGATGCAAGACGTGCCAGCGGCAGTGACCGAGCTGAGAAGGGCGGTGAAAGAGCTAGGCTTGCCCGGCGCGATGCTGCCCTCGTGCGGATTACCGCTTCATCTGGCGCATGAAAGCTATTGGCCGGTCTACGAAGAGGCGGAGAAGCTCGATTGCCCACTGGCGCTGCACGGCGGGGCCAATTGTCAAGGCGCGGGCTTGGAAACTTTCACCAATTTCACCGCCTCGCATATATTGCACCATCCGATCCCGCTTATGGTGGGAATTATCGCCTTTATCTATCACGGCGTGCTCGATCGCTTTCCCAATTTGCGAGTTGCGTTCATGGAAGGCGGCGTGGGCTGGCTCGCATCGCTGCTGGACCGCGCCGAGCGGGATGAAAATTACTTCGACCCGGCGGATCAACCGACGAACCGCCTGCGCGACTATTTGAAGAGCGGCCGCATCCTGATCGGTTGCGAAGGCAGCGAGCACACGATCGCGTACGTGGCCCAGCGCGTCGGTGTTCAATGTTTCGCCTACGCCTCGGATTATCCCCACGAAGTGGATTTACCGGCCGCCCAACATGAGATCGAAGAGGTCGCCGAGCGCGAGGATCTTACGGCGCCAGAGCGACAAGCAATCTTGGCGGACAACGCGAGAAGATTTTTTAAACTGTGATGGCACGTATGCGGCGCTTCCCGGCTATGGCAGCGGCGCGCTTTTCTTGGGTTCAATCGAGTTCATCCGCAAGAGCTTTGAGCATCGATGCCGATTCCATTCCAACGCCTCGCTGACATGGAACCGAATTTCCGGCGGCTGCTGCTGGTTACACTTCTCTACCTGTTGCCTGCTTTTCAAGCGTTGTTGCCGGTTGAAGATCCCGACCTGTGGTGGCACCTGCGCACCGGCCAATGGATCATCGAGCACGGCCAGGTGCCGTTTCAAGATCCCTTTTCGGTCTACGGAGCTGGCAAACCGTGGATCGCCTATAGTTGGCTATATGAAATTCTCGTTTATGGTTTATTCAGAGCGTTCGGGCTCGTTGGAATCGTTTGGTTCACCGTCGTCATGTCGTTGCTGATCGCGGTCGCGATCCATCAGCTCATTCGGCGCGCCGATTTTCCGTTCCTCTTAGAGGTCGCTCTCCTCGTTATCTGTTTGGCTAGCCTCAAACCAAGTTTAAGTCCAAGGCCTTGGCTCTTTTCGATTCTCTTTCTTGCCCTGGAGCTGTGGTTATTGTTCGGTATACGCAGGGGTTGGAAACCTTGGGTGTTATTTCTTTTGCCGCCGCTCTTCCTTTTCTGGGCTAATCTTCATATACAATTCGTCTACGGGCTTGTTGTCGTGGCGCTCTTTGTCCTGGATCGGGTGATAACTAAGCATTGGCTCGGACAGACTCCGCAAGATCAAAGTCTTACGTCTTCCAACACCCTATTGGCAGTCGTGGCTGCCCTCTGCATCCTCGCCACTTTTGTAAATCCTTATCGCCATCTGATTTACCAACCAGTTTTTGAATACGCCACCCAGAGTGGTGCGTTCGAGAATATCGCCGAGTTGCACCCAATGTTTTTTCGATCGTTGAGGGACTGGTTTGTATTGTTCCTTCTCGGGGCCGCCGCTTTCGGTCTCGGTTGGCAGCGACGCTGGAGCATCTTTACCCTCGCCCTGCTGATGACTAGTGCTTTTTTTGCTTTTCGAGCTCGGAGAGATGCGTGGTTCTTGGTAATAGTGGCGGCCGCCGTCATTGCGGAGTGGGAAATTGCGTTTCCATCGCGGGATCGAATTCGATTTACGAGAGGAATGATCGTCACGATCGTACTCGGTTGTTTGGCGGCTTTATGCGGCTTAAGTATTTTCCGTGATATTTCGGAAAGGGCGCTCGAAAAGACAGTGGAGTCCCAGTTCCCGGTGGGGGCGGCGAAGTTCACTCGCGCTCGCGGCTATCAAGGTCCGCTTTACAATCATCTCGATTGGGGTGGTTACTTGATCTGGGCCTTGCCCGATGTGCCAGTCGCGATGGACGGACGTACGAATCTCCATGGCGACGAGCGATTGAAGAGATCGCTGCGGACTTGGGAGGGAGCCCAAGGGTGGGACACGGACCCCGAACTTTCGGGCGCGAGGCTGATCATCGCAGAACAGCGGCGGCCTTTGACAGCATTGCTGCGCAAAGATTCACGTTTCACTCTCGTATATGAAGACGAAACCGCGGTGGTATTCATCGCGCTCGTGAATCAGTCAACGTCGTGAACGCGTAGGGCGTAATTTGTTGGACATAGTCAAGGGGCGGGTTGGTCGAGCTTTATCGTTCGCCGAGCTTGGTGACGAAAAGGTCATGAGCGATCGGCGTATTGCTACGTCTATTTCCCGTGGTTGCACGGATCGCCACCGTTGTCACTAGAGCAGTTCATATGCGTACAGCGTTCGCCCGCTCGCCGAAATGGTTTGCTTCTCGACGATTTGGGTCTGCTGCCCCAGCAGTCTTTCGAATGCATCCGAGGTATAATCACAAAAGATATCCTCGCGTAAAGCCAACATTTTCTGGACCGTGGGATCTGCTTTTGGTACAAATTCTATCACACCCCGTGGCGCCATTCCTATTAAGGCGTTAATTACTTGATCAAGAGGAATGTTACGCCCGATAGCCAGATGGTGAACAAGCGCGAGTGCAAGCAGAGCCTGTCCTCGCGCCCGGTTACCAAGTCCGCTACGCTCCAGCTGCTTCCAACCCTGATCCGGAGAAGGATTCGCTAGATCCTGGTACAACGGAAGAAAGGCCAAATGTTCCCTGTGCGAACGGTGGAATGCCGCGTTCAAAGCCTGTTGGTCAGCATCAAACCCGACAACATAGTCTGCGCCATGTTGTAATGCGACGACAGAGTAGTCGCCAGTGTTACATCCCAAATCCAGTAGAAGTCGGGGACGTGCTCGTTGTATAAAACTCCCTACGAACTTACGTTTTGCCTCTGACTCGCCAGCCTCATACGTATTGTGAGTCGCGTACTCCCCCCACGTGCTTCCTTTTGGGTGCCGAGGAGCGAGCTTTTTAATGAATCGCCGTAGTTGCCGCAAAAGTGCCATAAATGCGGTGCGACTTAGCCCATGACGACGGACCCGAGCTGCGGCTGTATCTCGCTTTGTCTCCGCCCACTGCTGCAGCCGATTTTGCATAACAACGTGGAGGAAAAAACGCCAATCCAAACACGCCCACCATGGTGATAGCGCGGCCATTTGATCCAGTGGTAGGCCATCCAAGTTTCCGCGAAACCACGCATTGTGGGGAATTCCCAACACCGAGTGCAACAACAACGGATGCAAAAATTGCTCGCAGAACTGGCGATGCGCCTGCCAATATTCACCCTCCTGATACGGGCGAAGGGAGGTCACGTCGATGAAAATGGGAGCAGCGCCAACGAACTGGAGGTTATAAGCCGTTGAGTCATTTAAAGTGATACCATACTCGAGCAAACGTAAGTGAAGGTCTAAGTGAAAGAGGGCCGCAGAGCGCAGTTGGGCAAACGACCACTCATACGGATAGGAGAGAAACGGGACTTTCTCGTGCTGTAGCACTAACGTTGCCGACTGTCCTATCTCCCCCAAGACGCCAGGATCAACTGTCTCCGTACGTACAATCCACCTCTCCGAAATGAGGCTGTCTAACACCCCGGTACGACGCACCGCCTCGAAGGCGGCGGCAGCTGTTGGGGTTAAGGAACGGTAGACCGATTCTTCCAGCAGGTAAACGTGGCTTCCTGGATCACGGAAAGAACCTGGGACTCTCTCAGGATTCTTCCCGTGCATCACGATTTCGCTCCGGCGTTGCGTCTCCCGCACTCCGCTTGTGAAACAATCCGCGCACCCGTTCCCAGAACAAGCTAATCCCTGCTCCAATAATGGCGACGATAGCAAACAACGACTGCAATAATAGACTCCCGGTTCCCGGGTCCAAGTAGGCATAGGCCTCCTGTACGGGCCAAGCTAAACTCCAGAGCAAGAGTTGTACGACCATTAGATAAGACTGCATGGACAAGTGCCTCCTTATTTTGTTTATTATTGCAATAATAACCCGCGACAAATTTTTGAGCTTATCGCCTAATCGTGCATTCTTCGTCGCGGGCTTCAGAAGAAACCGGAGTTAAAATCCACGGTTCACTCCAAGAAGCAAATTGGCTTTGGTCTGGCAACATAGGGTAACTTGCCTGGTGCATGGCGTTATAGAGTGCACGATAGAAATTGACCGGAGTTGGAGATTGCCTCAACCCATTCACCAAACTATGATGAAACCCATCCTCAGAGGCGTACACGGCCATCAGCGTACTGTATCTTTCCTTGATGCAGGTCCGTTTTACTGACTCTTGAGTCAAGTAAGCGCCGCCGCCATGATCACCGTGCAGAAATATCACAAAAGGGCGAGGAGCTTCCTTGAGAATGCGTTTAAGCCCGACTAGCAATTCGCGATTAGCAAACTTGAGCTTTTCCACATATCCTTTGATATAGGCTTCTCGCAATCCCGGGGAATGCCGATGGGCGTATTCTCCGTCACTTATCGTCGAAAACATCTCGGATTGAATGTCGTGCCCAGAATGATCAAGCGTAAAGGGTGGATGGGGGGCGAGTACATGGCGATAAATCAGATAGGGAGCCGGCAAGTCCTCAGGAGCACCGAGCGGCAACACATGACGTATCATGTCGTTCAAATAGAGGTCGCTGCGCGAGTATCTAAATAGCCAATGTTGTACTGCACCATCAAACAGCTGTCTGTCCATCCAGCCAAAGAGTGAAGTATCATAAAGAGTGAGAGCAAACAGGTTAGTTTCCTCCAACAAAGGACGTTCCCAGCGATCGACATTACGGAAGCGAAATAAGGCAACTCCGGGTGTCGTTGCCGATATCCGATACCCTAGCCTCCGCAACCACGTGCTAACGGCCCCATCATCGAGAAAACGACCCAAGGACTGACGCAACTGGCTAGCATCGCGATACTGGTGTTGGAGCATCGCCTGATCCACGTAAGTCCCGGAAAACACGGATGCCATGGTCAGTAGAGTTTGATTGAAGGGCGCATGTGCATCCTCGAAGACCTGAAAGCCTAACGCCTTCAGGGTACCGCTAAAGGGAGTGTTGTCATATCCATAGACTGTCTGTAAGACATCATCGCGACTGTAAGCATCCATAACAATATGGAAGATATTCGGAGTCGTTGTCGCAGTTGGTCGGGTGGTCGTCGGGAACGAACTTGTTGTTTCTGCCACGGGCAGTCCTGGAAGAAAATAGAGGTCACCAACCAGAATAATCGACTGCGCAGACAAGAAAATGAGCGCACCAATATTGAGACTTCTCGTCGCTTGCGCGCGAAACCGGGTCATCCGCTTCGCGAGTACGAAGATGCCGCAGGTCATAACCCCTAATAAGATAAGGTGGAAAGTTGAGGGCGAGCGACTCGCCCAGCTGCCAACAAAGGCTAATAGAACCACCCAAGCGGACGACCACACGCCGGCAGCATGGAGATCGGATTTCCAGAATCGAAAGAGTAAAAAAACGACCTCGGCCATCCCGATTGATACCAATAATGGGAACCAAACTTCAGAAGCTTTGTAAATGTCAGCATGAAGGCTGAACTCCGTTGAAACATATCCCAAAGCAAATAGCAGGGGATGTACCGGCCAAGCGTCTGTAGACTTTCCAATTATCACCATTTTGCTCTATTTTACATTTTTCCCGCGGATGTTGTCGATAGTCGATCCACCGACCTGCCTGTCGCCATTTGCAATAGAGGTTCCTCTGGTGGTCGCGGATTCCTGTAGCGCTCCTATAATTGCCCTACGTGGCTTTCTGCGACCTGCCGTCGCCGCTGCCCACGTCGAGAAGGCTAAAATTGCCGGGTATCACATTGGTAAGATAACCGCTCAGGACATGGGTGCGCCGGTCGTGAATGTAGCAGTCATGTATCGCCTCCACCACGCTCATCGCCAGCGCGTTCCCAATGTGCGGATAAAGCTACTCGACAGCGCTGCTCGGAAACCCTTCGCGCTAAGCATCGTCCCGGCCACAAGCGAGTGCATGGTCCCGCCGCAACCCAGGCGCCCGAAATCGGTCGGGCCCTATTGGTTGAGAGCGACTCGCGGCGAAGGTGAGCCGACAGTCAAAGCGAGCATGACGATTGACAGGTCCGCGGTTTATCGGTACCTTCAAAAAACTTTACCGGTCGGGTATCCCTTGACTTGGCGAGGATCAACGGGCCGCGATGGATTTCGCGTGCGTCAGCCCACCGGCTTCTACGGTTGCCAGCCGAGAGAAATTCCGGGTCGTTAGTCGGCGAGCGCTCCAGTGCGCATGTGCCGAAATAAATCGGAGCGATTTCGAAGGGGGCTTTCGATGCGCGGAAAATTTTCAGGCATTATCCAATCCTGGCTACGCTGACCGGCTTAACTCTCGCCGCTTGCGCGGCGACTGCGCCGGACTACGCCGCGATCTTGGCCAATCAGGGTCGCCCTCAGAACGAGCGGGAATTGGATAGTGCACGGAAACCCAATGAGGTGTTAGCGTTCTACGGCGTCAGGAAGGGCGATAGGGTGGCGGACATTTTCGCCGGGCGAGGTTATTATACGGCAATTCTTTCTGAACTGGTCGGGGCGCAGGGGCTAGTCTACTCGGCGATTCCCGCTGCACGCTGATTTGGGTGCTGATCTATTTAGTTCCGGCATACCAGGCGCTACTGCCGATAGACGATCCTGATATCTGGTGGCACCTCCGCACCGGCCAATGGATCATCGAGCACGGCCAGGTGCCGTTTCAAGATCCCTTTTCGGCCTACGGAGCCGGCAAGCCGTGGATCGCCTATAGTTGGCTATACGAAATTCTCGTTTATGGTTTATTCAGAGCGTTCGGTCTCGTTGGAATCGTTTGGTTTACCGTCATTATGTCGCTGCTGATCGCCTTGGCGTTGCACTTTTTGGTTCGCCGCGCCAAGCTCCCCTTTTTGATGGAGCTCGTTGTCGTCGCGCTGGCATTGAGCAGCATGAAACCCATTATTTCCCCGCGATCGTGGCTTTTTTCGATTCTATTCTTCGCCGTCGAGCTCAACGTTGCGTTTCGAGTGAAAAGATCGCTCTCTACATGGGCCGGTTATCCCGGCTGGGATTTAGACCCCGAGCTGGCGAGCGCGCGCTTGGTCATTGCCGAATTAGGCCGGCCATTGGCGTCCCACTTGTGCCTTGATACTCGCTTTAAGCTCGTTTACGAAGACGACACAGCCGCGGTCTTTGTTTCGGCGACGGGAAATCCAGGAAACAAGTGAACCTACTGCAGTTACCACTTTGAACGAGCGGGCAGCCAACGGGCATCTTTGAAGTCATGAAGAAACCGACCTGTGACTGAACAGATTCGCTGCGCATCGAAGGCGGCTTAGAAAGGGCGCTATGAAAAATATTGTCTTGAGTCTGCTGTTTGTCCTGCTGGGGGTCACGACGGCTTTCCCTCAGGCTCCCTATTTCCAAGGCAAGACGATTACCATTGTCGTCGGTTATCTAGCCGGCGATGGCTACGACATCTGGACGCGCTTGCTCGCGGCGCATATGGGCAAACATATTCCGGGGAACCCTAACATGATTGCCCAGAACATGCCGGGCGCCGGCTCGATGATTGCCGCCAACTATATCTATAACATCGCTAAGCCCGAAGGATTGACGATGGGTTCCATCGGCCCGTCGCTCTATCTCGATCAACTTATTGGAAAAAAAGAGGTGCAGTTCGACTGGGCCAAGTTCGGCTGGATCGGTTCGACGGAGAACACGCCGTGGCTGCTCTTCATGAAAGCCGACACGCCCTACAAGACCATTGAAGACGTTCGCAGAGCGAAACAGCCTCCTAAATGCTCGGCGACGGGCAGCGGGACTAGCGGGCACTTTGTTCCAAAGCTGCTCGACGAAGCGCTGGCAGCGAAATTCACCCTGGTCATGGGCTATCGGGGGGGGCGCGGAGCAGGATCTAGCCTTCGAGCGAGGGGAGGTGGTATGCCGCTCGATTAGCATTCCGACGTTCTTTGCGCGCGAACCGTTTCTAACGTGGAGAAAAAGCAATCTGGTGCGGATATTGATGCAAACCGGGCGCAAACGCGATCCCAAAATGCCGGACGTGCCGACGATTCATGAATTGATGAACGAGTACAAGACACCGGCGTCCACCCGGGCGCTGGTCACCGCGATCCTGGCTTCCGGCGATCTCGGGCGGCCGTTCATCGTGCCGCCGGGTGTTCCCGCCGAGCGTCTCAAGATCCTGCGCGATGCCTTCCGCAAAACCATGGCCGATCCGGCTTTCCTGGCCGACGTCAAAGCCCGCAAGCTCGAAGTGGACCCGGATTTCGGAGAAGATCTCGAAATTATCGCCAAGGAAGCCGTGAGCCAACCACGCGACATTGTCGAACGGATGAAGAAGCTGCTGTCGGAATAAAAGCATCAATTACCTGTTTAAAATTGGTTCAGCAGGTTTTTGTGTGAAGCAGGGCTCGGAGTTTGCACCGCCGAGGCGCGTCCCTCGACGGGCTCGGGACGTGGTGAGCCCGTCGAACCACGGAGGGCGCAGAGAAATCGCCTAAAAATAACAACTTGAACAAACCCTCTGTGAACTCTGTGCCTCTGTGGTGAATATCTTTTCACAGCAAACCCGGAAGAACTTTAAAATTGCGGGAGCTAACTGCGCGACCGGAGAAAGGCTCGCGATCATCGGTCGGCAAAATACGCATTCTAAGAATTACAAGGGGGCATGCGGCTTGGGGAGCGACGATTGCCGGTGCGAAAATTGGAGCGCAGCCGCCAGCCCGAATAAGCCAAAACCGATCAAGTCCTGAATCAGCCCCGGGTAGACCAAGACCAGTCCCGCGCCGATCAATAATCCCCGTTCGAACCACGTCGTTTTCGTCATCAGCCATCCTGTGAGTCCAGCGGCCAGCGCCGCCAGACCCACCGCCGCGGTTACGGTCGTCCACAGAATGTTTTCCCAGTTACCCTTCAGGAGCAGCCCGACGCCGTCGGGATGGAGCGTGAACATGAACGGCACCAAAAACGCCGGCAGCGTATACTTCCACGCCATCATCGTGGTCTTGTAGGGGTTGCCGCCGGTGATGGCGGCGGCGGCGAAAGGCGAGAGCGCGGTGGGCGGTGAAACTTCGGAAAGCACGGCGTAGTAAAAGATAAACATATGCGCGGCATAAGCTGGAACGCCGAGCTTGATCATCGCCGGGGCGGTGATCACCGCGGCAATGATGTACGATGCCGTGACGGGCATGGCGAGACCGAGGATCCACACGGCGATGCCTGTATAGGCAACGGTCAGAAACAGATTCTCGCCGGCAAGATCGAGGATGATGATCGAAAACTTGAGACCGAGGCCCGTAAGCGTTACAACGCCGACGATGATTCCAGCTGTGGCGCAGGTGGAGGCCACTGAGAGCACGCCGGAGCTGCCATCTTGAAGGGCTCTCCAGAGACGGGTCGGCGTGAGGGACGTCTCGCGGCGAATAAAGCTCAACGCAATGGCGAGGAAAATCGCGTAAACCACAGACAGGATCGCGGTGTAGCCCCACAGCATGAACAGCACGATCGCCACCAGCGAAACGAAGTGGTAGCCGTACTTGCTGGTGAGACTCCAGACGCTTTCGCCGTCCACCGCGACCGGTTTGGCGCCGAACTTGTTGGCGTCCAGCTCGACCATGGTGAAAATGGACCAGTAGTAGAGCAGGGTCGGGATCGCCGCCATGGCGATCACGTCGAGGTAGGAGATCTTGAGAAACTCCGCGATGAGAAAGGCCGCGGCCCCGAGCACTGGCGGGGAGATAATCGCGCCGATTCCCCCCGCTGACAGCAAACCTCCGGCAGAATCCTTATCGTATCCCGCCTTTGCCAAAAGCGGGTACGCCACGGATCCGAGTGTTATCGTTGTGGCTACGCCCGAGCCTGACGGACCGCCTAGGAGAAACGAGGCCAGGGTCACGGTTCTGCCGGCTCCCGCAGGCTTACCGCCGGTCGCGGCGAGCGAAAAGTTGACGTAGAACTCGCCTGCCTTCGAGTGTGCGAGTACGGCGCCGTAGATGGTGAAGAGAATGATAAAAGTCGCCGCGACATCAAGGGGTACGCCGAAGATCCCTTCAAGAGTTATATACATGTGCCCAACGAGCCGATCCAAGCCATAGCCTCGGTGGGTCCAGGGCGGCGGCAGCCAAGGGCCGAGCCATGCGTAAGCTAGGAAGATCAAAGCGACGGCAGGCAGGATCCATCCCGTTGTGCGGCGCGTCGCTTCCAACACCAGCAAAATCGTGAGCGCGCCGAGAATCTGGTCCTTCAAGTTTGGCAGCGCTGCGCGGTAGATGAACTCTTCGAAATCCCACATCGGGTAACCGATGGCGATGAGACTCAATCCGATCAAAAGCCAGTCGAACCAGGGTACGCCTATGAGCCGACCTTTGCGCCTTGCTGGATAGAGGAGAAAAGACAAAACGAGGGAGAACGCGAGAAAGACCAGGCGCAGCATCTGCGCTGTGACGGTGGCCCACGCCCAGTAAATAAAGAGCAGTGACATGGCCACGGCGAGGCCGGTCGCAAGCCAACCGGTGAGACCTTCGAGTCGTCTGCGAGGTCCCTCCTCTTGTTGGGCGATTTCCTTCGCCGCTTCGATGCGTGAAGAGTCGATAGCCTCGTCAGCCACTGCTCTCCCTTGGACAGGCGCTCACTGACAGGCGCGCGCGACCATCCATCGCCGTGTCGTTCCGCAGAGAAATGGTTTGATCAAGAAAAGTGATACGGATCGACGACTCGCGGCTCGCACGAAGATCGAGGGTCCGAAACTCGTGGCCCGGGTTGTGGACGATCCACCAACCGTCTTCATTCGTCGCCGACTCGTGACCATAAAACTCAACGAGCCGAAGCTCGGCGTAACGTAGTTTGTTTGTCCGAAAGCCGCCTGGAGCAACTTGAAATTGTTCTTCGACCTGCGAACCGTAAATGGAATGCCGGAAATTCAAATGGAGAGCGTCACCGGCAACGATCGGGTAGGTGACCCTCTGTTGTTCCGTGTCCAAGGTCAGACAGACGATCTGAGCTGCAGCCGGACTGCCTAGAGCGAGTGGGAACAACAGCGCCAAGACTGTCGCTGCTTGTGACGATAGATGAGACATCACTGGGCGCCGAGAAGTTTGACGTTTTTTTCTTTGTAGTAACGCAGCGCGCCCGGATGAAACGGGATCGGGGATCCCACCACCCCGCTCTTGAGCGTGATCTCTTTAGCGGCTTGGTGAACTGCCACCAAGTCCGGCGTGCGTTCATACAATAGCTTGGTGATCTGATAGGCCAGGGGCTCGTCCATGCGCTCGTGCACCGTGAGCAGATTGGTTATCGCTGCGACGGGAACATCGGCTTCCACGCCGCCATAGGTGCCTTTGGGAATTATGCCGACGAAATAAAGCGGGCCGTACTTGGCGACCATTTTAGCCACTGCGTCGCCATGCGGGATCAAATGAATTTTGATCCCCGGCGTCGCGCCAAGATCAAGGACCGCCGCGGTCGGCAAGCCGCCGTCCCAGACAAATGCGTCGAGCTTGCGGTCCTTGAGCGCGCCGGCGGACTCGGCAGCGCCTAGACGGTCCTGGCTCTTCAAATCCTTCGGGCCTAGGCCGTAGGCTTCGAGCACGCGCAGCCCCTTTACTTCGGTGCCCGAACCGGGCGCGCCGGTGGACACGCGCTTGCCCTTGAGATCGGGGATGCTCTTGATGCCGGTGCCGTCCAGGGCAACAATGTGCATGTAGTTAGAGTAGAGAGCCGCAAGGGAGCGAACTCCGATCTTCTCGCTGAAACCCTTCAACTGACCTTGGTAGGCGTCCCAAGCTATGTCCGGTTGCGTGAAAGCGACAGCGACCTTATCGGCTTGCAGAAGCTTCATGTTGTCGACGGATGCGGTGGTCACTTCCGCTGTCGCTTCAACACCGGGGAGGTGCTTCGATATCAGCGCCGCGAAGCCGCCGCCCAGCGGATAGTAAACTCCCCCCGTGCCGCCGGTGGCGATGGAGAGGCGTGTTTTTACCTGCGCCCCCACCGGGACCGTCGCGAACGCAATTGCGATCACCGTGAGCGCGGTCGCCAGTTGAAAACGCTTTCGCGCCGTCATTGTCATCATAATTGGACCTCCTGAAGCTCAGTTGCCGTAACATACGTTCGCCGCCCTGAATCTGTCAACTGCGAATCGCGTAGTGGTTCAGTTTCGCCAAAATTTGTAGGGGCAACCCTATGTGGTTGCCCGGTCGGAGGGCAGGCACGTGGGCCTGCCCTACATCGATGCGGCGTTGAAATCAAACTGAACCACTACCGCGAATCGCGGCTCTCATCCGCACGTCAGCAGTCTTCGATAAGGTCCGCCGCACGGCCTCGATCGCCTATCTTGACGAGATAGCGATACCTTCAGTAGAGTAGGTCCCTCAGTTACTTATCTATCGATCTGAGATTCTAGCTGACGATCACGTAAACTCGAAAGGAGGCGCGATTATGTTTATCTGTTTATCGCCCGGGGGGCAGTCGCTGACGGCCGGTGAAGCGGCGACGGAAAAGCTGCTCGTCGGCACGGTCAATGGAATTTTTTCCTTCGTGAAGCAGGGCGGCAAATGGGACCGGCAGGAAACCATGTTGCCCGACCAGCATATCAGCGCAATCATCTTCGAACCCTCGAGCCGGACACTCTTTGCCGGCAGCTACGACGGCGCCATATTCGCCCGCAGCGACAACGGCAACAAATGGCAGCAGCGGAATCAGGGCATCGTGGACAAGGAAATCTATTCGCTGGCGAGCCAGTTGGTCGGCGGGCGCGCGCGGGTCTACGCCGGAACTCAGCCGGCGCACCTTTTTTACAGCGACGATCTCGGCAGGAGCTGGACGGAGTTGCCCGGTTTACGCCAGGTGCCGGGCGTGGAGAAGTGGACATTCCCCGCGCCGCCGCATCAGGCGCACGTAAAGAGCATTACCTTTCACCCAAAGGATCCGAACATCATCCACGTCGCTGTGGAAGTCGGCGGCTTTCTCAAGAGCACGGACGGCGGCAAGACCTGGACGACGCACGACAGCATCAACCCGGATGCGCACCGCGTGCTGATTCCGACCAACGATCCAAACAAGTTGTACGGCACCGCGCCGACGACCAATTGCGGACCGGAAACGCCCGCCGGCTTCTGCGTGAGTAACGACGGCGGCGCAAGCTGGAAGAGCATGACGCCGCGGGATTTCAGGATCGGCTACGTCGACCCGTTCTTCGTCCATCCGAAAGATCCCAATTTGCTGTTCGTTGCCGGCGCCAAGACCGGCCCCGGCACCTGGCGCAAACTGCACACGGCGGACGCGCGCGTCGCGCGCAGCCGCGACGGCGGCAAGTCTTGGGATATTTTAAGCGGCGGTCTGCCGGAGCATATTCGCGGGAATATCGAGGGCATGGCGATGGATGTCTGGAACGGCGGCTACGCGATCTTCGCCGGCACCACGGACGGGGACGTTTTTTATAGTGACGACGAAGGCGAGCACTGGCAAACGATTATTCGCGGCATCGGTCCGGTCTCCAAGTCGCACCATCATCACAACCTGGCGCTGGAGGGACAGGCGGCGCACAATTAAGCGACCGGCGCTGTCAGGTTCTGAAGACTCACATGATGATCGGGGGCAGGCCTTCGCCGCCGAGGCCGTATCGTTCGAAGACCCGGTCGTGGGAAACGATCCGCAGTTCTTCCACGCTGGCTTGAGCCACCAGCATTCGATCGAAGGGATCGCGGTGAACGTTGGGCAGGCGGCCGGCTGTGAGGGCGTGGCGGAGCGCGATGGGTAACGGCCGGAAGCCGTTTTTGACGATCGCATCCTCCAGATCGTCCAGCTCGATCTCAAGCCGTCCCAGCGCCGCCTTGATCGAGATTTCCCACACCGACGCCGCGCTCACGAGTACATCGTTGTCGGGATTGGCGATGAGATCGCGCGCGATCTTCGTTAGCTTGCGGTCATCGGACAACCACCAGAGGAGGATGTGAGTGTCGAGGAGCAGCCGCACCGCTCACGCTTTTCCTTCGAAGGCCGCAAGCAATTCTCTTGGCAGCGGCGCGTCGAAATTCTTTTTAATCCGAATTTTACCGCGCATCGTCCCGGGCCGGCGCACGGCGCCTTTCGGAGCGTAGGGAACCAACCGCGCAACGGGCTTACCCGACTTCGCGATAATGATCTCTTCGCCGCCGCCCGCCCGCTCGACCAGCCGGGAAAATTGCGTCTTCGCCTGATGGATATTCACCTGAGTCATAGTGGACTAAGCTTAGTCCGCTTGACCGTCCGTTGTCAAACATCCTTTTCCGCTGCGGTCTTCCTGCTTCTGCGCGAGACTGGTTCCTCTCTCCCATAACCCCTCACTCCTTACTCTTTACCCCTCACTGAATTTGCTCTGGCGCAGGCATTCCTTGACGCCCGTCGCACAGTGGCATAAAAGATTGCTCAGCCGCATCTCGGTTTTTATCTATGGCTTCCACCACCAAAAAACGCCTCGGGAAAACCAAGTCAAAGCCGCGCCCACCCGTGGTGAAAAAGTCGCCGGCCAAGCAGGCGCAGACCATTGAGTCCCTGCGCCGCGACCTCACAGAAGTGTTGGAGCAGCAGACCGCCACGGGTGAGATACTGCGTGTGATCGCCAGCTCGCCGACCGACATTCAGCCTGTGCTAGATGTGGTCGCGGAGAATGCGGCACGGTTGTGTGACGCGAACGATGCTGTGATCTTCCGCGTATTCGGTGAAAACCATCAGCGGGTAGCGAAGTACGGGTCGATACCTGCCCCCGACTTTCCTGTTCCTATCACTCGCGGCGTGCCCGGAGGCCGGGCGATCGTCGATCGGCAGACGGTTCATATCCACGATCTTAAGTTGGAGGTCGATACAGAATACCCGGAAATCAAAGCTATTCAGAAAGAGATTGGCCAAAGGACCGTGCTTGCGACGCCTTTGCTGCGAGAGGGCGTGGCGATCGGTGCGATTGTCATTCGTCGCATAGAGGTTCGCCCGTTTTCCGACAAACAGATAAAACTTCTTGAGACTTTTGCGGACCAGGCCGTCATCGCCATCGAGAACGTTCGGCTGTTCCAAGAACTTACTGAGGCCTTGGAGCAGCAGACCGCGACGAGCGAAATCCTGCGCGTGATAGCCAGCTCGCCTACGGACCTGCAGCTGGTACTGGACGCTGTGGCGGACAGCGCTGCCCGGCTCTGCGATGCAAACGACGCCCAAGTATTCCGGGTCGATGGCGACGTCCTTCGGCTGGCCGCCTCCTATGGGCCAGTTCAAGTGCGAGAGTGGGTTCCTATCGTCCGCGGCTCAGTCACTGGCCGAGCTGTGGCTGACCGGCAAACCATCCACGTTCATGATCTCGCCGCAGAGGTCGAGACCGAGTATCCGGATAGTAAGGCTTTCCAGCAACGCTTCGGTGATCGGACTGCGCTGGCGACGCCGTTGCTACGAGAGGGCATTCCTATCGGGGCCATCCTGATTCGCCGATTTGAAGTCCGTCCGTTCTCAGAGAAACAAATTGCCTTGCTCAAAACCTTCGCCGACCAGGCCGTGATCGCCATCGAGAACGTCCGTCTGTTCCAAGAGCTGCAAGTCCGGAACCGCGACCTTACCGAGGCTTTGGAGCAGCAGACCGCAACGAGTGAGATACTGCGCGTGATTGCCAGCTCGCCGACTGATATCCAGCCTGTGCTCAACGTCGTCGCAGAAAGTGCGGCGCGATTATGTGAGTCTGTTGACGCGCAGATTTTTCGCGTTGAGGGTGACATGCAGCGGAAAGTAGCGACCTACGGGACTATCTCACCTGTCCTTGCGGTCGGCGAAACCCGACCGATCAGGCGTGGTTCCCCGAGCGGCCGCGCTATACTGGACCGGCAGCCGGTACACATTCACGATATGAGCACCGAGCGTGAGGAGGACTATGCGGACGTGTGGCATACCCACCGAAGCTTGGGGATTGGGACGGCATTGGCCGTGCCGCTCCTGCGCGAGGGCGTTCCCGTCGGGGCCATCGCTATCCGGCGCACCGAAGACCGGCCCTTTTCGGACAAGCAGATTACGCTTCTTAAAACCTTCGCCGACCAGGCTGTGATCGCCATTGAGAACGTGCGACTCTTCCGGGAACTCGGCGAGCGTAACGCGGAATTGCGCGAGGCGCTGGAGCATCAGACGGCAACGGCCGAGGTGCTCGGCATCATCAGCCGCTCGCCCACGGACGTGCAGCCGGTCCTCGACGCGATCGTCGAGAGCGCCGCGCGGGTTTGTGGGATCGATGACGTGGCGCTGCGACTCCGCGAGGGGAACACGATGGTTTGGCGGGCTCATTTTGGTCCCATACCTATGACCCGCGGGGAGATCAGTATTGATGCGCCAGAGTATCGCTGGATGCGCGAGCACGGCGCGCTCCACATTCCCGACGTCCGCGCGCAGAACGATTTCTCCGTAGGGGTTCTTGGCGGCTGGCGCACAATGTTGGCCGCTCCCCTTCGTCAGCAGGGGGACCTCGTTGGTGCACTGAACGCGCGTCGCATCGAGGTGCGCCCCTTTACCCCGGCGCAGATCAAGCTGCTTGAGACATTCGCCGACCAGGCGGTGATCGCCATCGAGAACGTGCGGCTGTTCAAAGAATTGCAGGTGCGAAACCGCGATCTCACCGAGGCGCTGGCGCAGCAGACCGCGACCGCCGAGGTGCTACGCGTCATCGCTTCCTCGCCTACCGACCTGCAACCGGTGCTCGACACGCTGATCGCGAACGCGGTGAAGTTATCCGGCGCGACTAAGGGTCACGTCCGTCAGTACGACGGCGAGTTCCTCCGTCTGGTCGCCGCTTACGGCGAGACACCCGAACAGCTTGCTGTCTTCCAGGGCACCGTAGTCCGCCCTGTTTCGCAGAGCAGATCTGGTCGCGCGTTCTTAGAGAGGAGGCCCATCCATGATCTGGACGCCCAAGTGGAGCGCCACCCAATGGCGGTTCAAACCGGAGCACGAACGGCGCTGGCGGTGCCGCTCCTGCGAGAGGAGACCTCGATCGGAGTCATCACAATTTGGCGCGACTTTGTCGAACCGTTTACGGGACGTCAGATTGAGTTCGTTCAAACTTTCGCCGACCAAGCCGTCATCGCCATCGAGAACGTGCGGCTGTTTAAGGAACTGGAAGCGCGCAACCGGGATCTCACTGAAGCGCTGGAACAGCAGACCGCGACGAGCGAGATCCTGCGCGTGATCGCCAGCTCGCCGACAGATATTCAGCCTGTGCTGAAGGTCGTCGCAGAAAGCGCCGCACGGCTATGCGATGCAGAAAACGCTGTGATTAATCAAGTCGTTGGGGAAGAAATCCAGCCGGTCGCAGTATACGGCTCGATTCCCCCTCCCCCATCGTGGCATATCACTCGTGGTACACCCGTCGGCCGAGCGATCATTGCCGGTGAAGCGATTCACGTACACGATCTCGTGGCGGAGCTTGAAACCGAGTTTCCAGACTCCACGACCCGGCAGCAACTTACGGGCGTTCGCACCATACTGGTTGCGCCGCTGCTGCGCGAAGGAATTGCGATTGGAGCTATCGCGATCCGTCGAGCTGAGGTCCGTCCATTTACCGACAAACAAATCGCTCTTCTCAAGACCTTTGCCGACCAGGCGGTGATCGCCATCGAGAACGTTCGTCTTTTCCAAGAACTCAAGGAATCACTGGAACAACAAACGGCGACGAGCGAAATCTTGGGTGTCATTGCCAGCTCGCCGACGGATATCCAGCCGGTGCTGGACGTGGTTGCGGAAAATGCCGCACGGCTGTGTGATGCGAACGACGCCTTGATTCATCGCATTGATGGCGACAAGCTTCGATCAGTGGCTAATTACGGGCCGCTGCCGCAGCGGCGGGGTGAGGGTCTAAACTCGATGGACCGTCGCTCTATACCCGGCCGAACCGTGATCGACCGGCGAACCCTGCACATTCATGACCTGGCAGCAGAGCCAGAAGACGAGCTCCCAGCGTCCTTCGCTAGAAGTCTCGGCGTTCGGACGGTGCTTGCCACACCGCTGATGCGCGAGGGCGTTCCTATAGGAGCGATATTGATTCGCCGGCTCGAGGTCCGTCCGTTCTCGGAGAAGCAGATCAAGCTCCTCGAAACCTTCGCAGACCAGGCAGTAATCGCCATTGAGAATGTGCGGCTGTTCCAAGAACTCAGCGAAGCATTGGAGCAGCAGACGGCGACGAGTGAAATCTTGGGCGTCATCGCTAGCTCACCGACGGATATTCAGCCGGTATTAAAAACCGTGGCGGCGAATGCTGCCCGACTATGCGAGGCAACGGATGCACAGATTCGCCTCGTCGAGGGTGACGGAACTCGACTAGCAGCATCCTTTGGGACTCTCGAAGCCCCAGTGATTAGGCCGATCAGCCCGGAAATTCCCTCAAGTCGGGCGATTCTTGATCGAGAAACCGTACACATTCACGATCTTCAGGAAGCCGTGAAAACTGAATTTCCCCGGAGCGAGGGTGCACGCATCGGAGTCCGTACATTTCTTGGCGCGCCAATGCTCAGAAAGGGAACTCCTATCGGTGTAATCTGCATCAGGCGAACTGAGATTCGTCCTTTTTCAGATCGACAAATTAAACTGCTCGAAACCTTTGCCAGCCAAGCCGTGATCGCCATCGAGAACGTGCGGCTGTTCCAGGAGCTGCAAGCCCGCAATCGCGACTTGACCCAAGCGTTGGAGCAGCAGACCGCGACGAGTGACGTGCTTCGTGTTATCAGTAGTTCGCCCACGGACGTGCAGCCGGTCTTTGAAGCGATCGTGAAGAGCGCCACGAGGCTTTGCGGTGCGTCGTTTGGTTCGGCCCACCGTTTCGATGGCCAACACATAACGATTGAGGCGCGAGAGGGTTTCACTCCCGAGGAAATTGAAATTAGCCAAAAGAGATTTCCAACGCCGGCAACGCGGGGGCGAGCGGTGGGTCGGGCCATTTTGGATCGAGCGGTCGTACATATCGAGGATGTTCGTAACGATCCTGAATACGATACGGGTCATCAAACTGAGCTTAGCTATCGAACCGTCGTGGCCGTTCCGTTGCTAAAGGACGGCAGCCCGATTGGCGCGCTTGGCATGTGGAGACGGGAGGTAAAGCCTTTCACGGAGAATCAGATCGCTCTCGTCAAAACCTTCGCCGACCAGGCGGTGATCGCTATTGAAAACGTGCGGTTGTTCCAGGAATTGCAGGATCGCAATCGACAAATCACCGAAGCTTTGGAGCAACAGACAGCCACGAGTGAGATCCTGCGTGTGATCAGCCAGTCACAAACCGACGCGCGGCCCGTATTCGAGACAATCGTGCGCAACGCCGTTAGGTTGTGCGACGGGCTCTTTGGAAGCGTCTATCGATTTGACGGCGCGCTGATTCACTGGGTTGCCTCGTATAATTTAACGCCGGAGCAGCTCGAGCGGCACCAGGCGACCTTTCCGCGCACCCTGAGCGACAGAGGCGACCCGGTGAAGGTCATCCGCACCAGGAGCGTTGTTCGCATACCCGATCTTGAGACCGATCCAGATTTTTCGACGCTGCCCCCGGATCTCCAAGGGAATTTGCGGGCGCGCGGCGTTCGCAGCGTCGTTGGTGTTCCCATGTTGCGGCGGGGCGAGGCCATAGGCTCCATTATTGTGACCCATCGGGCGGTGAACGCCTTTATCGACGCACACGTCGAGCTGCTGAAAACATTCGCGGACCAAGCGGTTATTGCCATCGAGAACGTCCGCCTGTTCCAGGAACTTGAAGCGCGGACGCGCGAGCTGGGGCGATCCGTTGGAGAACTCAAAGCGTAAGGAGAAGTCGGC
>Ga0214473_10003023_pt1 | contig 20551 bp, 15 predicted proteins | sample RVTome_7_FD_203509 | JGI IMG/M metagenome (GOLD analysis project Ga0214473, IMG submission 203509) | Soil microbial communities from uranium-contaminated site in the Upper Colorado River Basin, Wyoming, United States - RVT98D197 | ecosystem: Environmental > Terrestrial > Soil > Contaminated >... | reverse complement strand
TGCTGATCGCACTGTTCTCGGGATTGCTGATCTGGGCGCTACATCAGGTGGTGCGGCGGCGCGTGGGAGCGCTGGCCGCGGCGCTGGCGGTGCTCTTGCTCGTGACCAGCGACCGCTACGTGCGATTGAGCGCGTCGGTGATGATCGGCCTGCCGATGCTCGCGATGGCAATGCTGTCGATCGACTTGCTCGACCGGGCACGCGGCCGCAGCGCGACCGGCTGGCTGATTCTCTCTGCCATGGCGCTGGGCGTGTCCATTCTCATCAAGTTGTTCACGGTGGTCCTGGCGCCGCTGATGTTGATCGCCATCATCCTGGGACACGCGGCGGATGAGGCTCACGCGGCAGCATTCAAGCGACGCGCCATGGCGGCTTGCATGTGGATGGTCGCACTGGTGTCGACCGTGGTGCTGCTAGCTGTCTTGACGGGCGTGAGAACGCCACAGCAGTTGATTACCGCGCATCTGGCCGACGAGACACGTCAGCTATTCGCTGCCGTCAGCAACCGTGCAATTCTGGCCGACTGGGCTTCGCGCCACGCGGTCCATGTGGTGCTGGCAGGTGTTGGCGTGGTGTGGGCGATTCGCCGATACGGCCGCGAGGCGTGGCTGCCGGTGAGTTGGTTGTTGGTCACGCTACTGGCGCTGGGTTGGCACAAGCCGCTGTGGTATCACCTTCTGGTCATGCCGACGATTGCCCTCTGCTGGCTGTCTGCGTACGGCGTGGAAGCCGCGCTGAGCGCAGGGCGGTGGTTGTCAGGGCGGGCCGGTGCTGGCGACGGATCGATCACGGGGCGCGGTTTGCCTGCGCTGTTAAGTCTGGGGCTGATCGCGGCGGTTTGCTACATACCAGGGCGCATCGATGCTCGACTGGAGGGCGAAATCGCCATTGATCGTCTAGATCATCGGCCGCAGCTCATGCAGGAGCTTGCCGACGACGCGCGGGAGCGCGGCGCGCAGTGGATCTTCACCGATCGCCCGTATTACGCGTTTCAAACAGGTCTGGCCGTGCCGCCGCCGGTTGCCGTGATGAGTCTGAAGCGTTTCGTTTCCGGCAGTTTGCCCGACGCTGATATGGCCGAGACGCTGCGCGCCTATCAACCGACGTATGTCCTGCTTGAACGGTTCACATCTTGGTACGGCCCGGCATTCTGGGATGAAGTCGACACGTACTACGAGCTGGTGTATCGCGACGATCCGTGCCTCTGCTTCCGACGGGTGTTGACAGATGACGGGGATTCAACCGCAGACCTGCAAACTCGTTGAGGTGTCCGCCTGCTTGGCGAACATCTGTTCGCTGCCGTACGGTCCGGAGTTGTAGTAGAGCAACATGCGGCCGTCGGGCAGCACGAGCAGATGCTGCCGCCAGAAGTTGGTGCCCTCACCGGCCTGGCGCGCGGCGTCCGGAACATCTTCGATCCGCTCGATGGGTTCGTCGGCGACTTGCCAGCCTTTGACGGGCCACGATTCGGCGGTGTATGCCCAGCCGCCCAGACTCGGCGCGGGTTCACGCATGTATGGATTCTCGGCGACTGGCGCGGGCGGCGTGGGGCTGGCGTTGATGACGGCGAACCACCCGCCGTCATGTGCGGGGATGATCTGCAAGCCGCCCGCCCAGCCGGTGGTCCAGTGGCCAGGTAGAGCGGATGGACGAAGAACCGGTCCGAGCTTGCGAGCGACTGGATCGTCCGGCTTCATCACCGCGACGGCGTCGACTGACCCAAACGGTGAGTGCGGCTGATCGGCCTGCGCTGCGCTCGGGTAGCCCATGTAGAAGACCAGGATCTCGCCGCGGTCGGCGAACCACCAGGCCGTCGGCGTGTCGATGTGATAGCCCTCGAACGTGTCGGGCGGCCCCAAATCGATCACTGGCTCAGCCCGCACGTGCCACGGCCCGTCGAGCGTCGCGGACGTCGCCATCTGGATGATCTTGTGGATGCCCTTGAACGACACGGTGAATAGGTAATACCGCCCGTCGATTCTGGTCGCCATGTTCGGGTGGAACGGATCGGTCAGAATCCACGGCTTATGCATATCGCCGCCGGTCGCCTCGGGGTTGACGTAGTCGAGTGGTCCGAGTTTCTGCCAGTCGCCGGGCCCGACGTCGGTGGCAGAGCGACTGATCGCCTACGCGTTGCAGCAGCGCACCTGACCTTTGCGCTCACTCATCGCGAAGTAGAACATGCGCCATCGCTGGCGGGCCTCGTCCCACACGATGCAGGGGTCGCCGGTCACCGCCGAGTCGTACTCACCGGCCGCGCCGCGCGCTATGACGCGACCGAGCCGCTGCCAGGCGGCGGGAGGTTTCTTGAGTGTAAGGGGTTGCGGTTGCGTCATGGGCAGCGTAGGAATCGTCGCGCGGTGTCAGGTCTGTGGACCGATGGGCCGTGGCTTGATGACGGCAGCGGGGTTGCCGCGGACGATCATGGCGGGCGGGACGTCGGTGACAACGACTGAGCGCGCCCCGACGATGGCGTTGTCGCCGACGGTGACGCCGGGCCCGAGAAAAGCGCGTGTGCAGATCCACACGCCGCTGCCGACGGTGATCGGCGGGCGCTGCAAAGGAAGATTCGGCATGGTGTAGTCGTGCGTTCCGGCACACAGTTCAGCGCCGCGTGAGATCACGGTGTGGTCGCCGATCGTGACGGGCCCCAGGTTATAGACGAAAACCTCTTCGCCCAAGATGCTGTGCTGGCCTATGGTGAGCAGCCATGGGTGGATGATGCGTGTGGTGTGTCGCGTTCGGCTCGTGGCCGCGAGCTTAGCGCCGAAAAGCCGCAGCCAGAATCGTCGCCAGCCATAGGCGCGGGGGGGACTGAAGCGAATGAACGTCGCTTGTACCAGCAACCACGCATACCGCCGCACGTACTCACCGCGCGTGTAGGGATATCCGGCGGTCTGGTCGAGCCGTTGAAAGATGCGCGGCCTGTCGGGTGAGTCGTTCATGACGCTGCTGCCATGGCGGGGGCGTCCTCGATGCCCAGGACGGCCTGACAGGTATCAAATCGGTAGCGATCGAGCAACATGCGCAGTTTGTCTTCCGTGCTGCGCAGGCCGATATACGACTTGAATCGGCGGCGCAGCGGCATGGGGACACGTGGGCCGTCGGGAGCGAAATCGCGGGGATGCAAGTATACGACGACGGGTAGACCACGGCCGTTGAAATGGTCGAAGCCCAGACGAATGAGCGCCTTGGGCAGCAGCCGCATGTAGCCGCCGCCGGAGAACGGCAGTCGCAATGGACCTGCCGCCATCACGCTCATAGGAAGCTCGCGAATAGCTCGGCCGGATGGCGTGTGGGTGAACAGGTGCGGTTGTCGCGGACAGTCGTAGCCGCCATGATCGCGTCGTGCAGGGAACAGGCTTGCGTCGTAGATGATGCCCAGATCCAGCAGGACATCGAACACCCACTCGGTGCCTGGCATGATCGAAAAGCTCGCGGCTCGGAAACCGAGGACCTTCTTGCCGGTGGGCTGCTCGATCGCGTCGATGGACCTACGTAGATCGTCGCGGAAGACTTCCGGGGGTAGCTGATTGACCCGTTGATGCCAGTAAGAGTGCGTGGCCAATTCGTGGCCGGCGGCGGCGATCATCTTCGGGATCCGCGGATAGCGCTCGGCAATCCAGCCGAGGATGAAGAACGTTGCGCGGGTATTGGTTTCGGCGATCGTATCCAAAATCCAGTGCGTCTTGTCGACAACCAGTGAGGGCAATCGATCCCAGTCCGCGGGGTCGGCGACAGCCTTGATCCCCACGAGGTGGAACCAGTCCTCGATGTCGAACGATAGAGCGTTGGTGACGGTGGTGGGATCTGGCATGGCTTGAAGATCGATCGTCAGCGCTACGGGGCAGACCGAGAAAAGCAGCATGGCCGGCAAGGCCAAGACGCCAGTGGCTCAACTGCCTGACCCTAACATCGTCCATCACCACCTGTCTGGTCCAGATCAGCAGATCATGTCACCCGCGGTTCGTCCGGTAACACAGCGTGCCAAAGAGATCCTCGGCGTCTGTGGACAGCGATATTGCAGGCCGTGAGCGGCCCAGGCCCGCTGGAGAGTTCCACCACGCGCGAGAGCCTCAGCCCGGCCTGAATGGCATCGATCACCTCACTAGACACGATCCCCACCAGTTGAGGATGAATCGATGGGCCTGACACCACGCTCAAGAACATCGCAGAATCGGTTGCAGAGAATGCTCTTGGCGAACTTCCGGCTTACTGTCTGGGCGGCAGCGGCGCCAAGAGCGGCAAGCTGCTCGGGATCGCTGTGCAGGATTTGTCGAATCGTGGTCACGGCGCCGTCGACGTCGCCGTGGCGGATCTGCCAGCCGATGTGCGATTCGTCAATGATGTCGGAGATGTGCGATGGGGCAGGTCCAAGCAGCAGAACTGGCCGGCCCAGAGCCATGGCGCCGTAGACCTTGCACGGGTGGCAGATGCCGACGATGGGATCGCCCATGGCCACCAAATGTACGTCGGCGGCTGAAAGGGAGTAGCGGATCTGGGTCAAGGGCTGATACGGCAGGCTCACGATGTTCGTCGGCTTGTGCTCGGCGATGACGGCTTCTACCTCGCGCTTCCCTACGCCGCCGCCGACGAACATGAAGATCAATCGCTTCTCTTCTTGAAGTCGTAAAGCTGCATCGAGGATGGTGGCCAGGGGATGGGCGAGCGAGTGATTGCCGCTGTGCATGATGACGAACTTGCCTTCGAGTGCGTGTTCGCGCCGGAAGGGATTGTCGGCATGGTCGACCACCTCGAGATGATCCTGGTGCGGCCAGGGGGGCATCACGTGGATCTTCTCGCGTACGTCCAGCTTGCGGCAAAGCCGATCGGCCATGAACCGGTCCAGTGCGATCACGTCATGCGCGTGTCGAAGGATCAACCGGTTGAGCCAGTCGAACATGCGAGCTTGTGGTGATGTTTCGCTGATGTTGCCCAGCGCGATCATCTGATCAGGATTGAGATCCATCGCCCAATGCTTGATCGGCACGCGGCGCAGTCGGCCGACGACCACCGCCGCGATGGGACAGATCGGTGGCGACGTACTGACAAGGATCCCCGCCAGGTGACGTGTGAACAGCCCGATGAAGATGCATTGGAGAACAAAGATGCATCCAGCGATGAGCCGTACGGCGATCGACTTCTTACCGAAGGAAGAGAAAGGCAATCGGCGGATGTGTACGCCGTCGCGTGTTTCGCGCCAACGATACTTCTGGCTCGGATCGTCGTAACCCCGCCGCGAGGTTAGCACCAAGACGTCATACCCCCGCCGCGCCATCTCCGCCGCCGCGTCGTGCATGTGCTGACCGACGCTGGCCGGGTCAGGTACGTACACCTGAGACAGCACCAATAGTGTCTTGTCAGGTTTGGCGGGGGCGGATGGGGGCAACGTTCATCGACCTTCGTATCTGCTATTACATACAACCGCTGAGCGCGGCCGACTACTTGCCGTACTTGGCTACGTACTCGTCATAGATCCACGCGTACGTCTTCTCCATGCCGTCCCGCAGGCGAATGCCGGGTGCCCAGCCGAGATACTTCTTGATCAGCGTGTTGTCGCTGTTTCGGCCGTTGACGCCCTTGGGCGCGCTCAGGTTGTAGTTGCGATTCAGCTTGATCCCCGCAATGTCCTCAACCATGTCGACCAGGCCGTTGATCGTGACCAGCTCGTCGGAGCCGAGGTTCAGCGGCTCGACGATGTCGCTGTGCGTGATCATGTCGATGCCTTTGAGGCAGTCGTCGATGTACATGAAGCTTCGCGTCTGCTTGCCGTCGCCCCAGATCTCGATGTCGCGCTTGCCGGTGAGCTTGGCCTCGATCACCTTACGACTGATCGCCGCCGGGGCCTTCTCGCGGCCGCCTTCCCACGTGCCGTGCGGGCCATAGACGTTGTGGAAACGCACGAGGCGCGTCTGAAGGCCGAAGTCCTCGCGAAAGTGCCGACACATGCGCTCGGTGAATAGCTTTTCCCAGCCGTACCCATCCTCCGGCATCGCTGGGTAAGCGTCCTCTTCCTTCAGCGGGATGACGTCCTCGTCTCTCTGCTTGTCGGCGTTGTAAACGCAGGCCGAGCTCGAATAGAAGTACCGCTCGACACCGCAATCGCGCGCCGCCAGCAGCATGTGCGTGCTGATGAGCACCGATAGCATGCATAAGGCCTTGTTGTTCTCGATGAATCCCATGCCGCCCATGTCCGCCGCGAGGCAATACACCTCGGCCGCTCCCTCACACGACGTGTAGCAGTTCGCCTTGTCCTTCAGATCGAGCTGGAGGTTCTCGACGTCGTCGAACACCTGGTACCACTCGCTGGTCGGCTTGATGTCGACGGATCGGATCTTCGTGAACCCGCGCCGGCGGAGGCTGGCAACCAGATGCCCGCCGATGAATCCGCCGCCGCCGCCAACCACAATCAGTTCGTCTTTGCTCATCGAGGGATCTCCGGCTGGTTCTTCCGGCCTATGGGCTTAAGTCCAGATACGTTAAGGCTGTGGGGCCGGTTCGCCAAGTCGTCCTGGACGACCGGTCCACCGTCCTATCGGCAGGGAGCTTGTGGGCGCTTACGTGACCTTGACGGTTGCTTGAGCGGCGCAGGTGAAGATAATTGATGCTCTGCGGCGGCCGGGCGATCGATCAGGGGCCTCTCGCCGGAGCTTGGCGGGCCCATGGGGTATCGCCGGCGGGTGGGACGGATGCGTCCGGATCGGCTCATCCGTCTGGGATTCGTCGCCCGTTTGGGCCGGTCGTAGCGGTCGAGCTGGCCGGTGAACCTGCGACGGCAGGGGCGCGGGCTGTAGGGATGGCAGTGGGTAGTCGACATGTGGATACAGCGTTGCTGTATGGTGCGCCCAGAGAGTCGATGCTGCGCGTTGCCGCAGCTGGACGGGCCTCAGGGCCCATCGCATGCTGATGAGCATCATGCGTGCCGTGCCGGACGAACCTTCGTCTCGCAGGCGCGTAGTCATGGGGATCGCGGGCCACAGGTGGAAGGTGAACTTCAATCCATGACCGGTAACTCCAAGACTGATGGTCGCTCGGCCCTGCAGGCCGACCACGCCACCCGCCAGACGCCGGCACACGTGCGTCTGAGCGAAGTGGTTGTCCTGGCGGGGATGGTCCGGCCGACGCCGCTGAGTACCGCCGTCGCTCGCTCGCTGCTGGACCTGCCGGTGGCCACCGGCTTATCGCTGCTTCAACTCTGGCAGCAACAGGCCGGCACGTTGGCGGCGGCGCTCGGCGTCAAAGCCCTGTGCATTCGTGTCATCGTGGATAGCGCTTCCACCCCGCCGCAGACGACGGGCGATGGACCGGTCCACGTGCGCATCGATCGCGATCCACAGCCGCTGCGTGGCACGGCCGGCGTGTTGCGTGATATCTACGCCGGCGGTGATGCCGATGAGCACCTGCTGCTGATTCACGGACCGCAACTGCCGCTCACGCCCTTGGCTGGACTTGTGGATCAGATGGCCAGCCTGCGAGCCGACGTCGCCGTCGTCTGCCACGACAACGGGCTGCCCAGCGGGCTCATGCTCATCCGTCGACGTGTGCTCGATCAAGTCGGCCCGGTCGGCTTCATCGACTTGAAAGAGCAGGCCATGCCCGAGATCGCCAAGCGATGCAACGTGGCGGTCGTCCGACAGTCAGAACCGAGCACCATTCCGATCCGAACGCGCGAGGACTACATCCATGCGCTTCGCCTCTTTGCCCTGCTGCAGCGAAATGGCGGCCGCATTCAGCACAGTCCGTTCGAGGAATCGTGGCGTACGGCCTTCGCGGTGGTCGAAGAAGGGGCGAAGGTGGTGAAATCGGCTCGGCTGCACGATTCGGTCATCCTACGCGGCGCCGTCGTCGAGCGAGACGCCATTGTCGCCGGTTCGGTCATCGGTCCCGGCGCGGTCGTCCGAGCCGGTCGACGAGCCGTCAATGAAGTCGTCGGTCGCGGAAAGAAGGTGAGCGCGTGAGGATGCCTCTGCCGATACGCCTGCGGAAGCAATGGACGGCCGCGCACCTGATCGGCGCGGTGCTGTTGATGGCGGCCGGCGCCGCCGTGACGCTGCCGGCGTGGATCGACATCTTTCGCATCGCCATTCGTGACCAGGAGGCGAGCCACATCTTTCTTGTGCCGCTGATCGCCGTCTGGCTGATCTGGGCGCGACGCGGGCGCTTTCGTTCCGTGATGCCGACCGGCCGGTGGGCCGGACCGCTGATCGTGGCCGTCGGCTGGGCGATGTCCTATTTCGGGTTCTACCACGCGGTGCAGGCCGCTTGGCACGCCGGCGCGATCGTCGTGGTGGTGGGCTGTCTGCTCTCGGTGGTCGGCACGGACGTGCTGTGGCGGTTCTTGCCCGCCTTTGTCGTCCTGGCGTTCCTCGTGCCCGTCCCGGGAATGATCCGCCAGATGATTTCCATTCCGCTTCAACAGCACACCGCCGTCGTGACGCAGGCCGTGCTGGAACTCGTCGGAGCGCCGGTCGAACTGCACGGCCTGTCGCTGACCTACAAGGACGTCCCCGTCACGATCGCGGAAGCGTGCAACGGAATGCGCATGGTCTTCGCCCTGGTCTTGGTGTCATACGGCTTCGCGTTCGGTACCCCGCTGCGTGGCTATGTACGCGTGCTCATCCTGGCCGCCAGCCCCATCTCGGCGATCTTGTGTAACGTCGTGCGTCTGATCCCCACGGTGTGGATCCATGGCAATTACCCGCGGCAGGTAGGTGAGTCGTTCCACAACCTGAGCGGCTGGGTCATGTTGCCCGTGGCGTTCTTGATCCTCTTGGGGATCATTCGGCTGCTGCGATGGGCGCTTATCCCCGTTTCGCCGTTCACATTGGCGTATGAGTAACAGGAGTCGCGCTCTTGAATAAGCGGTTATGGAAGCGTTGGGGCTGGACGATGGCAGCGCTGTTGCTGCTCGGCGGCGTGACGGCCGAAAGCCTGCATCGGCCGACGCGAAGCGATGCGGCGCCCTACCACGCCCTTGTGCGACAGCGCGTCCTGCAGATTCCGCAGCGCATTGGAGACTGGATCGGCGAGGATATCCCCGTGCCTCAGGAGGCCCAGACGCTGCTGCGACCCAACGCGATTCTGCATCGACAGTTTCACAATATCAAGACAGGTCAGCAGGTGGGGCTGCTGCTCACACAGTGCGAGCGAGCCTCCGACATGGTGGGACACTATCCGCCGGTCTGTTACCCCAACAATGGATGGGAGCTGCTGTCGACTGAGCCCGTCACGATCCGCGCCGCGCAGTGGGTGATCCCCGCCAAGCTCTACGAGCTGGCCATGCCCCATTTCAACAACCGCAGCGGTCGGCAACTGATCTACAATTTCATGATTCTGCCCTCCGGTGATCTGGTGGCGGACATGGACGGCGTGCGGCGAACCGCTGCCGATTACACGCAGACCATCTTCGGCGCCGGGCAGATCCAGATCGTCTTTACCGATGCGACCATCGACGCCCAGCAGCGAGAGGCCATCTGCGCCACGTTCATTGAGGCGATCCGTCCTGTGATTCAGGCGATCTTGCGAGGGATCGACCATGATTGAGCATCGTGATCCCAACCTGACGGCCGTGTCATCGGTCGTGACCGATCATGTGAGCGGTCTATCGACGGCTTACGGCCGGACGGACGGCGCCGAGATAAGTCATCCGCTGCGCAGGGCGCACGAGCTGTTGCGTGGGCGGTATCTGTGGGCGATTCTGTTGACGTTCGCGGGACTGCTGCTCGGGGGGATCGCCGGCTACAAGCTCTTGCCGGTGAAGTACACCAGTTATGGGCAATTGAAGGTCGCGCCGCGCATCGACCGCATCCTCGCGCAGACCGAGGAGAATGTCACGATCATGCCGATGTTCGGCGCCTTCGTCGAGGCCGAGATGTCCACGATCACCTCCCGCCGCGTCGTCGACCTGGCGATGAGTAGTGACGCCTGGCGCTCACTGGGCCGCGGGTCAACCAACGCCATGGTCCGGCAGTTTGCCGAAAGTCTGTCGGTCGATCACCAGCGAAATGGCCAGACGATCGACGTCAGTTTCACCGATGTCGACCCGCGTGTGGCCGAGGTCGGTGTCCAAGCGGTGATCGAGGCGTATCTTCGCGTTCGAGAAGAACTCGACGCACAGACCGAGACGACTCGCATTCGCACCCTCCAGTCGCTGCTGACGCAACTGACCAACCAGGAACGTGCCATCAGCGCGGAGATCCATGAGATCGCCAGCGAGTTCGGCACCGACACCTTGGAGTTGTTGCACCGCGCCAAGATCGATGAATTGCATCAGCGCCAAACCGAGCTGCGCACGCTCGAGCTGGCGCTGGCGTCCACGGCCTCTCGCAGTGAGCAGACGGCCGACCAGCAGTCGTCCAGCATCGGACAGAGTCCCGAGCAGATTGCGCTCAATGACGAGGACATGCGTGAGTACCTGCGCCGACGCAGGTATCTGGAACGAGACGTCGCCGCATTGGGCGCCAAGTATGGGATCAATCATCGGCTCGTCCGTGACCCGCAGCGATCACTGGACGCACTGAACAGCATCATCGCCCGCTATGCGGAGCAATACCGTCGCCTACACGCCACGACCGGGTCAGGAACGTTGGTCGACGGGATCGGCGCCATGGGCATGACCTTTACCACCCGTGAGCAACTGGAGGCGTACGGCACGCAGTTGCGCAAGACGGTGGACGATCTGTTGGCCGAAACGAAGGCTTTAGGCGACAAGAACGTCGAGATCGGCAAGCTGAAGGATGAGCGGCAGCGCGTCGAGGGCGATCTGGAACGCACGCGACAACGACTCAATGACTTGAACGTCGAAAGCGCGGTCTCGGGTCGTATTACGGCGATCAGCAAGGGGGATCGGCCGCTGTATCCGTCCAACAGTGGACGGCGAAAGCAGTTGGCGATGTTGTGCGCCTTTCTCGGGGGTTCGTTGGGCGCCAGCGTGATGCTCCTGCTCGGCCTGTTCGACCCACGCATGCGCAGCTCCGATGACGTTCGCTGGTCGGCCCAAACGATGCGGATGCTCGGCATTCTGCCCAATCTGCCGGACAACCTGACCGATCCCGATCAAGCCGCCGCCGCGGCGTATGCCGTGCACCACGTGCGCACCATGCTGCAGCTCAGCGCCGGCCACAAGGATCAACACGTCTTCGCCGTGACCAGTCCGGCCCCAGGCACGGGCAAGACGAGCCTGACCTTCGCCCTGGGCCTGTCGTTCGCTCACTGTGGGCTCAAGACACTCATCGTCGACGCCGATCTGGTCGGCGCCGGCCTGACGACGCGGTCGCAGGCGGCGGTGCACCCCAAGATCGGGCACATTCTGCGGCGCGCGGGACTGATCACCGCCGACGAGCTGGAGCACGCCCTGCGCGAGGCCAAGCAAAGCGGCCGGAAGACCGGTCAGATCCTCATGAATTGGGGCAAGCTCAAGGCCGAGGACGTCGATGCCGCACTGCGCCGGCAGTCGATGGAACTGCTGGGCCTGCTCGATGTCGTGCACGGCAAAGCATCGCTGGCCGATTGCGTGCAGCAGATCGGTCTCGAGAAGCTCGACATTCTGCCCGTCGGGTCCGCGACGGCGCAGCACGCGACGACCCTGACCCCCAGCGCGGTGCGTAAGATCATCTTGACCGCGAGGGAGCGTTACGACGTCATCCTGTTCGACACCGGCCCCATTCTTGGCAGTATCGAGGCCTCGATCGTCGCGGCGCAAGTCGAGGGTGTCGTGCTGACGGTCTCGCGTGGCGAGCAGCGCCCACTGGCCATCAAGGCCGCCGAGCACCTGACCGCCATCGGCGCCACGCTCTGTGGACTGGTATTCAACCGCGCCGATGCTGAGGACGTCATACGATCGAGCTATGCGTCGGTCTACAGCCGACGTATGGATGGCGCCAGTACCGTCTTGAGTCTGCCCCCGCCGGCCCGGCAAGATCCCCAAACGCGATCCATGGGCCCGATCGCCACCGCCGTGGTGTCACAGACGCATGCTTCTGACAGCGACAGTGAGCACAGCGATGACTAACACGACTGTCCTGCCCGCCGCCGCCTCGCCGCGCGCTGGAGCACATCCCGCGGCGCAGCCGACCGTCTGGGGACTGCCGCCGGCCCAGATCCACGACCGGTACTGGGCCGCGCGCGGCGTGCAGGTCGTGCGCCAGGGAGAACGATCACACATTGTTTCAGGCGCTGAGATCTTTCTGTTGATCGCCCCGCGATCGCTCGTGATCTTCCGGTTGACACTGCCGGTCGAGAACCTCACATGGATCAAGCCCAAACTGCTCTACCTGCGGCTGCATGATCAACGTCATCAAGGCTACCGTGAACTGGTGATCACCGATCACCACGACCGGTTTGTCGGTTTCGATCGGATCTACGGCGGCTCTCGCCAACAACTGACCCGCGTCGGCCTGACGACCGATCGGCGCATTGCCGAGCAATGGCAGAAGGCCGCCTCCCCCAGCGCCGGTTGGCGGGCGCTGCGAGCATCGATCGGCACGAACGATCGGGCCGCCATGTCCCTGAGCGGGCGCGTCTTCGACGCCGCGCGTGATGAAGAGGTGATGGCCTGTTTGACCGAGATCGTCCAGCGGTGGACCCGCCCGGACATGACGATTCCACGCGTGAGGCGGCACAGCTCCGATACCTGGATCGATCCGGACGGCCAAGTGGAGGCCGGCGCGACCGTCATCGGCTCAGTCTGGGTCGGCGCCGGGCGCCATCTGCACAAAACCGACAGCGTCGTCGGCCCGGCGATCCTTTGGGACGATCCCCACCATCGGCCGGAAATCGATCTGCTGCAGTGGGGGGATATCGAGCCGATTCCCAATCTCGACCGACCGGTCCAACCGCGACAGCTCACCTCCTTCGCGCGAGCGTGCAAACGACTGTTCGACATCATGTTCGCCCTGATCGGTATTGCCCTGTCGCTGCCCCTGTATCCGCTGATCATGCTGGCCATCGTGCTCGAAGACGGTTTGCCGGTCTTCTTCGTCCATCGTCGTGAGACCATCGGCGAGGCCGAGTTCCCCTGCCTGAAATTCCGCTCCATGCGTCGCGATGCCGATCAGATCAAGGCCCAACTCGAGGCCGAGAATCAGGCCGACGGACCGCAGTTCTATATCGAGAACGACCCACGGCTCACGCGAGTCGGCAAGTTCCTGCGCGACTATCAACTCGATGAACTGCCGCAGCTGTGGAACATCCTGCTCGGACAGATGTCGGTCGTCGGCCCGCGGCCCAGCCCCTATGCCGAGAACCAGTTCTGCCCGCCCTGGCGCGAGGCTCGCCTGAGCGTTCGGCCGGGACTGACCGGCCTGTGGCAGGTCTGCCGGACACGTCAGCCCGGCCTCGACTTCCAGGAGTGGATCAAATTCGACATCGAGTACGTCGAGACCATCTCCTGGACCCTGGACATGTGGATCATTTGGCGCACGATCATGATCGTTCTGCAAGGACCGACACGCCCATGAGCATTCGAGCAAAGACACGACGTCGTTTGGTGGTTGTCCTGTTGGTGGCGATCGCGGTCGTCGCGGCAAGTAGCGCCTTCGTCGCGGTGCGCCATGGCCAGATCAAAGCCGACTACGAACAGAAACGCGCCGCCGGCATCGCCGCGGCCCAGGCCGGTGACCATGCCCAGGCCCTCAAGCTGCTCGGCCAATACCTGCGGCGAAACGGCGACGACTACGAGGCGCTTTACCATTACGCGACCGCGCGGCGATACGTCCCCGCCGAAGACCATTCGCATCTGGCTGCCGCCGCCGACGCCCTGCGCCGTGTCGTTGAGCATGATCCCGACGACCGGCCCGCTCGCGATGAACTGCTCGAACTGTACATGCAGATCGGCCGAAGCACCGAGGCCGGCGCGATCGCCGATCAGATCCTCGCCGATCAGCCGAACGATGCCGAAGCGCTGTACGCCAAGGCGATCGTGGAACTGGGTCTGAACCGCAACGGCCCGGCGCTCGCCTTCGCCGAACAATTGATCGCCGCCCATCCAGAGCACTACAAAGCGCACCAGCTCGCCCTTCAGTTGCTGCATATGGCCGGGTCGACACCGGAGCAGATCATCGCCCGCGCGCAGCAGTTCAGGACCGATCATCCCGGGGATCGGCGCTTCGATGTGCTGCTGGCCTTCGCTCAGTTCATCACCGGCGACGTGACCGCGGCGCGCACACTGCTCGCGACACTGGCCGATTGGACGCCCGATGAGCCCTGGTTGGTGCGCCAACTCGCACGGCAACTCGCCGCCGTCGAGCTGCTCGATCAATCGTTGGCGCTGTTGGGCCAGGCCGAGACGAAGTTGAACGATCCAGAGATCCGCCGTGATCTGATCCGTCGCCTGTGGGAGACCGATCGGTTTGACGCGCTGCTGAGTCGCCTGGCCAACCTCAACGCGAGCGATCCCGAGGCCGATACCGATCTGTTGGCGTACAAGGCCATGACGCAATACCAGCTTGGACAGACGCAAGAGGCCGCCGCCGTCATCGACGCGCTGGCCCAACGCCAAGGCGATCCCGAAGCCCGCGCCTGGGCGGCGGTGCTTCAACTGACCGCCAGTTCCGAGCCGGTCGAACCGGTCCACGCCATTGAAGTCTGTCGCGAGGCGCTGCAACTGCATCCGACCAATGCCTACGCCTATTGGGTCTTGGGCCAAAGCTACGCGGCGATCGGCGAGAACGACATGGCCGTCATCTGCCTCGAGGGCGCTTCACGGCTTGCACCGATGTGGGCCCTGCCGTACGTGCGGTCGACCCAACTGCTGCTCGAAAGCGGACGGATCGAGCAAGCCTTGGACACGGCCAACCGCGCGTATCATCTTGCGCCCCTGCGGCGTCAAGCGGTCAACCTTTGCGTCGCCTGGGCGGCGGCGATTCGCCAAGGATTGCGCGACGACGCCGAGCAATTGCTGTCGGTGACCGAGGCGATTCAGCAGACGACCCCCGGCGAGCCGCAGAGTCTGGTCATCCAGGCGGAGATGCTGGCTCGACTCAATCGCCTTGACGAGACACGCGCGGTCATCCAGGCCATGCTCACCCTCGACCCGGCGCCGCCCTACGCGATGTTCACGTACCTGGCGCAGCTCAGCCGCGATGCCGGCCTCGGCCTCGAAGACGCTTGCCTCCAGCACGGGCGGGAAACGTCGGCGGGCGATCCGCAGGCCGTCTATCAACAGGCGCTGCAGCTTCAGCAGCGCGGTGAATCTGAAGCGGCAATCGCCCTGGTCGACCAAGCGATCGTCGCCCAAGGCAAGCAAGGCGACCTCGGCTGGCGGGTGGTTCGCGCCCAGGTGCTCGATGCCGTGGACGCGCCACAGGCCATGGCCGCTTGGGCGGCGCTGGTCGAAGAATACGGCGATTCGGTTCATGTGCAGCGCCTGGCGCTACAGGCCCGTTGCCTGTGGACGGACTTGACGCTGGTCGAGGCGACGATTGAGCGGCTCAAGAAGCTCACGGGCGACAACGCGATCGCCTGGCGCCTGGCCAAGGCCCGCTGGCTGATGTCCGGGTCAGGCTCGGATACCGATCTGCTCGCCGCCGCCGCCATGCTCGATCAGATCAGTCGATCCGCCCCCGATACCGTCGACGCCTGGCTACTCCTGGCGATCTGTCACGAACGGCTCGGCAACACCGCGCGCGCCATCGAGCACCTGACCGCCGCCGTGAGCCGCCAACCCGCTCTGACCGACGCTCGTCTTGATCTGGCACGCCTGCTGATCGACCAAGGCCAACTGGACCAGGCGGCTCGTCAGATCGAGCAGGTCGTCGCTCGGCCGAATCTCGGACCCGCCGAGCGCGAGCGCATCGCCGCACTACTCGCACGCATCGGCCAGGTCGACCGCGCCATCGACCTGCTTCAGAGCCTCCTCGCCGACGCACCCAATCAGCAGAACGCCAAGCTGCTGTTGGCCAATCTCTACCGGCGACAGAACAACTACGAAAAAACCCACGAACTGTGCCGGCAACTGCTCGAAGCGCCCAGCGCACTGGTCATTGAGTTCGCCGCCGACTTCTACGCCTCCGTCGAGCAGCCGCAGCTCGCCGACCAGGCCTTGGCCATGTTGGACCACCTCGAGCTGACCCCGGGCACACGCGAATTGATCCTCGCCAACCACGCCATTCGTCATGGCGAGGTCGATACAGCCCTCCAACTGCTGCGTGAAGCGGCAACGACCGCTCCGCAGACGCGGCGCATCTGGGATCAACTTATCGTTGTGTCCGTGCGCCTTGGCCGGACGGAGGCCGCCATCGAGGCGATCGGCGGCGCTGCGGCCGCCCTGCCCCAGGTCGATCTCTACACCATGCTCGCGCAGCACGTCGACCTGCTGCGCCAATTTGGCGACGATCCGTCGATTCAGCCGGTCTTGGCCGCGCTTGTCGAGCAGCCGGCCCGCCAGGCCGAAGCGCTCGAGGTGCTCCAGCAACTGTCCCAGGCGGCCGCTCACCAGATCAATGCAGAGGACCTGACCGCGACCCTGCGCCAGTTGGCCGATCGCTATCCGCGGTTCCTCGCTCTTCAGAACATGCTCGTGCGGCGCTACCTTGAGCAGAATCGACCCGATGAAGCGGCTCGCCTCGCACGACGCGCCATGCAGTCGTTCCCCGACGCGGTGGAACCGGCGTGGATGGCGGCCGAGGCGCTGGCCGCCGCCGGCCGGTGGTCCGAATCGCTCAGCGTCGCCGAAGAATGGCGACGGCGATCCGCCAGTCAGCCGCTGGCCGCCGACCTGCTGATCGCCGAGGCCAACATCCAGCTCAACGACCCCCAGAGCGCCGCGGCTCGCATCCAGCCCTACCTTGAGCGAGCCATGGCCGACCCTGAAGCCAACGCCCGCGTCATCGTTCGCCATGCGCGAGCCCTGATCGCCGCCGGTCGTAGCGACGATGCGGCCGAACTGCTCCGCCCACTGCTGCCGCGCGGTGCGGCGTGGCGCGTGACGTGGATTCAACTCGCGGTGCTTGAACTGGCCGACCCGCGCGAGGTGGCTCGATGGCTCGACCAGGTCCAGCCCGCGATCCCCGCCGACGCGGGCAACGAGCACGTCATACTCGCCCGCGCGTGGTACGACCTGGCCAAGGCCACCGCCGACGCCCAGCGCCAGGCCCTGGCCAAGCAGCAGATCGCCCAGTGGGTCGATGACTCAAGTGCTACCCTCGCGGCGCACGTGAATCTCGCCGAAATCGACGACATGACCGGCCGGAAGCAGGACGCCGAACAGCACTATCGCGCCGCCCTCACCGTCGATCCCGACCTGCCGGCCGCCAACAACAACCTGGCCATGATCCTCGTCGAGCGCGGCGCATCGCTTGACGAGGCGCTGCAGCTTGCGCTGGCCGCCTGCCGCAGTCGCCCGGACGTCGCCGCCTTCTACGACACCCTCGCGATCGTCCAGGCCAAGCGCGGCGAATACGACCAGGCCATCACCAGCCGCGAGCACGCCGTCGATCTGGACCCCGGTGCATGGGAGTGGCAGGTTCGTCTCGCCGAACTGCTGGACAACCAGGGGCAGCATGATCGGGCCGTCCAGATCGTCGATCGCCTGCGCCAGGCCGACCCGACCCTCAAGAGCCTCAGCCCCGAACTGCGCAGTATTGTCGAGTCGCTCAGCGCCAAAGAAGCCAGCGCGAATCTGTGATGGGTGTCGGCGAACGCTTACCGCAATTGGCCGCCGCCTGAGCGACCGTTAGACTGAAAGCCGCCCTGGTGTGCGGCGATCGTGCGTGGTGTTCTCCTCACGGAGCAATGGGTCATGAAAGGCATCATCCTGGCCGGTGGACATGGCACGAGGCTCTATCCCCTGACGCGCGCAGTCAGTAAGCAGTTGCTGCCGGTCTACAACAAGCCGATGATCCTCTATCCGCTGTCGGTCCTGATGCTCGCCGGCATCCGTGACGTGCTGCTCATCTCCACGCCGCAAGACCTGCCGCTGTTCCGCCGATTCCTGGGAGACGGCTCCCAATGGGGCCTGAGCATGCACTATGTCGAGCAGCGCCAGCCCAAGGGCCTCGCCGAGGCGTTTCTGCTCGACAAGCGATTCATCGCCGATGAGCCGGTCTGTCTGATCCTCGGCGACAACATCTTCTACGGCGAGGGCTTGCGAACGACCCTGACAACTGCCGCCAATCTCACCGACGGCGCCATGATCTTCGGCTATCCCGTCAAGGATCCGCAGCGCTACGGCGTTGTCCAGTTCGACGCCGCCGGCAAAGCCATCTCCATCGAGGAAAAACCCAAGAAGCCCAAGAGTCACTTTGCCGTGCCGGGCCTGTACTTCTACGACGACCAGGTGGTCAACATCGCTGAGAACTTGAAGCCCTCGCCCCGCGGCGAGCTGGAAATCACCGACGTCAATCGCGTCTATATGTCCCAAGGCAAGCTTCGCGTCCAGGTCTGGGGCCGCGGCGTCGCCTGGCTCGACGCCGGCACGCACGAGTCACTGCTCCAGGCCCAGGTCTTCGTCCAGGCCATCGAAGAACGGCAAGGCATGATGATCTCCTGCCCCGAAGAGATCGCCTGGCGCATGGGCTTCATCAACGACGCGCAATTGCAGAAACTCGCTGACGAGCTAGCCAGCAACAGCTACGGCCAGTACCTGCTTCACTTGCTGAGCGATAAGCATGTGGAGCCCTGGGTCTGATGGGGGCGCTCATCACCATGCAGATCGAGTCGATGGCCATCCCGGATGTGAAGCTCATCACCCCGAAGCGATTCCAGGACGCGCGCGGGTTCTTCAGCGAGGTGTACAGCCGGCTTGCGTTCGAACAGGTCGGCCTGCCTCTGCAATTCGTCCAGGATAATCACTCTCTTTCCGCCGAGCCTGGCACCGTCCGCGGCCTGCACTTTCAGCGCCCGCCCGCCGCTCAGGCCAAGCTCGTCCGTGTCGTCCGCGGCGCCGTCCTCGATGTCGCGGTCGACCTCCGCCGCGGCTCACCCACCTACGGCAAGCACGTCGCCGCCACGCTCAGCGCCGACAATTGGCAGCAGATGTTCATCCCCGTCGGCTTCGCCCACGCATTCTGCACCCTCGAGCCCGACACCGAAGTCCTGTACAAGGTCGACGCCTACTACTCGCCCCAGCACGACGCCGGCATCCTCTGGAACGACCACCACCTCGCCATCGACTGGCCCATCCACAACCGCGCCCCGATCCTCTCCGACAAAGACGCGAAGCTCCCTCGTTTCGCCGACTTCAACACGCCCTTTGAATATCACCCCCGACAATGAGGGTGGCTGTGGCAAAGCGCAGCGCCGCCACAGTGACCCTCTGATGACGTTGGACCGATGAAATCCAGAATCCAGAGTCCAAAATCCAAAATGCAGCCCATCCTCCTCATTGGCCCAAGTGGCATGCTCGGCGCCGCCTGGCAGAAGCTGCTTCAGGCGCGCGCCGCCGATTTCCGCTGCACCGACATCCCGCAGTTCGATTTCACCAAACCCGACTCCATCGATCGAGTCGTCACGGGCGGCCTCGCCGTCGTCATCAACTGTGGTGCGTACACGGACGTCGATGGCGCTGAGAAGAACGAAGCGCTCGCCGCTATGCTCAACGGTAGCGGCGTCGCCGCACTCGCTCGTCGCTGCAAGCACGTCGGTGCAACCCTCGTGCATTACAGCACCGACTACGTCTTTAGCGGCCAAAGCACGACCCCGTATCTGCCGGACCAGCCGCGCGAGCCGCTCAACGCCTACGGCCGCACCAAAGCCTTGGGCGAGCTGGCCATCGAGCAATCCGACTGCGACTATCTGCTCGTGCGCACAAGCTGGCTCTATGCGCCCTGGGGCAAGAACTTCGTCCGAACCATCGCCAAGCTCTGCCGAGAGAAAGACCAGTTGCAGGTCGTCAGCGATCAGCGTGGCCGGCCCACCAGCGCCGAACATCTGGCCGAATCAACGTTCCGCCTGCTGGAAAAGAACGCACGCGGCATCTATCACGTTACCGACGGCGGCGAGTGTACGTGGTTCGACTTCGCTTCCGCCATTGCGAAACGATTCAACGTCGCCTGCACTGTTCGCCCCTGCAATTCCGATCAATACCCTCGACCGGCCCGCCGGCCGGCCTACAGTGTGCTCGACCTGACCAAGACCGAGGCCCTCCTCGGACCCATGCCCGATTGGCGACGCAACCTCGCCTCCGTCATGGATCGACTGCAGGACTAAGACTGACATGCCCAAACACATCCTCCTCACCGGCGGCAGCGGATTCATCGGCTCGAACTTTGTCCGATTCGTCCTCGACGCGCGCCCCGACTGGCGCTTGACGAACCTCGACGCGCTGACCTACTCCGGCAATCCGGAGAACCTCGCCGATCTCGAAGGCCACCGCCGTTACCGCTTCGTCCGCGGCGACATCACCGACCCTGTCACCGTCGCCAAGCTCATCGTCGACTGCGACGCCGTCGTTCACATGGCCGCCGAGAGCCATGTCGATCGCTCCATCATGGACGCCGGCCCGTTCATCCACACCAACGTCGTCGGCACGCAGACCATCCTCGACGCCCTGCGCCGCGCCGGTGGCGGCAAGCGACTGGTCCACGTCAGCACCGACGAGGTCTACGGCGCTCTA
>Ga0214473_10003022_pt1 | contig 20569 bp, 17 predicted proteins | sample RVTome_7_FD_203509 | JGI IMG/M metagenome (GOLD analysis project Ga0214473, IMG submission 203509) | Soil microbial communities from uranium-contaminated site in the Upper Colorado River Basin, Wyoming, United States - RVT98D197 | ecosystem: Environmental > Terrestrial > Soil > Contaminated >... | reverse complement strand
CGGACGATGGAGACTATTATCGGGAGACGCTGGACGAGACCGGGACCCGGTATCTTCGCAGCGGGACATGGCATCCCGTGGAGACGGAGGAAGAGGCGTTCCGGGTCCGCGGGCGATCGGAGACGATCCGCCGGACCCTTGGCTACGTCCGGCACGGGGGAGTGCTGTGCCCCCTGCTTCCCCAGACGAACGACGGGCCGCCCACCTCGTTTCGCTGGGTCGGGCTGGAGCCGTGGCGCGGGCTGGAGGCGCTCCTGGGGATGAACCGGGCCGGGAGCGTGGCCGAGGCCGAAACCGCCCTCCAGCATCTTGCGCTGCCGGCCCAGAACGTCGTGGTCGCCGACCGGCAGGGAACCATCGCCTACTTCTGCGCCGGCAAGTTCCCGCGGCGCCCGTGGGCCGGGACCGGGCGCGTGCTCTTGGATGGCGCCTCTCCCGCCCACGCCTGGCACGGGTACCTCCCGTGGGCGGAGTTGCCGAAGGTGATCAACCCACCGCAGGGATTCCTGGTCACGGCGAACAACCGGGTGGCGCCGGACCTGCCGCCCACGATCGCCTGCGGCTTCTGGGAGCCCGCCTATCGCGCCGCGCGGATCACCACGCTGCTCGAGCGGTGCCCGACGGCACGGGTGGAAGACATGGCCCGGATCCAAGGCGACGTGATCTCGATCCAGGCGGCGGGCATCCTGGCGCACCTCGTGCGGCCGGTGGCAGAGAGGCTGCAGGACCCCCAAGCCCGGCAGGCGGCCTCCCTGCTCCTCGCCTGGGATTGTGCCATGCGGGCGGACAGCGCCCCCGCCGCCCTCTACCACCTGTTCTACCAGGAACTCTTGCACGCCTGCTTCCGCCCCGTCATGGAGGCCCAGGCACCGGGCCTGTTCGCCCGATATTTCTCGCTGCTGCACCTGGCGGTGCCGGCCGCGGATGGGGCCCTCCTGCGGGGAGACGACGCGTGGTTTCCGGCGGGCCTGGGCCCCACGGTCGAGCGGTGCCTCGCTGCGGCATGGCAGCAGGCGACGACCCGGTTGGGTGCCGATCCCAGAGCGTGGCGGTGGGGGAGGCTGCATACCCTCACGCTCTGGCACGGCCTCGGCCGCGGCAGGAGCTTGATCTCCCGCATTCTGGCCCGGCTGCTGGATCTCAATCGGGGCCCCTACCCGCTGCCCGGCGATGGGATGACGGTGAACCTGGGGGCGTTTCCCTTGACCCAGCCCTTTGCAGTGATGGTGGGGCCGAGCTACCGGCAGATCGTGGACCTGGGATCGCCGGACGAGTCCCGGTGGATCATCGCCGGTGGAACCTCGGGGGATCCCCGCTCTCCCCATTTTGCCGACCAGGTGGAGGCATGGCTCTCGGGGGCGTACCGGCCCATGCGGTTCCGCTCCCGCACCGAGGTCGCCGACGGGGCTTGAGAGCGCGCGCTGCACGGGCGCCGCCGTTGGGATTTGGAAATTGGTCATGGGTCATTCATTTGACGGGTTCGGGTGCCGAGGGGATCGGCCCGAGGATGGCGCGATTGCGTCCCCCCGGCTTGCGTGTTATAACCAGCCACGCATCCGCAGGCCCAGACAGGAGCATCATGTGTCCCGACTGGGAGAGGCTGGTCGTGGAGCGGCCCCAGCTCCGGTCGCGCGTGCATCACGGGTGGGTGATTCTGGCCGCGTCGTTTCTTACCCTGGCGGTCATGTACGGCGGGGGACGATAAAGCGTTCGACCGTTCGACTGTTCGGTCGTTCGGCTGTTCTCCTCGACCAGGTACGACCGAACCATCGAACCGCCGAACCGCCGAACGCAGTTGGGTAGGTTGCGATGCGTGGTTGGGGGAGCGTGCGAGAGCCCTGGCCTTTTGTGCTGGGACGGGAGCTTGACGGCATCTTCGCCATCCAGGACTGGTCCGCCTTGGGCGGAGACGGCATGGTGCGTTTCCGCGGCCGCCTGCTGGTCTCGCCGGAGGCGGCGATGTCGCTGCTGGCCCCGCGGATCGAGCCCTACGGGTACCTCCCCATGATCCGGAGCCCCGAAGAGATCGCCATGCTCCGTCTGAAGCCCGTCATGAGCGGGCCGGATGCTGCGTGGAAGGGCTGGCCGCTCCACCTGGCCCTGTTCCTGGGAACGGTGGCGACCACCTTCTTCGTGGGGACGGGGATGGACATCACCGTTCTCCTCGTGGGGGAGGACAGCCCGGGGCGATACGCGCTCCGGGTTCTCGGCGATCCCAGTCGGCTCCTGCAGGGCGTGTTGTTCTCCGCCAGTCTCCTCCTCATCCTCGGCATCCACGAGCTGGGGCACTACTTCGCGGCCCGGGCCTACGGCGTCAGCGTGAGCCTTCCGTATTTCGTCCCGCTACCGGTATGGCCCATGGGGACGATGGGTGCGATCATCCGGATGCGCTCGCCCATCCCTAACCGCAAGGTCCTCTTTGACATCGGGGTGGCTGGACCCCTGCTGGGCCTCTGCCTGGCGCTGCCCATCCTGGTGATCGGCCTGCACCTCTCGCCCGTGCAACCCCTGTCCGGCGTCGCCTGGCAGGAAGGAAACTCGCTGGCGTACCTCTTTCTGAAATGGCTGGTCAAGGGCCCGATCCCGGAGGGCTCCGACGTCATGCTTCACCCCATGGCCATGGCAGGGTGGTTGGGCTTTTTTGTCACCGCACTGAATCTCATGCCTCTGTCTCAGTTGGACGGCGGGCACATCGTGTATGCAGCCCTGGGTCGCGGCTACCGCAAGGTCGTCTGGCTCTTCGTGGGCGCGCTTGTCGTCCTGTTCCTGGTGTCCCACTGGCCCGGCTGGCTGGTCTGGGTGACGCTGGCGCTGGTGCTGGGGCTCCGCCATCCACCGCCACTGGATGACCTGACGCCCCTGGATCCTCCACGACGGCTCCTGGCGTTCGTCGCCCTGGGGCTGCTTGTCGTCCTCATCACGCCACTGCCCCTGGCCCTGTATGAGTTCTGACGCTGGTCGCTCCCACGCTCCTGTGCGCCCGACTACGTCCCGCTCCGGAGCGGGACCGGCAGGCCTGCGCCTGGGGAAGCCCCCCCTGGAGGTCCTGGAGCGCCTCTTTCGCCTTGTCGAGATCCGGGACCCCCGCGTCCTCGTGGGGCCGCGGGTGGGAGAGGACGCGGCGGTCGTGGACATCGGCGATCGCTACCTCGTGGTCAAGGTGGACCCCATCACCTTCGTGGCGGAGGAGATCGGGTGGTACGCGGTGCACATCAATGCCAACGACCTCGCGGTGCGAGGGGCCCGGCCCTGCTGGTTCCTGATGACGCTGCTCTTGCCGGAGGGGCGGGCCGACGAGAAGATGCTGGAAGGCATCTTCGCCCAGGTGCAGGACGCCTGCCGCGCCATCGGCGCCACGCTGGTGGGCGGGCACACCGAGGTGACCCAGGGCCTGGACCGGCCCATCCTGGCCGGTGCGATGCTGGGCGAGGTGGAGAAGGACCGGCTGGTGACCACCGCGGGTGCGCGGCCCGGCGACGCGGTGCTGCTGACCAAGGGGATCGCGGTGGAAGGCACCTCGATCTTGGCACGGGAGCGTGATCTACTGCTGGCCGAGCGCGGCGTCACTCCCGAGGTGCGGGCGCGGGCCCGGGACTTCCTGCACCGGCCCGGGATCTCGGTGCTGCCCGATGCCCGGATCGCCCTGGAGGCGGCGCGTGTCCATGCCATGCACGATCCCACCGAGGGCGGATTGGCCACCGGCCTTCTGGAGCTGGCGCTGGCGGCCGGCGTCGGCCTCCGAATCGAGCGGTCGGCGGTTCCCATCCTGCCCGAGTGCCGGGCCGTCTGCGAGGCGCTGGGGTTGGATCCCCTGGGGGTGATCGCCTCGGGGGCGCTGCTCCTCACGTGCCCCGCCGGGGAAGCGGACCGACTGGTGGCGGCGTGGCGGACCGCGGGTATTCCCGGGTGGATCATCGGCGCCGTGACGCGGCCGGAGGAGGGCCTGCGCCTGGTGAGTGACACGGGGGAGGTGCCGCTTCCCCGCTTTGCGCGGGATGAAGTGGCCCGCCTCTTCGAGGAAGGGGCCACCCCGGCCAGAGGCGGTTCATGACGGGGTTTCCGGACACGCGGTAACGGCAAGATACCCCTCTGGCCGGAATGCAAAATGACCAGCTGACAACTGAAAACCGAAAAACGGGAATTGTCCCGTTGTCGGTTGTCGGTTTTACATTTTTCATTGGGGGAGCGTCCCATGCATGATCCGGAAGAGATCGCCCGCGCCTTCCTCATCGAGAGCGACGTGGACTACCGCGTGACCCAGCTGCTGCGGGGGACGGAGTTCCACAGTCGGACCATCGCCTTTGCCCAGCAGTCGGTGGAGAAGCTGGTGAAGGCATGCCTGGCCCTGCGGGGGGTTGTGACCCTGGACCACAATCTCTCCTCCCTGTTCCGGGCGCTCTACCAGGCCGATTTTCCGGAGATGGACGAGGTGGTCCGGCACATCGACATCCTGGAGCGGCACGGGGCACGTCCGCGGTTTCCGCTGTTCCAGCGGCGTGACCTCCCCCTCTGGGTGCCGTCGCGCGACTACCGGGAGGAGGACGCGCTGCGCGCCCTGCAAAGCGCCGACTACGTCGTGCAGCGCCTGCGACCGCACCTGGATCGGATCCTCGCCAGAACCACGGAGGAGGGGAGGACGCGGTCATGACCCTTGCCGGTCCCGACGCCCGAGAGCGCATCCTGCTGGTGGAGGACAGCCCGATGCAGGCCGCCATGGTGTCCGAGCTCCTGGCGCAGCAGGGATACGAGTCGCGCTGGGAGGCGACCCTGGCCAAGGCGCGGGAGGCGATCCGGGATTCGCCGCCGGATCTCCTGATCCTGGACCGCATTCTCCCTGACGGGGACGGGGAGCAGTTGTGCCGGGAGATCAAGGCGGATCCCGCGATGCGGGATCTCCCCGTCATCATCCTGACGGCCCGGGATCGGGTGGAAGAGCGCGTGGAGGGGCTGAGGAGCGGCGCGGACGATTACATCCCCAAGCCCTACCACTCGGAGGAGCTCCTGGCTCGGGTCTACGGGTGCCTGCGCACGCTGGCCCTCAAACGCGAGCTGCGCCACAAGGCCGAAGAGCTGACGCAAAAGAATCAGGAGCTGGTGGCGGCCCAGGAACGGATCATCCGGATGGAACGGCTGGCTGCCATCGGGGAGGTCGGGCTGGCGATCCGGCACGAGATCAACAATCCCCTGGGAACGATCCTGGGGTACGCCCAGCTGCTGCTGCTCGAGGCAAAAAGCCTTCCGGAGGAGGTGCGCAAGAGGCTGGAGGCGATCAGCCGTGGCGCCGTCCGCATCCGGGACGTGGTCCGGCGCCTGGAGGAGCTGCGGGAAGAGCGGACGGTGGAGTATCTCCCGGGCGTCAGCATGACCGATCTCCACCCGAAGGATCCGGAGCCAGGGGGGGGAGGCAAAGCCTAAGAGCGGTCGGCTGTTCGGTAGTTCGGCAGTTCAGCCCGGACATTGCAGTTCAACCACCAATCCCGCCAAGGCGGGACAAGACACCAAGGAGATGTCGCCGAGAGACGCTGGCATTCCGCAGGGCAGGGCAGCCGGGTACCTCGTGCATCGGCCTGTCCTGGTCTGGCCCTTGGAAGGCCTTGTCCTTAGCAGGCCGGTGGTGTCTTGGTGTCTTGGTGGTGAAATATTTGGGTTCAGCGAGGGCGCAGCCGGTGTCTCGCCCAGCAGCGCGTGGCGAGCCACAGCCGGTGCGCTTTCGAGAGACGGATCCGGCGGGAGAACACGTCGTAATTTGCGTCCTCGATCCGCTCCAGGAGGCGGGCGTAAATGGCGCCCATGATCTCTGCAGCCAGCATCCTCCGCCGGTCCTCGGGGGGCAGCGCGTCCTCCGCGGCCGCATACATCTGTCGAGCGCGTCCCACCTCGAATCGCATGAGCTGGTCGAAGGCCGGACTCTTCCGCCGGGCCAGCACGTCGGCCTCGGCTACGCCAAAACGCTCCAGGTCTTCCTGCGGCAGGTAGATCCGCCCCCGGTCTGCATCGGTCCCCAGATCCCGCAGGATGTTGGTGAGCTGGAAGGCCGTCCCCAGACGCTCGGCGTACGTCCGCGTGGCCGGGTGGCGATACCCAAAGATCTCGATGCACATCAGGCCCACCACGCCCGCCACGCGATAGCAGTACTGCTGCAGTTCCGCAAGGGTGGCATAGCGGGACTTCGTGAGATCCATCTCCACGCCGTTCAATAGCTCCTCGAAGTAGGCGTGGGGGATGCGGAAGGCGAGGATGGTCTCGGCCAGGCGTTGTGTCACCGGGTGAGTGGGCTCCCCGCGGAAGCAGGCATCCAGTTCCGCCCGCCAGGCCTTCAACCGTTCAATGGGTGTTCCTGCGGGCATGGAGACGCCCGCAGGTGGTGGATTGCCCGCCGGGAGAAAGATCCCGGCGGGTGGTGGGCCGGCGGGCATGACGCCTCCCGCCGCCGAGGGCGTCCCTGCGGGCAAGAGAATGCCGGCGGTTGGCGTGGCCTCATCCACCAGGTCATCGGTGACCCGGCAAAAGGCGTACACGCTGTAGAGTGCGTCGCGCTGGGCTCTGGGCAGGAAGAGGAAGGCGTAGGAGAAGTTAGACCGGCTGGCTCGCGTGAGGACGCGACTCACGTCCCGAGACATTGCGGAGGCGGTTCCCGTGTAGCTCATCCTGGCCCGCTGGGGGCCGCTTGCCCCACCACCTCGGCGGGGTCGCGCCCATCGATCGCACCCGACCCCTCGGGGGTCTGACCCCGTCCAGGCGGGGTCAGGCGGCCCGTGTGGCCGCGCGGGCGGCGTGGTCACGGGCCAATTCCGGTGGCAGGGCGAAGTTGACTTCTTCGGTCACGGCCTCGATCTCTTCGATCTCCATGACGCCCCGCACCCGGAAATAGCCCACCACCTCTTCCACGAGGTATTCCGGTGCCGAGGCCCCCGCGGTGATCCCTAAACATTCGACGCCGTCCAGCCAGGCGGGATCGATCTGGGAGATATCGTCAATCAGATAGGCTCGGGCCCCGGCGTCCCGGGCCACCTCGGCCAGCCGATTACTGTTGGAGCTGTTTTGGGATCCGATCACCAGGATAACCGGGGCACACTTGGCGATGGCCTTCACCGCCATCTGGCGGTTCTGGGTGGCATAGCAGATGTCGTCCCGGGCCGGTGCCGTCAGGGTGGGGAAGCGATCCCGCAGCGTGTCAATGACCGCCGATGTGTCGTCCAGGCTCAGGGTCGTCTGGGTGATGACGGCGATCCGATCCGGCTCGGAGACCTGGAGGGTCTGCGCCTCTTCCACGGATCCGATCAGGTGGATGTGATCGGGGGCGTGCCCCATGGTCCCGATCACCTCGTCGTGCCCCTCGTGGCCCACCAGGACAATGGGCCGGTTCTCCTGGGCGAACCGGACCGCCTCGTGGTGGACCTTGGTCACCAGGGGGCAGGTGGCGTCAATGACCTTCAGGCCGCGAGCCTCGGCCCGCTGCCGGACCTCCGGCGAGACGCCGTGGGCGCTGAAGATCACCGTCGCGCCATCCGGGACCTCGTCCAGCTCGTCCACAAAGCTGGCCCCTTTCGCCCGGAGTTCGTTCACGACATGGACGTTGTGCACGATCTCCTTCCGGACATACACGGGGCCGGGGTACAGATCCAGGGCCAGGTTGACGACATCTATGGCGCGATCCACCCCTGCACAGAAGCCTCGCGGCTTGGCCAGGAGCAGCCTCTTGACCGACATATTTGCCCCCTCGAGTCGAACAGGTCGCGTGCCCATGGCAGCAGCCGGCACACTAGTCATTTTCGTCGGGGTTGTCAACCGGATTCCTCCCAAGAAACCGGGTACCCGCTGGGTGGCGACAGCGACAGGGACAGCGAAAACCCGACAGCGACAGGGAGGACCCGACCCGATTCCGATCCCTGTCCCTATCGCTATCCCCACCCAGGGGGTACCCGGCTTCTCGTCTTCGGCGAAACAGATTGACACTCCTTGGAAGGGTCCCGTATAAAGGCGGTGGTGTGCAGTTTCTTCCTTGCATCAGGAGCAGTCTGACATGCCCATGGCCATCGAGACAACGAACCTGACCCGCTGCTTCGGGGCGGTGACCGCGGTCGCGGGATTGAACCTGACCGTGCGGTCGGGGGAGATCTTCGGCTTCCTGGGTCCCAACGGGGCCGGCAAGACCACCACCATCCGGATGTTGTGCGGGCTCCTCCTGCCCAGCGGAGGCACCGCCCGCGTGGCGGGGCTGGACGTGGCGCGAGACGTGGAGGCTATCAAGCGGATCGTAGGCTACATGCCCCAGCACTTCAGCCTCTACGGCGATCTGACGGTGGAGGAGAACCTGGATTTCTTCGCCGGCGTGTACCGCCTGTCGGGGCAGGAGCGGCGGCGCCGGGTGACCGAGACCCTGGCGCGGGTGGGCCTGGCGGAGCGGCGCCGGGACCTCACCGAGCACCTGTCGGGCGGCCTCAAGCAGCGCCTGGCCCTGGGCTGCGCCTTGGTGCACTCGCCGACGATCCTGTTCCTGGACGAGCCCACGGCCGGGGCCGATCCCCCCTCCCGGCAGCGGATCTGGGACCTCCTCTACGGGGCGGCCGCCGAGGGCCGGACCATCCTGGTAACCACCCACTACGTGGAAGAGGCGGAGCGCTGCCAGACGATCGGCTTCATGCACCGAGGGTGCTTCATCGGCTCCGGCTCCCCGGAGCAGTGCAAGGCGGAGATGGCTGAGGAGCTGTTGGAGGTGGATGCGAGGCCCGTGATGCAGGCGGCCACAGTCGCCCGCAAGCTGGAAGGTGTGACGGGGGTGAGCATCTATGGACACACGCTCCGGGTCTTCGCCAAGACCGCCACGCATCTCCGGCACCACCTGCAGGAGACCCTCGGCGCTCAGGGGATCTCCGTCAAGTCCATCCGGGCCGTGTCTCCCACCCTGGAGGATGTGTTCATGTCCCTGACCCGCGGCGTCCCGGATGGCGAGGGACGGAGGTAGGCCATGCTGGGGATCGTCGGACACGTGGCACGCAAGGAGATCCGCCAGATCCTCCGGGATCGACGCAGCCTCGCCCTCATCCTGGTCATGCCCATCGTCCTCACCTTCCTGTTTGGCAAGGCCCTGGAAACGGGGGAGCTTCGCAACATCCCGTCGGTCATCCTGAACCAGGACAGTTCCCCGGAGAGCAACGTGATCGTCACGGCCTTCAGCACCTACGACGAGGTCCAGATCCAGGGCGAGGTGAAGACCACCGAAGAGGCACAGGAGCTTCTGGCCCAGGGAAAGGTCAAGGCGGCCATCATCATCCCCCAGGGATTCATGCAGAAGATCGAGGCGGGAGAGGACGCACAGCTCAGCCTCTTGTTGGACGGCACCGACAACAACTCGGCGCCGATCGTGGAGGGCGTAGCGCAGCAGGTCATCCAGCGCTACAACGCCGAGCGGGCGATCCGGGGACTGTGGGCCCGCGGCGTCCGCCCGGACCGGGGCCGCCGGCTGATCCAGCCGGTATTCGTCCAGACGGAGATCCGATACAACCCCGGGCTCCGCTACCTCGGGTACGTCATGCCGGGGGTCATCGGGCTCACGCTGCAGCTCCTCACCGTCATGCTGATGGCCGTCAGCATCACCCGGGAACGCGAAAAGGGGACGCTGGATCAGATCATGGTCACCCCCATTCGCCGATCCGAGCTGATCCTGGGGAAGCTCACCCCGTACCTGGGCGTCTCGCTGCTCAACGTCGTCACGATCCTCTTCGTGGCGGACCGGTGGTTCAATGTTCCTGTCCGCGAACGCCTGCCGCTCTTGCTCGGCCTGTGCGTCCTGTTCGTCCTCACCTCGCTGGCGACAGGCCTCCTGATCTCGGCCGTCTCCCGCTCCCAGTTTCAGGCGATCCAGATCGCCGTCTTCTACGTCCTGCCGGTGTTCATGCTCTCCGGGGCGTACGCCCCCATCGAGGCCATCCCCGAGACCATCCGACCGGTCTCCTACCTGTTCCCGCTGATGTACTTTTGTCGCGCGGTCCGCGCGGTGACGTTGCGGGGGGCCGGATTCTTCCTGGTGTGGCGGGACCTGGCCGTTCTGAGCGGGTTCTCCCTCGTGCTACTCTACTGGGCAGTGCTGAGCTTCAAGAAGCGGGTCGCCTGAAACTCAAGAACCGACAGCGACAGCGGGGAACCCGACAGCGACAGCGATATCCGGGTACCCCCTGGGTGGCGACAAGACGTCGGTCACCGTTGCGAAACTCTATCGCTTGGAGATCAAACCGGATAGCATACCCGCGATGCGGTCGCAGAGCCGGTACGCGTCAGAGAACTCCTCGGCCTTCAGCAGACCTTCTTGCCGCAAGACATGAGCAATGCTGACTACCTCATAGACAGATCCCTTCGCGATATTGAAGAACTGCCTCGACTCCCGTATGCCCTCTCGCCCTGTTCCCTCGGCGATGTTCGCGCTGATCGACAACGTTGCACGCATGATTTGTTCTGCCAAAAACTGCTGATCCCGCCGGAACTGCTTGATCGCCGCTGCGATCGTCCGGTAAAGCTCCAAGGAAACCTTCCACGCGTCGAGTTTTTCGAATTTGAACATCGTTGCCCCCCTTCCCCGTTGGGTCCTTCGCTGTCGCCACCCAGGGGGTACCCGGATATCCCTGTCGAAGCTGTCCAAGAGTCGCTAGGCGTACGATCGGACGGCAGCCAGCCTCACGGTTTGTGAGGTGGCGTGGGTGCCGTTACGAGGAACTGGGCCTCGTCAAACTCTTCGGCGGCCAGCGCTTTGAGGCCGGTCCGCTCATACACGTGTCCCAGCATCAGGTGCAGACTCGGCTCGTCGGGGTCGGCGGCGATGGCGACCTGCAGTTCGTTCCGGGCCTCGGCATACAGTTCCTGCTCGAAGAGAAATCCCGCGCGCATCAGGGTCACGGTGTTCTTCGGGTATCCGGAGAGCGCCGACGGCGCCAGGGCGTCCAGGCTCTCCCGGACCTTCGCAATCTCCTGGGGCCGCAGGATCGTGAACTGTCCCCGCTGCGGCGCGAAGTCCCGGGCCTCCAGCTCCCAGCGGTAGGCAACGCCGGGGAGGAGGCGCGGTGCTGCGGGGGGATAGGGAAGCGGTCCCCTCGGGAGGTTCCCCTGCTCCCACACCATGCCTTGCGGACCGAGGACCCGAATCGTGTAGCGCAGCCGATCGGAACCGGCCCACTCCAGCACCGGGGACATCAGGAGCTTTCCCTCGCGCGGGGAAAGCAGGAGGGGCGGCTGCTTGACGCTCCGGACGGCCAGCGGGACGTACGTCAGCTCCTTCTTCTTCCCCGCCAGGATCCGGCCGAGGTTCGCCACGAGTCCCGGGGTTCTTCCGCTCCCGCCGGCAGGCTGGGCGGCCGGCGCCTGTGCCGTATAGGGGGAGTTCGCCACGGAGACAGTAACCGTCCCCGGGCCGCCAATGAGCAGGAGGACAGCCGTGGCGTTGCCCGTGGCCCGGAGCTGATCACCGGCTCGCAGGGACAAGAGCGGCAGGGGGGCTTTCCAGCCCGCCTCGGCCGCCAGTTTGACCCGCACCTCGCCTTGCCCCGGTTTGATCTCCGTCAGGATGGCGACGGGATCTCCGGCGGACGCCGCGAAGGCGTGCGCCGGCGCCAGACTCTCCAGGATCCCCCACACGCAACCGAAGAAGACGGCCCAGCGTCGCGTCCTCATGGGTGCCTCCCCTGCGGGCCCGCCGCAGCGTCCACGAGGCCCAGGATCTCGTAGACCTTGACCACCTGGTGACGACCCTTCACCCGGAAGTCGCCGCGATCCTCGGCCTTGATCCAATCCTTCACGCTCGCATAGGTGTCGCCGCTGATCAGGAGCGTGGTCTGGAGATCCTTGTTCAGGCCCTCGAGGCGGGCGGCCACGTTGACCGCATCGCCGACGACCGTGTACTTCATCCGCCTGGGTGCCCCCACGTTTCCGGCGAACACCGACCCGGTATGGATGCCGATTCCCATCCTGAGGGTGGGGAGCCCCCGCGCCTGCCATCCAGCATTCAGGACCTCCAGCCCAGCCTGCATCTGGAGAGCGGTCCGGACGGCATCCAGGGCGTGGTCCGGGTTGTCCACCGGCGCGCCGTAGACCGCCATCACGGCATCGCCGATGAAGTCGTTGATGATGCCGTGATTCCGTTCCACGGCCTGGACCATCATGGGGAAGTACTCGTTGAGTTGCTGGGCGACTTGCTCGGCGGCCATGGCTTCCGACAGGGTCGTGAAATCCCGCAGGTCGGTGAACATGATCGAGACGGTCCGCCGCTGTCCCGCTAAGGCGGGATCGTCGCTGTAGATCCGCTCCGCCACCTCCCGGCCGACGTACTGATGGAAAGACCGCTGGATGCGGCGCCGTTCCATGGCGTCGTGCAGGCTGCTGCTCAGTCGAATCGCCAGGATCGGCGTCAGGACGTCGAACCAGTAGGTACCGGGGGCGCTCCTCCAGGCGCTGGTGCCGGCGGTCAGGAGGGCCGCACCGATCACCGAGATGAGCAAGGCCCGGTTCGGCTGGACCACGGCGAAGAGGGCGCTGAGGACGAGGCACACCAGGAACTGGAGCACCAGGCTTGTGCCCCAGGAGACCGGCTGGATCTGGCTCCGGGTGAGCAGGGTGTGCAGGATGTTGGCATGGATCTCCACGCCGTACATGAGGCCGCGAGGCGTCGGGAAGGCATCCCGGCTGTCTGCGAAGGTTGCGCCGATCAGGACGATCCGATCCCGAAAGGGGTTGTCGTCAGCCACCGGGCCACCGGACGCACCCAGCGGGTACACGGCGTCGCTACCTATGGTCAGGAAGCTCCCGGAGGGGCCGACAAAGTTGATCTTCCAGTCCTCGTCTTGATAAAAGCGGAGCGGAGACGTGCCGCGCCCCTTCCCACGGGCCTCGTCCCATTCCGGAAGGGAAAGCTCAATCGGCTCCGGTGCCGCCAATGCTCGGGCAAGACTTGCGGAGTCCTGCCCGCCCAGACGGGCCAACAGCGCGAGCGAAAGCGAGGGAAAGACCTCTCCACTCTCCAGGGGGACGACCAGAGGAATCCGGCGGAAGAACCCGTCATCATCCCTGGGCACCTCGGCAAAGCCCGAGACCCCTTCGAGGGCGGGACGGAACAGCGGCGCCGGTTGGAAGCGAAATTCTCCGTCCGTTGCGGGCATGGCCTGGAGGGTCCGGGCGACCACCGCCGGGATCACCGGGCCCCCCGGCTCGCCCTGGATCGCGGCCACCAGGGCTTGATCGTCGGCCGGGGTGGTGGGCCGCCGCAGGTCAATGTCCAAACCGATGGCTCGCGCCCCGCTTTTCCGCAGGCCGCGGACGACGCCGGCAAGATAGTCGCGTGGGAGGGGCTGGCGCTCGTTCAGGCGCTGGAAGGCGGCATCGTCGATCGCGACCAGCACGATCTCGGGCGCGCGCGCCCGACCCTGGATCCAGAAATACAGGTCCAGCGCCTTCCCCTGGTACCCGGAGAAATATCCCAGGGAGGTGAGGGTCGCCACCACGGCGCTGGCCAGGAACCCCAGGGTCAGGCCCAGCAGGAAGCGGCGGTGGCGTGCTCGCAACTCCGGAAACCGAAACTGCATCTATGGGTCCTCACGTTCCCGAGGTGCTCAACACCCAACTGCCGTGACTCGCTGCTGCCGTGTCGCCTCGACAGCGACAGCGATCTCCGACAACGAAAGAGCCCCGCCTCCCTCTCACTATCCCCATCCGTATCGCTGTCGCTGTCCCTGTCGCTGTCGGACGTCTTATCGGGGTTCACCCGTCAACTGGTACGCTGCCCAATAGTAAGGATGCGGGTAGCGTTGCAGAATCGCGAGCTGGGCCTGGCGGAGGGATTCGCCCTTGGGCTGGCCCGCCCGGAGGTTCTCGTAGAACGCCCGCATGAGTTCGTAGCTGGCCCGGTCGTCCACCCGCCAGAGGGTGCTGATGACAGAGGGGGTCCCGGCGTAGATGAAGGCCCGGGTCAGCCCCACGACCTCATCCCCCTGGGTGAGTTTCCCCAGGGACGTATCGCAGGCAGAGAGGATCACCAGATCGGCGTGGAGGTTCAGCCCGAAGATCTCCTGGACCTCCAGGCGGCCGGTGTCGCCTGCCTCTGGCCGGAGCAGCAGGGCGGAGCCCAGGGGGTCCTGCTCGTCCAAATCCGCGTGGGTGGCCAGGTGGATCAGGGACTGCGCGTCCAGGCGGCGCCGCGTCTGCCCTTTGGTCGCGTCCTTGCGCACGAGCACCGTTACCCGAGGGAACAGCCGCTCCACCTCTCGGACCTCACGCTCGGCGTAGCTGCACTCCGCCCCTTGGAGAGGCTCACCCGATTTCCCAGCAGGTCCAGGAACGCCCGGGCCCGGGCCCGCTCACTCATCTCAAATGCCTCGGCTATTTTCCTTTGGTCGAAGAGCACCTGGATGAGCTGGGCATAGGCCCCCATCTTGTCCTCGACGAAGGCCTCGCGGTGCTCCTCGGACTGGAGCTGCGAGCGCATGTCTTCGATGCTTGCCACGGCCTTGCGGAGGAAATCCTCCGACTGCGAAAGGTCGCCCACCTCACGATAGATGCGTCCAAGGATCCTCTGAGTGGTCTCGACGAAGGCAGCCTGTTGCGAGAGGCGAAGGGCCTCCTGCAGGTGAGTCACGGCGGCCTGGAATTCCCGACGACCGGCGGCCACTCTGCCCAAACCCTGCTGGGCATGGGCCATCAAATGGGGATCCCCGATTCGTCTCGCCGCCTCCAGGGCCTTCTGGAATGCGGTCCGGGCGGATTCCAGCCGGCTCAGCGCCAGATCATTCCGGCCCAGATCAAGGAGCGCATTGGCGTAATTCCGTTCCATATTCCAGAGCCCGCCCTCTCCCCGAGATCCCCGGCCTCTCCTCCCACCTTGCATGCGCAGGATGGCTGACTCCAGGACGGAGACGGCCTCCTCCGTGTTTTCTCTGGCCAGGTCCGGTTTCCCCAGGCGCCGGTATGCCCGGCTGAGCCAGATATAGCTGCTGCCCTCGGCGTTGGGATTCCGGGCATCCTGCGCATGCTGGGCGGCCTTCTCGAAAACCGGGATTGCCCTTTGCGGGGCATTGAGGTCCATGTGGGTCTGCCCGAGGCGAATCAATGCCGGGGCGATGTGCCGTGGATTCCCAGTGCGCTCCGCCATCTCCACGGCCTTCTGGCTTGTTTCCAGGGCCACCTGGAGGCGTCCGAGGGCCCGTGCCGACACAAAGGCATTTGAATAAGCGATGGCCGCCTGGCCAAAGTGCCCCTGCCGTTCGAGGTCGGTGCCCATCCGTTTGTAGGCGGCGAAGGCGTCTCCGGCCGTGCTGAGATTCTGTGCGGCCCGCTGCCCCGAGACGTAATCCAGGGGGAACCGCTGCTCGTCGGTGGTCGCACAACCGGTCAGCGCAAGTGTGGAAAGGACAGCTGTCAGCCAAAGCGGAGGATGGATGAACGACAGGCAGGGGCGACGGGACACCGCAAGGACCCCGAGGGCCGGTTCCCTGCGCCTCGGTGAGTTACTGGGGGCACCTCTGAGCAGCCAAACGCGCCGGAACACAACGCCTTATTATCCCTGGGTCGGGTAAGTGTCAAGGGGGAAAGGGGACGGAGAGCCGAGAAACCAAGTACCGACAGGGACAGGGACAGCGACAGCGAATCGGAGGCGCCTTTCTGCCCCTCCCTGTCCCTGTCCCTGTCGCTGTCGAGATCAGCGATCGGCGATCTCCCGGTAGTAGGCTTCGTACTGGGGGACAATCAGGCTGGTGTCGAATTGGGAGACGGCGCGGCGGCGTGCCGCGCTTCGAAATTCCTCATGGCGTCCGCGGTCATTCAGCAGGGTCAGGCAGGCGCGGGCCATGCCATCCACGTCGCCTGGTGCGAACAGGAAGCCGCATTTTCCATCCTCGACGACCTCCGGCAGGCCGCCCACCGTGGTCGCAATGACGGGCACGGCGCAGCTCATGGCCTCCAGTGCTGCCAGGCCGAAGGCCTCCTCTTCGCTCGGCAGCAGGAACAGTTCCGCGATGGCCAAAAGGCTTTCCACGTCGTCCTGTTTCCCGAGGAAGAAGACGTCCCGTGCCACTCCCAGGCTCTGGGCCAACTGCAGGGCCACCGGCCGGTCCGGGCCGTCCCCGATCAGGAGCAGCTTGGCGGGCAGCGCGGCACGGACCTGGGCAAAGACCCGAACCACGTCAGGCGCCCGTTTCGGCGGACGAAAGTTCGACAGGTGGGCCAGGATGCGCTCGCCGTGGGGGGCTAGGTGCTCCCGCAGGTGGGGCCGTGCTTCGGGGGTAAATTGTTGGGTGTCCACAAAGTTGGGGATGACCGAGATGGGTCGAGTGGTTTCGAACACCTCGCGGGTCTTCGCCTGGAGGTAACGCGAGACACAGGTGATCCCGTCCGACTGCTCGAGGGCGAACCGCGTCATAGGGAAAAGGGAACGGTCGTTGCCCACCAGGGTGATGTCGGTGCCGTGGAGCGTCGTGATGATCTTGGGCCGCCCCTGCCCCAGGATGGCTTTGGCCAGAAACGCAGAGACGGCGTGGGGCATGGCGTAATGGACGTGAAAGACGTCCAGGCCGGCCTGGGCGCCCACCTCGGACATCTTGGCCGCCAGGGCGATGGCGTAAGGGGGATGCTCCAGCAGCGGGTAATCCACCATCTCCACCTCGTGGAAGAAGATCCGCTCGTGATAGGTCTGGAGCCGGAAAGGCAGGGAGTAGCTGATAAAGTGGATCTCGTGCCCACGCTGGGCCAACGCCTTGCCCAGCTCGGTGGCCACGACGCCACTTCCGCCATACGTCGGGTAACAGGTGATGCCGATCTTCATGACAAGCCCCAAACAGCCGACAGGGATATCCGACAGCGACAGCGAAAAAATCTACAGCGAGAACCGACAACGACAGGGACAGTGATGAACCCGACAGCGACAGGGACATCCGACAGCGGTAAAGACGTGTTCGTCGTTGTCAGCGCTTATCGTTTTGAGATCAAACCGGATAGCATACCCGCAATGCGATCGCAGAGTTGATACGCTTCGGAGAATTCGTCCGCCTGTAGCAGGCCTTCCTGGCGTAGAACATGGGCGATGCCGACAACCTCGTAAACCGATCCCTTGGCGATGTTGAAAAACTGTTTGGACTCTCTGATGCCTTCGCGCCCGGTCCCTTCAGCGATATTGGCACTGATGGAGAGAGCAGCACGCCTGATTTGATCAGCCAGAAAGAGCTGATCCCTGCCCTTGAGTCTCGTGGCAGTTGCCGCAATCTTCCTGTATAGCTCCAGAGACACCTTCCACGCGTCTAAGCGTTCGAACTTAAACATTGGTCCCCCCCCTCGCTGCTTCTTCGCCATTCGTTTCGGATCTCGCTGTCGCTATCGCTGTCGGCTTTCGGTATTTATCGCTGTCGGCGTTCGCTGTCGCCACCCAGAGGGTGCCCGGTTCTTAGTGTTATGAGTTGATGGTCCCAGCCGGGACCGTCGATGGCGTCCCGGATCACCTCGATCACCGACGGGCCATACCGGGCCAGGAAGGGGAGGAGGGGAAAGATTCGCTCCTGCGGCTTTCCACCGGGCATGAGGCTCTCGCGCACGCGCTGGACCTGCTGCCGGGTCTCCGTCTCGCGCCGCTTCAGGGCTTGCACCGCTTTGCGTTCCAGTTGATCCAGATGCCCCTGGATATGGCCGGAGGTCTGCCCGACGGTGGCCCGGAGGGTCGGGTCCACGGCGGCGATGGCCTCGCCCACACCCTGGAAGATCTCCTCCACGCTCTTGCGAGCCTTGGCCAGGGTGGCATCCAGATCGGGGGGCAGGTGCGCCCGCAACACCCGGCTGGCCAGTTGCTCCGGCTCCAGGGTGAGGTCGGGGAGGCCGAGGTGAAACCGTTCCAGGAGGTGGGCCGCGCGTGGATCCAACAGGGTGAGGGATGCCCGCGGGACGATGAGGGGCATCGACACACCGAAGGCCTGGTAGACGGGGCGGAGCTGGGCGAAATAGGCCAGCTCGCCGGGCCCCGCCACATAGGCAAGCGTGGGGAAAAGCGAATCCTGCACGATGGGCCGCAAGGCGACGTTTGGACTGAAGGACTCCGGCTGCTCCTGTATCAGTCGGCGCATTTCGCCGGCCGGGATCACCTGGCTGCTGTCGCGCAGCCGGAACCCTGTCCCGTCTCTGGTCAGGCCACGGCGACCCCCCCGGAGCAGGAAGCAGTTTACGCCGTCGGGACGCGCCTCGATCTGGGGCGAGTAGCCCAGCGCCCGAAGGGATTCGCTCGCCTCGAGGATGCACCGGGCCGAGCGAGGCGCCTCCTCCAGCTCCTGTCGGAAGACATCCGCCACAAGCCGCTTCAGCCGTGGGTCCGCACCGTCAACCAGCACCAGGCCGCTTTCGCCGAGGAGGTGAAGCGCCCAGTGGGCGAAGGCGTCGGCCAGGGTCCGGTCGGGCGCAAAGGCCCGGCCAAGGGCCTCGCGAAGGGCGGGGCTGAATTCCGTCGTGGGGAGGAGCGACCAGGTCTTCTCCAGGGTTTCCAGGATGGCCGGCCCGAGTCGAAGATTTGCCGGAAGGAACCCGGGCGGAGGTCCCCAGGACGCGTGACGCACTGTCACCAGGGTCCCCGTGCGATCCAGGAGGTGGACGTGATCCACCTCGGCCACATCGTGATCTTCCGAGGTCAACCAGAAGATGGGGATCACGGGGCGTTGCAGGTCTATCCTCAGACGCGCCGCCAGGCGCACGGCCGTGAGGGCCTTGTAGAGGGTAAAAAGGGGACCGCCGAAGAGTCCGGTTTGCTGACCGGTGAGGACCGCCACAGCCCTCGGCTGCCGAAGTTCTTGGATGTGCTGCCTCATGGGAGGCGGGGCGTTCCAGGCTGTGTTTTGCGCAGCCAGGACGTCGCAGACCTCGGATCGGCGATCCAGCCTGGCGTCGTACTGCTTGGCCTGCTCTCGATACGCATCGGCGGCCCGGGGATCCGAGGCGAAAAAAGATTGGAGCCGCGAGAACGCATGCACATAGTCGCGGACCAGTGGCGACGTCCCCGGGAACTTCCGGATATCCAATCGAATCATGCTTCTCCCCTCGGCCTGGGGAGAGGTGTGGAGGACGTTCGACGCTCGATCCCGGGGGAGGACGGCTCGTCTCGCAGCAGAACCCACGGCCGGAACATGGCCGGAAAAGCAGGCATGGAGAGTCACCTCATGGGGTGGCGAAATGAACGAGACCCTCTTGCGATATCCTCAGACCCGGTCAGGGTAGCAGAGCAATCCGTGGACAGCAAGGCAGAGGCTGATTCGGGGTTCCGGCCGCCAGGATTCGGGCATCGCAAGAAATCCGACGGTCACCGGGGAACAACCTCTCACACGCTAACTGGTTGAGGGCGTGGCGGTCCAAGACTCGGCGGCGGGTGTATCGCCCTCTCCAAGCGGCACAAGGCGTCGGGACAACTAACAATGGCAAGCTGGCAGGAGCCGTCCGCTCTCATTTACGGGACTGTTCCTTCCGTTTGGAGGTGGTGGAAACATGTCAGAGTTCCGGGGAGTTGGAGTGGACAAGCAACTTGTTCGGTGGGGATTATCCATCCTGGCATTCGACTTGCCAGAAGAAAACAGATTGGGGTAGGATTGGCGACCAATGCGCGTAGTGTGTGCGTGGTGCGGCAAGACGTTAGCCAACGGGGATCCCGCGGACCCGATGGTTTCCCACGGGATCTGCCCGTCCTGTGCCCGGCGATGGCTGCATGCCGGGTTGCAGTATGCCGTCGTGCCTCCCGAACGGTCGTTTCTTCTGCCCGAAATCCAGACCGCCTTCGAGGAGGTCCGCGGCGTTCAGGTTATCCTGGACCGCCGACGGGGTGAGCGGCGGCGGGGGGCATATTGCGTTCGCGACGACCGGCGGAGACCCTCGCGGGACCGGCGGATACATCCCTCTCCCGTTGTGGGTGCCCTCCCGACCGTGGCCGGCCTCTGGCTTGAGGGCATCCGGCGCATTTGGTTGGAGAGGTCCGGCGCCCTGCATGCCCGGCGGGGCCGGTCTCAACTTCGCCTTCCCCCATCGCGCCAACATCGACGCTTGGATCCCGCCTGACCCTTCCGTGGCCTCTAGCCCGGATTATTCACCAAATCCCTGAGACACCCTCACCCGCGCCCTCTCCCATCGAGGGAGAGGGGCACATTTTCTGATCCCCTCTCCCGGGGACCCGTTGCTCTTCCCAATGCAACGGGTGACGGGAGAGGGATGGGGTGAGGGGGCCGTTCCGACGTGCGAAGCGACTTCACGAATAATTCGGGCTAGCCCAGACACTGGACGCTTGGATGCCGCGTGCCTCCAGTCTCAGGCTCTCCTGACGTTTCCCTCCGGTTGTGTGCCTGCACAACCCCTGTCAACCGGGATTGATCGGTGGATCGCACAATGGCTGGCGGGGGAAGTCGCGCCTTGGTATACTCCCGGGGTATGCGGTGAGCCGAGCCTGCGAATTGATCCATGATCCTCTCACAAAAGGAGGCATCCATGCGTGATTCTCTGCAATCCTACATGAAGGTCGGTATCGTGCATTTCATGGCGTATCCCGAGTGCCTCAAGGGCGAGGGCCCGATCTACGACACCCTCA
>Ga0214473_10003021_pt1 | contig 20570 bp, 11 predicted proteins | sample RVTome_7_FD_203509 | JGI IMG/M metagenome (GOLD analysis project Ga0214473, IMG submission 203509) | Soil microbial communities from uranium-contaminated site in the Upper Colorado River Basin, Wyoming, United States - RVT98D197 | ecosystem: Environmental > Terrestrial > Soil > Contaminated >... | reverse complement strand
CTCACCCGCAAGCTCGACACAGCGGGACGACTCCTCCTCGGCTTCACCTCGGAACTCATCGTCTTCAGGACGCACCATGGCTGAAGAAGTATACCCGGTACGGCCCAGAACGGAGAACCGTCGGCATCGCGCCGAGAAAGCTACCGAATGGGCGCGAGAACGGCCTTCTTGTGCGGCCTAACAGGGCTTGGGTTGCCGCGCCTCGCTCGGGGTGCGCAGCGCCGGGAGGCCCCTGCGCACGCGCAGCGTCACGTGGGAGGGGCAGTCACGGGTGATCAACGACAATTACTTCTGCCGGTCGTGTTGCCTCAAATCAGAACGCTACCAGAGTTCCTCATCGAGTTCGCACCGAAGGCGCTCACGTGGAAAGTGCGGGTTGAGGCTCCGCGAAGACGAGACGCCGAGCCGCTTCCGCGACACGCTCGCGGGCGCCGGCGTCACCTGCACGGCGAAATGGGCCACTGGCAAGGTGGTGTCAGGCTCAAACCCCGTGGCGAGCGCCTCCTCGAACAGCGTCTACTACTCGAGCCGCGAAGGGGCGAGCCCGCCACAGCTCGTGGTGCAGGGGCCCGCCCGTGGCGCCGGTCGCCGACTTCGCCGGAACGCCCGACCAGGGGCCGGCGCCACTCTCGGTCGCGTTCGAGGACCTCTCGACCGGTGGGCCCGCGAGCTGGCTCTCTCCGCCAGAGGCCGCTGGTGCCTCCCCACCGTGAGGCTCACGTCGTAGCTCCCCGCGTTCGAGTAAGACGGCCGGATCTCTACTTCCGGCTCGCCGTCTTCCCGCTCCACATCCCGCCGCTGCGCGAGCGCGGCGTCGACGTGATTCGCCTGGCGCGCCACTTCCTCGAGACGCACGGTCGCGCCGAGGGAAAGTCGGGCGTGCGGCTCGCTCCCGAGGCGGAGCGCCTGCTCGAGGCGCACGCGTGGCCCGGCAACGTCCGCGAGCTCGACGACGAGATCCAGCGCGCGCTCGCCCTCGCCGAGCCCGGGGAAACGCTCGGCCCCGATCATTTCTCGGATCGCCTGCGCGGAATCTAAGCTGGCCCGTACTCGTCAGTTGGCGAACGAGCGCGGTCAGCGCAGGTTACTGTACGCGATCATCCTCGAAGCGTGGATTGCTCACGACCCTTCGGCGTCACGGCACATGATCGAACGACCCGCTCAGCACCGTGTAGACGGCCGCTCCCGGCTCCGGGTAGGCGTTCTCCTTGTTCGTGGTGGCGCCGACGATCTGCGCGTACCCGGCCCGGTCCACGAGCCGCATCCCGCTCACCGCGACCGAGTGCGTGCGCTGCGCGTTGCTCGCCGCGGCCGCCTCGGTGGTGAACGACATCGTGTACTTGTAGGTACCGCTCCCTTCCGGCGCGGCGAGCGTCGCGGCCACCGCCGCGCTGAACTCGATCTTGCGGCCGTTCTCGGTCGGACGCACGAAGCCGAAGGCCGGAGCCACGAGCTGGTACTTGAGCGTCCCCTGCCCTGACGGCAGCGGGATCGGCGCGATCGACACGTCCCCCGGCTGGATCTTGAAGGGGACGGACCCGTCCTCGTTCGGCGTGCCGAAGCGGAAGACGATCGTCGATCCCGTCGGCGGGACGAGAAGCTGGCGGTCTCCAAAGGAGATGAAGGAGAGCCCGTCGAGCCGGAAGGTTCCGAGGGTCTCTTCGGCACGGGCCGTCCCTGTACCTGCGAGCGTGATCAACGCGACGGCGAGGGCGCGTGTTCGCCTAGGCATGGATTCCACCTCCCGAAGGGGTCGCTTCGGTTCCGCCACTGCGTCGCGACCAGCGGCCGAGGGCCCACCATACACCTGCGCCGGTCACGAGGGGAAGCGCCAGAAGCGCCCCCCTCTCGACGACGCCCGGCGGCCGCCCGCCCTGGACCTCGACGTGGCCGTGCGCCCAGGCGTCCTCGGGAAGCGTGAGCAGCGCCTGGCCGAAGGGGTCGACGGCCAGGGAGAGCCCGCCGTGGGCCACGCGCACGAGGGGCAGACGCTGCTCGATGGCTCGGAAGCTCGCAAAGGCCGCGAGTTGGTGGGTTGCGGCCGCGCCCCCGATCCAACCGTCGTCTGCCAAGTTCACCAGGGCGAGGCTCTCGGGGGCGCGGCGCTCGGCCACGATCCCGGGGAAGAGAGCCTCATAGCAGAGCACGACCGTGAGCGTGAATCCCCCTTGGAGGGAGCCCGCCTGCGCCGCCTCCTCGACCTTCTTCCCCCGACCCGCCTTGCCGAAGGCTCGGGCCAGGTGTAGAACAGCGTCCGACGAGTAGCTCGCCTCGAGCAGCGGAAACGCTCGCGTCTTGTCGATCGCTGCGACGGTGCCGCGCCCCGGTTCCATCCACATCACCGAGCTGCGATAGAGCCCCGGCTCGGCTCCGTTCGCGCTCCTCACGGCGCCGAGGATCACCGGGACGCCGAGAAGATCGATTGTCGCCTGGAGGTTCGCCGCGAGCTCGGGCGACCGGTCGAGCGCCGCGGTGAGTAGGTTCTCGGGCCAAAGGACGACATCGGGGGGAGGACCGGGCTCCTTCAGCGCTCGTTCCGTCTCGGCGACGACCTTCGCGAGGTGGCTCGCCTGGAGATTCTCGGCCCACCGCTCCCCCCGAGCGATGTCGGGCTGTACGAGTAGGAGCACACGCGGCGGCGCTGTGCCGGACGCAGTGACCGTCGAGCGGACCCACTGCGCCAGTGGGAGACCCAGGAGCGCGAGCGCTCCCCACGCCGCGACGAGTGCCCCGAGACGCCGCAGCGACTCTCGGGAGCCTTGCGTCTCCCACGCCAGCGCCGCCGCCTGGTTGATCGCGGCCAGGAAACCCGAGATCAACGGTACGCCACCGACGGCCGCCAACTGCGCCACGCCGAGCGCACCGGCCTGCGACTGACCCAGGAGAGCCCACGGTACGCCCGCGCTACACGTCGAGTGGATCCAGTCCACGAGGAAGAAACCCGCGCCCGCGATGGCGATGCGAGTTGCGGCGCTTCCGTATCGGGCGACATGAACGAGACCGCCCACCACCGCGAAGGGAATCCCCATCACCCAGAGCGCTCCGACGAGGAGTCCGCCAATCGCCTCGAACGGCCCCGAGTCAAGGCTTCGCAGGGCTCCCGGCCCCCACGGCGCCGACGCCCAGGCCCAGACGGTTCCGACACCGAGGCTTCCGAGAATGGCGGTACCCCATCCTCGCGTATCCGCGACGAGCACGAGCCATGGAACGAGGGCGACTCCCGCGAGGGGCCAGAGGTCCCACGGCGGCTCGGCGAGGGCGAGGAGTGTCGCTGTTGCAAGCGCGCTTGCGCCCCAGCTCCCAACGGAAGGAATCCGCAGCCCGGACAGCGCCGTCTCCCTTCGAGCAGCCTCGTCGACCGCACGGCCCTCTACCTTCATCGCAGCTTCACCATACACCCGTCTGTCGCATCGAATTCGAGGCGCTGGGGACTCCGCATGCATTCCACGCTTGACGGGACCACTCCGCCGGGCGTATGGAAGGCCGACACGGGGGGCGTGACCTCGAGCAAGGCGCGCGTGGTTCGCTGTTCGGTCGACTCGGTGGCAACTCCAGGGGCGCGACGCACCCACCCCGCCGTCGGCGCTCTGATCTCGCTCGGAGTTGCCCTGCTGCTCCCGTCGGTGGCCGACGCGATCCCCGCGCCTGGGGACGCGGAGCCCGTCGATCCCACGGTCACGAGCAACACCGGCGCCGCCACCACCCGCATTCCCATCGACGTGCCCCCGGGCCCTGGCGGCTTCGCGCCGAACCTGGCGCTCACCTATTCGAGTCGCTCCGGCGACGGGCCCTTCGGAGTCGGCTGGAGCCTCGGGATCTCCGAGATCCGCTGCTCGGCGCGCTTTGGCGTCCCGGATCTCTCGGCGTGCACCGACTACGAGCTCGGCCACCAGCTCCTCGTGAAGGAATCCGACACCGACGAGTACCACACGTTCGTGGAGTCCTTCCAGCGCATCACCTATAACGCACCCTCGTGGATCGTGGAGCAGCCCGACGGCACGAAGCTCTACTTCGGCGTGTCCCCGACGCACCGCATCGCGGAGGGCGGCAACACGGCGCGCTGGCTCTTGGAGCGTATGGTGGATGCCTTCGGCAACGCGATCTACCTCGCCTATGACACCACCACGGACGTGGGCTCGGCCTACCCGACCCTGATTACGTACGGGAGCGGTGCCTCACCGAGCACCGGCCCGCGACACATCGCATTCGTGTACGGAGATCGGCCCGATCACCGCCTCGTGTTTGATGCGGGCCTCCGGCAGGAGATCACTCGGCGCCTTCGCGAGATCCAGGTCCTTGGGCACCAGCAGATCGCCCGGCGCTATGTACTGACCTACGATTCAGGGGGCGCAACGACTCGCTCGCGCTTGGCATCCGTGCAAGAGTTCGGAACCGACTGCCCGAACCCGACGGCCGACCCCACCGAGAGCTGTGGGGGCTTGGGACTCCCGCCTCAAACGTTCCGGTATCGGGATGCGAGCGATGTAGCCGGGGCGAAGTGGGCAGATGACGATTCGTATCGGCTACCTATGGGAGCCTATCCACCTGAGCTGCCACACCCCTGGAACGTACCTGTACAGCTCCCCCAAATGTTCGGTGACCTCAACGGCGATGGCCTTCCGGACCGGCTGGAGCTCCGCCCGGTGGGGGCCTTGGAATTTACGTTCGACACGCCCGTGTCGCTGACGGTCTGGATCAATACCGGCAGCGGCTTCGAGGGGCCTAGCGAGCCTGAAGGCGAGCCCACGACCGCGGACGAATGGATGCAATCCCTCCAGGGCCTCACCTACGACAAGCCCCATGTGGTTTTCAAGCAGATCCCCACGCCGACCGACTCGGTTCCTGCTGGTTGGCAGAACGTCGCGCCCTTGATCCTGTCGATCTGTGAGATCTCGCCGGTCACCTCGGTCTCGCAATCCCTCACCCAGGATCTCTTGCCGCACGGTCTGGGCGCGAGTGCCACCACAGCCGACGACTTCCTCGCCTCCAGCAACCCGATCGAAGGGTTCCTCGAGCCGCGCTCCAGCATGACCCTCGCGGACCTCAACGCAGACGGTCTGGCGGACATCGTCGTCTCGACTCGGGTCAGCGACCTCGTGAGTCACTTCGAATGCGATGGGACGCCCCGAGCCCAGCCGCTCGTCGCTGCGGTCCCTCCGGTCACCGTCGTGTTCCGCAACACTGGAAGCGGATGGGTCAACGACGCAGAGCTCGCCAACGGCCTCCCACCGTTCGAAGAGCTCATCGTCAAGAGCAGCTACGGAACCATCCTGGAATACGCATACGTCGGCGGGCCCCTGATGGAGACGAGTCACCTGGTCAGAACTCCTTGTGCAGATCGGGGTCTTCGCGGGTTCGACGAGAACGCCATGGACAACGGGGATACCGAGTTCGGGCCTCTCGCTTTTGGCGTCTGCTACGCGCCGATCGATCTCGCGCCGCAGTTTCATGACTTCAACGGCGACGGGCTCCCCGACCTCGCGGTGCTCCAGCGCGACCACCCGGATCGGCTCTGGACCGGGGAGCCTTACGGTGGTTACTCGTCCAGCTACAACAGGGCCCATACGGTCGTCTGGATCCAGACGCCGGCAGAAGCGACCCGTTGGAAGCGGGCGCCGGAATACGATCTACCCTCCAACCTCGGCGGTGCGCCACCGGCGCCACCGGCGGGTCCCAAGGGCCTTGTCTTTGCGCACATAATCTTGTGGCACTTTCCGCAAGCCGACCTTTTCGGCCTCCCAGCGTGCTACCCCTGGGACGCTTTCTTCCAGGGGTGCGCACCGACCACACTGCGACTCGACCCTGGGATTCGCTTCGCGGACCTCAATCGCGATGGACTGACCGACGTCGTCTGGAGCAATAGCTCCCTCGGCTCCATCGGCTCGGGCGTTCTGCTGAACACCGGTCGCGGCTCCTCGGCTCCCTCGTCCGCGTGGTGCATCTCGAGCACCGACCCGGCTGACATCAGCCATGTCGGCGGGTCGTGTCCCTCGGCCGCGGAGTACGTGCCTCCCGACGCGATCAGCGAAGTTGATCAGATTACGAACCTCTACCGAGCGCGCGGCAGGCTGGCGGATCTCAACGGCGACGGCTGGCTCGATTTCATCAAGATCGACACGGACAATCCCTGGAACTGGTCGACAGCTTCCGTGAAGGCGTGGATCTTCTCGCACGACGACGCCCCCGCTTCGAACTCCTGGACGCGCGAAGAGACCTACGACCCACCCGTCGATTGGTACCGCTCTACCCCCCATCCTCTGGTCGCAAACAAGGTTTGCACCGCCGGGAGCGCCTGCGACGTCTGGCCGTATTGGGTTCCTTTCGAGCCCACCTTCCTGGCCATCGACATCGACGGCGACGGATCGACGGACCTGGTCGGGGACTTGCATGGATTCCTCTCGCAGACACGCCACGGCGATCTGCTGCGCGAGGTTCAGAACGGCCGCGGCGAGACGGTCGCGATCGAGTACAAATCGATGATTGGGCAGATGGAGCCGACGCTCGAGGATCTGGCCCTGGAAGAGGCGCCACCCGAGGCCGCGGAGGCGAGCGACATTGTACTGTGGCGAGGGAGTGCCGTGGTTTCTCGAGTCACGGTGACCGGCCCGAACCTCGCTCCCGGAGCCGCGACCGACTACGCCTATGCCCATCCCCGCTTCAGCCCGATTCTTCGCTCGGATCTCGGCTTCCGTCTCGCCGAGCGAACCCGTCCCGACCAATCGGTCGTCCGGGAGGTCTTCCGACAGCGTGTGGGCGTCGTAGGGCGCACGGCGAAGCTCGAGGTCTGGAAGGGTGCCGACCGGGTGTTCGAGCGCCTTGAGGACTGGGAGGTGCTCCCAGGCACGATGCCAGGGTCCCATCCCACGGTGCATGTCGGTCGCCTGCGCTCCGTCCGTACGGCGAACCAGTACCCCGGTGGAGCCGAAGGCGCAGTCCGGCAGCAGACGCTCTCCTACGACGACTCCCACGGATACGGCTTCGTCGGCGCCGTGGTCGACGAGCGTTCCACGGGCACGCTCTGCACCGAGCTCTTGCCCGAGCCGATCGACGACGCCAAGTGGCTGGTTCGACGGGTCAGGGAGCGGAGCCAGCATGCGCAGTGGAATGGCAATCCGAGTAGCCCCGCATGCGCAGGGGACGTGGTCTCCCGGTCCAACTTCACCTACAACGAGAGTCGGGTGGCCTCTCGCACGGATACCGTCCAGCGGCGCGATGGATCCGATGCTCCCACGACCGTCACGACGACGTTTGCCTACGACCCGGACAACGGTAACCTGATCTCCCGCACCGAGGCGGACGCAACCCCGGCAGCCCGCACCACCGCGTTCTCCTACGACGGGGATGGCGGCTTCTGCCACCCGGTGCCCGACGGCCAGAACTCCAGGAGCATCCTTGTCGGCGTCCGGGACCCGCTCGGAAATGACGTCTGCTTCGAGCCCGACCAGGCCACGGGCGTGATCGAGAAGGTGGTCTCCGACTACACCGACGAGCCCACGATCCGCTTCGTGCTCGACGCGTTCGGAAGGATTGCCGAGGAGCGTGTGACGCCCGAGGGCGGCTCGGAGTTTCTCCGGACGAGCTACGCCTACGACGACTTCGCGGGGCCGCCGGTCGTGGAGCGGTTCGACTGGGTGACGGACCCTACAGGGCTGACCTCGATCCGCTCGGCCACCGTCGAGGACGGCTTTGGAGGCACCTGGAAAACGGTAGGCGGGACGCCGACCGGCTGGGTCGGCACGATGGTCTTCCGCGATGCCGTGGCGAACAGGGTGCGCGAGACCTACCCCATCGCTTGCGACGACAGCACCTGTTCCACCTTCGACGGCTCGATGGAAACGGCAACGGAGACCACCGCCGACGCGCTGGGTCGGGTGACCGCTATCGACACCCCAGACGGCCCCCCCGCGACCGCGGCATACCTCGCGGGAGCGCTCCCGGGCGTCGTTCCCCCGAGGCTCGACCCGAATGCGCCAGTCGACCTCCAGGTGACCACCGACCCCGCGGAAAACGTCACGCGCCGCCTGATCGATGGCGACCGGCTCGTCCGGGTAGAGGAGTGCGCCGACGCAGGATGCAGTAGCTCCGACCGGACGTTCTACACCTACGAAGCCTCCGGCGAGGTCTCCACCATCTACGACCCACTCTCGGCGGCTCCCTGGTCCGTCGCCAGCCATTACCTCAAGTATCACTACGACACTCTGGGGCGCGTCTGGAAGATCGACGATCCCGATGGTGGGACGAGCACGACGGTCTACGATCCCGTCGGCAACGCGGTGTCCACCACCAACGCGCGGGGTCAGGTCACGAGCTTCGAGTACGACGGCCTCGATCGGCTCAAGAAGATCAACCAGCCCCCCGGCCAGCAGCGCGACTACGAGATCACGTACCGGACAAACGAGTTCCAGCCCGAATACGAGCGGATCCTCGCGCAGAACGGGACGCTTTTCTATCGCCTCACCTTCGAGTACGACGGGATGGGCCGAATCTGGCGCAGGACCCACAAGTTCCCGGACAAGACCCTGCTGCTCGACTTCACCTACGACGAGCTCGGACGGGCGACGAGCATCCGCTACCCCGACACCGAAACCGTGGTGCGCTACGAGCACGCGGGCGCCTATCTCGAGCGGGTCTGCGAGGTGACCTCCCCTTCGCTCGACTGCGACGACCCGACGGCCATCGCCTACGTCGACGATCTCCAATACGACACGCTGGGACGTCGCGCGACCGTGGCAACACCGGCCGGCGTGCGCACGTACAGCTATCTCGAGACGACGCAGCGCTTGGCCAAGGATCACTTCGAGAGCAGCACCGAGTCTCTCTACGAGCGAACGCTCTGGTATGCGAACGAGTCGGCGCCCGGGGTCTTTGACGGTGTGGGTTATTTTGATGCGATAGGCAACATCCTCGATATCGTGGGCCAGAGTACCGGCTCTGCCGTCGACTTCTCGGCCACCTACGCCTATGACCACCGCAACCGCCTCGAGTCCTGGCAGAAGCCCGGGGTCGGCGGCGTGCCCGATACGCCGACAGCCTCCTTCAAGTACGACGAGCTCGGAAACCTCACCCGCCACGCTGTGGGCGCGAACGACCCTGCGAACCAGGTCTTCGGTCAGCCGGACGGGACGAAGCCCCACGCCGTCACGCAACAGACCGACCTCGGGATCACCTACACCTACGACCTCGACGGAAACCTCGCCTCGGAGACGGGGTCCGGGGGCGCACGGCACTACGGCTTCGATACTCTCAATCGCCTCAGCTGCGTGGGCACCAGTGCGGGCGCCTGCAACACGCTTCAGGTCGACTACACCTCGGGCGGCTCGCGAATCCACGAGAACTACCTGAGCAGCTCGAGCGCCTGGACCCCGCGCCGCTACGCCGGCGACTACTTCACGCTGGACGGCGGTCGCGCTGACTTCCACGTCTTCGCCTTCGGCGAGCCGATCGCCTACAAGCGCAAGGTCCCCGTGACGCTGCGGACGGCCGGAGCCTGGGGGTTCCCCGGCCTCGGGTTCGAACCGCCCCCGCCCTTCGCGCTGGCGCTTCTCGCGGCCCTAGGTCTCGCCGCTCTCGGGTTCCTCGCCACTCGCCGCGAGTGGGCCCCCGGCCTGCGCGAGAATCCGGCGCTCGCGTCGTTCTCGCTGGCCCTGGTCGTCGTCCTCGTGGTGCCCCCGCTTCCCGCGCGGGCGGGCGGCGGCGGCACCAGTGTGCTCTACCGCCGCTGGATCCTTGGCGACCACCTCGGCAGCGCCACCGTCATACTCGAGGCCAACCCACTTGTGCCCACCGAGCCCCAAGGAGGGGTCGAGCGCGAGGTCGTCTACGCCCCCTTCGGAGCCATCCACCAGGACGAGGGATCCCAGGGGATGGACACCGAGACGTTCGCCGGCCACCCCCGCGAGCCCACGACGGGACTCCATTACATGCAGGCGCGGTGGCAGAATCCGCAGACGGGAACCTTCCTGTCGGTCGATCCCGTCGTTCCCGATGCGTCGGACCCGCAGTCCTACAACGCGTACAGCTATGCGCGGAATAGTCCGTTTCGTTTCACGGATCCGACCGGGATGTGGTGGGAATTTGTCGGCAGCTTCTTTCAAGACGGATACGTGGTTACGATTGAGCGATGGATGGAAGGGACACCCCCCTCGGCGTCGGAGTCGTCGGGAGGAAGCCCGAGTGGAGGTGGCCCGAGCCCTGGCGGCGGGATGCAAAACGGCACGGCGGGGCTGGCGGACTTGGGTGTCATGTCTGCGCCTGGCTTTGGAGGCCTGGGCGGAGGTGGTGGATCACCTGGAGCAGCCCAGCCGTCGTCCCAGAGTGAGGCGCCGCTAGACCAACCAATCTTCGTCGATCCCGTCGATATGGTCGCCGGAGCGATCGCGGGCGCCATCATCGGCGGCCCTGCCGGTGCGGTGGGAGGCGGTCTCCTCGGGGGTGTCGCTCGCGGTGCTGGTCGAGCAGGGATCGCCGGCGTTCTGTCGTCTGCTACGAGGACATCGGCTGAACGCCTGGCCGCTGAGGCTGCGGAACGCGGGCTCGTCCTCAGTCGTCACGCGATCGAGCGCTTGGTCGGGCGTGAGTCGCACGTGAGCCTTTCTGCCGTGGAGCGGGCTATCGCGAGAGGGCAGCAGTTCTTTGATCCTAAGAATCGCTCGATCGTCTCTGTCCTTGATCGAGGAATGGCCAGCGGGCAGTCACTTCTCGTAGGTCGAAACCCCGAGTCAGGGCTCATCACGACCGTGATCACGGGAAACGACTTGATCTCATCTAGATTCTTGCCTCTACCGTGAGTGAACGCGAGATGGACGTCTCTGAGGTAGTGAAGCTCATGCGAGAGATGGTACGCGATCGGCGCGCCCTCCCTGAAGCGATTGCATCGCTTCAGCAGCTCGTCTGGAAGGAGCCGCTGACGGGAAGCAGCGCAGCACAAGAGATCCTGCGAGAGCTCGCGTACGACCTTGAGTACTATGAACCAGATCCTCGCGCGCGAGCGGAGGACTCGTCCTTTTACGACGATGACAGGGCAGTTGCTGAGATCGAGGAGGCGCTAACACGCATCGAACGAGCACAACAGTAGTCCCAGAGTGGAACGTTCCGGGATGTCGGTGGCAATCTAGCCCTCTGGAGAGTGCCAAGTTCTTGGAGCAGCCGGGTCTATTTTCCCGCACGGTCTCGATCCGTTTCGATCCGGAGGGCGGAGAGTTCCATCCCGAGATCGATCCATTCGTCGATGAGCGTGCGGAGTCGCGCGAAGTTTCGGAGCTGACGCTTCACGGTGGCCATCTCGTCCCGGCGAACGAAGCGCGAAGTGTCTTTCCCTTTGCGGGAGATGCTGAGCTGATAGTAGGGCCCGTGCTTCTGCGGGGGAGACGCTTTGCAGCGGCACCCCGGTACCCCGCAGACGTTGTATTGCTGGGAGAGGCTTCCCGGTCGTAGATCGCCGAGCTCGCCGATCTCCCGCTTGATCCGCTCGATCCTTCTCTCCAGCGCTTGGATGCGGCGCGTCACAAGTCCGAGAGCATAGACAATCGATTCCGGTAGCGTTATAACGCTACCGGAATCCTCCGTCCTCCGTTGCCTGAGCCTCGGGAGCGCCATGGAGCTGTGGACGGCGTGGAACGCCTGCGTGCTGGCCCTACGACCCGCCTGCTCCCGACAAGTTACCTTCGAATGGATGCGGATCGTCCTGATGTGGCTGTGCGTGCGAATCGATCGCGCCGGGGTCACGAGCCTCGTGCGCGCCCTCGCCCACGATCTATCCATCTGGAACTTCCTTCGCTCCCGGGTTCTCGGGAGCCCCGAGGCGGCGGAGCCGGGTGGGGCCCGGCGCGAAATCAAGCGCAGGCCGCCATCGATCCCGGCGGGCGACCACCCCACGTGACGGGCGCTTCCCGCGCGCGTCGACCCGGAGCTCCCTTGGCGGCCGAGCCATTCGCGAAGGGCCCCACCCGGCCCCGCCGCCCCGCCCCGATGCCCGATCCCCGACGCCGGACCCGCGACCCCGATCGAACGCGCTACGACGGCAGCGAGCGGCGGAACTCGGCGTAGTCGACGAGGGCGCGCAGCGCGCTCACGGCGCGGTGCGCGCTCGCGTAGCACAGGCGTCCCTCCTCGCGGACGCCGCGCGGGCCGGGGTTGCCGTAGTGGCGATCGGTGTGCACGAGCTCGCTGGCCGTAAGCACGGGCTTGGCGTGCCGCTCCGACGCCTCCCGTGCCGCCTGCGCGTAGCGGCGGTCCTGCCGCTCGTGGAAGGCGACGATGCGCTCGAGACCGTGCTCCGGGTAGAAGCGCCCGGTCTTCAGCACCTGGGCCGAGGCCGCCTGGATTCCGATCCCGAGCTGCACCACGGCATCCACGTCCGGGTGCGCGCAGACGAGGTCGAGGATCTCGGGGATCGTGTCGCGGGTCTCGCCGCCGGCGAGGTCGATCGGGTTGTTGCGGCTCCAGCGCGCCGGAACGAGCGCGTCGATGCGCTCGCGGATCGCGTCGGGGAGCGCGACGAGGTCGAGCCCGGCGGCTGCGCAGGCGTCGGCGGCGAGCACGCCCCAGCCTCCGGCCGTGGTGAAGACGACGACGCGGCGTCCGCGCGGAAGCGGCTGCGTCGCGAGCGTGGCCGCCCACTCGAAGGCGTCCTCGACCGTCGGCGCGCGTAGCGCGCCCAGCTGGCGGCACACGCCGTCGAAGACGCGGTCGTCCGTCGCGAGCGAGCCCGTGTGGCTGCGCGCGGCGCGCTGTCCGGCCGCGGCCGCGCCGCCCTTCACGAGCACGAGCGGCTTGCGGGCCGTGAGTCGGCGCACGGCCGCGACGAAGCTCTCGCCGTCCGGCACTCCCTCGAGATAGGCGAGCACCACCGCCGTCTCCGGGTCCTCGGCGAAGTAGGCGAGGTAGTCAGCCAGCGTGGTCTGCGCCGAGTTCCCGCACGAGATCGCCTTCGAGACGCCGATCCCGGACTCGACGGAGTAGTTGAGGAAGGCGGAGACCAGGTTCCCGCTCTGGCTCGCGACCGAGATGCGGCCGGGCGGGGGATAGGGGGCGACGATCTGCGCGCACATCGAGCGCGCGGTCGAGATCACCCCCTGCCCGTTCGGCCCGGCGACGAGCATCCCGAGCTCGTCGGCCACTGCGACGAGCTCGCGCTCGAGCGCCAGGCCCTGCGGCCCGGCTTCGGCATAGCCCCCGCTCGCGACGAAGGCCGCGCGCACGCCTCGCTCCGCGCAGCCGCGCAGCAGCTCGAGGTTCGCCTGCGCGGGCGTGCAGACGAAGACGAGGTCCGCGCGCCCCTGCGGGATCTCGCGCACGTCGCGGTAGGTCGGGATCCCGAGCACCTCGGCGCCGTCGCGGTTCACCGCGAAGACCTCGCCGTCGTAGCCGAAGCTCAGCAGGTTGTGGAGCGCCACGAAGCCGAACTTCCCGGGGTGGGTGCTGACTCCCGCCACGACCACACCGCGCGGGTGGAAGAGCGGGCGGAAGCGCTCGAGCAGAGCCTCTGCGGTGGGCGCCGCGCGGCCGGGGCCTGCCTGCCGCTCCTCGCCGAGCACCACGAGCGCGTCGACGGCCACGGGCTCTCCGCCGCGCACGACCAGCGGGTTCAGGTCGACGGCGACCACGTCGCGCCGCTCCGCCGCCAGGCGACCGAGCCCGGCGAGGATCCCGGCCAGCGCCTCGGCATCGACGGGGGGCTCGCCACGGAAGGGATGCTCGAGGAGCCCGCGCGAACGCAGCCCCGCCAGCATGCGCCGCGCCTCTCCCGCGTGGAGCGGCGCCGTCGCGAACACCACGTCGTGGAGCGCCTCGGCAAGGACCCCGCCGAGCCCGAGCATCACGCAGGGACCGAAGACCGGATCGCGGACCACGCCCGCGATCAGCTCGCGGAGCCCCCGGACCTGCTCCGCGACGAGGACGCCGACCTCACCGTCCTCGGGGCGCCGCCGCGCGAGGATGTCGCGGGCCGCGTCGCGCACCGCGTCCGCGGTGGCGAGACCGAGCCGGACCAGGTCGCGCTCGCTCTTGTGGGCGATCCCGTCGCCGCACAGCTTTGCGACGACCGGGAAGCCGAGCTCCGCTGCGGCGCGCGCGGCCTCCTGCGGCGTCGCGACGAGGCGCTCCCGCGCACAGGGCACGCCGTAGCGGGCGAGCAGATCCTTCGACGCGTGCTCGGAGAGCGACCGGCCGAGGGCTTCGCGCATGGGGGCGGCAGCATAGGCGAGCGACGGTCATCGGGCTAGCTTCGCCGCGTGACGACGACGATGTGGAGCGCCGCCGTCCTTCGCAGGGGCCCGCGCTACGCTCGGCTGCGCCTCGCTGCGCGGCGACTTCGCCGCCTTGCCTCGCGGCTCCAGCATTCCCCCCGGAGCGCCGAAAGGGCGAGGATGGGGGGACCCGCGTGAGCGACACGGGCTTCTGGAGCGCCCTGAACGGCCTCTTCGCCGGCTGGATCGTGACTCCGCTCACGTCCGTCATCTTCTTCGACGTCGCGTTCTGGGACGACGCGAGCGGCAATCCGATCCAGGTGCCACTCGTCGTGCTGTGGCTCATGTTCGGGGCCGCGTACTTCACGCTCTCGCTGCGCTTCGTGAACCTGCGCGGCTTCCGACACGCCTTCGACTGCCTGCGCGGCCGCTACACGCGCCCCGAGGAGCGCGGCGAGATCTCCCACTTCCAGGCGCTCTCGGCGGCGCTCTCGGGAACGGTGGGGCTCGGCAACATCGCGGGCGTGGCCGTCGCCGTCGGTACCGGCGGCCCGGGCGCCGTGTTCTGGATGGTGATCGCCGGCTTCCTCGGCATGAGCTCGAAGTTCGCCGAGTGCACGCTCGGCCAGAAGTACAAGATCGTGCGCTCCGACGGCCACGTCTCCGGTGGGGCCATGCACTACCTGCGCGACGGGCTCGCGGAGCTCGGCCTCGCGCGTCTCGGCCGCGCCCTCTCGGTCGTCTTCGCGGTGATGTGCGTCGGCGGGAGCTTCGGCGGCGGCAACATGTTCCAGTCGAACCAGAGCTACGCGCAGATCGCGTCGGAGGACGTGCTGCCGATCCTCGCCAACACGGAAGGAGCGGTGCTCTTCGGGCTCGCGCTCTCCGTGCTCGTCGGCCTCGTGATCGTCGGCGGCATCAGGCGGATCGGAGAGGTCGCGTCGACCCTCGTCCCGGTGATGTGCGGCCTCTACATGGTCTGCGGGATGTGGATCCTGCTCGTGAACGCCTCGCAGATCCCGCACGGCCTCGCGACGATCCTCCGCGAGGCCTTCTCCTGGAAGGCCGGCGCGGGAGGCTTCGTCGGCGTCCTGATCCAGGGCTTCCGGCGCGCCGCCTTCAGCAACGAGGCCGGCACGGGATCCTCGGCGATCGTGCACTCCGCGGCGAGGACCGACGAGCCCGTGCGCGAGGGCATGGTGGCGCTCCTCGAGCCCTTCGTGGACACGGTCATCATCTGCACGATGACGGGCCTCGTGGTGGTCGTGACGGGCGCCTGGAACGAGCCCGCGGCCGGGCGCGGGATCGCGATGACCTCCTGGGCCTTCCGCACGGTCTTCCCGTGGTTCCCGGTGCTCCTGTCGATCACGGCGCTGCTCTTCGCCTACAGCACGATGATCTCCTGGAGCTACTACGGCGAGCAGTGCTGGGCCTATCTCTTCGGCGTGCGTTCGATCCTGGTCTACAAGCTCCTCTTCCTGGTCTTCACCTGGCTCGGCGCCATCTTCGAGCCGACCGCCGTGCTCGACTTCGGGGACATGATGATCCTCGGGATGGCGTTCCCGAACATGACCGGACTGCTCCTGCTCTCGGGACGGCTCCGGTCGGAGTTCGACTCGTACTGGACCCGCCTGCGCGCGGGCGCGTTCCAGCGCTACGGCTGAGGGGCCGGCGCGGGAGTCGGCACCGGCTCCCCCCCGCGCACCTCGATGCGGCGGACCGGCGTGAAGAGCACGCGTCCGGAGCCCCCGTCGAAGCCCCCGCGGACCTCCTTGTGCCCCTGCGCGTCGGTCGTGTAGCCGAGCACGGTCGACTTCTCGGTGCCATAGAAATAGACGCCTGCGAGCGGGTAGCTCCCCTCCCGATCCGGCGCGCGGAGCGTGAAGACGACGCGCGCCCGCGCGAAGCGCTCCCGCGCGGGATCGCTCGCGACGTCGGTCACGTTCACGAAGGAGAGGTTCCGGTCCGCCGCCTCCGGGCGCCGCTCGAGCCAATCCGTCTGGAGCGCACCGTCGGGGCCCGTCACCGCCGGCGGGGCCACCACCCGCCAACCCGCGGAGGCCGCCGGTCGCGCCCACCAGCGGTGATCGCGATCGACCAGGCCGACCCCCACGACCGGCCCTCCCCCACCGGTGACCTCGACCGCCACTTCGAAGACGGCGCCCGGCGCGATCGTCTCGGGGGCGCGCAGGGTGACCGTCGACGCCGCGTCGAGCGCGCGGATCTGCTTTGCCAGCGCCTCGCGATCCGGCTCGCCGAGGCTCGCGTAGCCGCCGTGGCCCGCAAGGATCTCGGCGATGTGCTTGTGCTCGACGAGCTCGCGCTCCGCGCGCTCGCCCGTACCCGCCAGGGCGTCCTCGCTCCGCGACGAGTGGCAGGCCGCACAGTAGGGGGCGACGTCGGTCTGGAAGCTCGGAGTCCCGCCCGGGTAGGCGGATGCGGTGCCCGCTGCGAGCAGGCCGAGGGCCGCGATCCCGCAGCCCGCGCCGAGGACCCTTCCGACGCCGGGCCGATCCACAGCGCTTCGCCGCCCGTTCCCCATGCGAACTCCTCCACCCGCCGATCGGATCTCGGGGCGATCCGATCGCGCGTCGACCGGATCTGGTAGGGTAGCCCCCGGCGCGGCGCAAATGCCGCAGGGCGGAGGAGGACCGGATGCAGCTCGATCGCCTGGGTCGCCTCGGCGTGTGGACGTGGCTCGACGCGCTCTCCGCGGAGGAGACCGCGGCCTTTGCAAGGCGCGTCGAGACCTGGGGCTACTCGGCCCTCTGGATCCCCGAGGCGATCGGTCGCGAGCCCTTCGCGCTGCTCGGCTTCCTCGCGACGAGCACCACCCGCCTCGTGCTGGCGACGGGGATCGCGAACATCTACGCCCGCGACGCCCTGTCGATGCGTGCCGCGCAGCTCACGCTGGCGGAGCTCTCGAAGGGTCGCTTCCTGCTGGGCCTCGGCGTCTCGCACGCGCCCATGGTCCAGGGTCTCCGCGGCCACACCTATGGGAAGCCCGTCGCGACGATGCGCGAGTATCTCGACGCGATGGAGCGTGCACCCTACGTCGGTCCGCAGCCGCCCGAGGCTCCGCCGCTGGTCCTCGCGGCGCTGCGTCGCCGGATGCTCGAGCTCTCCGCCGAGCGCGCGCGCGGGGCGCACCCCTATCTCGTGCCGCCCGAGCACACCGCGCGCGCCCGCGAGATCCTCGGCAAGGGAGCGTGGCTGTGTCCCGAGCAGATGGTGCTGCTCGAGACCGACGCGTCGAACGCACGGGCGATCGCGCGCCAGAACCTGCGCATCTACCTCGGGCTCCCGAACTACCAGGCGAACCTGCGCTGGCTCGGCTTCTCCGACGCGGACTTCCAGGACGGAGGCAGCGATCGCCTCGTCGACGCGATCGTCGCCTGGGGCGACGAGAACGCAATCGCCGCGCGCATCCGCGCCCACCACGACGCGGGCGCCGACCACGTCTGCATCCAGCCTTTCCGCCCGGACGGGAGCCCGGGGCCGGACCTGCGCATCCTCGAGGCGCTCGCGCCCGCGAAGGCCTAGAACCCGGGACCCGACGGGGGCGAGACTGGCGCGGCCGCCCGGACCGACCCCGGCTCGCGCCGGAAGCGACGCAGATCCCCGATCGCCGCCCGCAGCTCGGGCTCCGCAACGCGATAGGCGCTGCCCGCGTCCGGGAGCGGCCCGTCGTCGCGCGTGGTGATCGCGTTCTCGAGCAGGAGCCCCGTCCCGTGGATCGGGAGGGTGAGCTTGTAGTCGGGATCCAGGATTCCGATCCGCGACCAGTCCGCCACCAGCATGAACTCCCGGTCGATCGGGCCCCGCAGGTCGCGACCGAGCGAGTAGTCGGCGGCCGGGTTGCGCACGCCGAGGAGCGGAAGGAGGGTCGGCGCGATGTCCACGTGGCTCGTGTTGGCGTCGACCACGTGACCGCCGTCGCCGGGGATCCAGAGCACCAGGGGAACCCGGATCTGCTCCTCGTGGAACTCCGAGTTGTGGCCCGTGCGGCCCTTCTCCCAGAACTCCTCGCCGTGGTCCCCCGTGATTAGGACGATCGTGTCTCCGAGGTGCCCGTCCCGTCGCAGGTAGTCGAGGATGCGCCCGATCTGGCTGTCGAGATGGTGCGCCGCGTTCACGTATCGGGCGTACTCGAGCTCGGCCTTCTGCGGGCCGGACAGCTCGTCGAGGTCGACTTCCTGCGCGTAGGGTCGCCGGATCACGCTCTCGTCCGGGAAGTAGTAGCGGAAGTGCGTCGACTCGAAGAACATGAAGGCGAAGAAGGGACGCTTGCGGTCGCGCTTCTCCAGGAACTCGAGCAGGTCGGAGACGCGCGCGCGGTCGTTCTTCCAGCCGCGCACCCAGTCGTCGGAGTGGTAGTTCTCGACGCTGTCGCGCATGGCGGACGCGGGTACGTGCGCGAAGATCGTGCGGTCGAACTCCGGGTACGAGAAACGCGCGCTGGTGAAGAGGCCGAGCTGGTAGCCCTGCTGCTGGAGGACGTCGACGAGCACCGGGCTCCTGCGCTCCTCCAGGAACTGGAACCAGTAGGGGCCGTGGACGCCGTAGAACATGCTGAACATGCCCATGCGGGTCCCGTTGCCGCCGCTGTAGTGGCGCGTGAAGCGCCAGGCGTCGCGCGAGAGCCCGTGTGCGGCCGGCATGACCTCCGGGTCGAGGAGATCCCAGCGCAGCGACTCGCCCACGAGCCACACGACGTTCAGCAGCCGGGCCGGAGGCTCGACGCGCAGCGGGCGGAGCGGGTAGGCGAGGGTCGACGAGCCCGGATCGAGGTCCGGCACCTCGCCGTCGCGGGGCTTCGCGATCCCCATCTCGATCAGCCTGTTGCGCGCCGTGACCGGGAAGTAGAGCGGGAAGGCGTTGGCCTGCTCGAGGATCGAGCCGTCCGAGCGGGCCTCGCCGATGGCATAGGTGACGCGCTCCCCGAGCGAAACGGCCACGAGCAGCGCGATCGCCCACGCCCGGCGCCGCCGCGGCAGCGGAGCGGCGCGGCCGATCCGGTGCGAGCCCCAGAGCAGCAGGCTCTGCGCGACGGCGAGCCCCGCGACGACGCTCGCGAAGGACGCGACGCCCTCGCGCCCGATCCCCATCGAGTCGATGCCTCCCGGCGTGGTGAGGAGGTTCAACACGAAGCCGTTCAGGTGGAAGCCGAAGATCCCGAAGATGCGGCCATCGGCCTCGATCGCGACCGCGGTGAGCGTCGTGAGGAGCAGCGCCAGCGCGTACACGATCGCGCGACGGACGGGTGCGCGTCCGGGCGGGCCGCGGCGCGGCAGGAGGAGCCGGTGCACGATCCGCGTCGCCACGAAGGCAGGCGCCAGATAGAGCGCAGCCTGCGCGAGGCCCACCGCGAGCGCATAAGCATCCGAGCCGAGGTCAGATCGCCAGGCGCGGCGCAGGTAGGGCAGGCACAGCAACAGGATCAGCAGATAGGAAGCGAGAAAGAAGCGATCGAGGACCGCCGAGGACGACCGCGCGGCCGTGCCCGGCTGCACTGCTTCACTCATCGCCGTGGATCCCCCCCAACCTTGTATAGCCTAACCCCGGCCGGGCGTCCGGAAAGGGGACGGTGGACACCGCAGCGTGACGCGACCGCACGCTGTCCCGGACACGCTGTCCCAGACGGCCGCAGCTGGGCTAGCGTACCGGGGCTCTTCGGGGCGGAGCTTCCGTGGTGCGCAGAAAATTCTGGGGCTGGGGACTCGAGGGCGCGGGGCCCACCCCGGACCAGTGCCACGGCATCCTGCGCACCTTGGCCGCGCGCTTCGGCGACCCGGACCTCGACCTCGCCCCCGAGCCCCGCCTCGAGGACCTCCGGCTGCGCGCACCGCGCGTCGCGCCGCCGCCCGTGCTCGCGTCGATCTGCTCGGATTCGCCCTTCGATCGGGCCTCGCACAGCTACGGCAAGTCCTTCCGCGACGTGGTGCGCGGCGCGCGCGGCGAGTTCGACGACCCGCCCGACCTGGTGGCCTTCCCGCGCGACGAAGCGGACGTGGCGGCGCTGCTCGCCTGGTGCGGCGACGCGCGGGTTGCGGCGATCCCCTACGGCGGGGGCTCGAGCGTGTGCGGCGGAGTCGAGCCCCGCGTCGGCGCGGGCTGGCGGGGCACCCTCTCGATCGACCTCGCAAACCTCGGAGCGCTGCTCGAGGTCGATCGCACCTCGCGCGCTGCGCGCTTCCAGGCCGGTATCTACGGTCCGGCGCTCGAGGACGCGTTGCGCCCGCAGGGGCTCACGCTGCGCCACTTCCCCCAGTCGTTCGAGTTCTCGACGCTCGGGGGGTGGATCGCGACGCGCTCCGGCGGTCACTACGCGACGCTCCACACGCACATCGACGACTTCGTCGAGTCGCTGCGCGTGGTGACTCC
>Ga0214473_10003020_pt1 | contig 20572 bp, 20 predicted proteins | sample RVTome_7_FD_203509 | JGI IMG/M metagenome (GOLD analysis project Ga0214473, IMG submission 203509) | Soil microbial communities from uranium-contaminated site in the Upper Colorado River Basin, Wyoming, United States - RVT98D197 | ecosystem: Environmental > Terrestrial > Soil > Contaminated >... | reverse complement strand
CCGGGCGGCGTCGCCCGCCCCCCGGTCCCCGCCCCCGTACCCGGCGGCCCCGGGGCCCCCCACGGCAGCGGTGCACGAGCCCAGGAACCCCGCCGGCGGGTGCTCCGCCAGCGCCTGGTGGAAGGCGGCCTGGCGGCGCTCGTAGTCCGCTGGCGCCACGCCGGCGCGCGGCCAGTGCCAGAAGGTGTAGGCCAGCATCGGCATCCCTCAGCCGCGGGTCATCCGCCGGCGATCCGCTCCGCGAGCAGCTCCAGCGCGAACCTCCCGGCCTCCATCTGCGGAATCGTCCCCTCCATCATGGCGCGCGGCACTTCCGGTTCCAGCAAAGCGACGATGCTCCGCACGCCCGTCGCCGCCGCCTCCTTCCCCGGCGGCCGTGAGACCCTCGGTTCATTCCCGGACCCCGCGATACACGTAGTAGACGATGACGCCGATCCCCAGCGGGTAGATGAGCGACGCGGCGAGTTGGACGGGCGCCAGGACCGCGCCGAAGCGGAGCAGGTGCAGCGGCACGGTGACCAGCGCCGCGCCGAGCACCATGGCCAGCGCCATCCGCCCGGCGGACACGCCCCTGGGGGTCGCGCGCAACCGGCCGATCCAGCGCCGCCCGACGGGCGTGGCGAAGAGCAGCAGCGCGGGCAGTGCCAGCCCCACCACGGTGGACAGCAGATCGATCCAGCCGGTCTCACCCATGCCATGCCTCCGCGGCTGCGGCCCTGCTCGTACGTGCTGGTCCAGTCCGTGTACGGTAATCCTCCACCGCGGCACGGACCACCTTTGCCGCGTGCGCCACGCCGTACACCTCGCGCACCTCGATCTGCAGATCCTGCCCGGGAACCAACTTGTAGGTGGCAAAGTAATGTTGCAGGCGCTCCACCAGGATGCGCGGCAGGTCGGCCAGGTCGTGCGCCTTGCTCCACACGAGGTCCCCCTCCAGGACGGCCACGATCTTGTCATCCGCCTCGCCGCGGTCCAGGAGCTGGATGCCGCCCACGACGCGCGCGGGTACGATGATCTCCGCGCGAGAGATGGCGCGCTCGCTCAGCACGCAGATGTCGAGCGGGTCGCCGTCGCCGCGCTCGGCTCCCAGGCAGAGCGCCGCCACGCGGGCGCCGCAATAGGTGCGCGGGATGAGCCCGTAGAGCGCGGGCGGCTGGGATGACGTACGCTGGGGGCGGTCCACACGGAGGTAGCCCGTGGCCTTGTCCACCTCGTACTTGATGAGATCGAAGGGCGTGATCTCGATGTAGGCGTTCACACGCAGCGGCAGCTCGGGGCCCGCATCGAGGCCGTGCCACGGGTGCGGACGCCACTGGGCAAAATCGGATGGGGGCACGCGCTTCTCCGGCGCAGGGGGACGTCGGCTCCGGTAGCTTACCGGACCGGGGACGCGGCTGCCAGCCACCACGGTGCGGCGAACTCGAAACCTTTGCTGCCACCCCCGACGAGCGGGCCGGCCGGCGCCTGGCCTGCCGCGCGCGCGCAGGCGGCCTACCTGCGGCGCTGCGCCCTGAGCGGCCTGGTGATCTGGATCGGCGTGCGCCTGGCCATGCTGATGCTGGGCGCCGCGGCTTCCATGCCGCTCGGCAATCTCCTGGTCCTGACGCCGCCGGGCAGCGTGGCGGCGCTACTGCTGGTGACCGCCCTCCTGACCATCGATCTGGCCGCCATGGGCGATTTTGCCTTCCACGCCAATTTCGGCGTGGGGCGCGGTCCGGCGGTGGCCGTGGGGCTCCTCCTGCCCGCAATCTGCGAGGCGCTCACCCACCTGCTCCTTGGCTGAGCCGCGCCCGCTTTTCGCGGCGGAGGGCGTGGGTCGGAGCTTCGGCACCCGCCAGGTGCTGAAGAACGGCTCGGTGTGGGCCTGGCCGGGCAGTATCACGGTGCTGCTGGGGAGGAACGGCTGCGGGAAGAGCACGCTGCTCCGGTGCGCGGTCGGGCAGGTGCGCATGGACCACGGCGCCGTCCACTTTGGTGGCGTGAGCACGCTCAGGCCGCGCCTTCACCGGCTGGCGCGCCGCGGCCTCTTCTTCCTCCCCGAGATCGGCATGCTGCCGCGGCGCGGACGGCTGCGCACGCACCTGGCGGCGGCCGCCGCCGGCGTGGCGGGCGGGGCAGAGCGGATGGCGGCGGCCGTGGCAGCGCTGGGGCTCACAGCCGTGCTGGACAACCACAGGGCGGAGCTCTCCGGTGGGGAGCGGCGACGCGCCGATCTGGCCGTGGCGCTCAGCCGCGCGCCCCGCTGCCTGCTGGCCGACGAGCCCTTCACCGGCATCCAGCCGAACGACCAGGAGATGGTGTCCCGTGCGCTTCGGGCGCTGGCAGACGGTGGCACGGCGGTGGTGGTCACCGGCCACGAGGTGCCGCTGCTCCTGCCGCTGGCCGATCAGGTGGTGTGGATGAGCGCCGGCACGACGCACGGCCTCGGGAGTCCCGAGGCCGCGGCCGCGCACGATCAGTTCCGGCGCGAGTACCTGGGGCCGGGCGTGGACCGGGTGCAGCGATAGGTCGTCCGGTGGGAGCGCTGAGTTTTTGCACCGGTCCATCGGTGGCTGCGCACCCCTACCGCACCCGCGCGCCGTCTGCGCCGTCTACGCCGGGTCCACGGCCTCCAGGGCCGCCGCCTCGATGGCCCACGGCACCTGGCTGTCCCGGGCGTAGCGGGGCGCGCTCGTATACGGGCCCGGCCTGATCCCCCGCCTTCGGTGCAACGCCTCGAGCGCCTCCCTCACCTCGAGCGGCGGCGCCGCCTCCGGCACCGGCCTGCCCTTTCGGTCGTAAAAGTTCGGCCGCCCCGGCTGCGGCATGTCCATGCTGAAGCCGCCCTCATGCACGAGAGTGTGGTGGTGGTCGCAGAGCAGCACCAGGTTGTCTAGCGCGGTGGGGCCGCCATCGCCCCAGTGCAGCACGTGGTGCCCCTCCGCGAAGCGCAGCCCGCAGCCCGGAAAGCGGCAGCCCCCGTCCCGCGCCTCCAGCGCCCGCCGCATGGGCGTGCTGATCTGGCGCGTCTTCCTGCCCACGTCCAGCACCGAGCCATGCTTACAGCGCGTGACCTCGACCATGCCGCAGTCGCAGGTGAGGCGCCGGGCGGACTCCCCCGACACGCGCGTGCCGTCATCCAGGTGGCAGCGCTCGGCCTGCTCCCCCGCCACCAGCGCCTTCGGCTCCACGTTCAGCATGACCAGGTAGCGCTCGGCGCGCGGGCTGATGGGGGTGGGGCGCGGTTCCGCGGAACCGCGGGGTGCGTCTGATTTCTGGACACCTTTGGCGGGAGACGGTTCCGCGGAACCGGGGAGAACCGCGTCGGAACCGCGATCGGAACCGCGGAGAACCGGATCGGAACCGCCATCGGAACCGTGCTCACTCGGCTCCGCGGAACCGCGGGATTCGTCTGATTTCTGGACATTTCCGGCCGGTGACGGTTCCTCGGAACCGCGGAGAACCGAATCGGAACCGCGGAGAACCGTGCCGAAATCGCGCCCACTCGGTTCCGCGGAACCGCGAACGGAACCGCGCAGAATCGCATCGGAACCGTGCCCATCCGGTTCCGCGGAACCGCGGGTGCCGGCCGGCTCGGCCGCCTCCCCGCCATCCTCCTCCGCCGCCGCCCCCAGCCCCACCCGCACGTCCGTCTTAAGGTCTCCGGTGCCCGCCACCCGCGCCCGCTCCGCCAGCATGAGAAAAGCGTCAGCCCGCCGCTGCCGATCCGTGCGGCCGTCCTCGGCGCCCCGATGGACCGCCAGTCCGAAGGCCTGCAGGGCCCGAAGCACCGGTAGTCCGTCTACGGCGGGCATGCGGCCGCGGAACTTGATCATCCCATGCTCGTCCGTCCACGCCACGAACTCGCGCGCCTCCCACTGCCGGCGAGCGTACTCCCGCGCGTTCACCTGGCCGTAGAGACGCGCGTCCCGCACGAACGCCTCCAGCTTCTTCGCGCTGACCGAGAGCCCGTACTCCAGGATGTCCGCCTCCGTCTCCGGCTTGGCCAGGCGCGTGATGGCGCGTGCCTTCGTGAAGCTCAGCTCACCCTGCTCCATGGCGGCGCTGGTCAGCGGCAACTTCACCAGCACGCGGGCAGTGCGCACGCGCTGGCGGCAGGCGCCCTCGTCCTTGCCGGTGCGGTGCGCCAGCCAGGCGGCGCAGGTGCGGTGGCCGGCGAGCTTCCAGCCGCCGCGCCGGTCGAACTCGGCCAGGCGGACCAGCAGCTGGTACTCGGCGGCATGAATCCCGGCCGCGATGGTGGCGATCTCGTTGCCGAGCTTTTCAAGGGCGCCTGCCTCGGCCTCGGGGTCCGGCGCCGAGTTGGCGGCGGGATCGGAACCGTGCTCGGAATCGTGCCCGCTCGGTTCCGCGGAACCGCGGCCGCCCGCCCGCGCCTCATCATCCTCGACATCAGCCACCGGCCGCTTCGTCTCTCGGTCCGCGTCCCCCGGTGGCCCGACCCTCCGCTCCCGCACGACCGCCGCGCCGTTCCACGCACCGGAGCCGCCCGCGTACCCGTACCTGAAGTCCTGCGTCCGCCCACCCATGAATCCCTCCAATCCGCCGTGGTCGCAATCACTTCCTGTAATATAAGGGGGGTATTTTCGACCCTCTGGAAGGGGCCTGGAAGGCTCGTTGCGCCCATGCCGAGACTCAAAAGCTTCGGCAGCACTCCCGCCGCGGCCTGGTGGCCGCCTACCCTGCCCCACGAGTCGATTCCACGCTGGTCCGAGAGACGTCCGACTTCGTGGCTCAAAAACTGTCAATGGGATATTTGGGACAGCCGCATGTCTGGATGGGCCATGCCGAGCGCCGCGCCGTCGAAACCTCCGCGGAGCCCGCGGCTATGGCGAGGCTTGCGACCCCGGCACCATCGAGGACGAATCCAGGTGGTCTGGATGAGCGCCGGCACGACGCACGGCCTCGGGAGTCCCGAGGCCGCGGCTGCGCACGATCAGTTCCGGCGCGAGTACCTGGGGCCGGGCGCGGCTACCGGTCTCCGCCCGCCTTCTGGAAGTGGTAGTCCAGCTCCAGGCGGATGGAGTCGGCCACGCTGAGCACGCGCCGCACACTCGGCTTGGTGATGCCGAACTCCGTGAAGGGGAAAGCGACCCGTGCCGTTCCCACCACCGTGCCCGCTGCAAAGTCCGCCTCCGCGTCCCACACCACGGGCCGGGTCACGCCCTTCACGGTCAGCCCGCCCGCGATCTGGAAGGTGTGCGTGCCGCTCACCGGGAGGGGCGCCGGGACGCCGCGCAGCTCGGTCGGCACGAACGTGGCCATGGGGAAGGAATCGGTCACCAGCGTGCGGCCGCGCACGTAGTTGTCCCGCATGCCGTTGTCCGTCTCCATGGCCGAGAGATCCACGCGGATCTCCGAGGCGCCCGGCACCACCGCTCCATTCGCCAGGACCAGGGTGCCGAAGACGTTGCGGGTCCTGCCCACGGCGTCATTGGGCAGGTCGCGCCCGGCCAACTGCTCACGCACCAGGAAGCGCGCCTCGGAGAACTCGGCGTTGATGACCCAGCGGGTGGTGTCGGCCGCCTCCGCCGTCGGCACCCGGCCGAAGGACGGCGCCGCGGCCGTCGTGAGCGCGGTGGCAAGAAGCAGGATGGAAGCTGCGATCAGGCTGCGGTGCATGCGGGGCTGCGCTTGTCGAGAGGGATGGGGTCCAAGGTCTGGACGCCCGAACGGCGCGCGGCGTTGAGCCGCGGCGCTCAGAAGAGTCCGGCCACGATCTCCACCAGCACCTCGAAGACCGAGCTGGCCGCCTCGGCCGCCGTCTCGGCGGCCGCCCCCACCGCCCCGGGCGCTCCGGTCAGGAGGTGCCCCGACGCGGCCGCCGCCTGCACGGCCGCATGCGCACCCAGGAACGCCAGGTCGGGCGCGAAGACCATGGCGTCGAGCAGCACGGCCGCGCCCGCGTCCGCCGGTCCAGAAAGGCCGCGCTCACGCGCCCTGGCGAGCGCCTTCTCGCTTGCCGCCTTCCACAGCAGCTCCAGCTCGTGGTGGTCGAACCAGACGCCCTTGCAGCGCCGGCACACGTCCAGCGTGGCGCCGCCGTGGCGGACCGGCTCCATGGGCTGCTGGCAGGAAGGACAATCCAGGCGGGCACGGCCGCCGCACGCCGCGCAGCGCTCCGCGTCGCGGGCCATGGGCGCTCGGCACGCATGGCACCACGCCACGGTTACCTCCCCGCGCGGCGCCACCACCGCCCAGAGCTGTTCCGGGCGCCGCGCGCGGAGCGCCGGGATCTCGCCGTGCTCGAACCACACGCCCCCGCAGCGGAGGCAGTGGTCCAGCCGCACCGGATCGTCGGCGCCGCCCACCGTCACCTTCTCCAGCTTCACCCCCAGACAGACCGGGCACGGCCAACGGGTCTCCAGCTCAGGCATCCAGGATCCCCCGGGCATCCGCCTTCTCGTCAAGGTGCTGCACGTCGTGAAAGGTATAGACCAGCACGCCGGAGTCGGTGACGGCCATGTCGGCCTGGCCACGCACCATGAGACCTTCCATGACCTCCCTGGCCTCCTCCGGGCTGAGCGCCAGCTCCGTGGCCACCTCCACGGCCGTGAGGCGGCCGGCCTGACGCCCCGCCAGCTTCAGGATCTCCGCCTCCACGGTACGCAGGCGGAGTTCGGCGCGGCTGCGCGCGCGGCCCCGGCCCGCGCCGAAGTGGCTGGCCAGTAGCGCCACGCCTCCCGCCGCGGGCAAACCGATCCCCACCGCGGCGGCGATGGCCACGGCCAGCCCGGGCGCGTCCAGCTCCGCGCCCAGGAAGCCCACCACCATGAAGAGCGCCAGGAGCAGGAGGGCAATGCCACCCGCGAGCTTGATCACGAAGCCTCCTTCAGGGATCGGTGCCCCCCAACTAGAGTTACAGTGGAGCTGCCATCTCCAGTAACGCGAATCCGCATCCCATAATACAGTATACAATATTTTGGCGTGGCGCCGCGGCGTAGCCACAAGAACCCAGGGCGCGCGGGAAGGTTGGCCTGCCCCCCTCCGCGCCACCGCGCCATCGCGCCATCGCGCCACCGCGCCATCGCGCCATCGCGCCATCGCGCCATCGCGCCATCGCGCCATCGCGCTACCGGGCCACCGCCCTCCCGCGCCCTCCCGCGCCACGGCGCCTCCGCGCCTCCGCGCCCGCGCCCTCCCGCGCCCTCCCGCGCCACGGCGCCTCCGCGCCTCCCGAGCCACAGCGACCCCCGGGGCCGCCTCGCGCGCCCGGCCGCCGGGGCCCATGTGCAAGATCCCGCCGCACTGTCGTCCTACCCAACAGAAGCGCGATGCCCATGCGAACCTGATGGAGGACACCATGCATACCCTCACGGCCCTGACCACCGCCCTCGTGCTGGCCGCTCCGGCGGCCGCTCACGCCCAGGGGTGGATCGAGCCCCGCCCCATGCCCGTGCCCTTCGCGGAGTCCGCGGTCACCAAGTTGCGCACGAGCGTGGCGGTGCGCGTGGTCGACCGCATCGCGCACGTGGAGGTGGAGGAGTGGTTCAGGAACGACGGCCGCGTGGCCATGGGTGAGGGAGACTACCTCTACCCGCTGCCGGGCGAGGCCGTCTTCAGCAACTTCTCGCTCTACCAGGGGGACCAGGAACTCACGGGTGAGACCATGGACGCCGCCACCGCGCGCGGCATCTACGAGGAGATCGTGCGCCGGAAGAAGGACCCCGCGCTGATCGAACTGGTGGGCCATGGGCTGATGCGTGCCCGCGTCTTCCCCATCGCGGCCGGTGAGACGCGCCGCATCACGCTGCGCTACACCCAGGTCCTGCCGCGCGCCGGCGACGCGCTGCACTACCGCTACGCGGCGGGCGGCCGCAATGCGCAGGTGGCCACCTGGAACGGGGGCCAGACGGGCGGCGCCCCGCGCCCCGAACGCGCGGATGCGCCCATCACCTTCCGCCTGGTCGCGGAGGAAGGCGCCCGCTTCCGCGACGCCTTCTCGCCCACCCATACCGTGCGCTCGAACCGCGTGGACGGCCGCCTGGAGGTCACGCCCGAGGGCGGCCTCACGGGAGACCTGGCCGTCTTCCTGCCGCTGGCCGGCGCGCCGGTGGGCATCACCCTGGCCACGCACCGCCCGTCGAGCGAACCGGGCTACTTCATGCTCACGCTCTCACCCGAGCAGCTGGAGGGCGTCCGCGTGCCGCGCGACGTCACGGTTGTGGTGGACGTGTCCGGCTCCATGTCCGGCGAGAAGCTGGAGCAGACGCGCGGCGCGCTCCGCCAGCTCCTGGGCACCCTGGACGCCGGCGACCGCCTGCGCCTCATTGCCTTCAGCAACAGCGTGAGCGTGTGGCGCTCGGACTGGACGCCCGCGACACCCGACCACCTGGGCCAGGCACGACGCTGGGTGGACGCGCTCGCCGCCAATGGCGGCACCAACATCGCCGGCGCGCTGGAGGAGGCCTTCCGCGCCGCCTCGGCGCCCGAGCGGCTGCCGATGGTGGTGTTCATGACCGACGGCTTGCCCTCCGTGGGCGAGCAGGATCCCGCGCGCATCGCGGCGGCGGCCGAGGCGGCGCGCGGCCGGGCGCGGGTATTTGCCTTCGGTGTGGGGTACGACGTGAACACCCTGCTGCTGGACGGCCTGGGCGCCGCCGGCCGGGGGAGCGCCCAGTACGTCCAGCCGGGAGAGGACGTGGAGCAGGCCGTCGGCCTCCTGGCCGCGCGTATCCGCCTCCCCGTCCTCACCGACCTGGCGCTCGCGGAGACGCCCGTGCGGATCAGTGAGGTCTATCCCAGCCGCCTCCCCGACCTCTTTGCCGGCGAGGAGCTGGTGGTCTTCGGCCGCTACGAGCGCGGCGGCACCGACGGCCGCGTCACGGTGACCGGCGAGCGGAACGGGCGCACGGAGCGCTACACCACCGCCGCGTCGTTCGCGGAGCACACCGCGGAGGATGACTTCATCCCCCGCCTGTGGGCCTCGCGCAAGCTGGGCGAGCTCACGCGCACCATCCGCCTGGAGGGCGCCACACCCGAGCTGGTGGAGGAGGTGCGCAGCACGGCGCTACGTTACGGGTTGCTGAGCGAGTACACGTCCTACCTGGTGCTGGAGCCGGACGCGATCGTGGCCGCGAACGAGCGGCCCGGGCTGGTGCGGGTGGAGCCCCAGACCGCGCCGCCCCCCGCCATGGCCATGAGCGGCGCCGGGGCCGTGGCGTCTTCGGAGGCGGCCCGCCGCTCCCGCGAGGCCCGCTCGCTGGCCGACGTGGCGGCGGTCCAGGAGGAGGCGGCCGCCCGGCTGAAGGCGGAGGCCCACGGCACGCGGACCCTCGCCGGCCGGAGCTTCACGCTACGCGAAGGAGTGTGGGAGGATGCGTCGCATACAGAAGACAAGCAGGTGGTAGACGTGCAGGCATTCAGCACCGCCTACTTCGAGCTGCTCCGCCGGCTGCCGGAGCTGGCGCCCTACTGGAAGGCGCTCCCGGACGTCCTGGTGGCCGGTGAGCGCGTGAGCATCCGTGTCACCGAGCGGGGCGCCGAGCGGCTGGACGCGGCCGAGCTCGACCGCCTGGTAGCGGCGTTCCGGACGCGGCGCTAGCAGGGATGAGCGTGGACTGGGCCGCGGTCTACCGCGCCACCTACCCGGACCTGGTCCGCTACCTCCACCGCAAGGTGTGGGACGAGGAGCGGGCCAGGGACCTGGCGCAGGAGGCGTTCGTGCGCGCGCTCGACCACGCGCCGGACAACCCGCGCGCCTTCCTCTTCACGGTGGCCGCCAACCTGGCGCGCGACGAGTCGAAGTCGGTGCTCCGCCGCCGCCGGCACCTGACGCTGCTGCGCGCCGAGTCCACGGAGGAGGCGAGCGGGCCCGATCCCATGGAGCGCCTGGAGGCACAGCGACGCGAGGAGGGCGCCCGCCGCGCGCTGGAGGCGCTCGGTGAGCGTGACCGGGAGGTCCTCCTGCTGTGGGACGCCGGTCTGGGTTACGCCGAGATCGCCGAGCGCACGGGGCTATCCCCGGGCGCCATCGGCACCACCCTGGCGCGGGCACGCCGCCGCCTGGTGGAAGCATACGAAGCGCTGGAGGCAGACCATGTCGCACGTGGATGACGGGACGCTGCACGCCTTCCTGGACGGGGCGCTGCCCCGGGGCGAGGCGGCCACCATGGCCGTGGAGGCGCACCTGGCGCTGTGCGCCGACTGCCGCGCGCGCCTGGAGCGCGAGCGCGCGCTGAAGGGCCGCGCCGGTGAGGTCCTGGACGCCGCCTCCCCGAGCACCGTGGACATGCCCCCCTTCGAGGAGATCCTGGCCCGGCGCGGTTCTGAAGCGACGTCCCCGCCGCCCACCACGCGCGCCAGCGGCCGCGTGCGCGGCCCGGCACGCTCCCCGGTGCCGCTGGCCTGGGCGGCCAGCGTGGTGCTGGCGCTCGGCGCGGGCTGGATGGCCCACGCGCTGCGCGACGCGGGCGGGGTGGCGCCGGCGCAGCGGGCCACGGAATCGGCGCCCACGGCGGACGGCTTCGCCGACGTTGCCGAGGATGCCTCCGGTGAAGCCTCGGCGGGTGCTGGGGACGCCGCGGCGCCCGTCGAGGAGACGACCGCACCCCCGGCCACGGCCAACCCTAACCCAGCTGCCGAACGACGCTCAGCGGCAACGCCTCCGGCGGCCACTTCCCAGGCTGCCACGTCCTCGGCGGTCGCACCCCCGGCGGCCGCACCCCAGTCCGGGCCACCTCCGCCCGAGCCGCCACGGGTGGACACCAGCGCGGTATCGGCGGCGGCCGACCGGGCAGCGGCGCTGCGTGTGCTCGAGCAGGCGCTGCCGCCCGAGCGCATGGGCCTCAGCGCCCTCGGCGCGGCGGCCTTCGCGGACGTGGCCCCGGCGGGAGAGATGCGGATCTGGACGCCGGTGAGCGGGCCGGAGGCGGAGGCGCACCTGGGGACCGTGCCCGCCCGCCTGGAGGGCGCGGCAGCGCTCGGCACCTACACCGGCCTGGCGGGCGACACCGCGCTGGTGCGCACGCTCTACCGGTTGGCGGATGGCCGCATGGTGGAGACGGTCGAGCAGAGCCGCGCCGCCCGGACGCTGAACGCCCTGGCACCGCCCGCCGCGGAGGCCGCCATGCGCGCGCGGCGGGAAGCGGACGCCTCCGCGCGGGCGGCGGACACCGCGGCCGGGACGGCGAATTCCGCGGACGCCGTCGTGCTGAGCTTCGGCGCTGCGGCCCGGCTCGGCACGAGCGTCCTCGTGCTGCAGCGCCCCGCCACGGTGCTCCGCCTGCGCGCCGACCTGCCGGCCGACTCGCTGGCGGCGCTGGCGGCGCGCATCCGCTAAGGGGCGGGCGGCCTCAGGACGGTTCCGCGGGCGTGCCGTCCAGATAGCGCTCCATAGCTACCAGGTCCCGCACGATGGCCTTGCGGAAACTTCCGGCCAGCAGCCAGCCGAAGATGGCGCCCATGAGGCCCATGCCGCGGATCTCGGAGTCCAGCGTTAGGAGGGTGCCGGCGCCGTCGGGCTCCAGATGGTACTCGAACAGGTACTCGCCCCGCTTGCTGGCGCCCTTGGTGCCGTCCACGCGCAGGCCCAGGTGCCGCGGCGGCTCCATGGTGGTCACCTCGAACTGCTCGGTGGCCTCGCGCTTGAAGATCCGGCGTGTCTCACGCCATTGGCTGCCGGGCCGCATCGGCCCCTCGGTGAGCGGCTCGATACGCACCAGGCTGGGCATCCAGGCGGGGCCGTTCTCGAGCTCTGTGAGCCCCCGCCAGACGGCGTCAGGTGGCGCGGCGAATCGGTGCGTGATCTGGAACTGGAGCGCCATGGAAATCTCCGCGGCCGACGTACGTGGAGAGGGCGCACTCGGGCGCCCCGGTCATGCTTCCGCTCAGAGAACGCGGCGGGTCACGGCCGCGTGACGGGCGCCCGCCGGCTCAGCCCCCGCGCACCATGGTGAGCAGCATCTTGAAGCGCTCCCCGGCACGCACGGCGTGCGGCCGGTTGGCCGGCAGCAGGATCTGCTCGCCCGCCGCCACGGTGAAGGTGTGCGTCTCGATGCGGATCTCCGCGCGCCCATCCACCACGTGCAGCAGCGCGTCGAAGGGCGTGGCGTGCTCGCTCAGCTCCTGGCCGGCGTCGAAGGCAAAGGCCGTCACGTTGCCGCCCTTCTGCGCTACCAGTTTGCGGCTCACCACGGCGCCGTCCTGATAGGCCACCAGCTCGGCTACGGCCACGGGTCCGGCGGGGGCTGCGTCGTTATCGGTCATGATCTCCTCGGGGATATTCATCATATCGACATGATGACTTATAACACATGTGGGGGTTTGCGGAAACCGTTCATCTGCACGAGGTTAGAGTGAAGTTGAGTTCACGGCGTCACGCGCCACTGCAGGAGCACACCCCCGCATGACCACCGTTCTCATCGTGGATGATCAGCTCGAACTGCGCTCGATCCATGGCGCCGCACTGCAGAGCCACGGCTACAGCGTCCTCACCGCCGCCGACGGACCCCGCGCCCTGGCCAGCGCCCGTGCCGCGCACCCCGACATCATCGTGCTCGACCACTCGCTGCCCGGCCTCACGGGCGTGGAAGTGGCCACCGAGCTGCGCGATGACCCGCGCACCGCGGACATCCCGATCATCATGCTCACCGCCCATGCCTACGGGGCCGTAGGCCGGAAGGCGCGGGCGGCCGGGTGCGTGGCCTTTCTGGCCAAGCCGTGCACCCCGCGCCGGCTGCTGACGGAGATCGAGCGCCACGGCGGCACGGCGGGGGTCCCCACCGCCGCCATTTAGCCCCCCTGGCGCCGCGGGCACACGCCTTGCCCTAGCCACCCCAGACGGTGGCGCTCCGCCGCCGTACCACCCGGGGAGGCGACGACGATGTCCTCATTCAGCATCTACGTGATCGGCTTCATCATCTTCGTGGCGGGCCTGGCGTACGCGGCCACCCTGCTCGGCGCGCCGCCCCTCTGGGTCGGTGTGGGCGTGGTCATTCTGCTGGGGATCGGCATCATGTCGGCGGTGTCGCGGACCAAGCGGCAGGACCCGCCGGCCACGTAGGGGGGAGGTCCGCGTCAGGGGCGCGGCAGCGGCCGGTCCTCACGCACCTCGTTCAGCACCCGCATAGCGGTTCCCGGCGGCAGCCCCGCGCCAGCGGGACGCCACGTCCAGCCGACCTTCGGGAGCCGGGGTGCGTGCACGGCGCCCTCCTCTACGAGCGCGTCGAGGGCCCTGCTGAGTTCCTCGTCCGTAAGCGACATTCGCACCTACCCTACGCCTGCCAGTGCTCGCTCCATGGCATCCATCAGCGTCGAATCCCCCTCGTCGAGCACATCGATCTTGGCTCTTGCAATCAGCGCCGGCAACGCCTCCGAACGTGTTGCAATGCCTAGCCGCTCCGTCATGTCATCCACCGCCACGAGGAGTTGGGCAGGTACGCGCACCGACACGTCGTGATCCCCCGGACCCTGCGCAAGCGGATCGCTGACATGCTGCGCAACGCACCGCGCGAAGGAGGGGTCATTCCCGAAGCGGTGCAAAAGAATGCGAAGCACCGCCGCGACGCCGGAGCGGGCGCCGGGAGCCCAGCGATCTGCCACCATGGACAGCACATCCACCAGGTGCCCCGGAAGGCGGACGTTCACAACCTCGCTCCGCCGCTCCAGGCCAACACGGAGCTTCGGCGGGGAGGTAGCTCGGCGTCAGCGCGCTCCGTATGTCGTTCGGGGCAGGATCGTCCGCGGCAGTGAGGACGGATGGATTGGCGGAAGCTCCGAACCATCCCGTCCAACTGACGCGCAAATGCGCCAAGCCCCACCCCGCCCAAACGCGGAGCGGGGCTCGCTCGTGACCCGCCGCAAGGCGGGAGGCCGTTGGCCCCCCGAACCCGGCTCCGCCGCGCGCCGGCGGCGCGGGCGGAGCCGGACGGGGGACGTCGCTTACAACTACTGCCTGATCTCGGCGTCGGCCCGGTAGTAGTCCCCGAGCAGATGCTCGGCGAAGTACTCCTGGAGCATGCGCTGGAAGTAGTCCTGCATGTCCCCGTAGCCGTGCGCCTTGCCGGGCATGATGAAGAGGTCGAAGCGCTTGTTGGCGTCGATGAGCGCCTTGGCCAGCCGGATGGTGCCGGCGGGGTGCACGTTGTTGTCCATGTCACCGTGCACCAGCAGGAGCTTGCCCTTGAGGTTCTCGGCCAGCTCGTGGTTGGCCGGGACGTGGATCTCGAAGGTGACCTCCTCCTCCTGCTCCTGGTCCTGGTCGCTGTCCGCGCCGTCGGCCACGTCCCGGTCCACCTCCTTGCGGACCTCCTTCAGGCCGTGGTGCTGCTCGGACCAGTTCTGGTTGTAGACGTTGTTGTCGTGGTTGCCGGAGGAGCTCACGCCCACCTTGAAGAAGTCATTGTAGGGCGGCTGCAGGAGTGCCGCGGCCGTCATGAAGCCGCCACCGGAGTGGCCGTAGATGCCCACCTTGTCGATATCGATGAAGGGATGGCGCGCGGCCAGCTGCTCGATGCCCGCCTTCTTATCGGCCAGGCCGTAGTCGCGCAGGTTGTAGTATCCGTAGCTGTGGTAGGCGTTGGAACGCCGCGGGCTGCCGCCCCGGTTGCCCACCTGGATCACGATGAAGCCCAGCTGCGCCAGCTGCTGGCGCGAGTCCGTCGGCGCGAAGCTGGTGTTCACGCTCTCGGTCTGCGGACCCGGGTAGACGTAGGCGATGATGGGATACTTCCTGGACGGATCGAAGTCAAACGGCTTCCACATGTTGCCGTAGAGGTTCGTGATCCCGTCGGCGGCCTTCACCGTGAACGGCTCGGGCGGCGTCCAGCCGATCTCCTCGAGCGGCGCCAGGTCGAAGGCCTCCAGGTCCATGATCTTCTCGCCGCTCCGGGCGTCGCGCAGCACGGCTACGCTGGGCACGTCGGGCTGCGAGTAAGAGTCCACCGCATAGCGGAAGGACGGGGACAGCGACGTGCGGTGATCCCCCACGCCGTTGTCCAGCAGCGTCAGCTTCGAGCCGTCCGCCTCCACCCGGTAGAGGTGGCTGAAGTAGGGGTTCTCCTCGGGCTCCCGACCCACGCCGCGGAAGAAGACGGTGTGGGCGATCGTGTCCATGTCGGCAATGCCGTCCACGCGCCACGGCCCGGACGTCAGCGCGCGCTTGAACTCTCCGTCGTGGCCGTACAGGTAGAGATGCCCCCAGCCGGTACGCTCGGACCACCACACCATGTCACCGCCGCGCTCCACGTACTGCACGCCGTTGCGCTCCAGGTAGGCGTCCTCCACGGACTCCTCGATGAGCGTCTTCACGTCCAGCGTGGCCAGCTCCACCTCCAGCAGCTGGAGGTTGCGCTGCAGCCGATCACGCACCTGCAGGCGCAGCCGTGAGGAATCGTGGATCCAGTGCATGTCCGTCTCGCGCTGGTCCTTGTACTTCTTGATGGACAGCTCCGTCAACTCGGTGTCACCGGCCTTCCAGGCAAAGACCTGCGTCTGCGTGACGTTCTCCTCACCGGGCATGGAGTAGTTGTACTCCACCAGCTCCGGCCGGGGCTCGGCCAGCACGTTCACCAGGTAGAGCTTGCCCACCTCGCGGGAGTCGCTCCGTGACACGTAGAAGGCCTCGGAGTCGGGCGCCCAGTTGACGCGGGCGCGGACGCGCGGATCGCGGGAGCGGTCGTCATCCTCGTCCTCCTCATCCTCGTCTTCGTCGTCCTGCTGCTGCCGGCGCCGCACCTCGGTGGTGTCCCGGTTGCCGAAGGAGAAGTCCTCCTCGCCATCGGTCGTGAGCTGGGTGGTGTCACCCGTGGCCACGTTCACCACGAAGAGCTGATGCTCGCGCGCGAAGGCAAAGCGCGTGGAGTCGGGTGAGAAGTTCTTGAAAGCGTTCTCCTCCTCCTCTTCTTCTTCCTCCTCGGGCACCTCGGAGAGCGTCTGCGTCTTCATGTCGTAGCGGTACTCCTGGCGCTCCACGCTGAAGGTGAAGCTGGTACCGTCTTCCTCATCGTCGAAATTGACCGAGTTGAAGGGCAGGTCGTTCCACTCGTAGGGCTTCTTGGACAGCATGGAGAGGTCCGCCGCCAGCTTCACGTGATCGAAGAGCGGCGTCCTGGCGCGATTCTTCGGCACGAGCAGCATGAAGCGCTTGCCCTCCGGGTCGCGCCACTGGTACCAGGCGGAGTCCGTGTCCGCGATCCAGCGGGCGCTCACGTTCGTGCTGGACACGATCGGGCGCAGGTTGTCACTGCTGAAGCGGGTGGCCAGTTCCCAGTTGGCGGTGTTGGGGGCGCGCTGGGCGGACGCGGGCACGGCCGCGGCGGCCAGCAGGACCAGGATGGCGGCCAGCCGGCCAGCCAGATGGAGGGGCCGGATGCGGCCCTGGGACGGGATCGGGGACATGGTCAGCCTCGCGGGTGTGTGACGACCCTGGCGCACCCTGGCACCGGGGCGTGGATTGTATGCTGGAGGGAATACAGGGTCCCAATCTAGGACCGATGGATTCTGAGGTAAAGGCGCATGAGGGGCCGCGTGTGTTGGCCGGGAGGGTTGACGAGGCCGGACGGCCGGACCTATCAGTAGGCATTCCTCAGGTTATCGACCGCCGCACCCTCCCTCCTCCACGGAGGCCCCATGCGCATCCAGTTCACCGCTCCGTTCACGGCTGCCCTGCTGAGCCTCAGCGCCTGCGGGGCGGGAGACAATGCCTCCTCCTCCGCGCAGGTGAGCGTCCACGACAGCGCCGGTATCCGGATCGTCGAGACCGCCGCCCCGGCCTGGAGGCTCTCGGAAGAACCCGTCCTGCAAATCGGCGTGGTGACCGGTGAGCCGGAGTACCAGTTCGACCGCATCATGGGCACGGTCCGCTTCGAGGACGGCACGATCGCGGTGGGCACCATGGGCTCGGGGTCCATCCGCTACTACGACGCCGCGGGCACCTTCCTGCGCGAGGCGGGGCGCTCGGGGGAGGGGCCGGGGGAGTTTCGGCAGTTGATGCGCATTGGCCACATGGCGGGGGACACGCTACTGGCCGACAACGGGACGAGGGGCGTTCTGCTTTTCGACCGGAGTGGCGAATTCCTTCGTACCATATCCGTAGGCCAGACGATGATCGACGAAGGTTACGTCTGGCCGTCCGGCTGGCTGTCCGACGGCACCGCCGTGGGGCTCACCTATCCGCAGCGGCCGCCGGAGGGGTCAGCGGGGCAGGTGGTGGATTCGTCCAACGTAGTGATGTTCGATGGAGAACGTTACGGCCCCGTGGTTTTGAAGCTTCCTTCCACGATCTGGGGGGACGGCGCCGACCCGCGTCGCATGAGGCTGGAGTTCGGCCCGATACCGAGCATGGCTTTCCGCGGCCAGCGCTTCTTCTACAGCTTCTCGCGGGACCCGGAGGTGTTCGTCTTCGAGGTGGCCACCTCCCCGGAGACCGGCACGCTCGTGCCCGAGTTGAGGTCCATCCTGCGTCGGACCGCCTGGGAGCCGGCGCCCGTCACCGAGGAGGACATCCAGGCCTTCGAGTACCAGTATGTGGAGGGTGCTACGCCCGAAGGCGGGGGCGGGGGCGGAGACGTGGCACGCCTCCAGCAACTCCGCCGCAACAACCTGGAACGGATGTCCTATGCGGACCACTTCCCCGCCCACGGCCGCCTCATTGCGGATCGCGCCGGCGGCCTGTGGATGGAGCGCTATGCCCCCCGCCCCACGGATGGCGGGTGGAACCCCACCCGGGACGAGCCCACCATCTGGGAAGCCTATGACGCGGAGGGCGCCTGGATGGGCCCGGTCGAATTCCCCGCCGACTTCCATCCCTTCGAGATCGGCAGCGACTACGTCCTCGGCCTGTGGCGCGACGAGGTGGATGTGGAGTATGTGCGGATGTACGGGCTGGAGAAGGGCGGCTGATGCTCCGCGCGGCCGCTGCCACTGCTCTCGCGGCCTGGACGCTCGCGGCCTGTTCGCCCGCCCCCGATGCGTGGAACGGGGCCGAGCGCACGTTCGCCGCCCGTGACTCGGGGGAGGTGAACAGCGAGCCGGCGTGCGTATACTGCTTCATTGCCTTCGACACGGTGGTGACGCTGGGCAGCAGCCAGGATCCGGGCGGCATCGGCGGCGCGGGCTTTACCCCGTGGACGGTGGACGGCAGGGGCCGCTACTTCGCCCAGGTGCAGAATCATGAGGTCTTCGTCTACGCTCCGGATGGCACGTTCATGCGGAGCCTGGCCCCGCTCGGCGAGGGTCCCGGCGAGCTGCCGCGCGACCATCTCATGCTGAGCGTGGGTGCAGGTGACACCCTGCGCGTGGTCGGAGGCTTCCCGGGCGCCATTCATGTCTTTGCCCCGGACCTCACGTTTGTGCGACGCGTCCCGATGGCCGCAGGCGTGGGGGAGGTGGCCATGGCAACCTACCACCCTGCAACGGGCGCCTTCCTGGTCCCCGATTTCGGTCGGAGCCGGGACGCGCTCAAGCTGGTGGGACCTGGCGGCGAAGTGGTCCGCACGCTCGCGACCAAGCCCGGGGATGGCCGCATTCATCTGCTGGCGGTGAACGCTCCCGACGGCACGATCTGGACGCTCCCGAGCCACGGCTGGCAACTCGACAACTGGAGCACGGAGGGCGTGCGTCTGCGCAGCTTCCACGCCACCATGCCGTGGTCCACGGCACCGGATAACGGCTTCATCGGCATGAGCTTCGACAGCGAGGGCCGGGCCTACCTCTTTGCCATCGACAGGAGCGGCATGGTGGTGGACCCCCGCAGCGGCGCCATCTCCAGGGCCGACTCGGAGTACAGCTTCATCGTTGAGGTGCTGGACCTGGCCTCGGGAACGCTCCTGGCGCGGCGGCAGCTCAGCCAGCTCGTGTCCGCCGCGCCGGTCGGCGCCGGGGCATTCACCGTGGCGGAGTCCGTCTCCGGCAACCTGCGCATCCAGATCCTGCGTCCACGGTTCGTGGAGGAGTGAGCGCGCAGGCTGGGGAGCCCGGGGAGGTGACAAGCGACCGTCGCTTATCACCCTCCGCGGCGCGTATCACGCTCCCGCCTCCGCCAGCTCCGACGTGCAGTGCGGGCAGCGGCGCGCCTTGATGGGGATGACCGTGGCGCAGAAGGGGCAGGTGGTCTCCGTGGGGGAGGCCGGCGCCTCGGCTTCCTTGCGCTTCATGGCGTTGATGGTGCGCACGATCAGGAACACCGCCGCAGCCACGATCAGGAAGCTCACGACGCTGTTGATGAAGAGGCCGTAGTTCAGCGTCACGGCGCCCACGGCCTGGGCCGCCTCCAGCGTCAGATAGGGCCCCGGTTCGGTCCCCGGCTGGAGGACCAGGAACATGTCCTTGAACTCCACACCCTTGAGCAACAGCCCGATGGGGGGCATGATGACGTTGGAGACCATGGACGCCACCACCGTGCCGAAGGCCGCGCCCACCGCGATGCCCACCGCCATGTCCACCACGTTGCCGCGCGCGATGAATTCCCGGAATTCCTTGAACATGTGTGCTCCGTGGCGTGTGGTTGCGGGCGGCCCGGCAAGGGCGGGATGCCGGCGTCAAGGCTGGGATGGGGTGTGGCGGGGGGCAAGGGTGGGCGGGGCTGTCTGTGTGGCGATTCTCCTCAGCACACTCACGGCATGTTCGGATGCCCAGCCCGAAGGGGCAGTGGTGAGCGTGCGGGATAGCGCGGGAATCCGCATCGTGGAGTCGGCGGCGCCGGCCTGGCCGGACAGCGCCCCCGGGTGGCGGCTCTCGCATACCCCGCGGCTGGAGATCGGAGGTGCGGGCGCCGCCGACTTCCCGTTCCAGCAGGTACACGACGCCACCCTGCTCTCGGATGGCCGTATCATCGTGGGGGATGGCGGCGCACGCGCGCTCGCATACTTCGCTGCGGACGGCCGGCACCTGCGGACCGCCGGGCGGCGGGGCCAGGGGCCCGGCGAGTTCGGTGGTTCATTACGGTTCCTGGAGCGGATGCGGGGCGACACGGTGCTCGCTCCTGCCGCTACGCGGTCGCACTGGCAGGTGTTCGATCCGTCCGGTGAGTACATTCGCCAGGTGCCGGTCCCGACGTTGGCGCCCGCGTCGGAAGCAGGGCTCAGCCCCTGGAGCCCGGGGGCGGCCTGGCTCCCCGACGGCTCGGCCATCCTGATCAGACTCGCACCCGTGGGGCAGGTGGCCGAGGGGACCACGGCGTGGGATAGCCTCGTGTTCATCGTGCCTGGAGCGGAGATGGAGCCCGGCGGACGGATGGCGGTGGCGGCGCAGGATTGGGTGAGGGGCCGCAACGGTCGGCAGCAGCAGCCCTATCCGGAGGCGGGCGCGTTCTCGGCCCACGACGCGGATCACCTGTATTACTCCAGTGGCGCCGACCCGGAGGTGCGGGTCTTTCAGATCCGCCGTGACGGCGAAGGCGTTCCGGTCGGCCTCGACCTCGTGCGCATCATGCGCCGGGCGTGGAGTCCCACGCGCCTGACCGGGAGCATGCTTGCGGATCTGCGCACCGGTTACGGCACGCTGTGGGGTCGCGACACCTCCGCGAGCGGCCGCTGGCGCTTCGAGCAGTTCGATCAACTGCCGCATCGCAGTACGCTTCCCGTCCACGGGCACATGCTCGCGGACCGCGCGGGTAACGTATGGCTCCCCCGGT
>Ga0214473_10003019_pt1 | contig 20579 bp, 16 predicted proteins | sample RVTome_7_FD_203509 | JGI IMG/M metagenome (GOLD analysis project Ga0214473, IMG submission 203509) | Soil microbial communities from uranium-contaminated site in the Upper Colorado River Basin, Wyoming, United States - RVT98D197 | ecosystem: Environmental > Terrestrial > Soil > Contaminated >... | reverse complement strand
ATACGCGGCGGACAAAATCGTTGCGGATTTTGGCGGGCTCGGCGCCTTTCAAAGTACCACATGGGTCGCTAAAGATCTTAAAATCTTTGATAAGTACGGACTCGATGTTGATCTGGTGATGATTACAGGTGGCGCCCGGTCTGTGGCGGCTCTCTTGGGTGGGAGCACTCAGGTTTCCACCGGCTCGGCAACCACGCCGATTTTGGCGTCGGCCCGAAGTTCGGAAGTCGCCATCATCGCGGCCGCCTACAATCATTTTCCGTTTTCTTTTGTTTCCAAGCCTGAGATCAAGTCCCCGAAGGAACTGCGAGGGAAGAAACTAGCAATACTGAACTTCGGCGGCTCTCATGATCTTGCCTATCAGTTAGCCTTTAGGGAGTGGGGTCTTAAACGCCAGGAAGTCAATATCATTCCATTGGGAGACCAGCCAACGCGCTTGTCAGCTCTCCTTGCAGGGCATGTCGATGCAACGATTATGTCGATGCCGCATCTCATGGTGGCCGTGAAAGCGGGTTATCGAGTGCTTGGAGATATGGGAGAAATGCGGGTCAACTTCTCCCAGTCAACGGCTTACCTGCGTCGCAGCTATCTCCGTGACAACCGCGACATCGCAAAACGCTTTGTCAAGGCATACTCTGAAGCCACCTATGTCTTGAGGACCGACCGTCAAAGAAGCCTCGCTGTTATGGCTAAAAGACTGCGCATCGAAAATCAGGAAATTCTCAATGCCACTTACGAAGACGCGGCCCGTCGCTTCACCTTTCCACCCCGGGTCAACATGGCGGGGATGAAGGATACGTTGGACTTCTTCGGTGAAAAAAATCTCGAGCTAAAAGGGCGTCGTCCTGAAGAATTCGTGGACGAAACACTGCTCGACGAATTGGAAAAGGAAGGATTCTTTAAAAGTCTGGCTAAACATTAAGGGCCGCGTCACGGCGCTCGGCTGCTTGTCTGCGCATGCTGCGCGCACGCGCTGCTCTTTTCGAAGGTGAGTGAAAGGCCGGCCTGGCAGATTGAGATCTGACGGCCATCCTTCTTTTGGCTCGTCTCCTCGATCAAGCGGACAAGAGGCTGCGTGCCGGTTAGATACTCCCTCGGCGAACCGGCTCCAACCATCGTTTTCACCGCTTCCTCTCCCGCATAGACCCGAAGCGCAATTCCTCGTCGGAAACCGATGCTCCACGACCTTGGCGAAGGGGTCGAGATGACAACGCGCGCCCTTTGCGCGAGTTGCCCCGATTTGGTTGAGGTGTAGCCGCGCTTTGTCCTTTGTGGTTTACTGGCGACATCGCTTGTTAAAGAAGTTGCCATGAAGAAGTATCTTGCTCTCTGCGCGCTGGCAGTGGCCCTCGCCTCCTGCGTCGGTCACGAAGACGAATTCGCCCGCTCTCTCGCCGTCAAGGGCTTCGCCGACTTGGTTTTGATGAACGGCAAGATCGTCACTGTCGACGAGAAGTTTTCCATCAAAGAGGCGGTGGCGGTCAAAGATGGAAAGATCGCCGCCGTGGGCGGCGACGGCGAAATGCGCCGCTGGACCGGACCGCGCACGCAGGTGATCAATCTCAACGGCCGGACGGTGATCCCAGGGTTGAACGATTCCCATATTCACGCGACGGCAGGCTGTATGAATTGGGATGCCGAGCTGCATTGGGAATTCACCAGATCGCTGGCGGACGGTCTCAAGCAGATCGCTGCCCAGGCAAAGGCGACACCGGCCGGCGGTTGGATCGTGGTTGGCGGCGGCTGGGTGCCGACGCAGTTCGCCGAACGGCGCTTTCCCACCCGCGCCGACCTGGATGCCGTGGCGCCCAAACATCCGGTGTACGTGCAGTACCTGCGGGAGGGCGCGCTGCTCAACAACGCGGCGCTGACCGCCGCGGGCATCACCCGCCAAACGCCCGATCCGCCCGGCGGAAAATTCGAACGAAACCCCGCGACCGGAGAACTGACCGGAATGTTACAAGGGGAGGCGGCGTGGGAATTCGTCTACGGCAAGATTCCTCCTCCGGCCTTGGACCAAGCGCAACAGAGCCTGCGCCGTTGTTTTCGCGAGCTCAACCGGCTTGGCCTCACCTCGGTCGGAGATTTTCAAACCCACGGGGTCACGTTTGCCCATCGCAGGCTGCTCAGCGAGATGGCGCGCAGGGGCGAGCTCACCCTGCGCATAAACTATTATATCGCGCCCAACGAGGCGGGCGACGAACTGGAAGAGCTGCGCACGACGGCTGAGGAAGTGAAGAAACTCTCGAAGAACGATCTGTTTCGTTTCGCCGGTTTCGGAGAGGTGTTGATTCGGGGCACCGGGGATGGCGACCTGCCTTCCAATCCCGACGGATTCACCGTCGATCCGCAAGCCCGGGAAAAGTTTCGCCGCCTCATCCGTTTTTTCGCTGAGGGCGGTCATAATTTTCATCTGCACGCCACGCAAGACCATACGGCGCGACAACTTCTCGACGTTATCGAGGAGGTCGAGGGCGAAGCGCCGTTTTTGCGCCAGCGCATAACGTTCGCCCACCTCGAGGATGCGTCGCCTGAGACCATCTTGCGCATTGTCAGGCTCGGCGGTGGAATCTCGGTGCAGGACCGCATGGCGTTGACGGGCGAGCGCAACGTGCAGCTTTGGGGCGCCGCCAAAGGCCGCAACGCTCCGCCGCTGCGGACGATGATCCAATCCCGCGTGCCCCTGGGCGCCGGCACCGACGGATTTCGCTCGGGGAATTACTCGCCGATGCTTTCCTTGTGGTGGCTGATTACCGGGAAGACAGTCGCCGGCACCGCGATCCGCGACCCAAAACAGAACGTGACGCGCGAAGAGGCGCTGCGCATGTATACTCTCGGCAGCGCGTGGTTGACCTTCGATGAAGCGAACAAGGGCTCCATCGAAGTTGGTAAATTCGCCGATCTGGCGGTGCTGAACGGGGACTACCTGACCGTGCCGGAAGATCAAATCCGCTCGCTTGAATCTTTATTGACCGTAGTTGGCGGCCGAATTGTTTATGCCGCCAGCCCGTTCGCGCGGTTGGAACGTAAATAGCGTCATGATTGTCATCGCGAAATTTCCGGAGGACATATGCGGCTAGACCAACGACTGCTAATTCACAGTCTCTCGGCGCTGATCCTCATGAGCGCCGGACAGGGAATCGCGGCCGAACGCTTTAACATCAGCATTGCCGGCCCGACGCTGAGCTACGTGCCGCTTTACTATGCTCAAGAGAAAGGGTTCTTCGCTCAGGAAGGATTGGACCTGCAAGTGCTAGTCGTGCGGGGGGTCATCGGCGTGAGCAGCCTCATGTCGGGTGAGATCGACGTGACCTGCCACGCGGGCAGCGGTTTTTCGGCGGCCTTGCGCGGCGTGCCGATCAAGATTATTTCGGTGACCCGCGACCGTCCGATTCACGAGCTGATCGTCGCTCCGAACATCAATTCTCCCGCCGAATTGAAGGGAAAAGCGATCGCGGTGGGATCGTTGGACGGGACGGCGGCGGTGATGACCCGGCGCATTCTTCAGGCGAAAGGGCTCGATGGGCAGAAGGACGTGAATCTCCTGAGCATGGACACACCGGCGCGGTTGCAGTCGCTGTTCTCCGGCAGGGTCGCCGGCGCGATGATGACGCCGCCGTCGGTCTATCTGGCGCAGGATCAAGGCTACAAAGTCTTCGGTCGCGGGCGGGATTACATGCGCTTTCTCCAAACCGGCGTGGTGACGACGGACACAAACATAAAACAGAAACGGGAAAAACTCGTGCGATTTCTTAAGGTGTGGACCCGAGGTTTGAAAGTCTATCAGGACAGTCCCGAGATCATGATCCCCTACATTCAAAAAAGGCTCGGCGTAAAAGACGCTCAAATGGCGCGCCGAATGTACGACGACGATGCGCCGTTTATTCTCACCGGCGGCCGGCTAGGCGCCGATGCGGCGAGAGAAATTGTGGACATCGGCAGGGAGGCTCTGCAAATTAAGGAGCCGATTCCGGCGGAAAGGATTTTCGACTTTTCGTTGGCAAGCGAAGCGGTCAGATAATTCTAGCCGGAATATGTCACCACGAAGGCCCCAACGCGGCTACGCCGCAACCAAAGCGGCAATCTTTATTTCACCACAGAGGCCTAGCGCGGCGAAGCCGCAACCGAAACTCGGAATATCTCGCGCAAAGACGCCAAGGCCGCAAAGGTCGGAGAATAACGGTTAATAATTTCTCCAAGATAATTTCCTCTTCCCTCCGAACTTGGCGTGCTTTGCGCCTTGGCGCGAGTCAATTCCCCTGTTCGAGTATTTCAGCTCAATGGAAAATTTGCGCAGGCCGCGAAAATTCTCAACTATAGAGGCACAGAGTTCGCAGAGTCCTGCTTGGTCTGCGGTCGAAGCTCTTCCCAAACTTCTTACTCTCGGAAAGGCAAGTGATCTCGTTAAGAGGCTACTTTCATGCTAGCTCAATGTTCCGGGTTTAAACTCAGAACCTTAGACCCGGAACTTGGAACTCAAGAGGGCATCATTTCGGTCTGTTTCGTGTGCACTAGTCAAGATGATTTTTCCAAAGAATTGTAGCGTTTCTTTTAGCAGCAGTCTTTTGCGAGTTTCCGAGTTTGTCCTGGATGAAGCGGCCAGGCTCCATTGAGCCTGGCCGCTTCCCACTGAACGGGGTGGCGTTCAGTGGAGCCGTCTTCCCGTGGGAGCGTTGCTGAAGGAGGCAGCGCGGGAAGCGGCTAATTCGTCATGCTTTTATCGGGTGTTTGGTCGAATCGCATTTGCCGAAGGCGGCGCTGGAGAAAAGTATCCGCCGGCCAACTCCAGACGCTGCTTTCAAGATATTCGCCTTGATAGGGCGCCCCGTTCACTTTACTTTGGGAAAACACGAGCTGCCAAAACGTAGGCTTTTCTGAAATGTCCTCATTGGTTTTCATTATTCTGCTCCCCTTTTCTGTTGGCCGGCGAGGCGTGTGATGTCGACGCAGGTCTAACTCCCAGCCGGTATACCTTCGACTTTAGTTTCGGCCACTGCGCGACTAAGCAGGGCCTCAGGTTGCCGGTTTCACCATTTGCTCCCTGATACCCATGGTGACCAGTTGGGGCAATCAGTTCGTTGCATCAACCTGTTCGCGAAACTAGAGCAGGAGTTATGCCGCGTCGCGCTTTCTCGCGCTGACATCGTATGTCCATGAGATTCATAAATGGTGACTTGGCGGTCCCAGGCATCGCCGCCTCTTTCCACCGCCAGCGCGATGCGTCCCCGGTACAATTGCCTTAGCGCGATTCCAGACCCACGCGAAGGATATTCTGAAGGCACCCAATTCATCGATCACCCGGAAAACTCCTACAGGTCTCGGAACCGGTCGATTCGAGCAGCGCGCGCAATGGTCTCCGCGCGCGATTTGAAACGCCCGGCAGCCCAGGCTATATAGAGATGTCAAATTCGTGTGTGCTGAAAAAGGACAACGGTCAAGAGATTTTGGCGTTTTTTGCGGAGGTATAAATTGATGAAAGCGGTGGAGATCGGTGGCCTTAAAGTTGATGCGAAATTATATCATCTCGTGCGTAATGAAATCGCGCCGGGCACGGGCGTGAACGCGGAGCGTTTTTGGAAATCGCTCGGCGAGATCGTAAGAGATCTCGGGCCGAAAAATCGCGCGCTCTTGGATAAGCGCGATCGGCTGCAAGCGCAGATCGACCAGTGGCATACAGCGCGAAAGAATCAACCCTTCAACAGGGAAGAATATACGGCCTTTCTCAAAGAGATCGGTTACTTGGTTCCGGAAGGCAAGAAATTCAAGGTCACTACGGCCAACGTCGATCCTGAGATCACCGAGATCGCCGGCGCGCAGTTGGTGGTGCCGCTCGACAATGCCCGTTACGCTTTGAATGCGGCCAACGCCCGCTGGGGCAGCCTCTACGACGCGCTCTACGGCACCAATGTGATTCCGGAAGAGGGCGGCGCGGAGAAAGGCGAGTCGTACAATCCCCGGCGCGGCGCCAAGGTGATCGCTTATGCGGAGGATCTCTTAGACAAGGTCATCGGCCTGAAGCGCGGAAGTTTTTCCGACGTCGCGCGATTTTTCCTGCGGCGCGTCGGCCGCAAAAAGCAACTGGCCGCGACGCTAAAAGACGGCGCCGTTGTGGCGCTCGCTGATGGGCGCAAATTTCTCGGCTATCAGGAAAAAAACGGCGAGTTGACCAGTATTTTGCTCAGCAACAACGGCTCGCGCATCGAGATCCAAATCGATAGAAGCCATCCCATCGGCAAGACGCATCCGGCGGGCGTAAAGGATGTGGTGCTGGAGGCGGCGATCACGACGATTGAAGACTGCGAGGATGCCGTGGCTGCGGTCGATGCCGCCGACAAGGTCACGGTCTATCGCCACTGGTGCGGCATCATGAAAGGGACGCTGGAAGCGACCTTCGACAAAAGCGGGCGTCCGCTTACGCGAAGGCTGAACCCGGATAAGACTTTTATTACGCCGACCGGCGGAAAACTCATCCTGCCGGGGAGAAGTCTGCTGCTGACCCGAAACGTGGGCATCCATATGTACACGGATGCCGTGACCACCACCGACGGGCAAGAAATTCCCGAGGGGTTTCTCGATGCGATGGTCACGGTGCTGGCGGCGATCCACGACCTCAAGGCGAAAGGCAAATACACCAACAGCAAAAAGAAAAGCATCTATATCGTCAAGCCCAAGCAACATGGGCCGGAAGAAGTCGCGGCCACGGTGGAGCTGTTCCAACAGGTTGAAAAGGCTCTCGGTTTGAAGCGCAACACGCTCAAGATCGGCATCATGGACGAAGAGCGGCGCACCACCATCAACCTGAAAGAATGCATCCGAGCGGCCAAGGAGCGGATCGTCTTTATCAACACGGGATTTCTCGATCGGACTGGCGACGAGATCCATACAAGCATGGAACTGGGTGCCATGCTGCCGAAGGAAGAGATCAAAGTGCAAGAGTGGATCAAGGCTTACGAGGACTGGAACGTCGATATCGGCATCGAGACCGGACTCAGAGGGAAAGCGCAGATCGGCAAGGGGATGTGGACGGCGCCTGATGAGATGCGGGAGATGGTGCGCACCAAGATCGCTCATCCGCAGGCGGGTGCGAACACCGCCTGGGTGCCCTCACCCACCGCCGCCACGCTGCATGCGATTCACTATCTACAAGTCAATGTAGCCCAGCGGCAGAAGGAGCTGGCCAAGAGAGGCCGCGCCAGCCTCGACGCGATCCTGACGCCGCCGCTCTTGGATCGGCAATTGAAGCCGGAAGAGATTCAGCGCGAGCTGGATAACAACGCGCAGGGCATTTTGGGATACGTCGTGCGCTGGGTGGACCAGGGCGTCGGCTGCTCCAAAGTTCCCAACATAAACGACGTCGCGTTGATGGAAGACCGGGCGACGTTGCGTATCTCGAGCCAACATATCGCCAACTGGCTGAAGTACGGTATCGTGACACGGGAGCAGGTGATCGAGACGTTCAAACGAATGGCGAGCGTCGTCGACAGGCAAAACCGTGGCGATCCCAACTACCGAAACATGGCGGCCAATTTTGAAAAGAGTATCGCCTTTCAGGCGGCGCTCGATCTAGTTTTCAAAGGCCGTGAGGCGCCAAACGGTTACACCGAACCGGTGCTGCACACGAGGCGCCAGCAGGTGAAAGCGGCCCCGTAAGTATGTTTATTCTGGGTTTCGGCTGCCTGGATTCAACTCCTGCCGAAACACGGTCTAGGGTTTAGGGTTAACACAAGACTTAAGACGCGAGACGATTACACCTTTACGGGGGAGCGTCGTAGATGCCGTCGAACGTGACAATCTTGAAGCGCAAAATTTTGAAGTTGAATTTATCAGGTGTATTGGATACTGTCATTTCGCTCGTCTAATAGCAGTGCGGGAAATACTTGGTCTCAGAAGGAGGAACTCTTATGGTTGCAAGGTTTCTCGGAATCGCGGTCAGTGTGGTCCTATTTGCCGCTGCGCCGGTCTCGGCGCAGGAGTATCCAAACAAGGTGATTACCATGATCGTGCCTTTCACCGCCGGCGGACCGACGGACACCGTGGCGCGGTTGCTCGGCGTGGCGATGACCAAAGCGCTGAAGCAACAGGTGATCGTGGAAAATGTAGACGGCGCCGGCGGGACGATCGCTGCCAACCGGGTAGCCAAGACCAGCCCTGACGGCTACACGATCTTGATACACCATATCGGCATGTCCACGGCCCCCGCGCTCTATCGCAAGTTACCCTATAACCCAATGACTGACTTCGAGCACATTGGCCTGATCAACGAGGTGCCGATGACCCTTGTGGCGAAGAAGGACTTTCCGGCCAAGGATCTCAAGGAGCTGATCGCCTACGTCAAAGCCAACAAGAACAAGGTCAATTACGCCAACGCCGGTCTCGGCGCCGCCTCTCACCTGTGCGGCATGCTCTTCATGAGCGCGATCAAGACCGATGTCACCACTGTCCCCTATAAGGGTACGGGCCCGGCGATGAACGATCTCTTGGGCGGCCAGGTGGACTTCATGTGCGACCAGACGACTAACACGACGAGCCAGATCAAAGCCGAGAAGATCAAGGTCTATGGCGTGACGAGCAAGAAACGGGTGCCTTCCCTGCCCAACGTCCCGACCATGGACGAGGCTGGGTTAAAAGGCTTCGAGGTTTCAATCTGGCATGCTCTTTACGCGCCGAAGGGAACGCCGAAGCCGGTGATCGCTAAGCTCACTAAGGGTTTGCAGGATGCACTGAAGGACGCCACCGTGAAGCAGCGCTTTGCCGACTTAGGCAGCGAACCGGTGGCCGAAAACCGGGCTACGCCCGAGGCTCATCGCGCGTTTCTCAAAGCCGAGACCGAACGGTGGGGGCCGATCATTAAAAAAGCCGGCGTCTATGCCGACTAGTCGGCTACCGTGCTGTGGAATTTGATTGACAAAGGCCGGGGAAAGCCCCGGCCTTTGTTTTGCGCGGCACTTGTTGTACAAGTCGCGGTAATGGAGATCTGCCTCAAACGATTCGAAACAGGGCGCAGGCAACAAACATGATTCGCAGCAGCAAGGATTTCTGGACCGGTCTCATCTATATCTTCTTTGGCGCCAGCGCGATTCTTATTGCCCGCGACTATGGCATGGGCACGGGGGGTAAGATGGGGCCCGCCTATTTTCCGACGGTTCTCGGCGGCCTGCTCGCGGTTGTCGGTACTATTGCCGTGATCCGATCATTCATCGTACCCGGAACCCCGATCGGCGCGTTCGCATTCAAAGGGCTTGTGCTGGTGTGCACTCCGGTTCTGCTGTTCGGTATTATCGTGCGCGGCGCGGGATTGGCGGTGGCCTTACCCTTGCTCGTCGTCATCAGCGCCTCTGCAAGCGTACGTTTTCATTGGCGCGCGACGCTCATTATGGCCGCGGGCCTCACAATCTTTTGCGTTCTAGTGTTTCTTAAGGGCTTAGGCATTCCGTTGCCGGTCCTTGGTCCCTGGTTTGGCGGTTGAAGACCAAAAAGGGGTAAGCAGGGCGGATAACCATGGAATTAATGGGTCATCTTCTGTTGGGACTGCAGACGGCCGCTACTCCAGTCAACCTGTTCTACTGCTTCATCGGCGTTTTTCTTGGCACTGCCATTGGTGTTTTGCCTGGCCTGGGACCGACGGCAACCATCGCGATGCTTTTGCCTGTGACGTTCGTTTTGCCGCCGGTGACCGCCCTGATTATGCTTGCGGGCATTTATTACGGCTCCCAGTACGGCGGCTCGACGACCTCGATTCTTGTCAATCTCCCAGGAGAAGCTGCCTCTGTTGTCACGACTCTGGACGGCCATCAAATGGCGAAGCAAGGAAGGGCGGGTGCAGCGCTTGCGGCTTCGGCCATCGGTTCGTTTTTCGCCGGGACGGTGGCGACGTTTTTAATCGCCGGATTCGGTCCGCCGCTTGCTTCGGTGGCGCTCAAGTTCGGACCGGCGGAATTCTTCTCCCTGATGGTCCTCGGTCTGGTGGCGTCCGTGGTGCTCGCGCAGGGTTCGCTCCTCCACGCTATTGGCATGGTTGTGCTGGGATTGCTCCTCGGGTTGATTGGGACCGACGTCAATTCCGGCGCGCAGCGCTTCACCTTCGGAGTTTATGAACTCGCCGACGGCATTGGCTTTGTGACCGTCGCCATGGGAATGTTCGGCTTGGGTGAAATCATTCGCAACCTGGAAAACGAAGCAGAGCGCTCGGTGATGATCACCAAGGTCACCGGACTCTGGCCCACTCGCGAAGACTTCAAACGCATGGTTGCGCCGATATTACGCGGCACTGCCATCGGCTCGGCGTTGGGCATTCTGCCCGGCAGCGGTTCGATCTTGGGTTCCTTTGCCGCCTACTCCATCGAAAAGAAGATCTCGAAGAATCGCGCTGAGTTCGGCAAGGGGGCGATCGAGGGCGTCGCGGCGCCGGAGTCGGCCAACAACGCCGGCGCGCAAACCTCCTTTATTCCGTTGCTCACCCTGGGGATTCCATCCAATCCCGTCAGCGCACTGATGGTCGGAGCCATGATCATCCACGGCATTCAGCCGGGACCTTCGGTGATCCACGAACAGCCGGCGCTATTTTGGGGAATGATCGTGTCGATGTGGATCGGCAATCTTATTCTGGTCGTGCTTAACTATCCGCTGATCGGCATGTGGGTGCGGATGATCAGGATACCTTATCAATATTTGTATCCGGGAATTCTGGTTTTCTGCGCCATCGGCGTCTTCAGCCTTAAAAATACCGAATTCGACATTTACTTCATGGCGCTCTTCGGCGTGATCGGCTATGTCTTTTCCAAGCTCGGCTGCGAACCGGCGCCGATGCTGCTCGCGTTTATCTTGGGTCCCCTGATGGAAGAATATTTGCGCCGCGCCATGCTGCTCTCGCGCGGCGATCCTTGGGTTTTCGTCCAGCGGCCGATCAGTGCGACATTGCTTGCGGTCGCCGGCCTGGCGATGTGCTCGGTATTGATCCCGGCGTTCAGCAAGACGCGCGAGGAAGCCTTCGTCGAAGGATCGGGATAGAACCGAGGAGTTTCTAACTGATTCGCCGGCCTGGCGTTCTCTTTGAGACCGGAAAGCTGGGTGCTTGATATAATCTGGAGCGCTCCATGCCTCGAACTCAACCTGTTCAAATTTGCCTTTTGTTGTTGCCGCTGATCTTTTGTGAGGCGATCCAGGCGCAAAGCCTGCCCAAGATTCGCGCCGCCTACACTTCGATCGCCATTCAAATGGACCCGATCTATATCATGAAGGAACTCAACTTGGCGCGGAAGCAGGGCCTCGAAGCTGAACTGCTTTACGTGCCGGTGAGCTCAAGAGCGATTCAGGCCGCGCTGGCGGGCGAGATCCAGTTCCTGACAAGCGGCGGCGTCGCCAACGTCAACGCCAACATGGCGGGCGCCGACTTCGTCGGTCTGACAGCGACGCTGAACACGTTCGTTTTCAAGATCATCTCGCGCCCCGAGATCAAAGAGCCCGCGGCGCTCAAGGGCAAGAAGGTCGGAATATCCCGCCTCGGCGGAGTGAGCGACGCGGCGATCCGTTTTGCGCTCGACCGTTGGGGGCTGGTGCCGGACAAAGACGTGGCGATCATCCAGGTGGGCGGCGAGATCGAAGAGCTGATGGCGCTACAGAACAAGGCGGTGGATGCCGCGGTGTTATCCGAACCCATCGCCTCGGCCGCCCTCAAATCGGGGTCGTTTCTGCTCTACGATTTAAGCCGGCTCGACGTGCAATACACGATGCACGGCTTCGGCACGAAAAAGAGCTATATCCGCGACAACCGAGACATCGTGATCCGGTTCATGAAAGCCTATCTCGAAGGTATTTATGTTTTTAAGACCAACAAAGAACTGGCGCTGAACGTGCTGAAAAAATACACCCGCGTCGACGACGTCTCTCTCATGCAGACCGCTTACCAAGAGATGTCCCAACGGCTGATTCGCAGCGTTCCTCACCCGAGCCCGGAGGGAATTCAAACTATCCTGGATCAACTCGGCAAAGGCCGCCCGGAGATCAAAAAATTCAAGCCCAGCGATCTGATCGATCCGAGTATCTTGAAGGAGATCGAGGACAGCGGATTCGTAAAGCGTTTGTACGGACAATAGTAATAAGGAACCGTCGGCAAAATTTACCCTCCTTGAAACTCTATCTTTCATCTCCAATAACTTACGAGCTCAATAGGCAAACATGAGCTAGTCTGAAACGAAACTATTTGCCAAGGGCCGGACTGGACTACGACGGGCGGCCGGCCAACGCGATGGTTGCAATTTTCTTCTCTACTGCGCTTGTGCTAGGTTAACCAGCATCGATTACCGGATAAGGAGCCGTTATGTTCGACAGTTCAAAGATTCAGCCGCATATCCCTTTTACCGACCTGCGCGAGTGGATGCGCGAAGCGGAGAAGCTCGATGAACTAAAAACCGTTCTCGGCGCGTCCTGGCAAGAAGACATCGGTTTGGCTTCGGACGTGATCGTACCGGCCGACGACGGGCCCGCGGTGATTTTCGATGAAGTGCCGGGCTGCCGGAAAGGCTTTCGCGTGCTTGTCAACGTTTTTGCCGGCAAACGGCGCGCCATGACGCTCGGTTTTCCTCAGGGCCTCACCAAGCAGGAAATCAGCCAGGCATATTTCCATCATTACCAGCAGAAGCAAAATCACCTTCCCTCGGTGATCGTCGATGGCGGGCCGGTTTTCGAGAACACGCTTAGCGGCGACCAAATCGACGTCGAGATGTTTCCCACGCCCGTCTGGCACTTGAACGACGGCGGGCGCTATATCGGCACCGGCTGCTATTCCGTGACCATGGACCCGGACGAGAAATGGATCAACGCCGGCTGCTACCGCGCGATGGTTCAGGATCGCAAGAGCGTGAGCCTGCTCATGGTGCCGGGGAAGCATGGCCACATGCACCGGCAGAAATATTTTAGCCGCGGACAGAAGATGCCCCTGGCTCTGGTCATCGGTGGCGACCCGCTGTTTTTTTTCATGGCGGGAACCGAGCACCCCTACGGTGTATGCGAATACGACATCGTCGGCGGCATGCGGGGGAAACCGGTGGAATTAGTCCGGGGCAAAGTGACGGGCCTGCCCTTTCCGGCCAACGCCGAGATCGTCCTCGAAGGATTCCTGAACAACGACAACCGCCGAAACGAGGGACCTTTCGGCGAGTGGACCGGTTATTATGCTTCCGACGAAAGCGCGCAGCCGGTGCTCGAGATCGCAGCGATCTATCACCGAAATGATCCGATCATCCTCGGCGTTCCGCCCATCGGCGGCGGCTCCGACGAGATGGCACGCTATCGGGCCATCATGCGCTCGGCGATGATCAAGCATGAGCTGCAGAAGGCCGGCATTCCCGATGTCACCCAGGTCTGGTGCCATGAGATCGGCGCCTCGCGCATGCTTCACGGTATCGCCATCAAGCAGCGCTATCCCGGACATGCCAAGCAAGCGGGCGTGATGGCCGCGAGTTGCGGCGCTTCTGTGTACGGCTGCAAAATGGTCATCGTCGTCGACGACGACATTGACGTGTCGAACTTCGATCAGCTCATGTGGGCGATGGCGACGCGCTGCGATCCCGACACGTCGATAGACATCTTGCGCCGCATGCGCACCAGCCCGGCCGATCCCCGTTTGACTCCCGAGCAACGCAAGGTCCATGATCTCACCAACTCCCGCATGGTCGTCGACGCCACTCGTCCCTACGATTGGAAAGACAAGTTCCCGCGCGTCAACGCGCCCAGTCCGGAAGTCACGCGCAAGGCGCGGGAGAAGTTCGGTTATCTGCTCAAGTAACTCACGCTCTGCGCGCGCCGATCAAATCCAGGATTTTGCATTGCGCGCCCGTTTGCCGTAACACTGTGCCGTAGATCCATCGTCGCCGCGAACTCACGTGCAAAGCCTCTGGACATTCCGAACGCTCCGCTCTCTGAGACATCGTAATTTCCGTCTGCTCCTGGAAGGCGCGTTGATCTCGAGCTCGGGAGACTTCATGCAGAACGTCGCCCAGAGCTGGCTCGTGTGGGAACTGACGCGTTCGCCGATGGCCATCGGCATCGTGGCTTTTTTCGACAGCATGCCGCGCTTGTTAGTCGGCGCGCTGGGGGGCGCGATCGCCGACCGCTTTGACCGGCGGCGGGTGTTGATGATCACGCAAACGCTGGCGATGATTCAGGCGATAATCTTCTGGCTGGCGGTGTGGTACCAGGTGATCGCTTTTTGGCACATCGCGGTCTTGTCTTTTTTCTTGGGCGTCGTTAACACGATCAATCAGACCGCGCGCCAGTCCCTGGTCAACAGTTTGGTGCCGCGAGAGGATTTGCTCAATGCCATCGGCCTGCAATCGTCGGTATTCAATTTCTCGAAGATTCTCGGGCCGACCACGGGCGGAATTATCATCGCGTACATCGGGATCGCCGACTGCTTTCTGGTCAACGCGCTGAGCTTTCTCGCGCTCATCGTCAACCTTCAAATGATGGAATTGCCGCCATGGGAGCGGAAAAAGGATCGACAAAGCATCGCGGCGGACATCAGGGAAGGCTTCCTCTATGTTCGAGGAAGCAGGCGCATCTTTCACATCATCTCTATTTCTTATGTCATGGCGATGTTCGGCGCGCCCTACAACCGGTTTGTGCCGATCTTTGCGACCAACATTTTGCACGTCGGTCCGACCGGTTTCGGTGTCCTCATGTCCGCGCCGGGTTTCGGCGCGACCTTGGCGGCCCTGACTCTGGCGTCGGTAAAGAAGATGCGCGTGGGCATTCGCTGGATCTGCGTCGCCGTCTTGGGCTTCGCGCTTTCACTCGCGCTGTTCGCGTTCTCACATTTTTTCGCCTTATCCCTGTTATTTCTCGCCGGAGTCGGCTTCTGTCAGATCGCCGAGCGCGCCTTGTCCAATACCGCGATCCAGTTGGAAACGCCGCCGAATCTCTTGGGACGGGTCTTGAGTCTGTTTTTCATGGACCGCGGCTTATGGTCGCTGGGAAGCGTCTTCATGGGCTTCTCAGCATCCGCCATCGGCGTGAGTTGGACCTTTGCGATTTGCGCGATCGTCTGCACGCTGGCCGCGAGCAGCCTGCTTGCGGCGAACGCCCGAAGGCGGGCGCAAATGGCCGCCGGGCAGCGTGTCCCGCCGGTTTAAGCGGCGTCACGCGACGACGGGTTCCGTCACCGGAATTCGGCTCGGGATTTTCGGCACCCGCGTGCGTGGCTTGCCATCGACACCGGCGTTGCCGGCCCCCAGAAGCAGCATTCTGCCCTTGCCGGTGTTGCACAGTTGGTAGGGTTCGCCGGATTTAAGCAGCACCGTATCGAATTGTTTCAGGACGAATTCTTTGTGCGGCGTGCGCACGGTGCACTCGCCTTCGATCACCATGAAGATATGGTCGTCGTTCTCGTGATAGTGCATGTCGTCTTGAATTCTCGCTTCACAATTGATCACCCAGAAATAAGCCAGATTGGTTCTCCAGAGACTCAGATGATTGATCTCCGGATGGGCGTCGGCTTCCTTGATGGGATTTTTCATCTCGACCATGACATCCTCCTTTAAGAAAACCAGTTCAAGTCGTTCAAGACGTTCAAGCGGTTCAAAGCGTCAAGTCGTTCCAATCGTTCAAGACGTTCAACACTTCCAGAAGTTCAAGGTTCAACGTTCCAGGTTCAAGGAGCGCGCGGCGAGCGTTCTTTCGGTTTGACCAGCCGCCCGTGGGTGCCGTCGCAGTACGGGTGGTCCTTCGACTTCCAGCAGCGGCAGATCGCGATGGTCGTGGGCTCGTCGAATTCGCGGATATGCGGCCTGATGTTCGTGACCGCGTGGGAGCCGTCGCAAAAGGGCAGATTCTTGCTGCGCGTGCAGCGGCAATAGGCGACGCTTTTGGAAACCTGCCTGACGATGGTGGGCGCGATGAGATCTTCGTAGGATAGCGGCATACCAGTCTCCTTAGTGCGGGGTTCAAAACGTTTCAGCCAAGCAATTTGGGGCTGATCCGTCCTTCGGCGGACAAGTCGTTCAAAAAGTTCAAAACTTCGAATCGGGCAACGAACGTCGATTATTCTTTACCCGTTGTCCATGAGCTTCAACGCGATTCGCCGGAAAATATCAGCCCGTTCGTCCTCGGTCAACGGAAACTCTTCTACTCCATCTCCTGGTCATTTATTCAAATCCGTACAAGGCCGCAGGATTGTCGACGAGGATTTTCTTTCTCACTTCTTCGTCCGGCGCGAAGGCGGCGAGCAAGTCCACTAAATCACCATCGTTCGGTGTGTGGCCGGGAGCGAAATTGTTGGAGTGGGGCCAGTCGGTGCCCCAGATAACGCGGTCCGGCGCCGCGGCAATCACCGCGCGGGCGAAGGGGATCACTTCGACGAAGGGAAGGCCGAAATAGGAGTGCACGTTCGTGTTGCAGATCTTGTCCGCGCCGCTCACTTTTACCCAGACATGCTTGTGTTTCATGAGATCCAGCAGCAATTGAAAAGCGGGCTGGTCTAAACCTTCGGGAGGTTTGATGCGCGCGATGTGGTCGATAACCACTGGGATCGGCGTGGAGCGAATGCGTTTTTCCTCTTCGAGGAGCTTTTTCGTGTCGATGTGGAGGTCCACCGACCATCCGAACTCGGCGATATGTGCCACGCAGCGATCTAGCATATCGAGCTTGACGTTGCCGCGCGGCCGGTCGAGGAGGTTGAAACGCACGCCGCGCACGCCGCCGTCGTGCAAGCGCTGCAATTCGCTTTTCGGCGTCTGGTCGTCGATGCGCGCCACGCCGCGAAAGCGCCCGCCGGAATTCTTGACCGCGTCGAGGGTCGCGGAGTTGTCGAGGCCGTGGACGCTGGGCTGGACCACGACAGCGCGTTCGATGCCGATGACCGCGATCATTTTCAAATAATGCTCCAGCGGCGCCGCCGGCGGCGTGTACTCATGCGTGGAGACGAAGGGAAATCGCTCGGGTGGCCCGAAGACGTGAAAGTGCGTGTCGCAAGAGCTCGGCGGCGGAGTGAAGCGCGGCGTACGGGTGTTCGGGTCCGGAGGATAGGAGTAGGGCATGGGAGAGTTTCCTTGAAACCGGAAAGGGCAGCGACGAATGTCCTGAGCGAGGTGTTCGCAATGCGCCTTACAACATCATCTGCTCTAATATTGCCCGTGTTAGCGAACTGCTCGCGTTTAAAAACTGTTCCGGCAGCGTGTAATGGTTGGCGCCGGGAATGACGAGGTAATCAATGCTCGCGCCGCGCGCTTTGCAGAAATTGAAATAATCCTCCGACATCTGCTGCCAGCCTTTGGGCTCCGCGCTGCCGACGGCAATCAGAATAGGACAGAGCGCCAGCGGCGGATGCAGGTAGGGGTTGTTTTCACACACCTGCTCCGGGGTCAAGCGCACCTCGTCCTGCACGCTGATGCGCGTCACCATCTCGAGATCGTAGACCCCGGAGAGGATCAGCGCCCCTTTGACGAGGTCGCGCGGCAAATTCTGCTTTTCCCAGTCGGTCGCCAGCGCCATCGCCGTCAGGTGGCCGCCCGCAGAGGCGCCGGCAAGGTGAATTTTCCCCGGATCGCCGCGGTAACGCGCGATGTTGCCATAGATCCACGCAACCGCGGAGCGTGTCTCGCCGACGATGTCGCTCACGGTGACCTGCGGGCAGAGATCGTACTCCACGAGCACGACCGTCGCGCCGCGGGCCGTAAACGTCGGCGCAAAGTTGCAATTGTCTTCTTTGCTGCCGCCGCGCCAGTAGCCGCCGTGAAGATAAACAAACACCGGGCCGCCGGGCTTGTCGGCGGCGTAGATGTCCAATTTTTCCCGTGGTGATTTGCCGTAGGGCACGTCGAGCCAGGATTTGGCGCTCTCGCGCACCTTGCGCGATAGCGCGGCTCGCACTTTGGCCAGCTCGGGAAACTCCGGCACGGAAACCCGCGGATTGAATTGATACTCCAGCTCGTCCTGGCGGAATCCTTTGTAAACAACTTCACTCATGGGTTCTTACCTTCTAAATCTTCAACAAGTTTATCGCGCCAAAGTGTCCCTAAAACAAAATCCGAAATCCGAATATCGAAACTCGAAACAAATTCTACTCAAAATCCGAAGTTCCAAATCCAAAACCTTGAACCCGTTTGCTCAAATGTTTTGATGTCTATTTTCGGCCTTTTGAATTTGTTTAGGATTTCGAGTTTCGAATTTGTTATTGTGTTCATGTTTGGCGGGCATTGCGCGTTGGATCGCGACGCGCGCGCCCGCGTGGCTCCGCTCAAATCAAAAGGCATCTTTCAATTTTCGGATTCGGGCGAAAATCGCGACCGGATCGCTCTTGAGATCGGGCGCGCCGGCTTTCAAGTTCGTTTGAATCTCTTTACTGTCCCAGCGCAGAAACGGATTGGTGTGTTTTTCTTCTTCCAGGGTCGCCGGAACCGTCGACTGGCCGCGGGCGCGCGACGCTTGCACGCGCTCGAATCTGGATACCAGGTTGTAGTTCTTGGGCTCCACGGTCATGGCGAACCGCAGGTTGTTTTCCGTGTATTCGTGGCCGCAGTAGACTTTGGTGTTGTCGGGCAGGGCCATCAGCTTTTTGAGCGACGCGTGCATTTGCTCCGGCGTCCCCTCGAAGAGCCGGCCGCAACCGGCGGTAAACAGCGTGTCGCCACAAAACAGATTGTTGCCGAACAGATAGGCGACATGGCCCGTGGTATGGCCGGGAATGAAAAGCACTTTGCCGCGCAGCTCCCCGACCGAGACTTCATCACCTTCATCGACGCCGCGGGTGAGACCGAAGATTCGCCTTTGATCGCTCTTGTGGCCGCACACTTCCAGTTGTTGACGTGCCAACAATCCGTCGTTGCCGCCGGTGTGGTCGCGGTGATGGTGGGTGTTGAGGATTGTTTTGAGCGTGGTTTTTTCCTGTCCGACGCGGGCCAGTACCGGCTCCGCTTCCGACGGATCGACGATCGCAGCGTTGTTGGTTTTTGGGCAAATAATCAGATAGCCGTAATTGTCGCGGAGCAGGGGGATTTGGATGATTTTCATTTTGGGCACTCGCGAACTTTCATTGCGGGGGAAAGCGATCCAATTAATATAAGATTTCGTTTCCTTGTTCAATCGGACGGATGAGTCGCGCCGTCGGGGTAGTAGTTCAGTTTGGACAAGATCTCTCACTTCGTTCGAGATGACAAATTAGCATAAATGTCATTCCGAGCGGAGCGAGGAATCTTTCTCGACGTTATCGGCAAACTCAATTGTGACTGAACCGCTACCAGACGCCGAGTCCTATTGACGCTGACCGCTGGTTTAAACTAAAAAGGACATGGGGAAGCTCTGCCACCGCGCGTTTAGGGTAATCGCTTTCTCAATCGAGGAGTCGCCCATGATTGTCGATGCAGACGCCCATGTCGTCGAGACCGAGCACACCTGGGATTATTTGGACGAGCCGGAGAAAAAGTTTCGCCCCCAGTTGTTTCAATCCGAGGACAACCACAGCATGCAATACTGGTTCGTCGAAGGGAAATCCGTCGGCTTCAGACCGCCGACGCTTACCGAGCCGGAACTGATCGCTCTTTCGAAGGAAACGGGGCGAGAATTGAAAACTGCGCCCGAGGCGCGCGAGCTGCGCGATGTCGAGCTGCGCCTAGCGCACATGGACAAGCTCGGCATCGACGTCCAGATTCTCTTCAACACCATGTGGATCGCCCGGGTTGCCGACAAGGCTGAAGCGGAAATCGCGCTTTGCGGCTCGTGGAACCGCTGGATGGCGGACGTCTGGAAACGGGGCCAACACCGCCTGCGCTGGTCCTGTGTCGTCCCGGCGATGACCCTGAGCGAAGCCGTGCAGCAGATGCGCTTTGCCAGGGAAAACGGCGCCGTGGCGGTGAGTCTGCGTCCGTTCGAAGACGACAAGCATCTCGTCGATCCCTATTTCTATCCGATTTATGAGGAGGCGACTCGCCTCGGCATGGCCGTCGCCGTCCACATCGCCAACGGCAGCCCGCAACTCTTGGAGCAATTCAAACCCCGCTACGACAAGATGGGTGGTTTCGCGCAATTCCGCGTTCCCACCGTGATCACCTGTCTGTCGTTGATGATGAGCGAGGTGCCCAAACAGTTTCCCCATCTGCGCTGGGCATTCGTCGAAGCGTCGGCGCAGTGGGTGCCGTGGGTAGTGAAAGAAGCGATGCGCCGGTCGGGAACGAAAGGGTTTCCGAAGCTGCCATTCAAGGAATTCAACATCTACGTTACCACGGAAACCAACGACGACTTTGATTTTATCCTAAGATATGCCGGCGAAGACAATCTGGTCATCGGCACCGACTACGGCCACACCGACGCTTCGAGTGAAGTCGACGCTCTCGACATCTTTCGCGCCAATGATTCGGTGCCCGATCCGATCAAGAAAAAGATCCTGGATGACAACCCGCGGGTGCTGTACGGACTGTAGTCGCGAAGCCGGCCAATTCACCTAAACTCATTCTCAGAATTCGAGCGGCTCTTGCATGACTAAAGACCTCCGAAGTTTCATCGCTGAATTGGAAGCCCGCTTGCCCGACGATATCGCGCGGGTGGCGCAGCCAATCTCGCCGCGCTACGAGATTACGGCCCTGCTCACCCAG
>Ga0214473_10003018_pt1 | contig 20584 bp, 16 predicted proteins | sample RVTome_7_FD_203509 | JGI IMG/M metagenome (GOLD analysis project Ga0214473, IMG submission 203509) | Soil microbial communities from uranium-contaminated site in the Upper Colorado River Basin, Wyoming, United States - RVT98D197 | ecosystem: Environmental > Terrestrial > Soil > Contaminated >... | reverse complement strand
AAGGCCAGGCTGGGCGACGAGTTCTTATTGTTGAATAACTCAAATCTGGCCTGCTTTCTTGGGGAAACTGCTGACGAGATAAGAACTCTAAAGGAGGAATTCCCACCGTGGGTGATCCTCATCGGTATAGCAGGGCGTGACATACTTCCAGAAGAAAAAGTGGAAACCCAAGAGAAAGACATCCGTGACATTGCCCAAGATTCGGGGCTGCGCTTTGCTCCTGTAATACCTGGTGCGAGCGGGCAGAAAGTATTAGATGTGCTGCTACGTCCGTCGAGGGAACCTTACTGGAAGTTTACCCATAAGGGCGGATGTCAAGACATCTTCTTTCTAACCACACTCGACCAGACCCCAGGATTTGTTAAGACAATTTACACCATAGCAGAAGAGTTGCAATACCCGAGTTCAGAAATCGGTATTTACGTTCAACCACAGCACCAGGGTGTAGCCTGTCATTTTGAGATCTCCCTGCCTTTTGATCCAAACTCCGTGATGGAGGCAGCCCGGGTGAAGAAGCTTTTCGTGAAGGCCAGCGAGGAACTCATCAAACAAGGAGCTTACTTCTCCCGACCTTATGGGATCTGGGCGAACATGGCATATAACCGAGATGCCCAGAGCACGACCATATTAAAAGAAATAAAAAAGGTTTTCGACCCCAACCATGTTTTGAATCCGGGCAAGCTCTGTTTTTAGGCAAAACCAAAATTGACGATCATGATAAGGAGGGCCGGACAGAAATGCATACGATTAAGATTGACAACGAGAAATGCATTGGTTGCAAGAAGTGCTATAAGGCATGTTTTGTAGATGTCATTCGCTGGGACGACGTAGAAGAAAAGCCTATTGTCAAATACCCGGAGGAGTGTGCCGCCTGCAACTGGTGTGAACTATCCTGTCCGGTGGATGCAGTTGAAATGATTCCGGGCAATCCGGTTCCCCTTCCAGAACCTTATCCGAAATCATTATACCCAAAGTCATACGTGATTTCATAATGTCGCTTGGGGGTACCCTCGGATGGCTTAGATGACTTGTTCCCGGATGAATTACCCGGATGATGCAAAATGAATTCATATACCCTTTGTCCGATGTTGTTCGATAATGTGTTCTATCGAGCTGAGAGAGGAGGTCTTGAAGGATGACTAATTGGGAAGATCTCGGCGAAGTCTATTCGACGGATGTGCTCATTCTTGGGGGTGGGTTGGCCGGCCTTGTTGCTGCAAACAAAATAAAGGAGCTCAACGGAAACCTTGATGTTCTTGTGGTCGAAAAGGCGACAACCGGTTTCGGCGGAAAGGCGAACAAAGGGGCTGGTGTATTATGGGTCATGTCGGAGGATGACGACATCGACAAATTTCGCGAATTTCATATCAAGAACATTGGATATTACCTGGAGGATCAAGAACTCCTGGAGAAGGTTTGCGGAACGACGCTTAATGTAGTGGAGCACTTCGAAAGATGGGGCATACAGATCATGCGGGAGAAAGACGGGAAACTGGCGCGAATAGAGGCATTGCCTCTCTGGTCGCTTTGCGCCCTCGACCTTGACCTTATGGAGAAACTAAGGAAACTGGCGGTCAAGCTTGGGGTGAAGATGATGGATAAGACCCAGAGTGTGGAACTCCTCACCGAAGGCGATCGGGTTGTGGGATCGGTTGCATTTAACCTCCTCAACGGAAGGTTCAGCATTTTTAAAGCCAAAACAGTTCTACTGGCCACCGGCTCCTGTTGCTGGATGGTGATGAACATGTGGTCTTCGGCTCGAGGGGACGGGATTGCGGCTGCTTATCGGGCCGGGGCTGAGTTGAGGAATGCTGAGTTTGGAAACTTTTATAATCTCCACTTGCGGGGCAACATGGCACCTCTCACCGGATGTCAATATGCTCTTTACAATAGTGAGGACGAGTATCTATCCCAAAAGTATTGTGCCGAGTTTGAATGTGATATCGACCGGGGAATTATTCTGGGCATGGAAAACGAAGTGGCGGAAGGCAAGGGGCCTGTGGTTTTCGAGGAAGGAGAAATGTTTGCCAAAAATCCGCTTGCCTCGGGCGGCTTTTTATTCAGGTGGACCCGACCGACAGCCGACAGATTTTGGAAGACCCTGTTCATGAAGAACAAGCAATACACATCTGACCATGAGTGGAGGCCCGAGGTGATACCGGGCTTCATGGGTGAGTTTTCGCCACTGAAGGTAGATCACACCATGAAAACCAATCTGCCAGGCTTATGGGCGTTGGGAGATTCCTGCTACGCCGGTTCAAGCTGGGCCGGGGCGGTTCCAGGGCCTCCTGGAAGGTTAAGAGGATCTGGCCTGATGTTTGCCTCGGTTTCGGCCCTGTTGAGCGCACAACCTGTCGTAGATTACACTGCGGGGGCCCGCGAGCCCAGAATCGACAAAGATCAGGTGAGGAAATACAAAGAAGCGACCTTTGCTCCGATGGAGCGCAGGAATGGATTGTCACCTCGTGACTGCATCTTCCAGCTCAAAGAAGTGGTAGCTCCTCCTTATTACAGCATGCGGAAGAACAGAGATCGCATTCAAGAGGCACTGGCTAAGGTAAGAAAGATTGAACAGCAGGTGGCGGAAGTGGCGCCCGCGAATGACTGGCATATGCTCGGCCTCTGTCATGACTTAAGGAATATGGCGCTCTGTGCTGACATCTATTTCAACGCTGCTCTCGCAAGAACTGAAAGCCGTGGCTGGCACTACCGGGAGGATTATTCCGAGCGGGACGATAAGAACTGGCTCAAGTGGATTATTGTCAAGCAGAAAGACCGGAAAATGGTAATTTCCGCGGAGGATATCCCGATTCAGAAGTATAAGACAAAACCCTAACTTGAAGAATTCGACCATATTGTCCCGCATCGACCAGTCTTCAAACTCAGAGGGGAAGGGGTCAGCATTACGGAATAAAGGGGTCTATGCGGTCCCACAAGGCATCGAGGGCAAAGAAAAAATGTACCCGCGTATTGGATTACGCTTTCAAGGCTTTTTGATTGAAGTGAAAGGAGGTCTCAGGCATGAGTGACTTTGCCAAACATGATTTGACTCCTGAAGAAAAAGCAAAACCCTATTGCAAGTATTTCTACAAGCCGCCGGCTCCTCCGGCGCCGGAGGGGATGGCGGCAATGGATAAGCCCATGGACCCGTCGAAGGCGCTGCCCATAGAGAGAATCAACGATCTTCTGAATCCTGGGTATTTTGAGGTCGAAGCAGGATGGTGCATTTTGCCAAATGGCGCCGGCTATGTTGCGAATTACGTTCCAATGCCCGGCGTTACCGTGGATATGGTTAACTGGTGGATGGCCTGGCATAGCCTCGAAGACCTTCGGTATAAGATCTGGTGGCCTGACGGGCATTACGCCATCTCCTTAAGGGATAAGGACCGGGCGAAGGTACTCGATCCAAACCGTTCAATGACCCAGAAGTTTCAAGGATTAACTCATTTCGTAGTGGAATTCAGCGGTGGGCCGAGTACCAAGAGGATTGCCATAAGCTTTATGACTCCCGAAGAGGTCGGTTTTGATATGAGCCGTTTCAAAGCGCCCAATGTGGGAACGATTGTCGCGGCTAACGGTGTTTCTCTTATGTTAGACCCCCCTCCGGGCATTCCCAATCATAAGGCGCCGGCTTTTATGATCCACTTCATTCGGGAAATCCCCGGTGGTATAGAATACCGGACCCGCTTCTGGATGGGATATCATATCTTGAACAAGAAGCCTCATTTATTGCTGCCTCAAGGGATAAGAATTCCAGATGTCGTTCCCGCAGGTGTGGGCCGCCATAATGTGTCGGAGTATGCTAATCTCGCATCCTTTCTGCCCCAGATCTATAAAGAGCAGAACGGGGCCATCCCGTAGTAAAGCTTAAGAGAGGACTGACAACATCCTGAGGTCAGGAAGATTTCAACAGTGGTTTCTCGGGACAATCGTGAAGGGGGGGATATGGAGGAGGGGCGTCATTCAAGAATATGGCGGTGGGTAGGGAAAGCCAGCGAAATCCTGAGCATCGTTTCCGGGGTCGCCGTTACCTTTACCATGGTGCTCACCGTTCTCGACGTGCTCGGTCGTGCGGTGAAGTACCCCATCCTTGGTACATATGAGGTGATCGGTCTCTCGGGAGCTTTAATTGTAGGATTCAGTATGCCCTTTACCACAGCCTCAGGAAGTCATGTCTTCATGGGAATTCTGATCCATAAGCTTCCCGAGGTTGGTGCGAAGGTCATGAATATCGCTACAAGGGTACTCTGCATCATTCTCTTTTCCATTGCAGGCGTTAACGTTTTTCGTTTTGCAGCAGAGCTCGCGAATTCAGGAGAAGTTTCACCCACGTTGAAAGTTCCAATTTATCCCTTTGCATACATCTTCGGCGTCTGCTGTTTCCTCCAGTGCCTCGTTTTTCTCTTCAACATCCTGTGCCATTTTGAGAAGAAAGGAGGGAATCGATGAACCCTGATGTGATCATAGGTTTAGCTGGGATCCTCGTTCTGCTTATCCTTTTTGGCACAGGCATCGAACTCGGCTTTGCAATGATGCTCGTCGGCTGTGTGGGATTTGGGTTGGTTACTAACTTTCATGCCGCCATGAATCTTCTTGCCAAAGATCTCTTCGACACGGCCGCCAATTACAGTTTCACGGTCTTCCCCCTTTTCATGCTCATGGGCCAGCTTGGATTTAGCGCGGGCATGGCGGGGAGACTTTACGACACAGCGCACAAATGGATCGGCCATATCCCGGGAGGGCTTGCTATGGCCACTGTCGTCGGAGCAACGGCCTTTAAGGCAGTCTGCGGCTCATCGGGAGCAACCACCGCCACTTTCACGGCTGTCGCCGTTCCGCAAATGGATCGGTATGGTTACGATAAAAGACTCTCAACAGGCATTGTGGCAACGGTGGGGACACTGGGGGTTCTCATTCCTCCCAGCGTCGTACTGATCATCTATGGAATTATTACCGAGCAATCCATTGGACGGCTTTTTCTCGCGGGGTTGATCCCGGGACTCATCATATCCCTGTTGTTCATAGGCATCATCTATGGGTGGTGCAAGATTGATCCGAAAATTGCGCGAAAGAGTGAGGCATCGGCATGGAAGGAACGATGGTCCTCCCTACCGGAGGCGCTCTGGGTTGCCATCATATTCGTGGTGGTCGTCGGAGGAATCCTCCAAGGGTATTTTACCCCGACTGAAGCGGGGGGGGTAGGTGCTTTTGCGGTGCTTCTCCTTTCGGCCTTAAAGAAGGAGATGGATCTCAAGAAGTACCTCGCGTCCATGAAGGAAACCGTTCGGACCACGGGGATGATCATCATGCTTATCTCCGGCTCCATCGTCCTCGGACATTTTATTACCGCCACCAATATTCCTCAGATTGCGGCCGACTGGATTGTAGGTCTGCCCTTTAATCGGTACTTGGTCTTGATCCTAATATTTTTGATTTACGAGATCGGTGGCTCCTTCATAGAGGATTTGGCATTCATGATCCTTGCGACGCCAATTTTTTTCCCGGCCGTTGTCAAATTGGGTTTTGACCCCATTTGGTTCGGCATCGCCTTGGGGGTGACATTGATGATCGGAATCGTAATACCACCCGTAGCCGTCTGCGTTTTCATTGTCAACAACATGACGAAAGTACCTATAGGTACCATCTACAAAGGGGTAGCTCCCTTCCTTATTGCCCTTGTTGTTGTCATGGCCCTTATGCTTCTCTTTCCTCAACTAGCCCTTTGGCTTCCATCATTGTTCTTCAAATAGAAGCAGGGCGAAGCTGCAAGAGATTGGAATAGAGAGTCACAGGAAATGAGAAAAAGGATTATGTAATTGGAAAACATGGCAAGAGACGGATTTACCGAAAAATAGGAGGTGTAACATGAAAAAGAAAGTTCTTTGGGCTGTGTTCGTCGGGTGTTTTTTTCTTTCCATTGTTTCGACCGGCCGGGCTGCAGAAGTGATCAGGCTTAAGTACAACAATTTCTATGCGCCGACGCACTTCATGGGGGTCTCAGCAGGCCAGTTTTGTGACGACATAAAGAAGCGTACCAATGGCCGGGTTGAAATCAGTCATTACCCCGGTTCCACGCTAACCCCTCCCCCGCGGGTCTTTGACGGAGTCGTCCAGGGGATTTCAGACATCGGCCTGCTAAGTGCGGGTTATACGCGAGGCCGGTTTCCTGTAACGGATGCCATAAACTTGCCCTTGGGTTTTCCGAGCGGATGGGTCGCGAGTCATGTCTCTAACGATTTCTACGAAAAGTTCAAGCCGAAGGAGTGGGACAGCGTTCACCCGCTCTATTTTTTTGCGATCGGACCTGTCGTCCTCTCGACGACAAAGAAGCCGGTCAAGACCCTGGACGACTTCAAAGGTCTGAAGGTCAGGGCAGTGGGCCGGGTTGCGGACATGACGAAACTCCTGGGCGGTATACCCCAGCCCCTCGAAATAGGGGATGTATACGAGGCGCTGCGAAGAGGCGTCCTGGACGGGACCATGTTACCCCTTGAACCCCTCAAGGCCTGGAAAACAGGGGAAATTCTTAAACATGTCACGGCCTCATGGAAAGTGGGGATTTCAGGGTCCTTATCCGTTGTGATGAACAAAGAGAAATGGAATAACCTCCCGGCAGATATCAAGAAGATTTTTGAAGAGGTCTCGGCGGAGTATAGTGAGAAATTCGCAGTCCTGTGGACTCAGGCGGACATCGATGGGAGAGATTTTCTGAAGAGCCAGGGCGGCACGATAATCTCCTTGTCTGACGCCGAATCGGCGAAATGGATCGCCACAGTGCAGCCGATGCTTGAGGACTACAAAAAGGAGCTGACCTCGAAAGGATATACCGAGAAAGACGCTGATGGCTTCATCAGTTATGTTAAAGAGCGTATCGACCATTGGAGGAAGATCGAGAAGGAGCGGAAGATACCGACACCCTATGAATAGCGGGCGTGAAGAACATTGGCACGGTTTGGCGGGGGACAGCATCCCCTGTCAACCGGTGATATCTGGATAGGTGAACCTTAAAATTGCAGAAAAGACCCCAAAACAGACCCGCCGGGGACACTGGAGAAGGCTTGTAGCGGAACCTTTTGGATGAGAAGCACCAGGATACGCCAACTTTGCTGGACTTCACTCTTGGTGAGGTCCTCTATGACCCATTCTATGTCAACCAACCCCGCATTACAAGCCTTTGGAAGTGTTCCCGGCGGGTCTGCGGATTGCAACTGGAAGGTGAATAGATGAACGCCAGGAACCGTATACCCGATAACGTGATCGAGACAGGGGTTCTCGTCCTCGGCTCTGGGGCGGCGGGGTGCGGGGCGGCGATAGCCGCGAGAGAGAAGGGATTGAAATGCACCCTTCTCGATAAAGGAAAGCTGGAAAGCTCGGGTTGTCTCGGTGGAGGGAACGATCATTTTATGGCTGTCCTCGATAGTGGCCCGGAGACCGATACTGCCGAGGCGTTTGTCAAGTTTTACCAAAAACCCATGACAGGTTTCACCGCCCGGATGATCGAGGATGGTTGGGCCAAGATCATGTCGGCTGTTCTAAGGATCTTGGAGGAAGCGGGAGTCGAATTCGTCAGAAAGCCGGACGGGTCCCCAGTTCGCACTGTGGGTTTCGGACAACCTGGCGAGTGGTGGATCCATATCAAAAATGGCCATCTCGTCAAGAGGCTCCTCGCCAGAAAGGTTCGCCAGTTGGGCATCGACGTTATCGACCATGTTATGATCACGAAACTGATCAAGAACGAGGATAGAATAGTCGGGTGCCTCGGCTACGATGTCCGGAACGGAGCCTTTTTTGTCTTCAAAGCCAAAAAGGTGGTTCTGGCCCTCGGCAATACCGCGTCGCGCGGATGGACCAACTCCACGGGCAATCCCTATAACGCCTGGTTCTACCCGTACAACACTGGAGCCCAGTTTGTGCTTGCCTATGATGTCGGGGCGAAGATCTTCAATCTCGACGTTCAGCAGCTCGCAACTCTCATCCCGAAGGGGTTCGGCGCCCCTGGCATGAACGGGATCAATAGCATGGGTGGTTACGAGCTTAACGGACTCGGCGAGAGATTCATGGGAAAATACGATCCCATGTGGGAAAATGGCCTGAGAATCAACCAGATAGCGGGAACGTATCAGGAGCAGATCGAGGGCAGAGGACCTCCCTTCTTCCTTGACTTGAGGCATTTGGATAAGGAGGAGGTTCACTATCTCCAGTATGTGCTGATGCCGGGCGACAAGGCGACCTACATCGATTACTGCCGTCAGAAAGGGATTGAGTTTTCCCGAGACCTCCTTGAGGTTGAAATATCAGAACTCGGGTCCGGGGGCGCTGTCATTGCTGACGAAAGTTTCGAGACCAACGTGAGAGGACTTTACAACGGATGTCTCTTTTTTGCCTTCTCGGGTGCCATATGCGGCGGTTATTATGCTGGGATGCAGGCTGTAAAAGCCTCTTCCCGTGACCCCTGGCCCGGCGCGATCAACGAAGATGTCATTACGGAAGAGAAGGAGCGTGTCTTCAGGCCCCTGGAGGTAAAGAGGGGCATTAGCTACAGGGAGTTTGAAGGAGCCGTCCGGCAGGTGATGAACTACTACATGGGCTACAGAAGGAACCAGAAAGGCATGGAGACCGCCCTCGCCAAGCTGGACTATATCGCAACCTGGCTCGACCGGATCGAAGCCCAAAATTACCATGAACTGATGAGGGCTCACGAATCGGCTGAGGTCCTCAGGATGTGCAGACTGACGACGAAGGCGAGCATGGAGAGAAAAGAGAGCGGAAGGGGAACCTACCGCAGAAGCGACTATCCGAACCTGAATCCCGATCTGAATAAACCTCTGGTCCTATGGCAAGAGGATGGCGAGGAGCGGTTCTCATGGGGTCTTTGAAGCGTGTGCCCGATACCGTGGTCCACTTTCTGCTGCTGGACTGAAGGAGCGAAGCATGCCACCGGTAATAAATCTGAATGAATGCGTAAAATGCGAGGCATGTGTAAACGACTGTCCGGGTTACGTCCTTGTCATGGGCGATGAAGGACCGCAGGTCGCCTATCCCGAAGAATGCTGGCATTGCGGCAATTGCCGGATAAGCTGCCTAAGCGGGTGTATTTCCTTCGAGTTCCCTTTGTCGATGCTCGTCTGAGGAGGATTCGCAGATGGCCGGTTTAGGATTTATGCCTCGTGGGGCCGCCGTGGCAATCGGCGACATGCTGGATCATTGTGCACAGATCCGGGCCGGCCAAGAGGTGCTCCTCCTGGCTCATGTGGATGGTCTCTACGGCGGCGACAATCTGGTTGACGAACAGGCTATCTCATGGATTTACGCAGCAGTCCAGCATCGGGGTGCAAATCCCTCGGCCCTGTGGATTGATGAGCCGGCCAAGGCTCATGCCTGGCGGGTGCCCCCTGTTGTGAAGGGTGCAATGGCGGGCTGCAATGTAATGATCAATCACTCTTTCGACCTGGTAACGGAAGAGATGATGGATTTAAGGAAAATTATGTCGGAACAGAACCTGATCATCGTTCGTAACTTTGCCGCCACGGCATCCCTCCTCTGCACCGCCTGGGCGCAGACCCCCCATGAACTGGTCAGCGAGATTCGCTATCAGACGTCGGCTCACTTCAAAGTAGGGGCACCCTGGCAGTTGACACACGATAACGGAACGCACCTGGAAGGCATTGTCGCTCCATCAGGCCATCCAATCTTTCCCGAATACACCACCCGCCGCCATGAAATCGGCGGATATCGTCCTTGGCCCGAATGGGTAATCCCGCCGATAAGGGTTTCAGATACTTCTGGTGTCTTCGTATTTGACAAAATGCTCAGTTGGTGGTCCAGGTACATTGGAATATCACCCTACTTTGATAAACCTATACGGCTTACCGTCGAAAACTGCCGTATCACGAGAATTGAGGGCGGCCAGGAAGCAGATGCGTTGCGCTGTTTTTTGAAGGACATGGTGAGACATCTCGGTGAGGGAGTTTACAGTTTCAATGAGATTCATTGTGGCGTTCACCCCCAAGCAGAGGTTAACCCTTATCAATGTCCAAACCTCCTTTACCGCCGACTCATCGAGCATTGTCACTGTTCAAATGTACACATCCATATTGGTTCTCCGCCGCCGACTCCCAACTATAATTATTGGATGCACTGCACGGGGGATATTCGAAATGCAACGTGGCGTGTGGGTGACGTATTGCTCCTTGATCAAGGGCACATGACGGCTCTTGACCATCCGGATGTTCGTTCCTTAGCAGCGAAGTATCCGGATCGCCCAGGCTTGCAGCAATAAGCGCGATGAAGTGAACAAACGCCAGCACAAAATGCCATCTCAGGAGATAACCGTGGTTATCGATGTATTCTGCCACCATAGTTCGAAAATGGTCGAGGAAATGATAGGAAACGCCAATTTGCCGAAAGAGGGGGAGAACTTCCGCAAAAAATGGAACCCTCAATCTGAGTTCCCCTTTCCCGTCGATAGTGCTGCCGCCGAGTTTCGTCTCAACCTTATGGACAAGTATGGAATCGATATGCAAGCTCTTAGCCAGACCGCTCCAGCACTTTTTGGAATTGGAGCCGAGATGGCGGCTGAGATATGCAGGCGTTCGAACGATGAGAATTATGCAATCTGCAAAGCCTATCCCAAGAGGTTCGTTAACATCTGTATCGTTTCCCTTCTCGATGTGAAGGGGGCCATGGAGGAGCTTGATCGTTCAGTCAACGAGCTTGACTGCCGGGGAATCACCATTGCAACCAACCAGAAAGGTAATGGACTCGACTCTCCGGACTATTTCCAGTTTTACGAAAAATTAGCAGAACACGACTTGGCTCTTTTTCTCCACCCCACTTACTGGGAGTCCTATCCTTTGGCAGATCAGGTCCAAGGGTGGGGATTCATGGCAGCTTTTGGCTGGCCTTTCGATACCACCCAGGCGGTTTGGCGGCTTATCCTTGGAGGCGTCATGGATCGTTTCCCTTCCTTGAAGATTGTGACTCACCACATGGGCGCCATGTTTCCTTATTTCTCCGGTCGGATGCACGGAGCGGCTGCACGCAATAAGCTGGCAAGAGACATCTCCGAGTATTGGAAAAATATCTTTGGAGATACGGCAATAAGCGGAGGAACAACGGCAGCCTATGAACTCGGCTATGATTTTTTTGGCCCCGACCGTCTTATGTTCGGATCAGATTACCCATTTGGACCCGAGGCAGGCGAAAGAAGTATCAGTGCAACCCTGGCCGGCATCAGGTCGATGGATATTCCACTGGCCGACAAAGAGAAAATATTGGGCAAAAATGCAGAGAAGCTCCTGAAGGTCGAATGAAGATCGACGGCTGAGCGATCAGGATTTGGAGAGGATTGGGATCAGAGGAGGTATTGGAAAGTGGCATTGGAAGACTACCGAGATGATATGTTGAGATGCTGTCGCTGCTCCTATTGCAAGTGGATCCCCTTTGACCACGTGAAGAGCTGGAGGTTCGCAAAGGGGTGCCCAAGCGTAGAGTTTAACAAGTTCCAACCTTATTCAGCGGGAGGGAGATTGGCCGCTGCCCTGTCTCTTATCGAGGGAAGGAGCAGTTATACGGATCGATTTGTGGATATCGTCTATAATTGTCTTCTTTGTGGATCGTGCGACGTTGCTTGCAAGATTTGCCGGTACAACATGGAACCATTACAGGCCATGCGTGGACTACGATTCAGGTTGGTTGAGGATGGCCAGGTCCTTCCTTCTCACATGGCCGTTATTGAACGCCTCCGAAAAGAAGCGAACATGATGATGAAACCCAAGGCAGAGCGTGGCAGATGGTCTGACGGGCTCGATATAAAGGACCTCGCTAAAGAGAAGGCCGAGGTTCTTTTTCATGTTGGCTGCAGAACCTGCTATGACGACGAATTGTGGAAGGTAGCCCGGATAGCCGTGAGTCTCCTTAAAAAGGCTGGTGTTGATTTCGGCATCATGGGAAATAAGGAAGCCTGCTGCGGCGGCCGGGCTTTTCATATGGGGTATCGTGGGGATTTCACGAGGTGCGCTCAACGTAATATAGAAGCCTGGACCCGCGCTGGCGTGAAGACGGTCGTTACCTCTTGTTCCGATTGTTTCCATACCTTCAAACGCCTTTATCCTGAAGCCGGTTTCAAGAGTGATGTCTTCCACCTTGTGGAATTTGTTGACCGCCTTGTTCAAGGATCCAACATTAAATTCGTTAAGCCCGTCAACATGAGAGTCACTTACCATGACCCCTGTCACCTGGGGAGACAGGGAGAGCCGTTTATTCCTTGGAAAGGGAAAGAGAAAAAAATATACGGTCAGATGGTGGTTTACGATCCCCCCAAGCCCAGATATAACGGAGCTCTGGGCATCTATGAACCACCCAGAAATATACTTAAGGCCATCCCGGGTTTAGATCTCGTTGAAATGGAAAGGATCAGGGAGTATGCCTGGTGCTGCGGCGCAGGTGGTGGTGTCGTCGATGCTTATCCCAACTTCTCCGCTTGGACAGCCAACGAGAGGATTACGGAAGCAACGTCAACGGGCGCTCAAGCTATCGTGAGCGCATGTCCGTGGTGTGAGAGAAACTTCCTGGATGCGATCAGCAGGGCAAAGGGAGGCCTGAAGGTGTACGACGTGATCGAGCTCGTACAGCAGGCAATTTGCTAAAAAAGGAGGAATGGAGACTTGGGACTATCCCGGGAAGCCTATCGTGAATTAGAAGATAACGTAGGCCAAGAAAACATTTCTGATGATCCGGCTTTATGCGACGCATATGCCTTTCAGTATCTTGCCGAGACCGCACGGCCCGCCCAAAGTCATTTTATGCCAAGGCCTGTGGCGGTTCTGATGCCCGGGACCTCAGAAGATGTTCAGGCTATTGTCAAAACCTGTAACCGTCATAAGATAAGAGTCAAACCCTACTCTACGGGTTGGTATTTCTTCGGCGCCCCCCAAAAGGAAGGGGACGACACCGTCCAACTTGACCTGAGGCGCATGGACAAGATCTTGGACATAGATGAGAGAAATATGTTTGCTGTCGTCGAGCCCTATGTCATATGCGCCAACCTCCAGGCTGAAGTGATGAAAGTGGGATTGAATCTCAACATCACTGGGGCGGGGGCTTCGACTTCTCCCCTTGCCAGTGCGACCTCTTACTTAGGGAGTGGTCCCGGCACTCTTTGGATGGGACACAATTCAGACAACCTGCTCGCTCTTGAATGGGTGATGCCCACAGGTGAAGTCTTGAGGACAGGATCATTGGGTTCCGGAGCAGGTTGGTTTTGCGGCGAAGGAGTGGGTCCAAGCCTGAGGGGGCTATGCAGAGGCGTAAGAGGAGCCAGAGGGGGGATGGGCGTATACACGAAAGCCGCTCTCAAACTCGCCCCCTGGAACGGACCGCTTCAATTGCCGATCCAAGGAACGATCCCCGCCTACTCTTCCCCCGTACCGGACAACTTCAGGGTATACACGGTAGCCTTCCCTTCATGGCCAGCGTATGCCGAAGCCCATTACAAAATCTATGATAACGAAATAGGATACATCGCTCATAGGCAATTCAATATGATGGGCGCGGACTTAGCATTGGCATTCTGGACCATGTACATGGATCCTGCCAAAACGCTCAGTGACATTGAGGAGATTTCCAAAAGACCAGAAGTTCAAGATCTGATAGAAGAAACGAGGTGTTCTTTCCAAATCATACTGGCAGGTCGTTCTTTACGGGATATTGACTTCCAAGAGAAGGTCTTAGACCAGATATTGGTGGACACAGGGGGTTGGAAGGTTTCTCGAATGACCGGGAAGGATTGGGCAGAATTCACCTTCCTATACATGATTCGATGGGGCCATAAGGCGCTGAATTTCGCCTGGGCCGGCGGGTATCTTGGCAGTTGGTCCCAGAAAGGGACCCCGGATTACGTGATCCAATATCAGGCCATAGCCGAAGCAGCAGGTTACAGGGACCAGAAATCAGGCTTGCTTGGGCAATGTGGCGGGGATGCGATGATGGGACCGGCAAGCGGTGTCGGAGGGGGAGGTCTTACCGGTTTTGAGCAGTTTGTTCATTATGACCCGGCAGATAAGGAATCCGTAAAAGCAATCGTAGAACATTTACATAATGCAAAGACAGATGCCACCTCACATGGCTTTCCTCCAGGCAAGGAGGATCTCTATCTTAAGATCGGGATGACCGATGACCAGCTTCATCAGCAGTATGTCAATTCGGGCCAGCCTATCGTCTTCCACTTGCAGCAGAAAATCAAGGAGCTGCTCGATCCCAACAGTATTGGAGACAGGCTGTACTCATGCCTACCTGCCGAGGAAAAATAGCGGGGCTTGGGAACATAGCAAAAAGAGGAGGATGGATGAGATGATGAAATATCGTAAATCAGAAGCAAAAGATTACGCCGCCAAGCGTATGAAAGGTCTCTGGGGCGCCACACTGACGCCTTTTACTCCGGATTACAAGATTGATGAGTCAGGTTTTCGGCATAATCTCCGCCACTGCATTGACGAGCTACAGATGGAAGGGATGTTCCTCAATGGCCTGATGGGAGAGGCATTCAACCAGACAATGGCCGAGCGAAAGAGGATCATGGATATCACTATGGAGGAATCCAAGGATGATATGGTGATCATGCCCTACACCTCAGATCCCTCCGTGGAGAATACCCTGGAATTGACTCGATATGCTGAAGCCGTCGGAGCGGAGTTCGCTATTATCATCAATCCTCTGTTTTACTTCGGCGCCATGACGGAAGAGGGCGTCTTTCAGTACTTCAAATACATTGCGGACCGGGTGAATATCGCTATTGCGCTCTTTAACCAGGTGGCCCATGGGTACCTGATGAATCCCAGGCTGATTTGCAGGCTCGCTGAGATTGAAACCATTGTTGCTGTCAAGGATATTGCCCCGGCTCCAGACATCTATTTGGCAAGAGCTCTGTGCCCCGGAAAATTCATCATCAGTGATGCCGATACGGAAGAAAACTGGTTGATCAATCTAACCGTAAATGATCAGCCGGCGCTCATCGCCAATCCCATGCCCTTTGTGATGCAAAGTAAGAAGCTGAAGCTGATGAGGGAATATACTGAAGCGGCGACGAGGGGTGAGATTGCGAATGCCTGGGAGGCTTACAAGAGACTTGCCCCCATTCGAAAGGCCCTCTCGAAAGTAATACCTGCGGGTAAGAAGCAGGCGACTTACAAATACTGGACACAGTTCCTCGGCATGGCGGGAGGGGATGGCCGAGTCCGAATGCCAATGCAGGAGTTGACCAATCAAGAAAAGCGGGAAATCGAGGCGGCCGTCAAAAGCACAGAACTGGTGTGAGGGATCGCAGGACCAGGGAGTTATCTAACCCATCTTCACAAGGAGGTGCAGCATGAAATCGGGAAAATGCTATCGTTATTTGGTTTATGTCATTTTTGTCATCGCCCTTCTCACACTCAATTTTGCTCTTGAGACCGAAGCAGCCCAAGGTAAGATACAAGTGAAAGCCGCCGTGTCTCCGGCAAATTCCAACTGGTATGGGGCAGCCGTAGCGCTCCATCAACTCATCAACGGAAAAAGCAGGCTGGATATCACATCAAGCTCGGCTCCGGGACCGCTTGCGATCACAGCCATGGTTGCACAAGGGTTAGCCGACCTCGGGATGCAGGGTGTGAATTCCTCCATGGCGCATGCCTATAATGGGTGGCAGGATTTCAAGGGAAAACCGAATGCCAAAGTTCGCAATCTCATCAGGATAAATCAAATTTACATCGCCATGTTGACAACGCCCAAAACCGGTATTAAGTCGGCCGCCGACCTGAAAGGCAAAAGGGTCGCCTGGTATACGGCCTCGGCCACGGTAGAAATAGAAGGGTGGTTGAGAGTGCACGGACTTGATCCGGACAAAGATATTGTTAAAGTTCCTACGACAGACCCCGGGACGGCCCATAATATGTTGGCACAAGGGCTTTTGGATGTCATTTTTGGAATGATTTCTCCCAGTCCGGTTACGCTTGATTTGCAGCAGCAGGTGGGGGAACTGGTGTATCTGCCCATAAGCGCTGATCTCGTCAAGAAAGCCAAGCAAAACTATCCCCAAATGATGGCAGGAATAACCTTCGGCACGTATCCCCCTACTTTGTTTCCTCCTCTGAAAATAAAGAACCCCATAGACACAATGTCTATTCCGATAGGGGTGGTTTCTTTGTCGTCTTTCAATGAAGAGGCCATTTATCTCTATACCAAGACAATGCTGGAGAATGCTCCTGCCGTCAAAGCACTCAATCCGCTATTCAACACATTCAACTTTAACCAGGCTGCCTCAACCGATTTTGACGTTCCCTATCATGAGGGCGCCATTCGTGCTTTCAAGGAAAAGGGATTGTGGACAGATTCGCAGGAAAAGTTCCAGAAATCTGTTTTGAAATAATTGACCATTTGGCGGGAGAGGCTGGCGCCGGTCGACTCCAGTCCTCTTCGCTCCTATTCTTCACATTACCAGAAGTCACAGTGAAAGGAAGAAACAAGCGATCATGCCCCAGCCTATCGAAGTGACTGAGGACAGATACCGCCAATTCAGGGGACCTTTGAGAATCCTGGTAAAGGTGATCGCGGCTGGGGTATGCCTCTACTGCCTGTTAATGGCTTCAGGATATCTTGCTTATTTTAGGATCAGTTACATACCCCTGCAATTAAACGCCATTTTCCTGGGTGCAGTCTTAGTGTCGATTTTTCTATTGATTCCGCTCACAAAGCGAAGCAGAAAAGATCGGCTTCCCTGGTACGACATCGTTTTGGCTCTGGCTGCCCTGGCAGGGAACGGCTACATTGCGGTGAATGCTCTTGATTTGATGGGTGTTCTCCATCTTTCCGCCACACCATTGGAGGTAGGGCTCGGGTTGGTTACCTTCGTGCTGATTTTGGAAGCAGTCAGGCGCGTATTAGGTTGGCCCATGGTTGCCATGGGGCTGTTCTTTTTCCTATACCTTAAATTTGGGTCTTACTTACCGGGTATGTGGCGCGCTTATCCCTTGCCGTGGCCATTGGCAATGAGCAATATCTACACCTCAACACAGGGCATCTACGGTCCAATTCTACGGATAGGAAGTGGCATCGCGATCGTCTTTCTCACATTTGGGGTTGTCTTTACATATGTCGGGGGGGGTGATTATCTGATAAGAATGGCTATGGCCATAACAGGTTCCATGAGAGGAGGACCGGCAAAAACAGCTACAATTGCGAGCGCTATGTTTGGTACGCTTTCAGGAAGTGCAGTAGCCAATGTGGTCGTAACCGGTTCAGTCACCATACCGATGATGAAGCGGATTGGCTACGGTCCAGCTTTCGCAGGCGCCGTTGAGGCTGTGGCTTCGAGTGGCGGCACCATCACGCCGCCGGTCATGGGAACGATCGCGTTTCTTATGTCTGCCATGCTGAATGTCCCGTACGCGGACATTGCCATTGCTGCAGCATTGCCCGCGCTGCTCTATTATTTCAGCATATACATGCAAATTGACCTTAGGGCAGCCAGACTGGGGCTTCGCGGGCTACCACGCCATGAGTTGCCTTCCTTAAAAGAGGAGTTCCGGAAAGGCTGGGAATTCACCATACCTTTATTGGCTTTAGTGGTATCTATTTTTATTCTAAATTGGGATGTAAACCGATGCGGCCTGTTTACGATTGTTGTCACTCTGATCGTCAGCCTCTTCAGAAAGCAAACCCGCTCAAAATTAGGGTTCATGAAATTAGTCGATGTTTTGGAAGAAGCCTTCCGCGGCGTGCTGACGGTGGGAGCCGTAATGGCCCAGGCCGGTGTTATTTTAGCAGCGCTCGTTGTGACGGGGCTGGGCCCCCGTATATCCGCTGCCCTCATTACCTTGGCCGGAGGCAACCTGTTTATCCTCGTTTTACTCACTGCGATCGTGTGCTATCTCATGGGTATGGGGGTTGACATACTGGGTGCGTACATCATTTTGGCTGCACTGGTCGGCCCTTCCATGGAGCATCTTGGAGTCCGATTGTTCGTAGCCCACTTTTTCATTCTCTATATGTGCGCCATCGGCTTTTTTACGCCTCCTCTTGCTCCTGCAGCATTTGTAGCAGGGGCCATCGCTAAGGCTGATCCGTTCCGCGTTGGCTTCATTGCCATGAGACTGGGGATCATCGTTTTTCTCGTCCCCTTCATCATTGTCTATTCACCGGCATTACTTTTGATCGGTTCCGTAGGGGAAGTCCTACAGGCCGTCGTAACCGCCTTGGTCGGGGTTTTCATTCTTGCCGTAGGGATTGAAGGTTATCTTTTCAGTAATGTCAAGTGGATAGAGCGAATCCCTCTCATAGGGGCCGGTCTTCTTATGATTGTTCCAGGCGCGGTGACGGATGCAATAGGCGCCGCAATCGCTGTTATCATGTTGTTCTTCCATTGGAGGCGGTCAAGACATTTTGGGACTGCAAAGATTGTTTAGATGGAGAATAAACGTAGGGGATTCATCGGAGCGAGCTGACACTGTTAGTTCAAGGAAAGGAGAGCGTCAATGAAAATTTGTATCCTGCCGCCGGTCGGGGGCACATTTACCAAATATGGCGACGAGCATAAGGGGAACTTTCTCCTCCAGACCATCCTCGAAAATATACGACAAAAAGGCGGGTTGGATGGAGTAGACCTTGTCGTCGAAAAAGGGTATCCCGTGGAGATTCCGCAATTAGAGCGTGACGAAGAATTCTTTGCCACGCGATCTGTCGGAATCCTTAAAAGGCTGAGGGAGATCTGCAATACGAGCAGGTATGACGGGATCCTTTGTAACAGTTCCATAGACCCTGGGGTTTTTGCAGGACAGATGGTTGGCAATTACTACAAAATGCCGGTCGTCTTTGCCATGCAGGCCGCAGTTCACATCGCCTCTTTGATCGGTGAGCGATTCTCGATTATTGATCTGACCGATGCGATGGCACAGATCGACCGTCGCAAGGTGGAAAGTTACGGTCTGGGCCACAGACTGGTAAGCGTTCGTGCCATTGGGACCAACGACACCGAAACGGAAAGGCTCTGCCATGATTTCACGGTGGGAACCAACGCGGCCGGATATCAAAAAATCATTGATGCAATTGTTACACAGGGTATCAACGCCGCGGAAAAGGAAAGAGCCGACACCTTGCTACTCGCCTGCCCTGTCATCCAACCCTTTGAGAACGAGGTTAGAAAAGGGCTGGATGACGCGGGTTATGGGGAGATACAGCTTATCGGTGAAGTGAGTGCCGGTCTGGAAATGCTGAAGGCGATGGTAAACATGAAAATACTGCCGGCACCAAGGGCTTTTTCCGGAGACCATCTGAAAGCGAAACCGGAATACAGGTAACGGGAACGTGCAGTTCACTCAACGTGGAGGTAAATCGCAATGAAGATGGTTCTAATTCCACCATACAAGCCAGTGGGATCAAAGTATCAGATCAGTAAGGAGGGTCCACTGGCGATAAACGAAGTGATTGAATTAATAACCAGGTGGGGACAACTGGAAGGGGTTGATCTTGATATCGCCGATGCCTACCCTATCGAGAATCCTGTTGAGGACCGCGACGAGATATTCCTGGCGGAGATCACTCCCGGATTTTTGAAAAAAGTCAAAGAGTATTCCGAAATGGGAAAGTACGATGCGATTATTACCAATGGCTCCATCGAGCCGGGTTTCTTCGGAGCTAGGGAGATTTCGAGAATACCTGTCGCGAGCGGTCCGCATTCTGCAATGGTCATGGCTTCGCTTATCGGAGAACGGTTCTCGGTGTTGGAACTTAAAGACGCCATGGCTCAAATCATTAGACATTATGCCCAAAACTGGGGGGTCAGCCACAAATTGGTCAGCATCAGAAACATCGGGGTGACGTCGATCTCCATGACGAGGCTCCTCCACAAATATAAGAATAAAGAGGAAAGACTCAGGGCACCGGAAGTGAGGGCGATCATTGATAAATGCATTGCACAGTGCATTGAGGCTATTGAAAGGGACAAGGCCAATGTGATTATCCTGGGGTGCATACCTCTTCAAACATACTGGGAAGTCATCAGGCAGAAGCTTGATGAAGCGGGCTACGAAGAGATACCGCTCATCATTGGAGTTTCGGCGGCTATAGAGATGGCCAAGGCCATGGTGAATCTCAAGCTAATGCCGTCGCCAAAAGCTTACCCTACTGATCATTTGAAGCGGCCGCCGGAGTTCAGATAAAGAGCTGCGGAGTGATGTTGTAGTCCATAGATCAAATGACTAACAAACCTTAAAGGAGGAAAGATCGATGGTAAACACAGGTCCTAAAAAAGAGTATGACCCGCTTCAAAATTATCATGAGATCCCGGGAGTCACTCCAGAAATGATTGACTGGTTCTGGGATAATATGGAAAAGGCCTATTACCTCTGGGCCCCGGATGAGCATGTTTCTTTCACCTGGGAAATTCCGCCTACTCAGAACGGACATGTTGGAGCCATTCATATCGTTCGGGAAGTTGAGCCCCCGATGCCGGAAAAGACTTTGAGGATGCGTTTTGAGTCTCCGAAGATGTGTCCGATTCCCCTAATCTATGCCCATGCAGTGGTCATTGGCCGGCTTGCACCGGATGGCCCAG
>Ga0214473_10003017_pt1 | contig 20595 bp, 31 predicted proteins | sample RVTome_7_FD_203509 | JGI IMG/M metagenome (GOLD analysis project Ga0214473, IMG submission 203509) | Soil microbial communities from uranium-contaminated site in the Upper Colorado River Basin, Wyoming, United States - RVT98D197 | ecosystem: Environmental > Terrestrial > Soil > Contaminated >... | reverse complement strand
TCAGCAGCCTGTCGTGACCACACTCAGCGGATCATGTGGTCATCCCGTGCGCGCACGAAATGAAGTGATCGGAGATCAGGTCACAGGCTTGATTTACGAGATCGAGATCGCGGCAACTCTTGGCGTCCCAAATAGATGTTACTTCTCAGACGTGTTACCGCGTGTGCCTGATAGCGCTCCGGCTCTCGCGTTCATCACGGGCTACTCTGAGAACAAGCGTATCAACTGGGCAAGCCTTGAGGATATGCCGCACTTCCTTGGCGGCGGTCAGACGATGGGCGGGAAGTCGAACATGATGCACGTGATGATATGCACTTTCATCGCAAGGAATACTCCCGACGATGTACGTCTCGCACTCGTTGACTTGAAATTCGACGGCATTGAACTATCCCGCTATGAAGGAGCACCGCATCTTATCACCGGGGAGATCGATACCGTTCCATCAGGCATCGCCTCCAACCCGAAGGAGGCGATCAAGGTGTTGCAGTGGGCAAGTGTCGAGGGAGAGAAGCGCGGACGGATGTTCAAGGGAGAGAAGATACAGAACATCAAACTATGGAACCGCAGGCACAAGAACCGACATCTTGCGGAGATCGTTGTTGCCATAGATGAGTTGTCGCTTCTACGCCTGGATACCGATAGCGGGAGTGATGCCTATAAACTCATGCAGGTCATTTCATCGACGGCCCGTGCGAGCGGCATTCACCTCGTGGCCTTTACACAGTCATCGAACCGTAGAGTTGTTGACGAGATGATCAAGGTCAACTTTCCCGGTCGCATCTGTTTCTCTGTTCCCGATAGTTCATCGTCCATCCTGTTCGTGAACGATGGATCGGCAATCAACCTTATGCCTGCCGGTCGTGCCGTGTTCAAACACGGCACCACGAAGTACGTGACACAGACGCCGCTTATCGAGCCGGGCGAGATAGACCAGATCGTCCGCAATGCCAAGCAGGGAAAGACCACTGTCAAACTAGAAGCCGTGCATCTCACGCCCGAGGAGATCATCGAGTGGTCGATAGAGGAGAACAATTCATCCCTTGCCCGTCGCGATGCACTCAATAAATTCGGCATCCGCATCGATCAACAGAACCTTGAAAAGATGCTAAAGAACATGGAAGGCGAGACGCATTATGTTGGAGATCGCTCCTATCAGGTGTTGCCTGGTGTAGGAAATCGACCGCGAATAGTGGTCAGAGTTGACAATAAAGGGGTCTCTATGGACGAAAATTCTCACGCCACGCCACACGCCACAGAAGAAAACGCATCCGAACCCGTCACGCGTGACGCGGATGAGGTCACAGCACAGGAGGAAGAATAAGGCCAACTAATAACCCTAAGTGTAGTGTTGGCCTGTGTTGGGTTTGTTATCAACTTGATTGGCTGGACAGGAAGCATCATCAATTATTTCAGTCTGGCTTTCACGGTCATCTATGTTGTGTTGATGGTTTTTTACGAAAGTTACTAAACGGAGAACGAATGACAGACTACATCCGCCCTGAATTAGACGCAGAAGACATAGCGCTTGCCGGTACCATCGCACTCAACAAATTCCGGTCATACGGAGCGCCGTTCAATACTGCTCAATTGTTGATCGATCTATGCAAGACGATCATTCGGCTCGTGAAAGAGATCAACGAACACCGCGCGGCGCGTGGAATCGCTCCGCTTGAAGTATTTGAAGTATGAATAAATCGGATGTACTACTACTCCTTCTTGTTATATCGCCTTTTCTGTTGATGGTCGTTATAGTAATTTCTGATTGGCTTATCAATTTGTTGAAGAAATAATGCTTATCTACCTCTGGCTCATCCTGCTCGCCCCTCGTGACCGCCTCGTCTGCGAACTGTGGACGCGGGCCATCCCAACACGTGACGCCCTTGTCCAGGCTTGTGGCACCGACACACTCGCAAACTATCGCCTGGACGTGACACAGAACGGCATAGGCATTTGTACCATCCCCGCGGCGTCTCTGGCATGGGTTCGAGAAGATTGCGCGCTCTCAAGCCCGCTGGACGCCTATCGCCTTCGCATCATTGAGCCGGATTACCAGACTGCGATATGCACAGTTCAGACACCCACCGATTCAGATCCAGCATGGGATGTCATCACAGGTCAATGCCCGGATGCGAAGAAGTATGGACCAAACGGGATCAGGAACCGCTTTAGTGGAACGCGTCTCACTACGCCGGAACCTGCTCCCGTTTGTATGCCTCCGTCGATTGAGCAGCCGTCCAGCATTGCCACGTCCGAGACATATCACATTCTCGCCGGTAAATTGATCTGGTACGGACTGGCGAAATCAAACTGCGACGGTGGCTACTCAGGCGTGGACCCTGCCACGTACGCGGCGACCCCTTGCGGATTGGATGGAGCGCGCCCGCAAATGATCAACTGGCAAAATGGACTTGACCCATTCATCCTGACCGCCGCGCGTGAGTGGAATGTCCCGGCCACGTTGCTCAAGAGCCTGATCGCACGCGAGACACAGTATTGGACATGGACCGGCATCGATGGTGAACATGGCTTGATCCAGATCACCGAGGACGGCGCGGGCGTGGTCATGCACGTCTACCAGGCTGGCTACTATCGCATGGACGCAACACAGCAACACGCCGCCCGCGTCGCATGGCTTCGTCAGTTGGATTGTTTCAACTGCTCGCCGGTCGCGGCCTATGAACACGCAAAGCAAGCCATGAGCTACTACGCTCAGGCGCTTGCCGCGTATTACTGCATGTACGGGAGTTGGGATGATGCCGTGCGTGTGTGGAATGTAAAACATAAGGAGAATTGATATGGTCAGTCAGTTTATTTTGCTCAAGTCAGATAATAGGATCGTGAACGTTGCAAGCATCAAGCATGTAAATTTTATTCCAGAAAAAGTAGACGAAGCAGGAGAAATGGACACGGATGCAAGCCTAAGCATAGACATCGACAGCGATGAAAACATCGATATTGAAGGCAATGAAGCCGAAAATATATTTTTGCAACTTATAAAACTACTGCCTAATATGATCGTTGTGGAGTGATGATATGGTCGAAATTTCTTTTGAAAGTTGGGATTTGTTGTTTCAGCAGATTATGGTATTTTTTGTAATACCGGTGTTAATATTCGCATTGATGCGTTTTCTCTTTCAAACGCACATCACGAAAGCCTTCAAGCAAGACGAGCCGATGAAATACATTTATGTACCACGCACCAGTTCAGATGTTGAATTAAAAGAGCCTGTCATCACTGCCAAGGATATGACCTACGAAATTGAGAAAGCCATTTATGAGCGCGTGGATATGAAAATCAAATGTCCCTACTGTAATCAGAATAATGTTTCGAGTGCGTTGATGTGCCAGCATTGCGGCGGGCAGTTGTGAAGGATGGTTGCATGATCCCTAGTATTTCTCTCGGTGTGCTTTTTGCTTCGATGATTTGCGGGAAACTCTACCCCAAAGCGACGATCATTGTCTTTACGATCATCGCCCTGCTAGTGCTGGCGTATCCCATCATCAGGAATGTTCAGGCCGCTGGCCTGTGCTATTGTCAGCCTTGACAACATCGCCATATTATGCGATACTGCCGGCAACATCGTACATTATTTCGATAGGATCCCACAAATGGCATATCCCGGTGGCAAAGCTGGCTCTGGCGTTTACCAGAAGATCATCAATCAAATCCCTCCACACACAACTTATATCGAGCCGTTCCTTGGGCATGGTGCGATCATGCTCCACAAGCGACCCGCGGCATGCTCCATCGGTGTAGACTGCGATATGGATGTCATTCGATATTGGGAATTAGAGGGCTATGGTGCCATCGCAATTTACGGCGATGCGATATCGTTTTTGAAAAGCTATGAATTCAAGGGCGATGAGTTTGTATATAACGATCCGCCCTATCTCTGGGAAACAAGAAAATCAAAACATCGAATCTATACCGCAGAATTCGGCGATACGGACCAACACAAAAAACTCCTGACCGTCTTGAAATCTCTCCCGTGCATGGTGGCGATCTCAGGCTACCAGTCATCGCTGTATTCTTCGATGCTGGCCACCTGGCGCACGATCTCTTATAACACAGTCAACCGCGCCGGGGATGGGGTGCAGGAATGGCTCTGGATGAACTACCCGGAACCCCAAGCCCTGCACGACTACCGTTATCTCGGAGAGAACTTTCGCCAGCGCGAACGCCTGAAACGCATACGCACGAACTGGCTTGCGAAACTTGGCAGAATGGATCAGCTTGAAAAGTACATGCTCATGGCCACCATCGCAGAATTAGGCGATACTGCACGCTCGCAGAAATAAGCGATGCCAGCTGTGATAAAATAAACCAACACCCCGGTAGTAGCTTCGGCCAACCCGGTGCGACGCCACTGAAAAGTGGCGTCTGTGTTTTCTACGATCGTGTACATCGCAATATATAGCGATGCCTTCCGGACTGTATCGAAAGAAACTGCGATGTTATCACATCGCAGTTTTCATTGGTGTAGATCCCGCATCGCACTTTACTGCGAGCGCACCAGGTTGATTGATTTGTGCATCATGGGAATGGACATGATATCGCGCAGCATCTCAAGGGACGTGGAAATCATTCGCACGCGCGTTGCTTCGTCGTGTGTCCAGGCGACGGGCATCTCTCTCACCGTGTAACCTTTCAGCAAGGCAAGATATAAAACTTCCACATCAAAAGCCCAGCCGTTGATCTGCTGATTTTCAAACAGATCCTTGGCGGCGTAGTCACGGAACATCTTGAAGCCGCATTGCGTATCCTTGATTTCAGGGACCAGGTCAGAAACGAACGAGTGAAAGATACGGCCCATCACCCGCCGCTTGAGTGTGGCCTTGACCTTGGTACGGTCGATCTCACGCGAGCCGATCACCACATCCGCGTGAGCGATCTCTGCGAGGGCGTGATCGATCTCGGTCACTGGCGTCGAGAGATCGGCGTCCATGAAGAGACGGTATTCGCCGTGTGCGAAGAGCATCCCTGTTTTGACGGCCTGCCCCTTGCCCGCATGTTCCTGCCTGATCGGGAAGTAGCCCGCCCCTTCAAACCGTTCGAGAATGTCCCACGTGGAATCGGTTGAGCCATCGTCAACGATGACCAACTCCCACGATGGGATGTGACCGGGTAGATAGGCAAATATAGAATTGAGACAATGCACGAGATTGCGCTCTTCGTTGTAGGCCGGGATGATGATGGAAAGAAAAGGGAATCGGGTCGTCATGGTGTCAGTGTCTCTGTAGCTGTTTCTGTTGGCGTCTCTGTGGGAGTAGGCGTCAACGTCGGGGTAAATGTTTCTGTAGGCGTGGGTGTATGCGTCTCAGTGATGATCGGTGTGAATGTTGGAGTGACAATAACCGTTTGATAGACGACAACAGTCTGATAGACGATCACCGTCGCCGGTACGAGCTTCGTGACCGGCACGATCTTTGTGACTTGTACCTGCTGTGAAATAACGCGGGCGGTCTGTGTGGCCGGGACACCTGTCCGCGTGGGCGTGGCGCTCGGTGTGGCGGTAAAGCCTGTGATTGTGGCGAGAGGCGTGCGTGTGGCGGCTGGTGTACGCGTCCGTGTAGGGGTTTCGGTGCGCGTGGGAGTGTTCGTGATGGTGGAAGTCACCGTAGGATTGAGCGCGGCTTGCACGGTCTTTATTTTTGGCGAGATCCACACCACGGCATAAGCCAGCAGGCAGAGCGCCATGTAGATGCCTGCGATCCGCCAAATCTTTTTGATGAGCGCGTTCTTCGCTTCTTCGCGTCCATTGAGGGCGTTGCCAGTGGCTTGCTCGTCTGACCGGATCGGCCTGTAATAAGTTTGTTTAGCGAGGCGCGATATGAGCCAAAGGACGAGCAAGCCAAGAGCACCAAAGATGATCGTGACAGTGACCATGTTACGCCCCCAACACTGGCACGAGACTCTTCCAGGCTTTGAAGAGTGCGGCGATCAACCAGACTACGAACATCACAGCCCGGAATGTGAAAGCGATACCGAAGACAACGATCAATGGATAAAGGCTGATATTCTGAAACACGAGCACGCGCACGATCTTCAACATGATGGTGAGCACGTTCATAATGACGTAGAATAATTCAAAGCTGTTATGCTCAGGCAATAGTTTGAAGATGCCGCGGTCTACAACAGAGAGCACACCCACAAGCAGGTAATCCCAGAACGTAGGATCTTCAACAGGCGCACCCGCTCCGGTTTGCCCGCTCGAATCGCCGGGAGTGGAAAAGCCTCCGCCGCCCGTCAGCCATCCGCCGATGCTTACCGTCTTGTCGCCACATGCCCATTTCTGCGTTGAGACTGTGAGCACGCAACTTCCAACTTGGAACTTTCCGGCCGCGGGCACAAAGCCCCAATGCACATGATAGTGATTATCAGCCTGGGCAGCCCATCCGCAATCTGTCCCTGGCGGATCGAACGTTCCGTACTTGAGCGACCCGATCAACTGCCCGCGTGTGAACTCGGTATCCTCCTCGAGGCTGGCATTATCGAGCAGGTGAGCATAAAGAAAATAATCGCCTGTGTCTTCGTTGAACGTTCGCACGGCGACCGATGTGCCATCATCACAAACGTAGTCGATGATCCCCGCGTCGCTGGCATATATGTAGGGCGGAGCCGAGGACGCGCCCATGTCGTCACCGCTCACCAGGTCCACGAATAACATGCCGCTTGTGCCGTAGTCCCCTTCGCCATGAACGCCGCGCGGACCAAACTGCATGGAGCGACCAGACGCAAACGGGAAAGCCACATAAGACCCGCCGCCCGCCGCCTTCGAAGGCATCGCATATTTTAGCGATGGATGATCAGCAAGTACTTGTAACTCAACCGTGCCATCGGATAAGACGGTCACAGACCCAACCCAGACCGCGCCCGCCCCATCTTCAAATGACCACGCTTCATCAGGCGACGCAAGGTTGACCCCGACTAATGAGACACGCGTCCCCTCGGCCTTTTCGGTTGTGTTCGTGACGATGTAGTAAATCACAGACGATGGCGCATCCACAGCAAGCCACGCATCCAGATAGCCGCGCAGATCTGTGCTGATCGGCTTCGTACTCCTGATCACGTGCGGCACTTCCTGTGCGCTTACGTTGATCGGGAACATGCCCACCAGAAGAATGAGCAAAACGAGAATGTTGTAAAGTCTTTTCATGTTAGTCTCTCCTGCTCCAGGTTCCATCAAAATTACGCGACCATTTACCAGCGACGCCCTGCTTGGCTAATGCATCGGCAACAGCATCGCTCGATCTTTGACCATCAGACATGGACCGCTCAACACCATCCAGGTATTTACCCAGATTGCCAATCGACGAATCTTCGATGCCTTTCTGCCAAGGCTTGACGCCGGTCATCATGTAGATGACGTCCTGCAAATTCCTCTTTAGGATCATCACAAGCATGAAGATCGCGCCGATGTCGAAAGAGAGTTGCACCCAGAAAGACATACCTGTCTCTTTCGCCCAGGACGATGCAAAGCAGACGCCGCTCGCTAAACGTGACGGCATGGTCTCGTCAAACGAGGAGAGACATGCCGAATAGGAGGATGGTATCCCTGACCCGGTATCGTCGAAATCTACCACGTCCTCGCCGTCCCACGGATTGAAACTCTCGTTATCGGTGCGCAGGACATGCTCCGCCAATACCTGTTGTACCTGTGTCGCGGATGTCATGGAAAAGATGCTTGTGTTTTCATACACCCCCCAATCATAGGCGTCGATCTTGCTTTGTATCTCGCGCAAGCGATCATTCCATTCCCTGATCGTGGCGAACGGTTCGCGCTCATTGAACTTGTTGAGAAATTGTAAAAAGGTATTCGTGTGTCTCGGACACCACGCCATATATCGCAACACACTCAGGTTGAGATATTGCGTCCAGGAGCCGAGATAGTTACCGAGATCAAAGATCTCGCTCACGGTCAGTGGAGACGGGCGGATGATCGGGATCGTGCAAACATCTCCCCCACCCTGTACAGTGATTCCCGGTATCCCGTTGACTGTGCTATCGTTTGGCACCGAGCCGGTACACGCCATCCCTTCACAAAGCACGTAAACCTTATAGGCCATATTGCCGCTGTTGTCAGCGAATGCGCCCGCTGTATCATCGACGCGGATCTTCCAGACATCACCCTCAGCCACGGTGATGCGCGCCTTCCAAATATGCCCAATCAGATCCCGGTCAACACAATCGACATCCGTGTTATCGAAGTCAACCGACTGCCACGTTGCACCGTTGTCGTTTGTGACTGCGATGTCCCAACTGCTTGCGCTGCCATCGTTCCACGGTCCCTGACCCGCGGGCGTCTCGATCATATACGTGCGGCCTTCGACAAGCCCGTTGAACTCTTCGTAGCGGGCTGTGTCTGCTGAGATCAACTCACCAGTCTCGCTCCGCACATCAAGCCACTCGAATTCATTGATGATCTGTAGGGAGTAGCCATCAAGGCAGGTATTCTCAACGGTCTGCCCCGCCGTTGCCGGAAAAACTATATAACCCATCTCGCCGGTATTGTTCGAGAAGGTAGTTGAATCAACTCTCAGAATGTAGTTATAGTTTGCGCCCGGCTGGACGTAAACGATTAGATCGTCGCCGTCCACTTCGGAGCACAACGCCGCGGGATAATCATCAGGCAGTGAATAGAACTGTGTTCCTGCATTGTGGCTGATCTGCATGTCAAAGAGATCGTCACCTAAAAATTGCTCCTGCCATCCGTAGCTTGTCCCCACGATCTTGATCGCGTACAACTCACCCGGATTCAACCCATCCAGTAAAACACCGGATGCGTTATTCCCTGCCACTTCACCCACGTCGATTGTCGTAAATTCATCGTAGGAATAATCACAGCCTCCACCAGGCAGGGATGATTGCATGAGTGTCGCGCCGTATAAGTTCCAGCCCATCATGCCGCCATTGTTCAACCAGAGGGAACTATCGTTGACACGTAACTTCCAATCCACCGCGCCAGCTTCAGGCATCTGAAAAACGATCCGCCGATGTCCGAGGGCATCCAGCGCGATGTTGCATTCCGGTGTAGTCCAGTCTTCGAGCGGCATCCAGTCCGTGCCATCATCAACCGCCATGTCGTAGGCGATTCCGTTCGCGCTGTGTGTCGCACCCTTCCATTGCCACGGTCCGGCCGTTGTGTCGAGCACGTACCAGGCTCCCGGCGTGAGACCATAGTCGAGATGCGCTACATCCGTGCCAACCATAAAAGCAAAGGTGTCACCGTTCTCCTGACCACCTTCCACGGAGCCGGTGTCGATCAGATCGCCGATCCTGAAATTCGTTTCGCACGCATCGGTCGTCCGCGTGAATGTGGCGTGAAAGATATTGACATCCAGCGCGCCTGTATTATTCTCGAACTCTTCGAGTGGATCATTTGCGCGCAGATAGAGCAACGCGTTCGCGGCTTGCATGTAGACCGTCATGTCCTGCACGCATCCCACATTCGAGCCGGTCGAATCAAGATCGGCATAGGGCACTTCAAAGAATGCAAACTCTTCGGGACCGTTGTAATAGTCCATGTCGAAATGATCGGGCGGAGATCCTTCATCCTGCCACGAGCCAGATGCCACGACAATTGCATACCATTCGCCGGTGACGAGTTCGCTGGTGGCTAATACCCCGTCCGCATCATTGCCCTGCACTACAATTGACGCGACCCAATCCAGTTCCTCGTCATACGTGAATTGAGTCTCACAACTAAAAGTCTCGGTCGAGACCGCAAGTGCAATTGTGTACGTCACCGGATCGGGATTATTCGTGTTGTCTGCAAAGTTTCCAGCCGTGTCGTCGACGCGGATATAGAACGCGTCGCTCTCCGCTTCGATGTAAATGCCATCCACCGATTCGCATAACGGGATCAAGTCGTCAAACGGTGTCCAGGTCGCGCCATCCCACGAGACCGCCGTCTCGGTGCCGCGGTCGGTCGTACCATCGTTCCACGGTCCGCCATCGGTTGTAATCTTATAGACCTGCCCGGTGACTGTTGGATAGACCTGATCGTCAGCAGGAACTCCCTCGGGTCCGAGTGGGGTTTCGATAACGGGATCAATCTCATAAGTGTCGGAAGTGAGAAGTATGTAGCTTGATTCACAGGGAGGCGCCATTGAAAGATAAAACTCCCACTCACCGGAAACCGGTGTGCCGTTTGGGTTGTCGCCCGGCAAGTGCATATAGATCTGCACCCTGTAAACACTGGAACTATCCTCCATGTTGTCATGACAGATCTGCGGCGTCATTGCCTGGCCGATCTGCCAGACGCCTGTCATGCAGTCCGTGGTATCGATCATTGTGAATTGGGAATTATCAGGATCGCAACTCTGCCCGCACAGGTCTACATAGACCGGGGTGTAAAACACCACCGCGCCATCGGGTGACGCGAAATAGAAATTCAGGTAAATACCACCGTCATAAGTATCGTGTGTATCCTCTCCTGTGAACGTTCCGTAGCAATGGATTGTGTACTCATCGACGTTTGTACAATCTCCATCCGTTGCCAGATCAGCGAGCGCGAAAGAACTTTGGATGCTATGATCCCATGAGTCGAACTCCAGGACATTGCCGCTCTGCGCTTTTGCGGGAATAGTCAACGAAAGCACAGTGACAAGCGAGATGAAAACGTAGCAGATATGTTTCATAATAATTTCCTTTCAAAAAATCACGCAGGGACGCTGAGGGCGTCCCTGTCATGCGGCAAAGCTAGAACGCCTTGCGGATCTCACCGACGATCTTTCCCAGAAGAGCGACGCCGAGACCAATGCCCACGGGGAGGATGAACACAGGCCACAAACTGTTGATGATGTTCCCGGCCTGTCCCAATAGGCTCGTAAAATCAAGTGATAGACTCATGGGACTCCTTTTGTTGATACGGATGAAAAACAACGGGGACGCCGCTTTTCATTGGCGTCCCTGTTCGCTGCGGCATCAGGTTAGAAAGCCTTGCGGATCTCGGATATGATCTTCGACAGAAGACCCATGCCGAGGCCGATGCCCACGGGCAGAATGAATACGGGCCATAACCCGTTGATGATCTGCCCTGCCTGGCCTAAGAGATTGGTAAAGTCCAGAGAGAGTGACATGCGCGGCTCCTTTCTTTAGGATTTTGTTTCTCATCATCCGTTGACCCAATCGCTGAAATACACAGCCGTGAAAGTGAACACCACCGCGGCGAGTAATCCAGCCATAAGGAACGCAAGCCACCAAACGACCAGCGGGCCGAACGCGCTCCAGAGTTGCTCCTGTAGATCAAGCCATTGATCGACTGTCATGGTCTTATCCTTTGAAGAAGTCAACCGAGATGCGCGCCAGCGCCACGGCCACGAACATCAGCGCAATGCCAAGAGATACGATCCCGGCAAATGCGGCCACAGCTTGCGAGACGGGGGTGATGAGATCCATGTCACCACCATGCCACACACAGAGAAATTAAACAGTCCCTATAAATAGGGACTGTTTTTGTTATCATGATTTCAATCAAATACCCAGGAGCGGAAAAATGAAACTGGAATATCTTGTCGAACTTTTCATCGATGACGTTTGCGCAGGCAAGACGAACGAGACCCCCATATCCTACAAAAGAAAACTTGCGATGCTGGTCAAATACCTTGGGGATGTTTCACCCAGGCATATCACACCAGCCAGCCTGAAATGTTTTAGGCGCGACCTGTTTGCGCGCGACGAAAAGCGACTCGGCTCGAAGGTCGTCAAGGGACATCTCTCGCCGTGGACCGTGCGCTCGATCCTCGTGACGGTCAAACACTTTTGCGGATGGATACATGCCAACGGATATGTTGACTGCAACCCCGCGCACGACTTCCACATTCCACAGCCGCCTCCCCCTCAGCCGAAAGCTGTTTCAGAACAAACGGTCAACGCCCTCATCCGCGCCGCGTCCCTCGTTGGCGAAGATTGGGAGCAGGCCCGTAACACCGCATTGCTCTATTGCCTGCGCGACACGGGCGGGCGCATCGGCTCATTGCTCAACGCCGATGTCAACGGGCTGGATCTGTGCGCGGGCGAAATCTTCACACATTCAAAAAGCAGACCGGGAGTTCTGTATATCAACGCGCCCACGATCAGGGTCTTGCGCGCGTGGCTGGAATTCCGCAAGAGACGCAACCCCGCCACGCACCGTGTCTTTATCAGCCGGGCAGGGAGACCGCTCACGAGATCAGGCATCGGCTGGATCATGAAACGCCTGGCAGAGAAAGCCGGGAAGATCGAGGGACGTTTCAATCCCCACGCCTTCCGTCACGCCTTCGCACGCGACGCACTCAAGAGCCATAAGGCAGATCTGTCACAGGTCAGCCGTTTGATGTGGCATACGAGCGTGCGCGTCACCGCCGATTATTATGCCCGTTGGGATGATGCCGAGCTAAAGGAGGTACACCGCAAAGCCAGCCCAGGGCGAACTCTCCCCCATCGCTGAACGGCAGAAAACTGCAAAACCCTCATCAGGGGTTCGAATCCCCTCGACGCCTCTATGCCCAGAAATCAATATGACGATAAGGTAAAAGACTATCTCTCATCAAAAACGTTCCGCATTACGTGTGGATGTTTTATTGCATTCATTGTTTCCCCATTCATTGCATTTTGTTGCTCTCTTATATTTGCTCCCGCATTCGCTAATGCGATCATGAAAGCGTTAGGCTTGCAATGAATAAATCAACCGCCAGAAACGAAGAAGAGGTTGAACGGCTAAAAGAACAAAGTAGGCAACTGGCATTCGATAATTATGAACCTTTGCCGCTGCCGCTTGAAAAGTTAGAAAACATATTGAAGCGATTCCCACCGAATTTCAAATCCTATTCATATCTCAAGTTTTTAAATTTTCTTTTTGGGGGGACCGGAATAGTTTTACTATTCTTGAGCATAGGCATCGTGAGTACTGGATACAAAGAAGACGTTCTTGTCGTAGCAGTCATAATATTTATCTTTCTATTTCCCCTCGGTTGTATCTGCTTGGCGCTTATACCAATCCTTGTGCTTATGAGGGATCTGCAAGAGAACGCGGATCGCCAATCTATTTTACTGACTATGCTTTATGACTTAATGTCTAAGAAGGCAAAAAAATAATGAGAACTAAAAACGTCGACAATCTCTCTCCCACTGAATTGAAACATTACATCGTGCGCGGTATACTGCATGTGGAAGGAACCATACCCATGCAGATCGAAGACACGAAAGAATACAAGAGCTTCGCCAAACTCAAAGGTAAAGGAATCGGCGTCGCTGAAGCAGGCCGGAAATATAGCGTCCCATTTCAAACAATCAGCCGATGGAAAAATAAAGGATACATTCCAGTCATCGGCAAAGAGGGAAAGCAAAAACTATTACTCGACGAAAGCTATGTTGCTTATTGCGCGCACGTCTACAAGCAGGACGCTGGTTCAGGTAAGCGGCCATTCGATAAAAACGGAACTCCCTATATTCTAAAAACGATCAGCGAATAATTCACTGATCTTCATAGAACAACTTTCTAACAGCGTGACAAATGTCACGTTGTTTTTTATTAACCTGTAACCTTTTTATGCCTTCACCGCTCTTGACTAAACCTGTGAAGGTTTGGTATATTGTCCACGCGCACCGCTCGAGGTCACACCTTCATAGCGGACAAAGTTAGTGGTCGGGGAAGCCGGACCCTTCCCCGACCAGCAGTGTCCGAAACTGAGAAGCAGTCCACACCCCGAACAAATCCACGGCGCACGAGGAAGCCATGCCAAACATCTGTATGTGCGGAGCCGAAGACGGATACCCACACGAAGCCTTTTGTCCCTATCCCTATTTCGGCAACAACTCCAAACTTGAATCTGCCTGGCTGGATGCGTATCGCGCACGAAAGCACGCGGCAGATGAAACCAAACCGATTGCCATCCAACACGATGACATCGTAAAGCTGATCAACAATCTACGGGAGGCATAGCCATGTTAGCAAAACCCAAGAAGTATATCAATGGCGTCATCGTCGCCATGCTCAAGAAAGCGGATGGACTAATGCCAGTCGTCAAGACTTGTCCACATTGTCTAATCGAGTACGACCTTGGCATCAACGGCACCATGAGCGGGTGCGACCGATGCGAAGGCATCGTCCGCCTGCCGAATGGCATGATCGATGAAGAAGCATCCTCCCCGGAGATCTTCATCAGGAAGGCGCAATCATGAACGCCGTGGATATTGAAGTCACCGGCGGAGTGTGGATCGTACGACCGGCTCTCAGCGAGATCATCCCAAATCATTTGGTGATCTGCCGCGACGATAACGAGATGCACGTCATCGCAATCATCCCGCCGATTGCGAATGGTCAACCCAATTGGGCGGACGCGTCGCTCATGGCGTCCTCGAAGGAACAACTCGAATCGTTGATTGAGATCTACGAAAGAGTGAACGGCAGCAAGGACACGTTTCACCTGGACGACATCAACGGTCCGATCTCGCGTGCCATTGAGAAGATCCACGCCGAAGCGGATGTGTAGCGATGAACATCATCGATAGGCTGTTCGGATTGCTGGACGGGAAAACACCGGAAGAAGCAGAAGCGAGTTTCCAGGAAACTCGTAAAGACTTCTTCGATGATTACTCGCCCGCCGAACGCCGCCAGATGGAAGCCGATGACAATGCAAATTATGTCGAACACATCCGCGGTCACAACCATCGCGAGACCTGGTACACAAATGACGGCCTTACTTTGAACTGGCGCGAGTACGTGATCGATCAGCGCGGCAAAAAACACATCGTCAACACAGGCAGTCACTACGTTGGCTTTAGCGGCTTCGGAACATCATCGCCGGAAATAGTTCAAGGCGAGATCGTTGACGAATACATCCCTGTTTACAAAAGGCTTCAAGGATAGAGCATGTATCCCTATACTCCAAAGCCATCGCACTTCTTTCTCCCGGTCATCTTCTTTACGATTGGACAAATCTGCATTTATAAAACATGGGACGAACTCGGCGTAAAGATTCTAGGCATCGGCTTCATCGCCACACTGGTGATCACCTGGGCGCTGGTATGGGACGTGCTCGTCCGCAAGATAGATGCGACAAGATACCTGCTCGACAGCGCACGCCATCTCGACCGCGAACGAACAAACGATCTACTCATTGCGATGGGTCTCAAGCCATTACCGGAGCGGATCGATAGAACCACGATCACCGTCGACAAACTAGGCCAGCACGGGACAGTGGAACAAACGCGCATCATCCCGGATGTTCCAATCTCGAACGAACAATTGAAGAAACTTTCTATCGCATTGATCTATGATGGTGCGCCATTCTCCCGCCGCGAGATGGCAGACCGACGCGACATCATGTCTGGGGATCAGTTCAGACAGGTGCAGGCTATATTCTCGGCACGCGGCCTAGCAGAGTTGAAGGATGCAAACGACATAAACCGCGGCTATGTGCTCACTGCATTTGGTCGAGGAGTGATGGAAGAATACGCACTCCCCTCCCCCACCCCACAACCGGAAATGGTCAACAACCCATGAATTCCCCAACCCAACCCAACCCACCCACCAAAACAACCCACCCTCTACGCGCATTCGCGGAATGGTACACAGTCCAACCGGGATGGGTCTGCATCCTGCTGGCTCCACTATTGTTGATCGCCTGGCTCATCGCCAGTATCAAAAACTTTTTCACAGGAGAAAAATAAAATGGCAACACTCACAAAGAAAGTCAAGCCCGTCAACTGGAAACACTTCACCGAGACCGCACTGCAAAAGATCAGTGAGAACATTCAGGACATGATCGTCACCGTGGCGACCCTTGGCATGTTGCTCGCCTATCTTTTCCTGACACAGCCACTGGCCGCCATCGAGTACAGCGGATACATCATCTCGCTCTTCATCGGCTTTATGTTCCTGCGCATTGTCCAGGACTTCGACGAGAGTTGGACACAGGACGAGATCGGTGATCGCATCGCAGACATTGACAACAAACTCGATGACATCACCCGCATGGTCCGCAACGAGACCGGCGAAGGCGTCACCATTGATGAGCGCGTTGCCAACTTGGAGGAGGGACTCGCACAACTCCATAAGGTATCAGATGACATTCAAATTTAATCAGGCAGTCGAGACGCCGAAAGGCAGGGCGGTTTTCATCGGATACCTTGAAGACGGAAACGAATGCCAGATCTCGCTTCGCATCCTGCGCGACGGGAAGAATATCGTCGTCAATAAGATATATCCGGTGGGCGAAATCACAGAGCTAAAAGAGACGCATCAACGCAAGCCCAGGCGCGCCCCCGTTTCACAGGCCGCGGACGTGGCTATCGAATAGGTGTCACAACTTCGTGACACCCCTGAATTTCAACGAGAAAAGGCAAGACGATGAAACTATCAGCCTACGCAAGAAAAGCCGCTAAAACGCTGTTTCGGGTAAATCGAAAAAATCATATCTCCTGGCGCACAATTCAACGACAGGGATATCGCGATGATGATGTCAGCATTCAGCCCGGCATCAAACCCGGAACGCTTTGTCGTTTTGCCAAAGCCAAAGGGACATGGATACCCGCGACCATTGAATTACAAAAAGCACTTGGCATCTATCGCGAGCGCAAGCACCCTGCGAAGATGATCATCGACATGTCGCGTGATGAACTACTTTTCGCATTGAACCATCGCAAGCCATTCACGCCAACATTTACGCAACGGGAAATGAAAGAGTTTATCCGTGCCTGCAAGAGAGCGAGACCATCATGAAGAACATCACCGCTGAAATTTATCTCGATAGTTTCTTTGGTGCGTTGTCTCTCGCACATCGCTTGTTGTGGATAGGGATCATAACAGCCGTGGCGGATGATCAAGGACGGATGGAAGATAATGTCGCAGTAATAAGATCAAGCATCTTCCCATACGACAGCGAGATCGACATCAAGGAAGTCGAGCAGGGCTTGAAGTTATTTGCAAAACGCCACAGGATTGATCGTTACGTTGCAGGGACAAACGGGTCAGGCAGAAGACTAATGCAAATTGTCAACTGGTGGAAATACCAAAGGAAAGCACAGTGGGCTAATCGCTCGATCTATCCACCACCGCGTTTATGGGTGGATCGCATCCGCACACACGACAAGGGATCGCAGGATATAGTCACCGTAAATTGGGAACATCTTGGCGGCTACGTAGCGACTACGAAGGAATATCGTAGCGTTACCACTGGCTACGTAGCCAGTAACGAAGCAGCTACAAATCCGATAAGAGAGAAAGAGGAAGATTCTTTAATTAAAGATTCTCTCTCTCTCTCTAAAGCAGATAGAGAATTTCTTGATACCAAACATCCAGACTGGATCAACGACGCAATCGATGTAGCCAACTCGAAAGGCATTCACGATCCGAAGTACGTCACTGGCATCCTAAAGAACTGGATCGCCGAGGGAAGGAAGGAACATGCAAAACCTAAGAGACGCAATCCACAGCGCACAAACAAACCCGGATCCCAAAAAGAAAACCCTTCCGCTGCCACCCGTAACGCCGCCGCACGCATCCTTGCTAAACAGCGAAGCAAATCCAATGTGTAACATCTGCATGGATGTCGGATGGTATCGTATCGATCAACCAGTCGGCAGTGAAATTTTTCATGTACAACTTATTCGCTGCGAATGCAAAGCGAACGATGACGCTCAACGTTTACAGCGTTTGAGTGGTCTCACCGACCGGGAAAAGAAGCTGCGTCTTGACGATATTGAATGCGTTGACAGACCGGGCACACGCGCGATGGTCAATGCCTGTGAAATGTTCATTAGCTATCCTTTCAGCATGACGACTTTTTGGGGCGGATCGGGCAACGGTAAAACGATAGCACTACAGGCAGTGGTCAATGATTTTGTCTCGCGTAAAGTTGAAGCCGTGTATGTCACGGCCTTTGATCTGATCTCATACATCCGTTCATCGTTCAACCTCAAGCGGGAAGTCATTGACGATAACGCATATGCCCGCCTGCTTCGCTTTGAACAAGTCAATGTTTTGGCGATAGATGAATTCGATAAGATCTCTGTCACCGATTGGGTCCAGGAACAATTTACAGATTTGATCGACCGGCGCTATCGCCTCGCTCTCGATAAACAATGCGGGACGTTGATCGCCATGAACGATGATCCACGCAACCAGCCATCATGGATCTATTCGCGATTATCTCAGGGTGTGATCCTATTCAACTCTGACGATGATATACGGCCCTGTCTTGTCGAAGTGACGCATCCTTTAACCGGAGAAATATTTCGATGACCAACATCGCACTAGGCATTCTGATCGCATTGCACGAACAAAAAGAAATCAAGGGAACGGAATGCCTTGCACAAATCCTAAGCACGCGCAAGGAACGCGTGATCGCTAACTCGCTTATGCTGGCGAAATATGGATTGATACAAATCGAATTTGGAAACGGACGCGGGCATCCAACCACCTACCGCGATGCAGGCGTGCTCAAGGTGAAGCGATGAGCAATCAGTCAACCGGAATATTGCTTGTTACATTCGTCTGTTGCGTGTGGCCGGGCATCGTCGCACTCATCGCGGTCAAAGCCTGGCAGCGCTATGAGATCGGCGGATGGAGATCCGTCCTGTTTGGAAAGCAGATAACCAAATGACACAACACACCGAACTATTCAATCGCTTCGTCGCATCCATCGCACGCGCAGATCGCAACGTGCTCATCATGTTTGGCGGCACCCTTCTCGCTGTCGCCGCGTGGTACTCGATCAACCTGCTCCCGGTCAAGTGGCAGAAATTCGCGCGCAACATCGCATGGATGTATGCCGTGCTCTTTCTAACAATAACAGTGGTCTATAGCATCTAGGAGTAAACATGATCGAGTGGATCGGACAAATCACCTACGGACAGATTAGCAATATTATCCTTGCATTGGGATTGCTTGCGGTCTTGATCGTCATCGGGGTATTTATCTTTGTCAACATCGTTGGAAGGAAACAATGAAAACAAAAGGCCGCTTCACTCTCAGCCTGATCTTGATCGCCGTCATCGCAGTGTCGATGTTACTGCAACCCATTCCCGTTTCAGCCGTTACGACATTGATCGCGTACGACTCATTCACGCGTGACGATGGAGCCATAGGTAGCACAGAGACAACCGGCCCGCTCGGCGAATCTCTCAGCGCGTACGAGTGGACTGGGAGCACGTGGACAATCTCAGCGAACAAGTCAGTCAATGCACCGACACTCGGAAGCGAATTGTTGGTGGATGGAGGTTTCGAGACCTGGACATCATCAACCAATTTGACAAATTGGAATGAGAACATCGCTGGCACGGGAACCATAAATCAAGAGACGAGTGTGTTTCGCGGCGGGGCCAACGCGTGCAGGGTGGACATCGATGCTGGCAATAACAACACCAGACCATCGCAAGGTAAAAGTGGACTCAGTAACAGACAATGGGTGATCGGGTCCATCTATGTACGCAGTTCAACTTCTGGAAAGACTGCCCGCCTCGACTTGGGCGGAGATGGTTCAAGCCCTTTGGTGGTATTCCCTCTTTCCGCTACGACCTACGAACAACAATTCAGATCGTGGCGGACAGATAGCGCGGGTAATATTGGTTTCTATCCAACACGCATTTCGGCGGCATCATCATCAATCTATTGGGACGATGCCAGTCTCAAAGCTATCACCGGTTCATCTTTGTTTGTGTCCATCCCGACATCTCACAGTGATGTAATTGTGGAAGTGAATGCCACGCTCACGGCGGGAACTCAAGCCGGTCTTGTTGTCAATCTAGATAGTGCTGCAAGCCCATCCAGTTTTGTGATCGCCTATCATGATGGCGCTAATGCCATTCTTGAAAAAAATGTGAGCGGGACATATACGACGCTCATCAACACGGCTGTTACTTACGTCCCCGGCGCGGCGATCAAGGTCGTGAAGACCGGAACCACCTACCAGCTTTTCTATAATGGCACACAGCGCGGGACTGATCAAACGATCTCCGATGCCAGCATCGTAGACAACACGCGGCACGGATTATTCTCGACTTACTCCGGCAACATACTCGACGACTTCAAACTATCGGCAGACGTCCCACCAACCGACACACCCACCAATACCGCAACGGCCACCGCGACCGATACGGCCACCAACACCCCAACGGACACCGCGACCTTTACGCTTACTCCAAGCGATACACCAACAGGGACTCTCACCCCAAGCGATACCCCAACGGCTACAGAGACATTCACGTCCACGCCATCCCCCACTCCAACCGGACCGACATCCACGCCCGCGGTGCCTACCTGGTATGTCAGCCCCACGATCAGCTATGGCGAGTACATGCTTGATGTTGTGCTCCTCGGTGTATGCGGCGTGTTGATCGTGTTCGGCGTGGTGATTTTTATCCTGCTCAACAACCACAGAAAGAAAGGGATCAAATGAAAGTAAATGTATCGGAAGTAAACCTGAAAGTTCGCTTTGCTTATGCAGTAAAGCACGAACAGATCTCGAATATGTTCACAGGACGATTGACGATGATAGCCGTCCCGGATGGAGAAGTACACATATTCGAGTATGCAAAAACCGATGGCGTGTGGTCAACACTGCCAAGATCGTTTTGCAAAAAAAGTCATAGTGACATCGGCACAGCATACG
>Ga0214473_10003016_pt1 | contig 20597 bp, 23 predicted proteins | sample RVTome_7_FD_203509 | JGI IMG/M metagenome (GOLD analysis project Ga0214473, IMG submission 203509) | Soil microbial communities from uranium-contaminated site in the Upper Colorado River Basin, Wyoming, United States - RVT98D197 | ecosystem: Environmental > Terrestrial > Soil > Contaminated >... | reverse complement strand
TCAAGCTGCCGGCCGATGTGCCCGACCCGGTGCTGGTGATGAGCACCGACGGCGTGGGCACCAAGGTGCTGGTGGCGATCCGGGCCGGGCGCCACGACACCGTGGGCGAAGACCTGGTGAATCACTGTGTCAACGACATCCTGGTCCACGGCGCCCGGCCGCTGGCCTTTCTCGACTACCTGGCGCTCGCCGCCATCGACGTCGACCTCGTGGCCGCGTTGGTGGAGGGCGTGGCCCGCGGCTGCCGAGCCCACGCCATGACGCTGGTGGGCGGCGAGACGGCGCAGCTCCCCGACCTGTACCATCCCGGGCACTACGACCTCGCGGGCACCATCGTGGGCGTGGTGTCCGAGGGCGCGGCGCTGCATGGCGACCGGGTGCGGCCGGGCGACGTGCTGCTGGGGTACGCCTCGTCGGGACTGCACACCAACGGCTACACCCTGGCGCGGCGCATCGTGTTCGACGACTTGGGGCTCGACGTGGGCAGTCACGTGCCGGCGCTGGGCGTCACGGCGGGCGACGCGCTGCTCGCGGTGCACCGGAGCTACTGGGCGGCGCTCTCCCCGGTGCTCGGCCGGGTGCACGGGCTGGCCCACGTCACCGGCGGCGGGATTCCCGGCAACCTCGAGCGATCGCTGCCCGACGGCTGCGGGGCGGTGGTACGGGCCGGCACCTGGCCGGTGCCGCCGCTCTTCACGTTCCTTGCGGAAGCCGGCCGCGTGCCGCCGGACGAGATGGACCGCGTGTTCAATCTCGGGCTGGGCCTGATCGCGGTGGCGCCGCCCGACGCGGTGGCCGCGCTCCGGGCCGCGGCCACCGGGGCGGGCGTGGAGACCTGGCTGGTGGGTGAAGTGGGGCGGGGTGCCGGCGTCCGGATAGCGAGATAGCCGGTGGACGAGCGTGAGGCGATGACCCGCGCCCTGGCGCTGGCCTGGCAGGGCTGGGGCCGCGTGGCGCCGAACCCGATGGTGGGGGCGGTGCTGCTGCGCGACCGGGCGGTGCTGGCGGAGGGCTGGCACGCGGAATTCGGCGGGCCGCACGCGGAGGCCGCGGCGCTCGCCGGGGGCGTCGATGCCCGGGGGGCGACCTGCGTGGTGACGCTCGAGCCCTGCGCCCACACCGGCAAGACGCCGCCCTGCGCCGACGCGCTGCTGGCGGCCGGCGTGGCCCGGGTGGTGATCGCGGGCCGCGACCCCAACCCGGCCGCCCACGGCGGGATCGAGCGGCTCCGGGCGGCGGGGGTGGCGGTCGAGGTCGGAGCCGGCGCCCGGGACGCCGCGGCGCTCAACGCCGCGTTTCTGTGGTCCACGGTCCGGCCCGAGCGGCCCTTCGTGGCGGTGAAGCTCGCGATGTCGTTCGACGGATACGTCGCGGATCACACCGGCCGGTCGCGCTGGATCTCGGGCCCCGAGGCCCGCGAGTGGGTCCATTGGCTGCGGGCCGGGTTCGATGCGCTGGGCGTGGGCGGCCGCACGGTGGTGGCCGACGATCCCCAGCTCACCGTCCGGGGACCGGTAATCCCGCGCGTGCCGCCGGCGCGGGTGATCTTCGCCGGCCGGGCCGAACTGGGGCCCGAGATGCAGGTCTTCCGGCCGGGAGTGGGCGGGCCGGCGGTGGTGGTGGCGCCCGCCGCCCGCGCCCACACGGCGGAGCGCTTGCTGCGCGACGTCGGCGTCCGCGTGCTCGCCGCCGACCGCCTGGAAGACGCGCTCCGGGGACTCGCCGAGCTGGGCATCCGCTCGGTGCTGGTGGAAGGCGGGGGGCGGTTGGTGGGGGCCCTGCTCGACCGCGGCCTGGTGGACCGGGTGTATCGGATCACCGCGCCCATGTGGCTGGGCCGCGGCACCCCGGCCTTCGCCGCGCATGCCGCCCGCGCGCTGGCCGATGCCCGGTGGACCGTGGTGGAGCGCCGGGCTCTGGGCGACGATACCCTGCTGGTGATCGATCGAGAGTTATGTTTACGGGAATCGTGACGGCCATGGGCGAGGTGCTGCGGGCGGAGCGCGGGCCGGGACGGTTGGCGCTCACCCTGCGCGCGCCGTACCGGGGCCTCGCCCCGGGCGACAGCATCGCGGTGAACGGCGCGTGCCTGACCGTGGTGGCGGCGGCGGACGACTGGTTCCGGGTGGACGTCATCGTCACCACGCGCGGCCGCACCGCCCTGGAGACGGTGTCGCCGGGCGCGCGGGTGAACTTGGAGCGCCCGCTGGCCGTGGGCGACCCGTTGGGCGGCCACTTCGTGCAGGGGCACGTGGACGGGCTGGGCGACGTGGTCGCGGTGCGGGACGAGCAGGACGCCCGCTTGCTCGACGTGCGGCTCCCACCCGACGTGGCGGAGCTGTCGATCCCCCACGGGTCGATCGCCCTGGACGGGGTGAGTCTCACGATCAACGCCATCCCTGCGCCGGATACGGTGCAGGTGGCGCTGATTCCGTTCACCCTGGAGCACACTACTCTGGGCGAGCGCCGCCCGGGAGATCGGGTGCAGGTCGAAGGAGACATGCTGGGGAAGTACGTCCGGCGACTCCTGGGGAAGGACCGCTGATGGCGTTCGGAACCATCGAGCAGGCGATCGCCGACGTGCGCGCCGGCAAGCTGGTCATCGTGGCCGACGACGAGGACCGCGAGAGCGAGGGCGACCTCGTGGGCGCAGCCGAGCTGATCACGGCCGAGAAGATCAACTTCATGGCGACCCACGGGCGCGGCATGATCTGTCTCACGCTCACGCCCGAGCGCTGCGCCGCGCTCGCCCTGCCCCAGATGGCCGAGCACAGCTCCGACTCGTACGAGACGGCGTTCACCGTCACCGTGGACGCCGAGAAGCGGTTCGGGGTGACCACCGGCATCTCCGCGGCGGATCGCGCCAAGACCATCCAGGTGGCGATCGATCCGGCCAGCGGGCCGTCTGACCTCCGGCGCCCCGGACACATGAACCCGCTCCGCGCCCGCCCGGGCGGCGTGCTCCAGCGGGTGGGCCACACCGAGGCCAGCGTGGACCTCGCCCGGCTGGCGGGACTCTACCCGGCCGGCGTGATCTGCGAGATCCTGGCCGCCGACGGCACGATGATGCGGCGGCCTCAGCTCGAGGCGTTCGCCGCCCAGCAGGGACTCACGCTGGTGACGGTGGCGCAGCTCGTGGCCTATCGCCTGCGGCACGAACGCCTGGTCCACCGCGTCGCCCTGGCGCGGCTGCCCACCGCGGTCGGCGAGTTCCGGGTGGTGGGCTATCGCAACGACATCGACCGGGCCGAGCACGTGGCGCTGGTGTGCGGCGAAGTGGCGGGCCGCCCCGGGGTGCTGGTGCGGATGCACTCGAAGTGCCTGACGGGCGACGTGTTCGGCTCGTCGCGGTGCGACTGCGGGTGGCAGCTCCAGAGCGCCATGCGCGCCATCGCGGCGGAGGGCGCGGGGGTGATCGTCTACCTGGACCAGGAGGGGCGGGGGATCGGCCTGCTCAACAAGCTCAAGGCCTACGAGCTCCAGGATCTGGGGCACGACACGGTGGAGGCCAACGCCCGGCTGGGCTTCCCGCCGGATCTCCGGGATTACGGGATCGGGGCGCAAATCCTCATGGATCTCGGGCTGTCGTCCATCCGGCTGCTCACCAACAACCCCCGGAAGCTCGTGGGTCTCGACGGGTACGGCCTGGAGATTCTCGAGCGGGTGCCCATCGTCCAGCCGGCCACGGACGACAACCGCGCGTATCTCGCGGTCAAGCGCGACAAGCTGGGCCACCTGCTGCAGGATTGAGGGTGACCGCTCCGCGAGCGCTGGTGTGCGCCGGCCGCTTCAACGAAGCCGTGACCCGCCGGCTGGTGGACGGCGCGCTGGCGGCGCTCGCGGCGGGCGGCTACGACGCGGGCCAGGTGGACGTGGTGTGGGTGGCCGGCGCCTTCGAGCTGCCGCTGGTGCTCGACCGCGGCCTCCGCACCGGCCGGTATCGCCTGGCCGTGGCCCTGGGCGCGGTGGTGCGGGGCGAGACGCCGCACTTCGAGTACCTCGCCGCCGAGGCCACGCGCGGCCTGGGGGCCGTGGCGCTGGCCCACGGCATTCCGGTCGGGTACGGCCTGCTGACCTGCGACTCGCTGGAGCAGGCGCTGGCGCGGGCCGGCGGGGCCGCCGGCAACAAGGGGGCGGAGGCGGCCGAGGCGGCGCTGGTTTCGCTGGGCGCGCTCGCGCGCCTGGAGGGCGATGCTCCGGCGTGAGACGCGGATCCGGGCCCGCGCCCTCCAGATCCTCTACGCGTGGGAGCAGCGGCCCGAGACGCCGCCGCGCGACGTGGCCGAGGCGCTGCTCACGATCTACGGGGCGCGCGACCGCACCTGGGAGCGGGCCGAAGCGCTGGCCGGGTCGGTGGCGGCGGACGCGGCGACGCTGGACGCGGAGGTGGCGCGCGACCTGGCGCACTGGCGCCTGCCGCGGGTAGGCGTGATCGAACGCAACATTCTCCGGATGGCGGTTCACGAGCTGCGCGGCGGCAACACGCCGGCGCCGGTGGCGATCTCCGAGGCCGTGCGGCTGGCCCACTGGTTCGCCGGCCCCAAGGCGCCGCCGTTCGTGAACGGCGTGCTGGACGCGGTCGCCCGGCGGCTCGGCCGGCTGTGAGGATTCTGGTGGTCAACTGGCTCGACCTGGAGAACCCGCAGGCGGGCGGCGCGGAAGTCCATCTGTTCGAGATCTTCGGGCGGCTGGCGGCCGCGGGGCACGCGGTGACGCTGATCGCCTCGGGGTGGGCCGGCGCCGCCCCCACCGCGACGGGGCGCGGCCTCGAGGTGCGGCGCGTGGGCGGCCGGCACACGTTCGCCGTGCGCGCCCGCGGCGCCGTGCGCCGGGCGCTGGCGGAGCGGCCGTACGACGTGGTGGTGGAAGACATCAACAAGCTCCCCCTGTTCCTCCCGCTGGTGACCCGGCTCCCGCTCTCCGTGATCGTGCCGCATCTCTTCGGCACCACGGCGTTCCGCGAGGCCTCGTGGCCCATGGCGGCCGCCGTGTGGCTCGCCGAGCGGGGCGTCCCGATGGCGTATCGCGCGGCGGCGTTTCACGCCATCAGCCGGAGCACGCGGGACGATCTGGTGGCGCGCGGCGTGGCGCCGGACCGCGTCCGGGTCATCTATCCCGGCGTGGACGCGGCGTGGTTCCGGCCGGATCCGTCCGAGCCCCGCGCGCCGGTGCCGACCTTCCTGTACGTCGGCCGGCTCAAGCGTTATAAAGGAGTTGACGTCGCCATCCGCGCCCTCGCGCTGCTGCGCCGGGACCATCCGGCCGCGCGCCTGGAGATCGCGGGGCAGGGCGACGACCGGCCGCGCCTCGAGCGGCTGGCCGCCGAGCTCTCCCTGGGGGACGCCGTGCGGTTTCTCGGGTATGTATCCGAGGAAGACAAACGCACGCGGCTGCGGCGCGCCTGGGCGACGGTGTTCCCGTCCCCCAAGGAAGGGTGGGGCATCACCAACGTGGAGGCGGCCGCCTGCGGCACGCCCGCGGTGGCCGCCGACAGCCCCGGGCTCCGGGAGTCGGTGCGCCACGACGAGACCGGTTTCCTGGTCCCCTTCGGCGACCCGGCGGCGCTCGCCGCGGCGCTGGGACGGCTCGCCGCCGATCCGGGCCTGGTGGCCCGCCTGGGACGCGGCGCCCGCGCCTTTGCCGAGACGCTCTCCTGGGACGCCGCCGCCGCGCAGACACTCGACCATCTCTCCCTGACGATCCGAGCCGCGCCGCTGGCGCGCGGCGGAAAGGAATGACCTCCGTGCAGACCACGGTGACTGCCCGCCACTGCGAGATCCCCGACGACCTGCGCGAGCGGGCGCTCGACAACGCCGCCAAGCTCGCCAAGCTCGCCCACCGCCCCACGCGTATGGAGATCCTGTTCGACGACGACAACCACCATCGCTCGGTGGAGCTGAAGCTGTGGATGCCCCCGGGCCACATCCTGGTCGCGTTGGGCGAGGCGGCGGACTTCAAGACGGCGCTCGATCGGGCGGTCGACAAGCTCCGCGCCCAGCTGGACAAGGACCTCCGCCCCGCGCGGCGGAAACGGGAGTCCATTTCCTGACATGGCCACCCTGACCGTCGGCGAGCTGGCGACCGAGAAGGGCCGGTCGCTCCAGCTCGAGGTGCTGACCGGCGACCTGGGGCTCGACCGGCCCATCACGGTGCCCGAGATCTCGAGCCCGGGGCTGGTGCTGGCGGGCTACCGCGCGCGGTTCGCCGCCAAACGGCTGCACGTGCTGGGCGAGACCGAGATCACGTACCTCCGGTCGCTCAAGGCCGCCGCGCGCAAGCGCGCCGTCGAGGGCTTCGTCGCCAACGAGATGCCCGGCATCTTCGTCACCAAGGGACAGTCGGTCCCGCGCGAGCTCCTCGACGCCGCCAAGAAGCGGAGCGTCCCCCTGTTCCGCTCGGCCCTGAAGACGGCAGAGTTCTACTCGCGCATCATCCCGTTCCTCCAGGAGGCCTTCGCGCCGCGTACCACGGTGCACGCGTCGCTGGCCGACGTGTACGGCGTGGGCCTCCTCTTCGTGGGCCGGTCCGGCATCGGCAAGAGCGAGTGCGTACTGGACCTGGTGGAGCGCGGGCACCGGCTGGTGGCGGACGACGTGGTGCACGTGTCCCGCCGGGGGGCGGACGTGCTGCTCGGCCAGGGCCCCGAGCTGTCGCATCACTTCATGGAGATCCGCGGCGTGGGGCTGGTGGACGTCAAGGCGCTCTTCGGCATCCGGGCCGTCCGGCAGCAGAAGCGGATCGAGGTCGTGGTGGAGCTGACCGCGTGGGACAGCACCAAGGAGGTGGACCGGACCGGCCTGGACCGCGGCACCACCACCATTCTGGAGGTGGATCTCCCCAAGGTGACCGTGCCGCTGAACCCCGGGAAGAACATCACGGTGATCTCGGAGGTCGTGGCCATGAGCCACCTCCTCCGGTACAGCGGCTACGACCCGGCCCAGGCCTTCAACGAGCGGCTGCTCAAGCGGCTCGCGGAGCAGCGCGAGTTGCGCGAATACCTGAGCGAGGACTATGAGTGAGCCGCTGCGCGGCGTCGTGGTGTCGCACGCCGGACTGGCCCAGGCCCTGGTCGACGCGGTCGCCCGGATCACCGGCCGGGCCGAGGGGCTCGTGGCCGTGAGCAACGAGGGATGCGACCGCGAGGCCCTGGAGCGCCACGTGGCCGAGGCCGTGGGCGACGGTCCCGCGGTGGTCTTCGTGGACCTCCCCAGCGGCAGCTGCCTGCTGGCGTCGGCGCGCTACCTCCGCACCAACCCGGGCGTGGCGGTCGTGGCGGGCGTGAACCTGCCGATGCTGGTGGACTTCGTGTACCATCGGGACGCGGCGGCGGCGGCGGCGGCGGAGCGCGCGGTCGCGATCGGCGGGCGCGCGCTGAAGGTCGTGGGGGCGTGAGCCCCATCGTTCGGGTGGACGATCGGCTGGTGCACGGCCAGGTGGTGGTCGGGTGGGGGCACGCGGTCGGCCTCCGGCACCTGGTGCTGGTGGACGACGCCATCCGGGCCAGCCCCTGGGAGCAGGACCTCTATCGCATGGGCGTGCCGCGCGGGGTGGACATCGAGTTCGCCTCCGTGACCGAGGCCGCCACGGCGTTCCCGCAGTGGCGGGGCGACGGCGAGCGGACCATGCTGATCCTCCCGGACGTGGCGACGCTGGTGCGCCTGTGCGCGCTGGCGGAGGTGGGGGCCGTCCAGCTCGGCGGGATTCACCAGGCCGAGGGGCGGCGCGAGCGGCTGCCCTACGTATTCCTGAGCGACCAGGAGGCCGAAGCCCTCCGGGCCCTCGACGCCCGGGGAGTGTCCGTCACGGCGCAGGACCTCCCGTCCACGCGCCCCGTCGCGCTGGCGGACCTGGTCTCGTGACGGCCTGGCAATTCGGCGCGCTGCTCGCCTGGGGGATCGTGGCGGGCCTCGACCTCGTGAGCGTGCTGCAGGTCATGGTGGCCCGGCCGCTGGTGAGCGGCACCGTGGCCGGCGCGATCGTGGGGAACCCGGCGGCCGGCGTGCTGGTGGGGATGGTGCTCGAGCTCTATGCGCTCGAGGTGATCCCCGTGGGCGGGGCCCGGTACCCGGACTTCGGGCCGGCCGCGGTGGCGGGGACCGCGGCGGCGGCCCAGGCGCCGCCGGGCGAGATCGGGCCCGGCATCGCGATCGGCCTCCTGGTCGCGTACCTGGGCGACTGGAGCATCGTGGCGCTGCGCCGCTGGAACACCAGCCGGGTGCGGGCGGCCGCCGAGGCGCTCGACGCCGGCGACCTGGCCACCATCTCGCGGGTGCAGCTCGGCGGGATCGTCGGCGATGGCGTACGGGCGGGCATCCTGACCGTGGGCGGGCTGGGACTCGCCCTGGCGGCGCGCCGCTGGCCGCCGCTCGACACCCGCGGCGCCCACCTCCTCACCGCGGTGCTCGCCGGCGTGGGACTGGCGACGGCCGCCACCAACAGCGTGCGACTGGTGGAGGGGGGACGGGGCGCGTGGTGGTTCACGGTGGGCCTGGCCGGCGGGGTCGCGTGGATCGTCCTCCGCTGACGGCGTTCCTCCGCACGGCGTTGCGCCTGCTCACGGTCCAGGCCTGCTGGAACTACGAGCGGATGATCGGCGTGGGGCTCGGGTACGCCACGGAGCCCCTGCTCCGCGCGCTGCCGGGCGGCCGCGAGGGCGAGCGATACCGCGGCGCCATGCGCCGGGCCGCCCGGTACTTCAACGCGCACCCCTACCTCACCGGGCTGGCGGCCGGCGCGCTGGCCCGGGCCGAGCACGAAGGCGTGCCCGGCGAGCGGATCGAGCGGCTGCGCACCGCCCTCCTCGGCCCCCTCGGCGCCGTAGGCGACCGGCTGGTGTGGGCCGGCACCCTGCCGGCCGCGTCGGCGGTGGGGCTCGTGCTCTGCGCCAGCGCCCCGGCCGGCGTGGGCGCGCTGGCGCTGCTGGCGCTCTTCAACGTGCCCCACGCGACGCTCCGGGTGTGGGGGCTCCGCGCCGGCTGGCGCAGCGGCACGTCGCTGGCCCGGGCACTGGCCGAGCCCGTGCTCACCACCGGTCTCCGCTGGGTCGGCCCCGCGGCCGCCCTGGGCGTCGGCGTCGCGCTGCCGTTCGTGGCGCACCGCCTCGCGGCCGACCTGGACCTGCCCGCGATCGGGGCCGGAGCGACCAGCGCGCTGGGAAGCTGGGTCGCGGCGCGGTGGCTCGCGCCCGCGCTCGGAGGCGTGCGCCTCGGGCTGCTGGCCGCGGTCGCGGTCCTGCTGGGGTCGTGGCTGTGACCACGGTCGAGCGCGTGGTGGAGATCGTGAATCCGCTGGGGCTCCACGCCCGGCCGGCGGCCGAGTTCGTCAAGCTCGCGGCCGCGTTCACGGCGGAGATCCAGGTGGAGAAGGACGGCATGGCGGTGAACGGGAAGAGCATCATGGGCGTGATGACGCTCGCGGCCGAATGCGGCAGCTCGCTCCTCATCCGGGCCGAGGGCGACGATGCCGAGGCCGCGGCCGACGCGCTGGCCGACCTGGTCCGGCGGGGATTCAAGGAAGTATGACCCCCAGCCGTCTGCTCTACGGCATCGGCGTGTCGTCCGGCGTGGCCACCGGTCCCGCGGTCGTGCTCCGGCGCGAGCTGCCGGACGTCCCGGCCCGCGTGGTGCCGCCCGACGCGGTGGAGGCCGAGGTCGGGCGGCTCTACGAGGCGGTGCGGGTGGTGCGCGCCGGCCTCGAGATGCTGCGCGCGCGGGCGCGCGAGCGGGTGGGCCCGGAGGAGGCCAAGATCTTCGACGCCCAGATCCTCATGCTCGAGGACCAGGAGCTGCTGGGCGCGGCCGAGAAGCTGATCCGCGAAAACCAGCTCACCGCCGAGCGGGCCTTCGAGTTCACCGCGCTGGAGGTCCGGGCCCTGTGGGCCAACTCGGGCAGCTCCCTCCTGCGCGACAAGCTGGCCGACCTCTCCGGCGTGCTGCTGCGGGTGCTCTATCAGCTCCTGGGCCGGCCGGACGACGAGCAGGTCCCGGGCGTGGGGCGCCCGGCGGTGGTGGTGACGCGGGAGCTCACCCCCGGGCTCACGCTCCAGTTCGAGCGGGAGCACGTGGTGGGCTTCGTGAGCGAGGAGGGCACCCGGACCGCGCACGCCGCGATCCTCGCCCGCTCGCTCGGGATCCCGTGCATCATGGGCCTGTCCGGGGCGCTGGAGGAGATTCCCCCGAACGCGGAGCTGGTGATCGACGGGACCCGCGGCACCGTCCTGGTGTCGCCCAGCCCCGAGGAGATCGACGAAGCGCAGAGCGTCGAGACCCGCCGGCACGAGCTGGCCGAAGAGCTGGAACGGAGCCTGGACCTGCCGGCCGTCACCGCCGACGGCGTCCCGCTCACGCTGCGCGGCAACCTGGACCTGCCCGAAGAGCTGGATCTCCTGGCCCGGAACGGCGCCGAAGGCATCGGCCTGCTGCGCACCGAGTTTCTGGTGGTGGGCCGCGCCACCCTGCCGGACGAGGAGGAGCAGCTCGAGTACTTCCGCCGAGTGGCGCGCCGGCTCTCCGGCCAGCCGGTGACGGTGCGGAGCTACGACGTGGGCGGCGACAAGTTCCCGGCCGCGTTCCGGATTCCGGCCGAGCCCAACCCGTTCCTGGGCTGGCGGGCCCTGCGGGTGTGCCTGGACCGGCCCGAGGTGTTCATCCCCCAGCTCCGGGCCCTGCTCCGGGCACGCCTGGACGGCGACATCCGCCTCATGCTGCCGCTGGTGATCGACCTGGAGGAAGTGACCCGCACCCGCGAGCTCATCACCCAGGTCCGGGGCGCGCTCCGCAAGGACGGCGTGCGGCACGCCGACGATCTGCCGCTGGGCGTGATGGTCGAGACGCCGGCCGCCGTGGCCCTGGCGGACCAGCTCGTGGCCCAGTGCGACTTCGTGAGCGTCGGCACCAACGATCTCACCCAGTACACCCTGGCCATCGATCGCGGGAACGCCCGCCTGGCCCACCGCTTCACCGGTTTCCATCCGGCGGTGCTCCGGCTGCTGGCCCAATTGGCCGATGCCGCCAGGAAATCGGGCACGCCCTTCAGCGTCTGCGGCGAGATGGCCTCCGAGCCCCTGGGCGCGTTCCTGCTCCTCGGCCTCGGCTATCGGGAGCTGAGCGTCGCCCCGACGGCGCTCCCCGTGGTCCGCTGGCTGATCCGGCGCCTGCGGGTGGCGGACGCGGAGGGTCCGGCCCGGGCCGCGCTCGACGCCACGGGCCCGGCCGAAGCCCTGGAGGTGCTGGAGAGCGGGCTCGCGGGGTCGGTGGACCTCGAGTTGTTCGATGCCGGCTGGTTGCCCAGGCATCGGTCCGCCACTAGTTTGCAGAGACACCGGACTTCCCGGTCGCGCTAAGCCGCCATCCCTTTGCGTTGGAAGGAGTTGCCGTGACGGCTCACCGTCACATCGTGTCGTCGGAGTCGGTGACCGAAGGTCACCCGGACAAGATGGCCGATCAGATCTCCGACGCCGTGCTCGACGCCATCCTGGCGCAGGACGAGACGGCGCGGGTCGCGTGCGAAACCCTCGTTACCACCGGCATGGCGCTGGTGGCGGGCGAGATCACCACCACCGCCTACGTGCACGTCCCCGACGTCGTTCGGGAGACGGTCGAGCGCATCGGCTACACCAGCGGCGAGTACGGCTTCGACGCCCGGACTTGCGCGGTGCTGAGCTCCATCGACCGCCAGTCGCCCGATATCGCGCAGGGCGTGGATACGGGCGGCGCCGGCGATCAGGGCATGATGTTCGGCTACGCCAGCGACGAGACGCCCGAGCTGATGCCCATGCCCATCATGCTGGCCCACCGCCTCACCCGCCGGCTGGCCCAGGTGCGCCGCTCGAAGGAGCTGCCCTGGCTCCGGCCCGACGGCAAGAGCCAGGTGAGCGTGGAGTACGATGCCGGCCGGCCGGTGGCCGTGCGCACCGTGGTGCTCTCCACCCAGCACGCCCCCGAGATCGGACGCGGCGACCTGGAAGAAGCGGTGCGCGAGGTGGTGATCCGGCCGGTCCTCAACGCCTCCGGCATCGACTGCGACAACCCCGTCTTCCTGATCAACCCCACCGGCCGGTTCGTGGTGGGCGGCCCGCAGGGCGACGCCGGGCTCACGGGTCGCAAGATCATCGTGGATACCTACGGCGGCATGGCCCGCCACGGGGGTGGCGCCTTCAGCGGCAAGGACCCGTCCAAGGTGGACCGCTCCGCCGCCTACGCGGCCCGGTGGGTGGCCAAGAACATCGTCGCCGCGGGCCTGGCCCGCCGCTGCGAGGTGCAGGTGGCCTACGCCATCGGCGTGCGCGATCCGGTGTCGGTCATGGTGGATACGTTCGGGACGGGCAAGGCGCCCGAGGTCGCCCTGGAAGCGGCGGTGCGCTCGGTCTTCGACCTCACGCCGGGCGGCATCATCCGCACCCTGGGGCTCCGGCGCCCCATCTACCAGCCCACCGCGGCCTACGGCCATTTCGGCCGCGCGCCCGAGGAGATCAGCGTGGGCGATCGCCGGGTCAAGCTGTTCACGTGGGAAGAACCGACCGCCATCGACGCGCTGCGCGACGCCGTGCGTCACGCGGCCTGAGCGGGAAACAGAGGGATCATGACCGCCGTGAAATCACCCGCCCCGCGCGCCGCCGCCGCCCTGGAGTTCGCGGTCCGAGACCTGGCGCTCGCCGAGTGGGGCCGTAAAGAGATCCGCCTGGCCGAGCACGAGATGCCGGGCCTGATGGCGCTGCGCCGCCGGTACGGGCCCGAGCGCCCGCTCGCCGGGGCGCGGGTCATGGGCAGCCTGCACATGACCGTCCAGACGGCCGTGCTGATCGAGACGCTCCGTCACCTGGGCGCCGACGTGCGCTGGGTGAGCTGCAACATCTTCTCCACCCAGGATCACGCCGCGGCCGCGGCCGTGGTGGGGCCCGACGGGACGCCGCAGGCGCCCCGCGGCGTGCCGGTGTTCGCCCACAAGGGCGAGACGCTGGAGGAGTACTGGCACTTCACCGCCCGCGCGCTCCAGTGGCCGGACGGCGGCGGGCCGACGCTGATCGTGGACGACGGCGGCGACGCCACGCTGCTGCTGCACAAGGCGGCGGAGTTCGAGCGCGCTGGCCGGGTGCCGGACTTCAACCCCGCCACCGACCCCGAGGAATGGGGCATCGTTCTCGACCTGCTGCGGCGCGAGCTGCGCGAGCATCCGGGCAAGTGGACCGCGCTGGCCAAGGGCGTGGTCGGCGTGAGCGAGGAGACCACCACCGGCGTCCACCGGCTCTACCAGATGCAGGAAGCGGGCACGCTGCTGTTCCCGGCCATCAACGTCAACGACTCCGTCACCAAGAGCAAGTTCGACAACATCTACGGGTGCCGGCACTCGCTGATCGACGGCCTGAACCGCGCCACCGACACCATGCTGGGCGGCAAGGTGGCCGTGGTGTGCGGCTTCGGTGAGGTGGGGAAGGGCTGCGCCCAGGCGCTGCGCGGGCAGGGCTGCCGGGTCATCGTCACGGAAATCGATCCCATCTGCGCCCTGCAGGCGGCCATGGAGGGCTACGAGGTCCGGACGCTGGAGGACGTGGTCGAGACCGCCGACATCTTCGTCACGGCCACGGGCAACTACCTGGTGGTCACCGTGGACCACATGAAGCGCATGAAGGACAAGGCCATCGTCGGCAACATCGGCCACTTCGACAACGAGATCGACATGGCGGGGCTCAAGAAGCTCCCGGGCATCCGCCACGAGAACATCAAGCCGCAGTACGACGAGTGGGTCTTCCCGGACGGCCACAGCGTGCTGGTCCTGGCCGACGGCCGGCTGCTGAACCTGGGCTGCGCCACCGGCCATCCCAGCTTCGTGATGTCCGCGTCGTTCACCAATCAGGTGCTGGCGCAACTGGAGCTGCACCGGAACGGCCGGCGCTACGAGCGCAAGGTGTTCATGCTGCCCAAGCAGCTGGACGAAGAGGTCGCCCGGCTTCACCTGGACCACCTGGGCGTGCGGCTCACCCGACTCACGCCCGAACAGTCGCGCTACATCGGGGTACCCGAACAAGGACCGTTCAAGCCGGAGCACTACCGTTACTGACGGCACGCTGGTCGAGGTTCGGGTGGCGCACCTCGGGCTGGATCGGGCGACGAATTCGCCGGTCGTGATTCTGCAGGAGAAGGACGGCGAGCGCGTGCTGCCCATCTGGATCGGGCCCGCGGAAGCCAGTGCCATTGCGATGGAACTGGCCGGCGTGAAGTTCAGCCGGCCGCTCACTCACGACCTGCTGAAGCAGGTCATCGTCGGGCTGGGGGCGGACCTCCGCCGGGTGATGATCACGCAGGTGAAGGACAACACCTATTTCGCCGAACTGCACCTCCATCGGGACGACCACGTCATCCAGATCGACGCCCGGCCCTCCGACAGCATCGCCCTGGCCCTCCGGCTCTCGGCCCCCATCTTCACCCGCAAGGAGCTGCTCGAAGCGTCCAGCTTCGAGAGCGTCGAGCCCTCGGAGGGACCGCAGCCGCTCGACGCCGAGCAGCTCAAGTCCTATCTCGAAAACCTCGACCCGGAAGATTTCGGCAAGTTTTCGCCGTAGCCTGGCCCTGGCGCTGGTGGGGGCCGTGGCGCTGGGCGCGCTGCCGCCGTCCGCGGCCGCCCAGGGGCGGCGGGTCGGCGGGCGGGTCCAGGTGGGAAGCGGCCCGGCCGCCTCCCCGCTGATCGGCGCCTGGGTCACGCTCCACGAGGTCACCACGGGAGGGGGCGCGCCGGTGGACTCCGTCCGGAGCGACCGCGACGGGCGCTACCGGCTCCGGGTGGCCCGCGCCGACACCGCCGCCCTCTACATGGTGAGCGCGCCCTACCGGGGCATCACCTATTTCTCCCAGGCCATCCTGGCCCGCGCCTGGCAGGACACCATCCCGCCGCTCGAAGTCTTCGACACGTCCAGCACGGCGCCCCTCATCGCGATCGCCCAGCGCCACGTGGTGGTCCGCCGGGCCGAGGAGAACGGCGGGCGCAGCGTGCTGGAGCTGGTGAGCCTGGTGAACGAGGGCGACCGCACCCGGATCTCGCCGGATTCCACGGCCCCCGTGTGGGGCGGCCGGCTGCCCCGGGGCGCCACGGGCTTTCAGGTGGGCGAGGGCGACGTGGCCGCCGACGCCATCGAGCAGCGGGGCGACAGCGTGGTGGTGACGGCGCCCATCCCCCCCGGCCGGAAGCAGGTGGTGTTCACCTACGTCCTGCCCGGCGGCGCGGATCTGGTGCTGCCGCTGGACCAGCCCGCCCAGCGGCTGCTCGTGCTGCTGGAGGACACCACCGCGACCCTGGTCGAGGGGCCGCTGGCGCGGCGCGGGGTCGAAGTGTTCGACGACACGCCGTTCGCCCTGTTCGACGGCGCGGTGCCGGCGCGGAGCGGGCCCGCCGTGTTCCGGCTGAGCCGGCGGGGCATTACGGTCGAGACCGTCGCCATCGGCGTGGCGGTGCTGGCCGCGGTCCTGCTCCTGCTCGCGGTGCCGCTGCTCCGCCGCCGCGGCGGCGCGGTCCCGGTGCCGGCGGTCGCGGCGGACACGCCGGAGTCCCTGGCCCGCGCCATCGCCGTGCTCGACGCTGCGTTCGAAGCCGGTGACCGGTCGCCCGCGGCCGAGGCGGCGTACCGCGCGCAACGCGCCGCGCTCAAGGCGCGACTGGCTGGCGCCCTCGCCCGCCAGCAATTCCCAGCCTGACGCAACCCTCCAGGGGGTGATTGGGCAGTTGACCGTGCCGCCCAGGTGTACTAGTGTGAAGTACTAGTACGACATACTTGTATCGGTGGCCCGTGTGGGGGTGGACCATGACGCCCAGGAAACCGAAGCGCGTCCGCGAGCAGGTGGTGGTGTACCTGGACGGCCGGGACCGCGCGCTGCTGGAGCAGATGACCCAGGAAACCGGCCTCGCCAGGACGGAGTTGTTCCGGCGCGGGCTGCGGCGGCTGGCCGAAGAGACGCTCCAGGGGAAAAAGCCGGGGTCGTCGCTCGCCTATCTGATCGCCACCGCGGCCCAGGATGGATTCCCGCCGGACGTGGCGGAGCGGCACGACGACTATCTGTGCGGCGGCGAATACCGGAAGAGCCTGACAAAGCGGCGTGCGCGCCCTCGTTGACACGAGCGCGTTGGTCGCGCTGAGCCGGGCGCGAGACCAGTACCACGCGCGGGCGGTGGCGATCGCCGAGCGGCACTTGGCGTCGGGCGGCCGGTTCCTCGGTACCCCCATGATTCTGGGCGAGTTTCATTCTCACCTCCTGTACCTGCGGGGAGCGCCCGAAGCGCGGGCCGCCGTGACGCACCTGCTGAACGACCCGGCCCACGAGTGGGCGGAGGTGACGGAGGACCTGGTCCGCGACGCGGTCACCGGTTGGCTCGTCCGGTTCGCCGATCAGCGGTTTTCCCTGGTGGACGCGGTGAGCTTCGAGGTGATGCGGCGCGAGAAGGTCACCCACGCGTTCGCCTTCGACCGGCATTTCGAGGTCGCAGGGCTCAAGGTGTTGCGATAAGGCCGATGCGGTTCGACGTTTGCCGCGACCGGCATGCCGCCGTACCCGTTATGTCGAATTCGTAACTCCTGGCGAATCGCCCGCGTCTTCTCCAGGTATGACGGCTTCGTTCGCCATGACATCTGCCGGAGTCCCGCGACGGACCCAGATAGGGGCGGCGAGAATTGCCGGTCCTGCCGGCCGCGTCAGTCGTTGCTCTCGAAGATACACGCCTCGGTATCGCAGCAGCGAAGGCCGCAGGTCTTCACGTCGTGGCAATCACCAACACCACGGAGGCAATCGAACTCCGTGATGCGGATGTTGTGATCCGTCGCTTTGCTGAGCTTCCCTCGGCCGTCGAAGTGTTGAACGTGAGCAACCGGGAAGATAGGTAACAGAGTACACCGGGAGGATGGGTAACGCTCCGGGGGGGTGGGAGAGGGGCAACAGGGGTCAGTTCCCGATGACCACCGGTCCGGATTCCATGCTCTCGCTTTCGATGCCGGACGCGCTGGCGGCCTTGCGTCAATCCACGACCGCCCCTACCTTCACCGCCTAGTCGAATCACCCGCGAACGCGGAGCACGGAAGCCGGTGCGAATCCGGCGCGGCCCCGCCACTGTGACGGGCACGAACACGCGGCTCAGACGCCACTGGGGCAGACCCGGGAAGGCGAGTCCGCACGCCCGAAGCCAGGAGACGTTCCCGTTCGCGTCACCTCGAGCCCTCGTGGGAGGGGCCGTGGACCGACGCGTGAAAGCCAGAGACGCGCTCGACCGCCGGGCTCCCGGACGTCGAGCGCGTCATGCGTTCCGCCGCTAAACGCGCCGCCGGCTTGCCGGCTGAGCCGAGCGGCGAGTTTACGCGCCGACTCGACCGCGCCGCGGTTCTGCTCCCGCTCCTCGTGCTGGGGGCGGTGCTGGCGGGCGCGTGCACCGCGGACCCCCGTCCGTCCGGCCCGGCGGCCGCGCGGCGCATCGTGTCGCTCGCCCCCTCGCTCACCGAGCTGCTGTTCGCCATCGGCGCGGGCGACCGGGTCGTGGGCCGCACCCGCTGGTGCGACTACCCGCCCGCCGCCCTCGCCATTCCCAGCGTGGGCGAAGGCATCGGCTTCGACCCGGAAGCCGTGGCGGCCTTGGCACCCAACCTCGTGGCCCTGTATCCCGCCGCCTCCAACCGCGCGGCCGCCGGCCGGCTCGCGGCGCTGGGCATCCCCACGGTCGAGCTCCGGACCGACAGCCTGGACCAGCTCCCCCCCGCCGCCCGAACCCTGGGCCGCCTCACCGGCCACGCCCGTGAAGCCGACAGCGTGACGCGCGACTTTGAATCGCTGCTCGACTCGGCCCGCGCCGCGCCGCGTCCCGCCGCGCCCCCGTCGGTGCTGATTCTCGCCTGGGACAACCCGCCGATCGTGATCGGCGGCGGCAGCTTCCAGAGCGAGCTGGTGGCGCTGGCCGGCGGCGCCAACGCGTTCGGCGACCTCCCCCAGCCCTCCGCGCCGGTGAGCGTCGAGACCATAGCCGCGCGGGACCCGGACATCGTGCTGGTGTCGGACTCGACGGTGCCCGACTGGACCCGCCGGCCCGAGTGGCGCGTGGTCCGCGCCGTCCGCCAGCGGCGGTTCGTCTTCATCCACGGCAGCGACTTCGCCCGTCCCACGTTCCGGGCGCTGGACGCGGTGCGGCGGCTCCGCGCCGCCCTCGAGGCGGTGCCGCGATGAGCCGCGGGATGAGCCGCTGGGTGATCCTGGGTGTCGCCGCGCTCGCGGCCCTCGCCGTGGGCGTGATGGTCGGTCCGGCCGACGTCGCGGGCGGCGCCGCGCTGCGGGCGCTGCTGGGCCGGGGCGACGACGTCACGATCGGCATCGTGCGCCAGCTCCGCGCGCCCCGGGCGCTGCTCGCCTTCGGCGTGGGCGGGAGCCTGGCCGTGACGGGCGCCGTGCTCCAGGCCCTGGTCCGGAACCCGCTGGCCGATCCCTACCTGCTCGGACTCTCGGGCGGAGCGGGGCTGGGCGCGGTGCTGGCCATCGCCCTCGGGCTGGGGGGCGCCTGGGCAGTGCCGGCCGCGGCGGCGATCGGGGCGCTGCTGGCCGTGGCCCTGGTGTACCGGCTGGCCGTGGTCGCGGGCGCCGTGCTCGATACCCGGGTCCTCCTCCTGGGCGGCGTGGTGGTGGGCGCCTTCTGCGCGGCGCTGGTGGGCGCCGTCCTGGCGCTGTCGCCCGCCGATCAGCTGCGGAACGCCCTGCTCTGGCTGTTAGGCGGGTTCGACGGCGCGTCCTGGCAGGCCCTCGGCGTGTTTGCCGCTTACGCCGTCCTGCCGCTGGCCATCCTGTACCGGGCCAGCCGCGCGCTGGACCTGCTATCCCTGGGCGAAGAGCCCGCCCGGTTCCTGGGCGCGGACGTCGAGCCGCTGAAGCGCACCGTGTACCTCGCGGCCTCGGTGCTCACCGCCGCCGCCGTCGCCGTGTCGGGCATCATCGGGTTCGTCGGCCTCGTGGTGCCCCACGCCATCCGAATCCTCTGGGGTCACTCGCACCGCTCGCTCCTCCCGGCCGCGTTTCTCCTGGGCGGCGCCCTGCTGGCCGGCGCGGATGCGGTCGCGCGGGTGGCGTTCGCGCCCCTCTCGCTCCCCGTGGGCGTGGTCACCGCCGTGGTGGGGGTGCCGGTGTTCGCCGTGCTGCTCCGCAAATGGGCGAGCTGATCTTCGAGGCCCGGGGCGCCGGGTACCGGTATCCGGGGGCGCCGCGCGACGCGGTGCGCGACGCCGATCTCGCCGTCCGGGCGGGCGAGCTGCTGGGCGTGGTGGGCCCCAACGGGAGCGGGAAGAGCACCCTGGTGCGCCTGCTGCTCGGCGTGCTCGCGCCCACGACGGGCACGGTCAGCGCGTTCGGGCGCCCCGCGACCGCCTGGCGGCGCCGCGACCTGGCCCGGCGGGTGGCCGTCGTGGCGCAGCGCGAGGAGCCGGTGTTCCCGCTCCGGGTGCGCGAGGCCGTGCTCCTGGGGCGCTATCCCCACGTGGGGCCGGTGCGGCCCCTGGGACCCGCCGACCGGGCCGCGGTGGACGCCGCGCTCGAGCGGGCCGACGCCACCGCGCTGGCCGACCGGTGGACCACGACCCTCTCGGGCGGCGAATGGCAACGGGTCCGGCTGGCGCGCGCGCTGGCCCAGGAGCCCGAAGCGCTGGTGCTGGACGAGGCCACGGCCAACCTCGACCTCCGCCACGAGATGGAGGCGTTCGAGCTGGCGGCCGACCTGGTGCGGCGCGAAGGCCGCACCGGCGTGCTGGTGTCCCATCACGTGAACCTGGTGGCGCGCTTCGTGGACCGCGTCGTCGTGCTGGACCACGGGACCCCCATCGCCGCGGGACCGCCGGCCGAGGTGCTCACCCGCGAAACGCTGGAGCGGCTGTTCGGCTGGCCGGTGGATTTGGTGACATGGCGGGGCATCCCGCAAATCGTGCCTCTGCGAAAGGGAGAAAACGGATGAGCTTCCGAGCCTCGTTGGTGTGTGGTGTGGTCGCGGCCGCGGCGTTGGCCCCCCGGCACGAGACGGCGGCGCAGGAGCCGCCGGACTCGGCCGTGCTGCCGCCCATCGTGGTCACGGCCACGCGTGTCCCCACCCGGGCCGATCGCCTGGGCCAGCGCGTGACCGTGCTCTCGGGCGCGGACCTCCGGGCGGCGGGCGTCGTGACTCTGGCCGACGCGCTCGAGCGCGTCGCGGGGTTGGGCGTGGTGCGCACCGGCGCGCCCGGCGCCGCCACCTCGGTGTTCGTGCGCGGGGGAGAGAGCGACTACGTCAAGGTGCTGGTGGACGGCGTCCCGATGAATGAGCCGGGCGGCGCGTACGATTTCGCCCACCTGACGCTCGACAACGTGGACCGGATCGAGGTGCTCCGCGGCCCCGGGAGCGTGCTGTACGGGTCGGACGCGGTGTCCGGCGTGGTGCAGGTGTTCACCCGGGCCGGCGGGCGACAGCTGGAAGCCGGCGCGCGCGCCGGGACCCTGGGGACGGTGGAGCTGGACGCCGCGGTCGAGGCCGGCGGCCCAACCGCGGGTTTCGGACTCGGCGCCCGCTGGACCGGATCGGACGGCCTGTACGCGCTCAACAACCGGTACGAGAACCGGGCACTC
>Ga0214473_10003015_pt1 | contig 20598 bp, 13 predicted proteins | sample RVTome_7_FD_203509 | JGI IMG/M metagenome (GOLD analysis project Ga0214473, IMG submission 203509) | Soil microbial communities from uranium-contaminated site in the Upper Colorado River Basin, Wyoming, United States - RVT98D197 | ecosystem: Environmental > Terrestrial > Soil > Contaminated >... | reverse complement strand
CGCCGCGCGAACCGGTCAACACCTCTCCATCGCGTTACATCGTCAAAGTGGACCGCGCGACGGGGGAGGCGCTCTCGGACCCGATCGAGCCGGCCGAGCTTCTCGTCCACGCGCACCGCGACCGGCCCCCGGTCGAGATCGCCGCGCAGTTCGCGGCCAGCCGCCTCATCCGGCTGACCGGCAACGAGGCGCTCGTGAAGGCCGGCCTCAGGGGCATCGAGAAGCTGGGCTCGCGCGTCGGCAGTCTGGCCGCGCGTTTCACGGGCAACCCGGCGGACGAGAAGCGGGTGAGACAGCTGCTGGGCGTCACCTCGCGCGACTACGCCTTCCAGTTTCGCGAGTCCACCCACCTCACCGGGAAAGAGGTCAAGGCACGGGTCCAGGAGCTGCAGAAGCAGGCTGGGGGGAAGCTCGCCGCGCTCGGCAAGCGGCACCGCTTCCGGGTGCTCCTCACCGGAGCGACCGGCTTCCTCGGCAAGGAGTTCCTGGCCCAGGCCGCCGCCCACCCCCACGTGGAGGAGGTGGTCGCGGTCGTTCGCCCCGAAGCGATCCGGGACCGGCGCACGAAGGAGGTCACGAAGGTGCTTTCGGCCCGCGAGCGCGGGGCCTCCCTCCTGAAGCGTCTCCACGTGACGGGCAAGGCGGCTCGCCGGTTCCGCTTCGTCGAGGGCGACATCGAGCAACCGGGGTTCGGGATCGGGAGCGACGAGCTCGAGCGGCTGCGCGCGACGATCACCCACGTCGTGCACTGCGCGGCGAGCGTGTCCTTCGACGACACTTACGAGAACTCGTTCCGCGCCAACGTCCTCGGGTGCCGGAACGCGCTCGCCTTCTCGGGAGACCTCCAGGCCGCGCCCGGCTCGCCGTTCGTGGCCCACGTGGCGATCGAGACCTCCTACATCCACGGCCGGAGGAAGCGGTCGATCGCGCAGGAGGACGCCCTCGTCTTCCCGCGCCACTTCTACAACAACTACTACGAGCTTACCAAGGCGATGGCCTCGATCGAGACCGACCGCGCGCTCGTCGAGGCGGGGCTCCGGGTCACCCAGCTGCTGCCGTCGATCGTGATCGGCCACTCGCGCACCGGAAACAACCGGGGCGACACGAAGGTCCTGAACGCCCCGATCAACGCCTTCGGGCGCGCCAAGGAGGCGCTCGCGTCGCTCGGCGGCGATCTCAAGGACCGCGCCCGGGCGTGGCTCCTCAACGTGATCGCGACGACGTTCCCGGCCGACCGGTCGGCCGAGCTCAACCTCGTGCCGGTCGACCGCGTGGTGGCCGGGATCGTGGCTTCGCTCGGCACCCCGGAGGCGATCGGCGCGCGGGTGCACCTCGCGACCGACAACCGGATCCGCTCCGAGGACGTATGCCGCATCACGCAGGAGGAGCTGGGCGTCAACGTGCGGATGGCGGATCCCACCCTGACCCGCAACCTGACCCTGCCCCTCGTGAAGGCGCTCCTCCTCGCGCTGGGGGAGCCGAAGCTCGCGAACGTGCTCGAAAGGCTGGGGGCGATCTTCGGGGTCTACGGGGAGTGGGGCCAGCCGATCCACGACGTGGGGAACGACGTCCGGCTGCTCGGCCTCCCCATCCGCCGTCCCGACACCGCGGCCAGCTTCCGGATGCTCTGCCGGCACAACAAGTACGTGCAGGAGTTCGGCCAGGTGAGGGACCTGGACGAGATCGCCCGGCGCGAGCGGCGGTGGGAGATCGCCATCGACGGGATCGAGTACGACACGGGTCGCCAGGTGTCCTCGATGCGGCCCGGGGAGTTTCGCCAGCTGCTGTCGGAGCGGCTGGACCTCGCCTCCTTCCAGCCGAACTAGAGTCCCCCTGGACGTCGACGTTGCCGCGGCGGCGGGGGCGGGCGTATGCTTGCCCGGGTGCTTTCGCACCCCACTCAGAAGGAGCCCACCATGACCATCGACCGCGGCCTCCTGGACCGGATCAAGACCCGGGGCGAGGAGGTGCTCACGCAGGTCTCCGCCGAGCTCACGTCGAGCCCGCGCTTCATGAAGGCCGTAGAGGGCGCCATGCGCGGGAGGGAGAAGGCCGAGGAGGCGGTCGGCCGGGTGCTCAAGCAGATGAACATGCCCACCCGCACCGAGCTGAAGCGCGCGCTGGCACGGATCGAGACCCTCGAGCGCGAGGTGGCTTCGCTCAAGGCGAAGCCGAGGGCCCGGCCCGCCGCCCGCCGAGGCGCCAGCGGGAGGGCGCCAGCGAAGGGGGACGCGGGGTAGGCCCATGTCCCGCATCGCCGTCACCGGCACCGCGTCCTTCCTCGGGGCGAGGATCCTGAGGCGCCTCGTGGAGGCAAGGGGAGCGGACGCGGTGGTCGCGCTCGACATCACGTCCCCGCCCACGACTCTCCAGGGCGTCCGCCACCGGTTGGTGGACCTGACGCTTCCCGGGGCGGACCAGCGTCTGGTGGACGTCTTCGACGAGGAGCACGTCGAAACCGTCGTCCACGCGGCCTTCTTCACCACCCCCCGCCGCGACGGCGCCTACTCGCACGAGCTCGAGTCGATCGGAACGCTGCACCTCGCGGCGGCCGCGGCGGCCGGGGGAGTGAAGCACCTCCTGGTGCGCTCGTTCACCGCGGTGTACGGGGCGAACGGACAGAACCCGAACTTCCTGACCGAGGAAAGGCGGCCCGATTCCGGCGCCCGCCTCGCCTGGGTGCGGGACAAGGTCGAGGCCGAGGAGCATGCCTTCTCGTTCGCCCGCCGCTATCCCGCGCTGGGGGTCACCGTCCTGCGCTTCGCGCCGCTCCTCGGTCCGGGCGTCCACACGTTCTACACGCGGATCTTCAGCAAGCGGGTGGTGCCCGTCGTGATGGGCTACGACCCCCTCATCCAGCTCCTCCACCCGGACGACGCGCTCGACGCCGTGTTCGCCGCGCTCGCGAAGGGGCCGGCCGGGGTCGTCAACGTGGTCCCGAAATCCACGATGACGCTCCTCACCGCGCTGCATCTCGCGGACAAGCTCACCGTCGCCGTGCCCCACGTCGTCGCGTACCCCCTGGCCGACCTCTGGTGGGCCTCCGGGGTGGGCGAGGCCCCCGGCGGCTTCATCGACCACGCCCGCTTCCTGTTCGTGGCGGACGGGGAGAAGGCCCGGCGAGAGCTCGGCTTCCAGCCCCGATACACGAGCCGGGACGCGCTCCTCGCCTACCTGGAGTACCGCTACCCGGAGACGGCCCGGCGCGCCCGGGAGCAGAGGGAGCGCGAGGAGGCGGAGGCGCGCGAACGGGAGGCCCAGGCATGAACCGAGAAGGGGCGAAGGTGGTTCCGATCTCCGGGCGGCCGCGTCGACGACGCGCGATCGGCCCGGAGAACGAGGAGCTGCGCCAACGGCTCGCGGAGCTCGAGCGCGAGATCTCGGCCTCGCGGAGCGAGCGGGAGCACGAGGGACTCCTGGTGACTGCGGCGAGGATGCTGCAGGCCGGGGTGCTTGGACTCAGCTGGGCGAGCCTCGCGCGGTTGCAGCGGGCCCTGTACTTCGCCTGGCACTCCGAGGAGACGGACGAGTTCGGAGGGGACCGGCGTTTCGCGGAGACGCTCGAGCCGGTGCTGGACTTCCTCTACGCGGTGTGGTGGCGCGTCGAGGCGACCGGCACCGAGCACGTCCCCGCGGAGGGCCCCGGTCTCATCGTGGCCAACCACTCGGGCGTCCTGCCCTACGACGGCCTCATGGTGCAGCTCGCCGTGCGGCACGAGCACCCGGCGAAGCGGGTCTGTCGCATGCTCGCCCTGGACATGTTCGCGCTCCTGCCCGTGCTCGCTCCCGTCCTCTCGAAGTCGGGGTCGGTCCGCGCGAACCCCGAGAACGCGGAGCGCCTTCTCCGGCAAGGCGAGCTCCTCGGCGTCTTCCCCGAGGGCGTGAAGGGTGTCGGCAAGCACTACCGGGACCGTTACCGGCTCGCCCGCTTCGGTCGCGGCGGCTTCGTGCGCATCGCGCTTCGGACGGGGACGCCGATCATCCCGTGCGCGGTGGTGGGGGCGGAGGAGATCCACCCGGTGGTGGCGAAGGCCGACTGGGTGGGGCGACCACTGGGCCTGCCCTACTTCCCGCTCACCCCGACGTTCCCCTGGCTCGGGCCGCTCGGTGTCGTGCCCCTCCCGACCAAGTGGTCGATCGACTTCGGAGATCCGATCGACCTCGGGGGGCACGGCCCCGAGGCGGCGGACGACCCCATACTGGTGAACCGGATCTCGGAGCAGGTCCGCTCGATCGTCCAGAAGATGGTCGACGGCCGTCTCGCCCGCCGTCGCTCCGTCTGGTTCGGCTAGCCCGCCCGTCTAGGTCTGGCGGTCCCCAGGCGCGACTCGAGCCGGTCGAGCGAGGAGTCGAGCGTCCTCGCGAGGTTCGAGTGGTGGGGGTGGCGCGGGGGGATGTCGGGCACACGGAAAGGATCGGCCATGGCGATCCCGTGCTTGGCGAAGACCCGCCGGCAGCGGGCGTGGTTCGTCCGGAAGTACTCGAGCGCCGTGCGGTACCCGTGCTCGGCCACGACCCGGCGGGCGCTGTAGCGCATGATGTTGTACCCGAACATCCGCAGGTCGTCCCGGGTGGGCTCGACGAGCAGGATGTCGACCTTGGGGTGCTCGCGTCGGTAGCGCTCGAGTCCGTACTGCATTCGCCCGTGGAGCATGATGCGCATCACCTGGTCGAGCACCCAGGTCACCCCGCGGTTGCTGAGATGCCCGCGGAGCGGCCCCCCGGCCGTGTTGTTCAGGTAGGGCACGATCGGGTTCACGCAGATGACGAGGTCGGCCCCGTTCCGGATGGCCAGGTTGATGTGGGCCGTCTTTTTCACCCCTCCATCCACGTAGTCGCGGCCGCCGATGCGGACCGGCCGGTAGAGACCGGGGAGAGCGGTCGAGGCCTGGACCGCCCTCGAGACGGGTACGTTGCGCTTTCCTTTCTCGCCGAATGCGACCGCCTCGCCGCTGTCGAGGTCCACCGCCACCACGAACAACCGCCGGGGGAACGCGTCGAAACGGTCGCTCCGGAGCCGGGCTCGGAAGAGCCGCTCGAGGAACTCCTGGATGCCGGAAGTCTCCATGAGACCGGGGGGGAGGATCTCGAAGACGGCCCATGCGAGGTCGGAGAGGTTGCGGCCCTCGCCCTGCAGCGCGGTGACGAGGGCATCGACGAGCACCCGAGGGGCCCGAAGCGACCGGCTCAGGAACTCGGACGGAGCCAGGCGGTAGAGGGGGGCGGCGGCGACGCCGAACGGCGTGCGGGTGCGGCTCGTCGCCTCGTCGTACATCTCGCGCGGCGACACCCCGGCCGCGATCAGGGACGCAACGAAAGCGCCGCCGGAGATCCCGACGTAGAGGTCCAGGTCGAGGACGCTGCGGCCGAGCAGCTCGTCGATGGCGCGCAGCGCTCCGATCTCGTAGACGGCTCCGGTGACGCCTCCGCCCGCGCAGACGAGTGCGACCTTCTTCCGGCGCTGGCGTGGGGCCCGGCGCGGCCGAGGTGGCACCCTGCGCTCTCCCGGGAGAGTCTACGCGAGGCCGGGGCCCCGGGTCACTCCCGGGGCCCGCGACGCCCGCGACCCCAAGCTCCCCGCTAGCGCCGGAAGCGGTCGATCTTGCGCGACAGCTCCTCGACACGCCGGGTGAGGTCGTGGACCTCGCTCCGGCTCGGGATGTTGAGCGCGGCGAGCGCTCGCCGCACCGCACCGTCCGCGTTGCGGGCGAGGGCCCGGCGCTCCTTCCGTGCCCGCGTCTGGAACACCGCGAGGCGCCCCTCGAGCTGCTTGAGCGCGCCCTTGCGCTCGCGCTCGAGGCGGGTGGTCCACTGCTTGAGGACCTGGGTGATCTGGCGCGTGTCGACGCCGCTGCGCTTCACGAGCGCGCGCACCCGCTTCTCCACGGTCGCCTCGGCGCTGGTGAGGGCCGCGCGGGTGTCCTTCCAGGTCTTGCCCAGGCGGTTCGTCTTCCGGGGCCGGGCGCGGCGGCGGGCCTTGGCCCGACGCGTGGTCTTTCTCTTGGCTGCCATCGTCTTCCTCCTCGGTTACTTTCTCCTGCGTGGGGCCCGGCCGTGTCGGGTGGCCCGGGGGCGGGCGGGGGCCTCGATGTAGGTCTCGAAGGCCTGGAGGCGCCCCCGCAGCGCCTCGAGGGACCGGCCAGCCACTCCTTTGCCGGGCTCGAGCAGGGGCCGGAGGCGGGATTCGACCCCGGCCTGCGCCTCCGCGACGCGCTGGTGCACCAGGTGCCCCAGGTCCCGGCGCAGCGCGACCGCCTCGTCCAGGCTGAGCCGTCCGTGGCCGAGGAGGCGGGAGACGATCCGCTCGGCTTCCTGGCGGGCCCGCCCGGCGAGGTCGCGCGGCTCGGGCCAGTTTTCCCAGCCGGAGGTGGGGCCCGCCGCCAGCCGGATGAGCCGGGTCAGTACCTGGCGGGGGATGCGGCTCACGCCTTGCTTGACTCCCTCGAGGAGGGCCTGGGCGAGCGTCAGGCTGGTCAGATCCTGGCCCGTCTGCTGGTCGAGGACCTCGACGTCGTGCCCGGCGGTGACGAGGGCCGAGATGTCCTCGAGGGTCACGTAGCGCGCGGCCTCGGGGTCGTAGAGCTTCCGGTTGCCGTAGCGACGTATGGAGCGGGAGTGGCTGGATCCGGTCGTTCCGCTCACGGAGCGACTCTAACGCGTCGCGTCAGAGGAGTCAAGCGGAATAACGCAGGGCGTTATCGACAAAGCCGGGTGGGCGGCGCGGCCGAGGGCCCCGCCGAGGCTAGCCCCGAGTGTCGAGATGGAGCGACACGTCGTCGAGCGGGGGGAGGGCTCTCCGGCGGCGGGAGAGGACGAGCCCGGTGCCGAGGGCGAGGCCCAGGACGAGGGCCACGAGGAGGAGCACGCCGGTGAGCCTGAAGGAGCCGAGGACCACTCCGACGAGGTCGAAGGTGGGCTTCTCGACCTTGATCCACGTCACGGCCGGCGCGAGGGTCATGGCGGTCAGCGGGCTCTCCCTCCATCTTGAACTGTAGGACGCCGGGCCGCCTCGGTCAATTGGCGCATCTGCGTGCGGTTGAGCGCTTCGAGATAGCTGCGAACCCCGCCCAGGAGGCTCCGCGCGAGGACCTCGCGGTAGGTGGGTGCCTTGAGGCGCCTCTCGTCGTCGGGATTCGAGACGAAGGCGATCTCCGCGAGGACGGCGGGCATGTTGGCCCCGATGAGGACGTAGAAGGGAGCGGTATGGACCCCGCGGTCGGGCACCGGATGCTGGGCCCGCACCCCCGCCACCATGCCCTCGTGCACCGCCGCCGCGAAGTCGCGGCTCTCCTCGATCTTGCTGTTGAGGGTGATGGCCTTGACGAGGTTCTGCAGGTCCTTGAGGGTGGCGGCGGAGATGGCGTTCTCGCGGGCGGCCACCGCCTCGGCATGAGGGGTGCGGGCGAAGTTCAGGAAATAGGTCTCGATGCCGCGAGCTCGGGCGCTGCCGCTCGAGTTGGCGTGTATGGACAGGAGCAGATCGGCTTCCCGCGAGTTCGCGACCGCCGTTCGCTCCTCGAGCGGCACGAACACGTCCGTCGAGCGCGTGAGGAGCACCTCGGCCCCGAGCTCCTGGCGGACCAGCCGCTCGAGGCGGAGGGCCACGTCGAGCACGAGGTCCTTCTCCTGGAGCCCCCCGCGCCCGATCGTCCCCGGGTCGTGGCCACCGTGCCCGGCGTCGATGACGATGCGCCGGGCTCCGAGCCCGAGCTGGCGGGCGAGGCTGTAGGAGCCCGCGCGGTTCGCGGCGGGGGGTTGCGGGGGGGGCGTGGGGGAGGCCGCGCTCCCCGCGGGCGCCCCTGCCGTGGCCGTTCCCGCTCGGGCCGACTCGGGACCGGGGAGGCGATCGACGCCGCTGATGGCGATGGGCGATCCGCTCGCGCTGCGGCCCGTGCCCGCGCCGCTCGCCTCGGGGGTCACGAGGCCGTCCACCGGGCGGGCGGGGATCTGGGGCTCCGCTCCGGCTTCGGCGGGTCGGGTGTCCGCCATCTTCGGTCCGCTCTCGCGTCGCCCCCTGACGTCGATCACGAGCCGCGGCGGGTCGTCGAGGTAGAACAGCCGGTGCTCGAAGACGTCCTTGAAGTCCAGAACCACGCGGACGACGTCCGGGCGGTTCGGGGCGATGCGGGCCTGCTCGAGGAGACCGTCGCCCACGGGAAACACCCGCCGCGCGAGGTTTGGGTGCAGGCGCGTCCCGAGGAGGTCGACCCAGAGGCGGTCCGGATTCTGGGCCCGATCGGACTCCGTCTCGACCTTGCGCTCGAGGTCGAGGACGATGCGCGTGGAGGACTTCCCGCTCCAGGAGCGCAGGTCGAAGACGCGCGCGAGGCCGGGGGGCGGCGGGGTGGGAAGGGGGGAGGCCGGGGAGCGTTGGCGCATGAGGGCCCTCACCCGCGAGACCTTCTTCCCTTCGGGGTACGTGTCGAGGTAGGCCCGCGCGGCGTCGGCGAGCTTGCGGCGGTCCCCCGCGTCCCGGGCGAGCTCGACCGCGGCCCACAGCGCGGCATCGCCGAGGCTGCTCGAGGGATACCCGGCCACCAGCATCCGGTAGGCGGCCGCGGCGTCGTCTCGATACCGCGCGGTCCGGAAGCGGGTGGCCATCTCGCGGTAGAGGTTGCCGACGGCGAGGAGCGCGTTGTCGCAGTAGCCGCTGCGGGGGTAGAGAGCGACGACCTTGCGGTAGCGGAGCACGACCGCCTCCCAGTCGCCCTTGTTCGCGATCTTCCGGCTCGATCCGCGGAGCCGCGCCTCGGAGGCCTGCGCCTCCTGGTAGAGGCGCGCGTCCGAACGGGCCGCGCTCGCGGCGGCCGTGCGAACGGCGGGAGCGGGGGCGCCGAGGACGGAGGAGGCGAGACAAAGGGCGAGCGCGGAGCCGGCGGCGGCCCACGCCTGCTGATGTCGCCCGAGTTTGGCCCCCTCGATCACTTCGGCCAGCTGTCCACCGTCTCGTAGTAGTGCTTCGGCACGAGGATCTCGCGCGGCTTCGACCCCTCGGCGGGGCCCACGATGCCGTCCCGCTCCATCGTGTCCACGAGGCGACCCGCCCGCGAGAAGCCGATGCGGAAGCGGCGCTGCAGCATGCTCGTGGAGGCCTGTCCGTTCTGGACCACGAAGCGAACCGCGTCGTCGAAGAGGTCGTCCCGGTCCTGCACCTCCGCCGCCTCCGCCGACTTCTCGGGCTTGCCCACGCCGTCGTCGTACGCCGGCTCGCCCTGCTTGCGCAGGAAGGCGGTGAGCCGGGCGATCTCGTGCTCGGTCACGTAGGCGCCGTGGACGCGGATGAGCCGCGCGCTGCCCGGCGGGAGGAAGAGCATGTCCCCGCGGCCGAGCAGCTGCTCGGCGCCGATCGAGTCGAGGATCGTGCGGCTGTCCACCCGCGCGGCCACCCGGTAGGAGATGCGGGAGGGGAAGTTGGCCTTGATCAGGCCGGTGATGACGTCGACGGACGGCCGCTGGGTGGCGAGGATGAGGTGGATGCCCACCGCGCGGGCCATCTGCGCGAGCCGGGTGATCGCCTCCTCCACCTCGTGGGCGGAGACCATCATGAGGTCGGCGAGCTCGTCGATGACGATGATGATGTAGTGAAGGGGCTTGAGCTCCTCGCCGGTCTCCTCGTCCCGCACGCCCTTCTCCGCTCGGATGATGTTGTTGAACTGCTCGATGTTGCGGACGCCCTCGGAGGCGAGCATCCGGATGCGCCGCTCCATCTCGGTGACCGCCCACTTGAGGACGTTGGACGCGACCTTGGGGTCGGTCACCACCGGGGTCAGCAGGTGCGGGATTGCCTCGTAGACCCCCAGCTCCAGCCGCTTCGGGTCGATCAGGATGAGGCGGACCTCGTCGGGTGTCGATCGGAAGAGGATGCTGGCGATCATGCAGTTGAGGCCCACGCTCTTTCCGGTGCCGGTGGAGCCCGCGATGAGCAGGTGGGGCATGGCGGCGAGGTCGGTGATCCAGACCTCGCCGTTGACGGCCTTGCCGAGGCCGAGGGTCAGACGCCCCGCGGAGCGCCGGAAGACGTCGGATTCGAGGATCTCACGGAGGTAGATGGTCTCGCGCGCCTCGTTCGGGATCTCGATCCCGACGTTGCCCTTGCCGCTCACCCGGTCGATCCGGATCGACTCGGCCTCGAGGGCGAGGGCCAGGTCGTCGCTGAGGCCCACGATCTTCGAGTACTTCACCCCGGCGTCGGGCCTGAACTCGTAGGTGGTGACCACCGGCCCGGGGTGGATCTCCTTGACCGTCCCCAGGACGCCGAACTCGCCGCACTTCGCCTGGAGGATGCGTCCCTTCTCGAGGAGGCGGTCGTTGTCGACGGTCGAGCCCCCCTTCGCCTCGTCGAGGATGGTGACCGGGGGCAGGATGCTGCCGCCGCGAACCTCGCCCCCCGTGTAGGCCTCGCCGCGCATCCGGCGGCGGCGAGCGGCACGGGCGCGGGCCGGCTCGCCCTCACCGGCTTCGCCGTCCACATCCTCGGGCTCGGCCGGTGCTTCGAAGGGCAGCGGCTTCTGGGCGGGACGCGCGAGGCGCCCGGGGGGGACGTTCAGGGGGAGGTCATCGGCGGCGAGGTCGCCTTGGACCTCCTCGGGGTCGAGCGAGGACTTCACCCGCCGGATGCGGATGAGGCCGCCCGGAGCCTCCTTCGCCTGGGTGTGCTTCCGGATGACGTCGCGGCGGAGCCTGTCCTTGCGCCGTGTCTCCCGGTAATGGGCCCATGAGGTCTGGAGCGATCGGAGCCGCTCGCCCCCGCGACCGGCCGCACCGTCGAGGAAGGTCGAGAACGAGAACTGCGTGCACAGGATGAGGGCCCCGAAGAGGACGGTGGCCACCAGGATGTACGCTCCGGTGCGGCTGAACTCCTCGACGAGGAGGGCGCCGAGGATCTCGCCGATCGCACCGCCGGCGCGGACCGTCTCACCCTCGAAGCGGACGGTGCCGAAGGCGAGCGCCAGGAACGCGGTCAGGGAGAGGAGCAGCAGCACGTTGCCGAAGGCCTTCGTGTAGGGGGCCTCGATGGGTCTACACCAGAAGAGCTTCCAGCCGACCAGGCCGAGCACGAGCGGCAGGAGGAGGGCGGCCATCCCGAACACCTGGGGGATGAGGAGCTCGGCCAGGAACGCGCCGAAGGGCCCGATGAAGTTGCGGGCGGGCCCCTCCGCCCCCGCCTTGAAGAACGGCGCGGGATCGCGAGGATCGAACGTCGCGAGGGCAATGAGCAGCATCAGGGCGAGCGCGAAGGCAACGAGCCCGAGGATCTCCGCGCCCCGCCGCGAACCGGTGTCGGGAGTGGCCATCGCCGTCCTAGACCTCCATCACCACAGGAATGACCATGGGCCGGCGCTGGGTGCGCCGCCGGAAGAAGCGTCTGAGCTCGTCCTTGACCCGCTCGCGCGTGAGCTCGGTGTCGAGGCGCTCCTCGACGGGGCGCCCGTCGATCGCCGCGGCCAGGATGCGGCCGGCCTCCTCCGCGAGCTCCGCAGCCTGAGCGGCGTCCACGATGCCGCGGGTCACGATCTCCGGGGGAGACTCGAGGTGGCCCGTCTCGCGGTCCACGATCACGATGGGCACCACGATGCCCTCGGACGAGAGGTGCCGGCGGTCCCGGACGACCAGGTCCTCGATCTCGGACGCGCCCCCCCGGTCGAGCAGCACGCGTCCGGCGGGGATCCGCGCTTGCCGCCGGGCCGCGCGGGCGGTGACCTCGAGGACGTCCCCGTCCTCCGCGAGGAGGATGCGGTCCATGGGGAGGCCCGTTGCGGCGGCCAGCCGCGCGTGCTGGGCGAGCATGCGGTACTCGCCGTGCACGGGGACGAGGTAGCGCGGGCGGACCCGTCGGAGGAGCTCGACGAGGTCCTCCTGGCTCCCGTGGCCCGAGACGTGGACCCGCGCCGTCCCCGGATGGACGACGTCGCAGCCGAGGCGGAAGAGATTGCCGATGAGGCGGGAGACGGTGCGCTCGTTGCCGGGGATCGCCCGGGCGGAGAGGACCACCGTGTCGCCGGGGCCGGCGGCCAGGTCGCGGTGCTCGCCGATGCTGACCATGGAGAGGGCCGAAAGCGGCTCACCCTGGCTGCCGGACACGAAGACGAGGGCGCGGTCCGCCGCGGCGCCGGCGAGGGCGCTCGGAGCGAGCCGTGCGTCGTCGGGGAGGCGCAGGAGGCCGAGGTCGAGGGCGACCTGTGCGTTGTCGATCATCCGCCGGCCGAGGAAGGCGACGGGGCGCCCTTGCCGCCGGGCGAGGTCGGACACGCGCTCGATCCGGGGAATCGAGGTCGCGAAGCAGGAGACGAGCACCCGGCCCCGGGTGCGGGCCAGGATCTCCTCGAAGGCCGGCACCACCGCGTCCTCGCCGCCGGTGAGGCCGGGCTGCTCCACGTTGGTGCTGTCGGAGAGGAGCACGAGACAGCCACGGTCGCCCCAGCGCGTGAGCGACTCGAGATCGGTTCGCTCTTCGGGCGGCGCGCCGGGGTCGATCTTGAAGTCACCGCTCGCCACGACCAGGCCGGCGGGCGTCTCGATCGCCAGCGCGAGGCTGTCGGTGACGCTGTGGGCTACCCGGATCGGGTGCACGCGGAAAGGCCCGAGGGCGACGGCCTCGCCCGGCGTGAGCGTCCGCAGGTCGGCCCGCACCCCGCGCTCCTGCAGCCTCTTGCGCACGAAGCCGAGGGTGAGCCGGCTGCCGTAGACGGGAGCCGGCGCGGCCGCAAGCGCGAACGAGAGCGCGCCGATGTGGTCCTCGTGTCCGTGGGTCAGGAGGATGCCCCGAACCCGGTCCGCGCGCTCGGAGAGGTACTCGAAGTCGGGGACGACGGAGTCCACCCCCGGCAGCTCGGCCGGAGGGAAGAGCATGCCCGCATCGAGGAGCAGGAGGTGCTCGTCCCACTCGAGAACGAAGGCGTTGAGACCGAACTCGCCGAGACCGCCGAGGGGGACCAGGCGAAGCGGCTTCGTGTCGGCCGTTTGCTCCAGGCTCACTCCTCCGCTCCCGGCATCCCGCCCTTCAGTGCCCGCCACAGGGCCGCAAACTCCACAACCGATAGCGTCTCCGCTCTCCTCGACCCCTCGAGGTTGAGGAACCTCAAGTATTCCTTGAGGTTAGGATAGCTATCTTGGAGGTTGTTTTCAAGGGTTTGTCGCCGGTGGGTGAAGGCCTGCTGGACGAGGCGCTCGAAGCCCGCTGGATCGGGCACCGGGGTGCGGGGGGACGCGAGGAAGCGCGCGCGGAGGAGCGCGGAGGAGACCTTCGGCGCGGGCTTGAATGCCCCCGGGGAAAACCGGGCGGCGACACAGGCGTCGGTCCACAGGGCGTACAGCACGGAGAGGATGCCGTACTCCTTCGAGCCCGGCGGCGAGGCCACTCGCCGCGCCACCTCCTCCTGGAGCATGACGTGGATGTCTCGGACGCGGGCGTGCAGGTCGAGGAAGCGTCGGAGGAGGGGGCTCGAGACGTAGTAGGGGAGGTTGCCGACGAGCCGGCTCCCCGGGGGCGCGAGAGCAGCGAGGTCGACGGCGAGCGCATCGGCTTCCACGACCTCGACGTGGGCAGGTGCTTTCTCGCGCACCATCTGGGCGAGGACGGGGTCGAGCTCCACGGCGACGAGTCGGCGGCAGCGCGCGGCGAGCGGCAGCGTGAGGGCGCCCCTTCCCGGCCCGATCTCGAGGAAGACGTCTTCGGGGTGTGGAGCGATCAGGCGAACGAGCCTTTCCACAGATGCCGGTCGCAGGAAGTGCTGACCGAGGCGGCGGGGCATGGGGCAGGGTAGCATCTTCGGGATGGGCGCCCGGGACCCTCGTCGGCGTACGGCCGCTCTCCTCGTTCCATTGGCGGTGCTGGGGGTGTCGGCCTGCCGTCGCGGCGGGCCGCTCGCTTTCCCCGGGGCCCCGGTCGTGCTCGTCTCGATCGACACCCTGCGGTCCGACCGGCTTCCCGTGTACGGCTACCGCGGCGTCGAGACGCCCCACATCGACCGTTTCCGCCGGGACGCGATCCTCTTCGAGAGTGCCTGGAGCCCCTGCCCCATGACGCTCCCCTCGCACGTCACGATGCTCACGGGGCTCGTCCCGCCCGAGCACGGCGTCCGCAACAACGTGGGCTTCGTCTTCGACGGTGCCGCCCACGCCCACCTCCCGGGCCTCTTGAGGGCCCGCGGCTACGCGACGGGCGCGGCCGTCTCCTCCTACGTGCTGCGCGGGGAGACCGGGCTCGCCCCGCTCTTCGACGACTACGAGGACTCGGTGGACCCGCGCCACGGCACGGGCTTCGCCGACCAGCAGAGGCCGGGCCGAGTGACGCTCGGGTTCGCGACGCGCTGGATCGACGCGCACGCCTCGGGGCCTTTCCTCTACTTCTTCCACGTCTACGAGCCGCACGTGCCGTACGAGCCTCCGGAGCCTCTCCGCGCCCGCTACGGGGCGACGTACGAGGGGGAGGTGGCCGCGGCGGACGCGGTGGTGGGCGGGCTCCTCGAGCACCTCCGGACGACCGGCGTCTACGATCGCGCGATCGTGATCGTGACCTCCGACCACGGAGAGGGGCTCTTGGACCACGGAGAAGAGCAGCACTCGATCCTGCTCTATCGCGAGGCGATCCAGATCCCGCTCCTCTTGAAGCTCCCAGACAACCGTCGGGCGGGGGAGACCGTGCGGGCGCCGGCCCAGCTCGCCGACATCGCCTTCACGGTGGCCGAGCTCGCGGGGGCGGAGGTGCCGCGGACGCTCTCCGCGCGGTCGCTGCTGAGGCTCGAAGCAGGGAGCGGTCGGGCACTGTATGCCGAGACGCTCTACCCGCGGCTCCACCTGGGCTGGAGCGAGCTGCACTCCGCGGTGGACGGGCGATGGCAGTACATCCGGGGCCCGCGCCCGGAGCTCTACGACCTGGCGAGCGATCCCCAGGAGAGGAACAACCTGGCTGCCCGCGAGGCGGGGGAGCGCGAGCGGCTGCAAGCCGCGCTGGGCCGCTTTCCGGCGGGTCCTTCGATGCCGGATGGTGTCGATCCCGCGGTCGCCGAGCGCCTCGCCGCGCTCGGTTACGTGGGCGTGGTGCGCGACCGTCCGGCGGGGACCGTCCGGCCCGACCCACGCGACATGCTGCCGCAGCTCGCGCGCATGACCGAGGGCTTCCGCCTCGCGAGCCAGGGCCGCCCCGACGAGGCGGTCGTCGTTCTGGCCGATGTCGTCCGTGCGCAGCCGGCGAACGTCGAGGCCTGGATCCGCCTCGGTGAGGTCCTGCTCGAGGTCGGGCGGCCGGCCGAGGCGGCGGCCGCGCTCGAGCAGGCGCTCGGACGGGGAGGGATGGAGCTGGCCGACGTCCTGATCGAGCTGGGCCACGCGCGGCTCCGCAACGGGCAGCTCGGGGAGGCGGAGGCCGCGGCGCGGAGGGCGATGGCGGGGGTGCCGGACAAGGCGCACGAGCTCCTCGCCAGGGTGGCGCTCGCGCGAGGCGACCTCGGGACCGCCCTCCGCGAAGCCGAGGCCGCCGCCGGCGGCCGCAACCCCCAGCCCGCCTCGATGCTCGTCGGAGCAGAGGTTCGAGCCCGAGGCGGGGACTATGCGGGCGCCCTCGCCCGCCTGGACGAAGCCGAACGCCGCGCACGCGCGGTCGGCCTCGACGCCGTGCGCAACCTCGAGGCCCTGCGCGGGGATGCGCTGGCCCGGTCCAGACGGCCTCGAGAGGCTGAGGCCGCCTATCGGCGCGAGGTGGCCGCGTTCCCCTCGAACCTCCTCGCCCACGCCAATCTCGCCGCGCTCCTCTTCGCGGAGCGGCGCGTCGCCGATGCGAATGACGTGCTGGAGGCGATGGTTGCGGCGAACCCCGGCGCGCGAGCCTGCCACGTGGCGGCTGTCACGCTCGACGCGGTCGGGGACAGAAAGGGCGCAGCCCGGTGGCGCGCCTGCGGTCCGTGAAGACAAGAAAGGGGCGACGGGCACGGTGCCCGCCACCCCTCCCGGCGTGCGCTGGTCCGTCAGTGAATCCGACGAACCCGCCGCCCCGTCAGAACCGGAACCCGAGCGAGAAGTCGTACGTCCGCGGCGTCTGGTACGCCCCGCGGTTCGTCGCCTGGCCGAAGGTGCTGCCCTTCGTCCAGTTCACGCCCTGGACCGGCGTCTCGGTGAACGGGTTGAAGCGAGCCAGGCTCGAGACGTTGTTGTTCGTGTTGATCGTCGTGTTGATGCAGCCGCCGGTGCCGCACAGCACGTCCGTGAAGTTCGTCAGGGAGTCTCGGTCGAAGACGTTCAGCACGCGGCCTCGGAAGAAGACCTCGGCCTTCTTGATCCCGATCCGATGGGCCCAGTTGAGCGCGAGGTCCATCCGGTGGAGGCTCTCCATGCGGTAGGTGTCCCGGGGCTCGAAGTAGTAGACCTTGGTGGCCGGCGGGTTCTCATAGCCGGGGTTGGTCACGTAGGGGCGCGTGTTGACGTTGCCCGGACTGCCGTAGGGCGTGCCCGTGTTGTAGTAGTAGAGGCCGCTCAGGTCGAAGTTGCCGAGCGACGCCGGCGCCGGCACGCGCCAGACGGCCCAGAGCCGGGCCCGGTGCCGGACGTCGGTCAGGAGGTCGCCGAGCGGGTAGGTCCAGGCGGGGTCGAAGTACTCGGGGAAGTCGTAGATGCCCAAGATCGAGGGGCCGCTGGGCCCGGTCTCGCCGTCGACGTTCCCCTTCGTCTCCGCCAGGGAGTAGTTCCCACCGAGCGTCACGCGGTCGGACGCGCGGTAGCTGATCTGGAAGTTCAGCGCCTTGTACTTCCGCTCCAGGTCTTCGCTCGCCGCGTTCTCAACGATCGCGAGGTCGAACACGTTGCCCTGGTCGTCGGTGACCTTGCCCGTCGAGATCTCGCGACGCTGGGCGTAGAAATCGCCGTAGGTGCGGTACACGCCGTCCAGGCGAACGAGGCCGCGGTTCCCGAGCCGGCGGGAGACTCCGAGCACGAACTCCTTGACGTTGGGCGAGGCGAGCGTGTCGAGGATCTGGGTGGTCACCCCAGGGATGTCCGGCGCGCCTCGGGTGGGCCGGTTGGTGCCGCCGTTGGCGTTGAACCAGTCCCACAGAGTCTGGAGCGCCTGGTCGGTCGGCACCGGGTTGGCCGGGTTGCCCGTGTTGACGGCAGGGCCCAGGTACTCGAAGTCGATCGTCGCGGGGATTCCGCCCACCGACTGCGAGTCACCGACGCCGTTCGCGATCGACGTGACGTACTGCGCATACGAGGCGTTGGCGGTCCAGACGCCGTCACCCTTCGGATCCCAGGTGGCCGAGAGGCGCGGGCTGAACGCGGAGTCCTTGACCACCGCGCTGCCGGAGGCGTCCTTGCCATCGTTTTTGTCCCAGCGCGCGCCCAGGTTGAACGAGAAATTCTTGTTCAGCGTCCAGGCGTCGTTGAAGAACACCGACCAGGTTCGGAAGCGGTTGCCCTGGCTGGACTCGAAGATCGGCGTCCAGCGGATGAACGTGGTGACCGGTTCGAGGACCGGGCTCACGGTCTCGCCCTGGAGGATCGCCCCCGTCGTGAAGATCCGGTAGTCGCTGCCCGACTGGTGGTTGTTGGAGAAGCGCTTGTCGTCGAACATGTCGACGCCGGCCACCAAGTTGTGCGAGCCCGCGCTCTGGGTCGAGAGAAAGTACGAGCCCTTCACGATGACGTTGTTGTTGTCGCGCTTCTCGTCCTCGCACACCCCGCAGAACGTCGGCGAGTTGTAGCGGGCGTTGCCGCGGGACCGGTCGAGCAGGAGGGTCCCGTCGATCAGGTCGGTGAACTGCGACCCCGAACCCTCGAACGTGAACTTGCGCGAGGAGTACTGGAGCTCCACGAAGAAGTTGGGCTTGAGGATCCCGGTGTAGTTGAGCGAGAGGAGCGTCTGCGGAAGCGTCCGGTTGACGACGCTCTTCAGGTCCATGATCACCCCGAAGAAGTTTCCGTCCTCGGCGTTGCTGATCCAGGTATAAGCCCCCTTGAACGTGTGCTTGCTGGTCGGGGAGAAGGTCAGCTTGCCCTCGTAGCGCTTCTCGTTGAACTCGTGGGGGAAGTTGATGAACGTGTGGCCAGTCGTCTCGTTCCGCTTGAAGTCGCGGAGGCGGGTCGCCCCGAAGAACCACAGCTTGTCCTTGAGGACGGGTCCGCCGAGTGTGGCCTCGTAGGTCGGGATCGTGTCGTTTGTCCGCCTGTCGTTGGGAAAGGGCGTCAGCGTGCGCCACTTGTCGTTCTCGAAGCTCAGGCGGAACGACCCGCTGAACTCGTTGCCGCCCGACTTCGTGACGGCGCTCACGACGCCGCCACCGAAGCGCCCGTACTCGGCCGACACCGCGGCGATGGTGGTGGTCGTCTCCTGCAGCGCGTCCTCGATGAAGAGGTTGAAGGGAGTGCTCCGGATGTTGTCCTGCACCACCACTCCGTTGATCATGAAGAGGTTCTGGAAGGACGGGGCGCCCGAGATGACGAGGTTGCCCTGCGGCCCGCTCTGCTCGACCCCGGGTGTGAGCGCCGCCGCCGCCTGGAAGGTACGCAGGAGCGGGAGCTTCTCGATCAGCTCGGCCTTGAAGTTGGTCGCCACCTGGGCCTTCTGGCCGAAGTCGGCGGTCGTCTCCGCGGTCACCTCGACGGTCTCGGTCACGGTCGAGATGGCCAGAGAGGTGTCGATCGTGGTCGTCTGGCCGATCACCACGCGAGCGGGCTGCTTGACCGTCCCGAAGCCCGACATGTCCACGGTGACGGTGTACTCGCCGGGGGGTAAGAAGGGGATGATGTAGTCGCCGTTGACCGAGGTCGTCGCCGACCGCGTCCCCTGCAAGACGGGGGACTGGGCGGTCACGACGGCGCCGGGAACGGCCAGGCCCTGCTGGTCGACGATCTTCCCCGAGATGGTGCCGGTGGGGTTCGTCTGGGAGAAGGCTGGCAGCGCGAGCAGCACGAGGGCGCTGGCCAGTACGAACAGCCGCTTGAACATAAGCCTCCTTGTCGAAGCAGAAGGAGCGAATGGCGGGAAGCGAAGGGGAGAAATCCTGAGTCCTGACCCCTACCCCCCGCACGGACAGTGGCAAGCTACGTGCCCAACCTCGAGCATGCCCGTTGACATGCACAAGGCCTTTTCGCCCAACGAATTCCAGCGATCGGCGACGCCACGGAGGGATCGCGATTCGGTTACCCGAATCCAAACGCCTGGATAGAGTCCGGAAGGCGGAAGGAACGGTCCATGGCTTCGACTGTGAAGGGCATTGCACCTGTTCTGCGTTCCATTGCCCCGTTGCCCCGTTTGCCCCGTTCGTGAGGTGGAAGCGGCCGCGGGCCGCGTGCTAGCCTGTGGCGTCTACCCTCGAGGCTCCCCTCTCCCGTGCAAGACGCCCTCCACATCGCGTTCGTCACCCCGGAGATGGCACCCTTCGTGAAAACGGGTGGCCTCGCCGACATCTCGGCCGCCCTTCCGAAGGCCCTCGCCCGGCTGGGGCACCGCGTCACGGTCATCCTGCCTCGTTACGGCGCGATCTCCTTCCCTCCGGGGGAGTTCATGGGCTCCGTGCACGTCCCTGTGGACGGGCTCGCGCGGAGCGCCGGCTACTACCGGAGACTCATGGAGGACGGGGTCGAGGTCGTCTTCGTGGAGCACCCGCCCTTCTACGATCGGGCGGTCCTCTACGGCGAGTACGAGGACAACCGGCTGCGCTTCGCCTTCCTGGCCCGGTCGGCCCTCGAATACTTCCGGAGCCGCGGCGAGCGGCCGAGCGTCTTCCACGCCCACGACTGGCAGACGGGGCTCGTCCCGGTGTACCTGAAGGCCTTCTACTGGGACGACCCGACGCTCCACCGCACGCCGAGCGTCTTCACGATCCACAACGCGGCGTACCAGGGGCAGTTCTCGATGGACACGCTCGGTGTCCTGGGCCTTCCCTGGAACCTGGGCACGTCGGCGGCGCTAGAGCACCACGGCTCGATCAGCTACCTGAAGGGCGGGACCGTCTTCGCGGAGCTCGTGAGCACCGTCTCGCCGACCTATGCTCGGGAGATCCAGGGCCCGGAGCACGGCTTCGGCTTCGAGGGGGTGATCCGCTCACGCGCCCCAGACTTGGTCGGGATCCTGAACGGCGTCGACTACGACGAGTGGGACCCGCGTCACGACCGGCGCATCGCGCGGGCCTACTCGGCGGAGGACACCTCGGGCAAGGCCGCCTGCAAGGCGGATCTCCTCCGCGCCTACGGGTTGGCGGAGCAGCCGGACCTGCCGGTCGTCGGGATCACGTCACGCCTCGTCTGGCAGAAGGGGTTCGACATCGTGGCGCGCGCGTGGTGGGACTTCCTGCAGCGCCCGCTGCGGATGGTCGTCCTCGGCACCGGCGACCACGAGGTGCAGGCGGGCCTGAGGCACCTCCAGGACCGCGATCCCCGGCGGTTCGCGGTCCGCTTCGCCTACGACGAGTCATTGGCCCACAAAGTCGTGGCGGGGGCGGACATCTTCCTGATGCCGTCCCGAAGCGAGCCGTGCGGCCTCACCCAGATGTACGCGCTGCGCTACGGTACCATCCCGATCGTGCGGTCGACGGGAGGGCTCGCGGACACGGTCGTGCCGTACGACGCGGCACGCGGGACGGGCACCGGCTTCCGCTTCGACCCCGCGGA
>Ga0214473_10003014_pt1 | contig 20605 bp, 18 predicted proteins | sample RVTome_7_FD_203509 | JGI IMG/M metagenome (GOLD analysis project Ga0214473, IMG submission 203509) | Soil microbial communities from uranium-contaminated site in the Upper Colorado River Basin, Wyoming, United States - RVT98D197 | ecosystem: Environmental > Terrestrial > Soil > Contaminated >... | reverse complement strand
TAAGTAAAATTGGTAGAGCCTGGGAAATGAGACTCAGAAAAGAAATCTTCTGGGGAGAGGAGATGGGAGACGACAGACCGACAGTTGATTTTTTTGATGTTCCATATACTGTAGAGCCTGATAATTGGAGTGTTGTAACCGAAATTTATCGTGGTACAAATAAGGAAAAAACTTTTCAGGGCGGATCTTATGTCTGGGACCCACCTATAAAAGAATATGAAAAAGACTTAAAAAAAGTAAAATTTATCGATCCTGAAATAGATTTTGAAGTCACCGATGGCACATTGTTTTTAGCAAGAGAAATATTTAGTGATATATTAAAAGTACGTTTGAAGGGTACTTGGTGGTGGTCTCTGGGTATTACTCTACCCACAGTTTTGTTAAGAGGCCTGGAAAACCTTTTGTTAGATTTTTATTTACATCCGGAAGAATTAAAAGAGCTTCTATCTATTGTATCAAAGGGATTGATGAAAAAAGTTGATTTTTTAGAAAAGAACAATTTACTAAGTCTAAACAATGACAACACTTATATAGCTTCTGGAGGAATAGGGCATTCAGAAGAGTTACCACAAAAAGATTATGATGAGAAGCATGTAAGAACAATAGATATGTGGGGATTTGCAGAAAGCCAGGAAACTGCAAATGTGTCCCCTGATATGTATGAAGAATTTATATTTCCCAATGAAAAGCGGCTTCTTGATAGGCTTGGCTTAAACTGTTATGGCTGCTGTGAACCAGTTCATGGCAGATGGCATGTAATAAAGAAACACAGCAGGTTAAGGAGAGTGTCTTGTTCTGCCTGGGTTGATGTTGATAAAATGGCCTCTATTTTAAAGAACGATTATATTTTTTCCAGGAAACCCAATCCTGCTGTTTTAGCTGTTGAAAATATTAATGAAGACGCTATCAGAAGTGACCTTAAGGATTTTTTTAGAAGGACAAAGAATTGTAATGTTGAAGTAATAATGAAAGACAATCATACCATAGGTAAAAACCCTAAAAATGTAACAACATGGAGCAAGATTGCCAGGGAGGAGGCTGTAAATATTTTTGAAAAGTAATTTCTTTTGTTTAAAAATTGATGAGATTAGCATAATTACAAAGTATAAATAATTTTCCTCACCCTTATTTAAGTAAAAAATCACTGATTTAGATATTGACATAAGATATTGAGGTGTTTATAATTACTTTTACGTTAAACTTAACGTTAAAGTAACTGATAATCCCTAATAAAATGAACTCAAAAGAAAGAGTAGAGAAATCTTTAAAGCACGAAGAACCAGATAGAATACCTATTGGTGAAATAGAGATAAATTCAAAACAAGCAACAGAAATACTAAAAAGAGAAGCATTTGTTGGTATTGGGGGTAATTATTTTGTAAAACAAAGAGCAGAAATGCTAATCTCAGGAGAGATAGAAAATTATGCTAAAAATACAGGCATTGATTCTGTGGAGCTATGTACCGGTTTAGATATAGACTTTTACAGAATATGGCCTAACCAGTACAAAGGTTCTATTATCCCAGAAGAAGTTCGTGAAAATGTTTGGCGTTATACAGATAATGAATTAAATTATTGGGAGGAAATTCAATATAGCCCTCAATCTAATGCATGGGGCCTGACAAATGACTCTATTATGAATAGGGGCGGTATAGAAGAATTTGAACGATATGTAAAAAGATTGGAGAATGCAACTGAATTAAGCATTGGGTTATCTTTTTATCAAATGGCGGTTAGTAAAGCAATAGACCAGAAAGAATTTATAGCTTTAAAAACCGCTTTATCTCATAGTAAAGGTCAAGAAGTATTTATTGTTGGTAATGCAAGAATTCCTTTCCCAGGTTCCGCAAAATGGCTGCCAGTTTATTTTGAAGCAATGTTAACAAAACCAAACTTATTAAAAAGATACTGTGATATTTTATCAGAGGTTTGGTTAAAATATATTGAAAAACAATTAGAAATAGGTGCTTGCGGTATAGTTGATGGAATGGATATTGCATATAATAACGGTCTGTTGATTTCTCCTGAGTGCTTCACGAAATTTATATTGCCCTATCTAAAAAAATACTCTGCAAAATGTCATGAATATAATAAACCTTTCATAAAGCATACTGATGGAAATATTATGTCAGTAGAAAAAGAGTTTTTATTGGATTCAGGTATAGACGGTTACCATGCAATAGAACCGCTAGCTGGCATGGATATTTTTTATTTAAAAGAAAAATATGGTAAAAATATAACACTTTTAGGTAATGTTGATTGTTCTGAATTACTTATTAGCGGCACCAGGAAAGAAATTGAGGATAATGTTAAAAAGTTGGTTACAAAGTGTAAGAATGGCGGAGGGTACATACTTAGCTCAAGCAATTCAATTCATGATGGTGTCAGCCTTGAAAATTATAAAGTAATGATAAATGCAGGCAAGGAGTACGGGAAATATTAATTTTAAAGAATTTTAATAGGGAGGTTGAATTATGACAGTTAAATATAAATATGATGTTGTGTGTGTTGGTACTTGCCAGATGCCAAGCCTTGAATGTTTTCATATGGATATTAGTGGTGGGTGGGAAGATACAATGTTTTCTTTTTCTATTATAAGAGGCGGCAATAAGACGATTCTTATTAATAGTGGCCTTGAAGATGATCCGTCGGATTTAAATAATTTTTTTGCATCATGGCATAAAAATGTAGTGATTAAAAACCCTGTCAAGACTATAGATGCGTTGGCAAAAATGAATATTAAACCTGAAGACATTGATGCTATTTTGGTTACCCCATTAACTGCGTATACTGTGGGCTCACTTCATCATTTTCCAAAAGCAGATTATTATTTTGGAAAAAAAGGATGGATTGATTTTTGGGCTGGAGAAAAAGATCAACCCAGAAATGTTCCATTCGTTTTTATGCCTGATAATATTAGAAAATATCTTGCTTTGAATTTAGAAGGAAGGGTTAAATTGCTTGAAGATGAGCATGGGGAAGTATTTCCAGGGATAAGAGCATGGTTTGCGGGCGGTCACCATAGAAGCAGTATGGCTTATCTGGTAGATACCGAAAAAGGTGTAGTTGCATTAACTGATGGTGTCTTTAAATACGCAAATTTTGAAAAGAATATTCCTCTGGGAATTGCAGAAAATATTAAGGAAAATATTACAACTTTTAGAAGACTTAAAGATGAAGCCGATATTGTTATTCCACCCTATGATACTGAAGTATTGAAACGATTCCCGGGTGGGAAGATAGCTTAATAATTTTCAAATATCATTTTTATTTAAAAAGTTTGCCAATAGGGAAAAGATGAGCTTACTAGATGAAATTTTTAATAAAGTTTTAGATGGAGATATAAATAATTCTGAAGAGCTAATTAAAAATGCGGTAAAGAAAGGTGTTAATCCAGAAGATATTATAGAAAAAAGCTTTAATAAAGCATTGCTGGAAGTGGGTTATAAATTTGAAAAACAGGAATATTTTTTACCAGAAATGCTAGCTTCGGCAATGGCAGTAAAAAAAGGGATGGAAATATTAAAACCATTATTAAAAGGGAAAACAACCAAAAACCTGGGAGTTATAGTTATTGGTACTGTAGAAGGTGATATTCATGATGTTGGTAAAAATATTGTAGTAATGATGTTAGAGAATGCAGGATTTAAGGTTCATGATTTAGGTGTTGATATAAATGCTGATATTTTTATTAAAGCTATAAATAAATATAAACCAGATATATTAGGATTGTCTGCCTTACTTAATATAACTATGCAAAATATGGGAAAAATAATAAAAATAATTGAATCTCACAATATTAGAAATGGTATAAAGATTATTGTAGGTGGTTCTCCGTTAAATCAGGAGTTTGCAGATGCAATTGGTGCAGATGGCTATGCTCCAGATGCATCAAGAGCTGTAAGTAAAGCCAAAGAATTAATGAATATATAAAATAGTTTTAGAGAAAATTTAATTATGGTAGATAAAGAAATAAATAATTTAATAAATGAATTCATAAATTATATTGAAAGTGAGAAAAACCAGGAGAAAAAGAAATTCTGGTCTACGGGAGATCAAGTTGCAAAGGATATTTACAGCAGGCAATCTCCCAGGGATCTCGATGAATTAGATAGAGTGCCTGTTACAGCTGGGCCTTTAAATTCACTATTTGCAAATATTTTCTCTTTTAGTTTAAAAGATTTATATAACAATCCAAAAGCATGGTTGAAGAATTATTTAAAAAATTATCTGTATAGATTCAAAAATATACCTGATGATCTTTATTATGATAAAGAACTTCCTTTATATCTTGGGCCTCAACTGCCATGGACCCTGTATGGTCTTAAAAGTATATATTTTGATGATAGGGAACCGGAACTTGATAAAAGAAAACCTATGCTTGAAAAAAAAGAAGAATTAAAAAAGATTAAAATGCCTGATTTTCATGAAAGTGGAATAATGCCACTGGTGCATAGGATGTTTGAAGATGTAAATGAATTGTTGAATGGAAGAATGAAGTTAATATTTCCAGGCTATAACAGAGGACCTTTTGGGATAGCATTGGTGTTAAGAGGCACGCAAAACCTTTTATTAGATATGAGAACGGACCCAGATTTTGTTCATCATTTAATGAGATTCCTAACGGATTCCAGGATACAGTGGGAGAAAGAGAAATCGCTATTTCTTAAAGAAGAAACAAAGAAGGTAGATTTATGGAATGATGAAGTAGCAATACCAACCATATCTCCAAAATATTACAAGGAATTCATATTGCCTTATGAAAAAGAAATATCAGAAAATCCTGGAGTAGGTTATTGGCATAGCTGTGGGGACACTACTTTGTTAGCTAGGGATATTTCCACCTTGAAAGATTTGACCATGTATCATATAAGTTCATGGACTAATTTGGAGCAAGCTATGTCTGATGCTGCAAATTTAAAAATAGAATTTGGGTTGAATCCCCAAAAATACATACAAAATGCAAATGAAACAGATATAAAGACCAAAGTGGCAGAAACTATGAAAATTTGCGGAAAAGTTAAACCAAAAGCTTTTTATATTTTATTAAATGGCTTAGATGTTATGGGCAATTGGGAGGATAATTTAAAAAAATTGAATTATTGGCACAATATTGTTAAAGAATTTGGAAAATTATAAAAATTAGGTGAATCTTTAATTATTAATAAAGGATTTGATATGAAAGCCGCAAAGTATAAGGGAGAAGGAAAAATTCAGGTAGAGGATATAGCCATCCCGGAAATAAATGAAAATGAAGTTTTAATAAAACCTGTTATAGGCGGCATATGCGGTTCAGATTTACAAGCTGCAGCATTAGGGATTTTTTATGAGAATGTAACTATCGGCCATGAATTTTCAGGAATTATAGAACAGGTGGGAAATAAAGTTAAAGGATTTAAAAAGGGTGAGAGAGTAGTTGTTAATCCTAATAGAAATATGTGTGGGCAGTGTTACTGGTGTAAAAAAGGTGAATATAACTTATGCAAGGATATATTAAAAGAAGCAACAGGAGTATGTAAAGATGGTGGTTTTGCAGAATATGTAAAAGTCAGACCTATTGTTATCAGCAAATTGCCAGATAATGTAACTATGGAACAGGGAGCTTTTGTTGAACCACTAGCAACAGCGCTGCGGTCTGTTAGAATTTCAAATTTCTTAATAGGTGAAACTGCTTTTGTAATAGGAGCCGGGCCAATTGGTTTATTAACAATTGAATGTTTAAAAAAAGCCGGAGCTAAAAATATATTTGTATCAGAAATCTATAAGGAAAGAAAAAGAATAGCAAAAAAAATGGGTGCTGATGAGGTTATAGATCCAGAAGAAACCAATGTATTGAATTATTTAAAAAGCAAAAAAATAATCCCCAGTTATGTATATGAATGTTCGGGGTCAGATGGAGCAATTGACTTAGCAGTCAATATGGTGAAAGAAAGGGGTAAAATAATTCTTGTAGGAATAAGTGCAGAAAAGGTAGCTTTTAACAGTATATCAGCAATATTAAAGGAAGTGGATATAAAAGCCAGCTATGCTTATGTTGAAGAATTTGATATGAGCATTGAATTACTTAGCAAAAGTTTTTTTGATGTCGAATCTTTGATAACGAAAATATTGCCTCTCGATAAGATTAACCAGGGATTTGAAGAACTAAAAAAACCTGAAAAAGTAATAAAGATTTTAATAAGAATATAAAATTTTATGAATTAGTTGAGGAAAATGAATAAAAATAACAATGAAATCAAACAAAAGCTAAATTTTTATGAAAAAATGCTTAAAATACGTCTGGCTGAAGAAACAGCAATTGACCTGTATTCAAGGAATATAATCAGGGGGTCAATGCATACTTATATAGGTGAAGAAGCTGTTGCTGTAGGAATCTGCTCTGCGTTAGATATTCAAAAAGGTGATGCAATAACATCAACTCACAGAGGTCACGGTCATTTTATAGCTATGGGCGGAGAAGTAAAGTACATGCTGGCAGAACTATTAGGAAAATCTAATGGATACTGTAAGGGTAAAGGTGGTTCCATGCATATTGCTGATAAGGATATAGGAGTATATGGGGCTAACGGGATAGTAGGTGGCGGAATAGCCATTGCATGTGGCCTTGCACTTGCGAATTCTTTAAATGCTAATAATGGTGTAGTAGTTACTTTTTTTGGAGATGGTGCCTCTAACCAGGGAATTTTATACGAATCACTTAATGTATCTTCCATTTGGAAATTGCCAGTGATATTTGTCTGTGAAAACAATATGTATGCACAGACAACTCCTGCTGAAATGACCCTATCCGGGGGTAGTGTCTCAAAAAGGGCTGAAGGCTTTGGTATTGAAGGGATAGATGTAGATGGCAATGATATAGACAAAGTTTTTGAAATAGCAAAATATGCAGTAGATAAAGCAAGACTAAAAAAAATGCCAACTCTGATTGAGGCAAAAACATATAGATGGAAAGGGCACTGGCAAGGTGATCCAGAAATGTATAGGACCAAAGAAGAAGTAAAAATGTGGATATCAAAATGTCCTATAAAAAATTATGAAAAAAAACTTATAAGTGATTATGGAGTAAATATTGAAGATATAGAGATGATAAATAGAAAAGTAGCATTAGAAATCAAATCTGCTGAAGAATTTGCTATTTTAAGCAAAGAACCTAGCCTCGATTCTCTATTTGAGGATATATATACAGAAAAGGAGATGAGTTAAATTTTGAGACAAATAACTTATTCTGAAGCTCTTAATGAAGCATTAAGAGAAGAAATGACAAGAGATCCAAGGGTCTTCTGTATTGGTGAAGATATAGGACCCCTGGGAGGAGCATTCCAGGTAACGAAAGGATTGATAAATATATTTGGTCCTGACAGGATTAGGAATACTCCAATTTCAGAACAGGCAATAGCAGGATTGGCAATAGGTGCAGCAATGAAAGGTATGAGACCTGTTGCTGAATTTATGTATATAGATTTTATGGGACTTGCTATAGACCAAATAGCAAACCAGGCTGCAAAATCCCGGTATATGTTTGGAGGCAAGATCGAGATACCAGTTGTTTTCAGGACACAAGGTGGAGCGGGGAGGGGAAATGCAGGTCAGCATTCCCAAAGTCTGGAAGCTTGGTATTACCATGTACCAGGTTTAAAAGTAGTAATGCCTTCCACACCGTATGATGCAAAGGGGTTATTAAAATCTTCGATAAGGGATAACAATCCGGTTGTTTTTATAGAGCATAAACTACTTTATTCTACAAAAGGTGAAGTACCTGAGGAAGATTATACCATACCATTGGGTAAGGCAGACATAAAAAGAAAAGGTTCAAGTATTACGATAATTGCTACTTCCAATATGGTTCAAAAAGTATTAAAGGTGGCAGAAAACCTTAAGGATAAAATAGACATAGAAGTAATAGATCCCAGAACGTTAGTGCCACTTGACTTAGATACAATCATATCTTCAGTTAAAAAAACAAATAAGGTAGCTATAGTTCAAGAAGCGGTTAGGAGGGGTGGAGTAGCTTCAGATATTGCTGCTTGCATTATGGAAAAAGCTTTTGATTCCTTAGATAGTCCTATAAAAATTATAGCAGGTGAAAATACTATAATTCCTTATAGCCAAAATCTTGAATTAGCAGCTATTCCTGGTATAGAAAGCATAGAGAAAGGAATTAATAGCTTTTTTAGTAAATAAAAGATAGGAGGTGAAATATTTTTTTAATTTAATAGCAATCATAGCAGGAGGTGGATATCGAATAAAATAATAAATATTAAAAAAGAACAAAACTTCAATGTAAGAAATATAAATTTTATTAAGGAGAAAGTTTAAATGACAAAATTAAGAGTTTGCTTAGTTATATTGTTGGTAGTTGGTATTATTGCTACCTTCAGCATTCTTCCTGGTTGTAAGGAAACCGCAGGAACTGAAATAAAAGGTGGTAAACTTGGATATGTTGCAATGGATATGAAGTTGTCTTATTTTCAATCTCAGTGGCTGGCAGTACAAACAATTGGAACAAGAGAAGGCTTTACACCCGTATTGATGGATCCGGCTTTTGATACTCAGAAATATATCGATCAAGTTGATAATTTGATAGCTCAGAAAGTATTTGGAATTCTTTTATCTGTATGGGAGCCTGGATTAGGTGCTGGTGCCGTAAAAAAAATACAGGAAGCAAAAATACCATTAGTTGTAATGCATGTGAGTGCTGCTGATACTGTAAAAGTAGCTACAGTAGAAGCTGACAACTATAAGGCTGGATTGCTTGCAGGTGCGGAAGCTGCCAGATTGTGGAAAGAAAAAAATGCAGATAAAAAAGCTGTAATTGCAATAATTACAAACACAGATGCACCTACAAATGTACAAAGAACGCAAGGTATGGTAGATGCATTCCAGAAAGAAATTCCAGATGCTGAATTAGTAAAGACATTAGATGGTGGATACGATCTTGAAAAATCACTTGCAGCAGGGCAAGACATCTTAACAGCTAATCCAGATGTAAATGTAATATTTACTGCACATGATACTCAAGCAATGGGGGCTCTGGGTGCTCTAAAAGGAGCAGGCAGGGGCACCTGGCCAGATGCAATAATTTGCTCGGTAGATGCTTCAAGACAATCATCTGATGAGATCAAAAAATCTGATAGCGCTTTTAGAGTAAGTATTGGAAACTCACCGGTAACTATGACAGAAACTTCTTGGGGAATATTGAAAAAAGTAATGACGGGAGAAGAAGTCCCACCTCTTACATTGCACGATATGGAACTAGTAACTATTGATAATATTGATGCCTATCTTGATAAGAATTTCCCAGTAGCAAAGTAATAAATTTTAAACTCATTAAGAGGTGGAATACAATATTCTGATTCCACCTCTTAAAAAAATTTTTTAAAAACTGTAAAAAAGGGTAATTGCTTTGAGTAAAATTGATGAATGCATATTAGAAATGAAAAATATTACAAAAGAATTTCCGGGTGTAATTGCATTAAGAAATGTAAGTTTTTCACTAAAAAAGGGAGAGATTCATTGTTTGGTAGGAGAAAATGGGGCTGGCAAAAGTACATTAATAAAAATATTAGCTGGTGCAATTAAACCTGATAGTGGGGATATTTATATAAATGGTGTAAAGAAATTTATAAATTCAATACATGACGTGCAGTCCCTTGGCATAAGTTTTGTTTTCCAGGAAATAAATGTTGTTAATCAGTTAACCGTAACTGATAATATAACACTTGGCAGAGAGATAAAAAATTTTGGTTTTTTAAATAAAAAAAAGAATGCTGAATTAGCTCAGAAATTTTTAGGTGATTTGAAGATTGATATAAATCCAAAAGTTAAAGTTGGTAACTTGTCGGTTGCTATGAAACAGGTTATTGGTATAGCTAAAGCATTATCAACCTCCCCTTCCTTAATAGTAATGGATGAACCATCAGCATCTATGAGTGAAAAAGAGCTCAATATTTTATTTGATATATTAAAGAAATTAAAAGAAAAACAAGTATCTGTGATTTATATTTCTCACAGAATAGACGAAATTTTTAAACTTGGAGATAGGGTAACCATATTAAGAGACGGTGAAGTTATAGATACTAAAGCTGTAAAAGATATTGACAGAAAAGGACTAGTTCAATTAATGATAGGTAAACAGTTTAAAGAAGTATTTCCAGATAAAAATAAAAATTTTGGAAATGTTATTTTAGAATTAAATAGTATTGAAAACAAATTACTTAAAAATATTAATTTACTATTAAAAAAGGGCGAAATATTAGGAGTTGCAGGATTACGGGGTTCTGGCAGGACTGAATTAGCCAGAATAATTTTTGGTGCTGATAGGCCATATAAGGGGGATATATTAATTAATAGTAAGAAAATGGTATTGCTCCACCCTAGAGATGCGATTATTAACAAGATAGGGTTGGTTCCGGAAGAAAGAAGAACGCAGGGAATAATCAGCATCTTATCACTTAAAGATAATATAGCACTACCCTCATATAATAAAGTATCCAAATACGGTTTTATAAATTCAAATAAATTGGGAGATATAGCTAAGGAATATATTAAAGAAATGAGCATTAAAACCCCTTCAGATAGTCAAAAAGTAATGTTTTTAAGTGGAGGTAATCAACAAAAAGTAGTACTGGCAAAATGGTTATTTACAGATTCAAATATACTGATTTTAGATGAACCCACCAGGGGAATAGACGTAGGAGCAAAATTTGAAATTTTTAACATCATTATTGATCTAGCCAAAAAAGGTCGATCTATTATAATTTTTTCATCAGAGTTAGATGAGCTAATAGGTTTATCAAATAGGATAATAGTATTAAATAAGGGTAGAATTTCTGGTGAATTGATAGGTACTGATATTAACCAATCAAATATAATGCATTTAATAAGTTAAAGGATGGATTTATGAAAGTAAAAAATAAAGCGCTTTTCCAGAAATTTATAATTTTTGGCCTCCTATTAATTATTTGTATTTTTGGTGCTATTGCCTCTCCTGTTTTTTTATCTCCAAGAAATTTATCAAATATTTTAGTTCAAGTTGCCCAAATTGTGATTACGGGGGCTGGATTTTCGCTTCTTATGATTAGTGGAAGCTTGGATTTATCCATAGGTGCTGTAATTGGATTAAGTGGCACTGTTGCTGCTGGGTTATCAGTATTGGGTGTTCCAATAGTATTATGTTATTTAGCAGGTATTTTAATAGGAGCTTTTATTGGAGCCATAAACGGGGTACTAACTGTAGGATTTAGAATAACACCTGTTATAGCTACACTGGGTACGATGAATTTGGCAAGAGGTATAGCTTTTATCTATGCTTACACTGTAACACAGGGAGAAGTATCAATATATAAAGGAATACCGGAAAATTTTTTAATATTGGGACATTCAATTAAAGGGATACCGATACCAATAATGATTATGATAGTGGTTGTTATCATCTTTATTATCATCCAAAACAATACAACATTCGGTAAATATTGTTTTGCTATTGGCGGCAATGAAGAAACAGCCAGGCTATCTGGTATATATGTTGGGAGACATAGATTTACCCTATATACTATTGTTGGCCTTTTAGCTGGAATGAGTGGTGTGATTTTAGCAACAAGAGTCGCATCAGGACAGCCTGCTGCCGGAGTTGGATTTGAGTTCGATGTCATAGTTGCCGTAATATTAGGTGGAACTAGCTTATTCGGAGGCGAAGGTTCTGTAACGGGTACAATTATTGGTGCTTTAATCTTAGGAGTATTAAGAAATATAATGAATCTATTGGGGCTTAATGTTTTTTATCAATATATCGCATCAGGCACAGTATTGATATTTGCAGTAATACTGGATGCATATTTGAAAGGTAAAGGAGTTAGCAAGGATTCATTAAAACAAATATTCAAAGGTTAAAATCATAATTAGGATTTTAAAATATTACTAAAAATCAATAAAAGGTTGCTTTTAGAGGGCTGGTATTATGGATTTATTAAATAAAGTATGTATAGTTACGGGCGGTGCAAAAGGTATTGGCAGAAATATTGTAGAAGCTTTTTGTGAAGAAGGCGCTAGTTTGTGCATTTGGGATTTAGATATCAAATCATTAAATGCTCTGGGGAAAACCTTAATTAAAAATAATAATATTTTAAATAATAAAATAATTATTCAAAAAGTTGATGTTACAAATTCTTATGAAATTAGAAAAGCAATAATAACAATTCTACAAAAATTTGGCACAATTCATATTCTTGTAAATAATGTTGGCCTATATACCATAGATGATATTACTAAAGAAGATGAAAAAAACTGGAATAAAATAATAGACACAAATCTAAAAAGTGTTTTTTTATGTATTAAGGAGGTTTTGCCAACTATGATAGAAAATAGATATGGCAAAATTGTAAATATCTCCTCTATTAGTGGAAAAAAGGAATCAATTTTTGCAAGTCCGTCTTATTGTGCTTCAAAAGCGGGAATAATTGGGTTAACCAGGTGTGTTGCTGCACAAATAGCGAAATATAGTATCAATGCAAATTGTGTTGCACCTGCTATAACAGATACTGATATTATTTCTATATTAGGGAATTCAAAAATTGAAAGTGCTTTAAAGAGCATTCCACTTGGAAGAATTGGTAAACCTGAAGATATTACCAATGCTGTTTTATTTTTAGTAAAAGACAGCTCTAACTTCATTACAGGAGAGACTATCAATGTGAATGGCGGATCGTTCATGGAGTAATTATTTATAAGTCTTTGTATTTAAAGTGATATCAGTAAGTAATAAGGTGACAAAATGGTAACGATGAAAGACATTGCAAGAGAAGCGAAAGTTTCTATACAGACAGTTTCAAATGTCATTAATAACCGGGACTCGCAAATCAGTGAAAAAACAAGAAAAATAATTTTAGAACTGGTAGAAAAGTTTGATTTTAAACCCAGTAGAATTGCAAGAAGTTTGAGATCTGGGAATACAAAAACTATAGGTTTAGTTGTACCACATTTAATTTACCATCCGGTCTATGCCATGATTTTTGATTTAATAGAAAATGAATTAAACAATCAGGGTTTTAGTATTTTATTATTTAATACCAGAGAGGATATCCTCAAGGAAAATAAAGCTATTGAAACACTACTTGAGAGTAAAGTTGATGGAATAATATTTATAAGAATTATACAAAGAAATCCCCGTCTTGAAAAATTACAAAAAAGTGTTCCTTTAGTAGCTTGTCTACGAGCATTTGAATATATAAATGTTCCCTCTGTTTTAGTAAATAATAAAAAAGTTGGTTTTTTAGCTACTGAATATTTAATTAAGAAGGGTCATAAGAAAATAATACATATAGAAGGAAATAAGGACCTGCTGGCACATAGAGAGAGAAAACTAGGTTATATTGAAGCTTTGAAGAAACACAAATTAAATATTGATGAAAAATATATAATCTCGGGAGACTATAAAAAGAAAGGATTGTATAAGGAACTTTCAAAGAAAATAGCAAGATTAAAAGACTATAGCGCCATTTTTGCATACAATGATATAGTGGCTGTAAATTGTATTAAAGCTCTAGGGAATTTGGGTTATAAGGTACCAAAAGATATTTCAATTATTGGAGTCGATAATCTGGAAATTGGAAATTTTGTCGAACCTTCACTCACAACAATTGAGCAACCTATAGAGGAGGTATGCTTGCTAACTGTAGAACTTTTAATTGATTTAATTAATAATAAAGACAAATATGGAAACAATTATAATAGAGTCATAATATGTAATCCTAAACTAATTATCAGAGACTCAGTTATTGATTTGTTAAAAAATTAATAATTTTTTTTGATGTAGACTTTATCTTTAAAGCTATAATAATTTTTAATGAAGGCATTAGTTATAAAGAATTTATTAATTTAAAAATAATATTAGAAGGGAATAGAATATGAACACTGTTAACATCAAAGATATAAAAAAAGTATCTCTTCCCAAAAGAGATATAAAAGTATTGGTTGGAACCGGCAGCCCAATAAATTCTTTAAATATGACTTTTGGTGTTGCAACAATTCCTCCGAAAACTTCAATGGACCCTCATGCTCATAATAAGGAAGAGGAAATTATATATATATTAAATGGGGATGGTTTTGTATATATAGATGGAAATAAAGAAAGTATAGAACAAGGATCAGTAATAAAATTACCTATTGGTAGCTCACATTATCTTTCTAATAATTCTAGTGGTGATATGAATTTTACTTTTTGCTTTCACCCACCAGTGATAATAGGCTCTTATGATAAAAAATAAAAAAGGAGTAAATTAATTAGAGATGAATCTGGTTACGAAAAATGATTTAGAAAAATTATTACAAACTTCAAATCTACTAAGACTTAACATTATTGAAATGTTATTTAAGATAGGGATAGAATATAAAGGTCATCCTGGACCGGCATTATCTATTGCTGATATAGTAGCATGCTTGTATTTCAAAATTTTAAATATAGATCCTAAAAATCCTGATTGGCCCGATAGAGATAGATTAATACTGTCAAAAGGGCATGCTTGCCCGGCAATATATGCAGCTTTGGCTATGAGAGGTTATTTTGATAAATCATACCTTTATACCTTCAGACATATTGGTAGCATATTGCAAGGTCACCCCGATATGAAAAGGACACCAGGTATTGACATGACAGCAGGGTCTTTAGGCAATGGCCTTGGAGCTGGGGTAGGCATGGCGCTTGCAGGGAAATTAGACAAAAAAAAGTATAAAACTTATGTAATTTTAGGAGACGGTGAGATGCAGGAAGGTTTGGTATGGGAAGCAATAATGTCAGCGGGCCATTATAAGCTTGATAATCTTACAGCAATCGTGGATAAAAATAGGTGGCAGAGCTGTGATTCAATAGAATGTACGATAGGAATAGATCCTCTTGCAGAAAAAATAAAATCATTTAATTGGGAATTTATTGAAATTGACGGTCATGATATAAAACAGATATCAGAAGCATTATCGAGAGATCCAAGTGGAAGACCCTTGGCCATAATAGCTAAAACCATAAAAGGTAAAGGTATATCGTTTATGGAAGAAAATAATTCATGGCATCAGAGTTCTATTAATAAGGAACAATATGATTTAGCAATTTCGGAATTGAGTAAAGTGAAGTATTTATGAATAAGCTAAAATCTACCAGAGAAGCTTTTGGAATTGCTCTTCTTGAATTAGCGCAAGAAGGATTAGATATAGTTGCTATAACTGCAGATACATCTAAATCCATGGGAGTCAATTTACTTAAAAACGAATATCCTGAAAGATGCTTTGATTGCGGGATAGCTGAACAAAATATGTTAATGGTAGCTGCTGGCCTGGCATCAACTGGAAAGATTTCTTTTGCTATTAGTTATTCAGTCTTTACTTCAATGAGAGCATTAGAGCAGCTTAGAACTTTCGTCTGTTATCCTAATTTAAATGTTAAGGTGATAGCCGGGCTTGGAGGATTCAGTGCAGGTATCGAAGGTGTTACTCATATGGCATTAGAAGATTTAGGAATAGTAAGATGCATACCAAATCTTATAGTAGCAAGCCCGGCAGACTATTACTCAACTATTAATATTACTAAAAAACTTGCAAAATTGAATAAACCTGCCTATATAAGACTTGGGAGGGATCCCTCACCAGTTATATTTGATAAGGATTATCCCTTCACTGAAGGAAAGGCTAATATTTTATTAAATGAAGGCGAGGATGTTGGAATTATAACAAGCGGCATTATTCTAACTGAAGTATTGGTTGCAGCCAAAGAGTTAATAAAAATGGGATTAAAAATAAAATTAATAGAATTGCCCACTTTGAAACCTCTAGACACAGACGCAGTAATAAATTTAGCAAAAACTACAAAGAAATTAGTAACTATAGAGGAGCACAATATTATAGGAGGCTTGTATTCAGCAGTAAGTGAAGTATTGTGCAAGTACTACCCGGCGCAGGTATATCCGATAGCAGTTCCTGATGAATTTACAGAAAGTGGGTTACCCTACGATCTGCTCAAAAAATATAAACTGGATTATAGAAATATTATAAAAAAAATTATAGGAATAAGTCAGCAGCAATAATAATTATTACATCTAGAATTATTAAATTGAAGTTTTATATTGATGTTTTAAAACTACAGAAATTTTAAGATAAGAATCCGGAGATATAAATGATAGCATTAGTAGCTTATGGAAATAAAAAAGTATCTTTAGAAGAAGTTGAAAAGCCTTGCCTAACCAATAATAATCAAGCTTTGATAAGGGTAAAAGGCTCGGGAATATGTGGATCCGATCATATCTTTTTTGATGATAAAGTCACTTTAGATTGGGTTAAATACCCGGTTATAGTAGGTCATGAATTCGCAGGTATAATTGAAAAAATAGGGGATGATAAAAAAGGCTTAGAAGTTGGGGATCACGTGGTAGTTGACAACTACTTGAGATGCGGAAAATGCATATATTGTAAGACAGGCAGGTATTTCCTTTGTGATTATCATGCAGAATTAGGTCAGACAATAAATGGCGGGTTTGCAGAATATTGTGTAGTTCCAATAACAAACCTGGTTAAAATATCAAACAATATGGATTTTAAACATGCTGCAATCATTGAAAATGTAGCTACTGCCCTAAGGGCTTGCAGAAGGGCAAATGTAAGATTTGGGCAAAAGGTTGTAATAATTGGGGCCGGCCCATTAGGCGTACTAATAGGTTTAATATCAAAGACTATGGGAGCAGATGTTGCAATTGTTTCAAGAGGAGCAAGATTGACCAGAATAGAACAATTGAATTTTTTCAAAGTAATAAATTCAACCAATCAAGATTGGGAATCAATAATATTAAAGGATACAAATAATGCAGGTGTAGAGACAGTATTTGAAGCCAGTGGTTCAAGTGAGCCGCTTTTAAAAGCATCACGAATTATTAGCAAAACCGGAAAACTTTTTTTACTCGGTGTGACTGGAGGTAAAATAGGCAACATAGCATTAGATAAGATTGTTTTAAACGAAATTGAAATTATTGGATCAGTGTCTGGTATGGGATATTTTGAAGAAGCTATTAAGTTGGTAGAAAATAAAATTATTAATTTAGATCAAATAATTAGCCATACATTCAGTTTGGCTGAAGTTTTAGAAGCTTTCAGATATGAAAGTGAAAGAGTAGAAGGTGCTATCAAAATAGTAATTTTACAATAAGATTTTATGAAAAATTTAATTTTAAGGAAATATGAACACTAGAGAAAAATTTATAGAAACTGCACATTTTAATAAAAGCTCTAACACATTAAAATGGGAGTTCGGTTATTGGGGAGCAACAATTGAAAGATGGTATAATGAAGGTCTTCCCAAGATTAATTATCCTACCATACCTACTAATATAATAAATACAACAGCGTCATTATATACGACTGTGTGGAGTTATTTTTTAAAAAGAGAAAAAAATTTATTTGAGAAAGTATATAAACAACAGGACACCAAACTAAAACTTCCGGCAGGTATGCCGGTATGTGCCGGAGGATTGTATTGGCCCACACAAGGTTTCGTTATGGATACAGATGTCAGGGATTATTTTGAGATGGATAAAATGCAAACGATAGTATGTGCAGAGCAACTCTTTTATCCGCAATTTGAACCAAAAATCCTGAAGGAAGACGAAAGATACATTGATTATTTGGATTTAGATGGCTGTATAAGAAGGTTTTCGAAATCAGAGCAGGTATTGCCTGCAGGTTTGGAATGGCCAATAAAGGATTGGGGTACATGGGAACAAATAAAAGAAGAAAGGATGAGTCTAGAAAATATTAAAGGTAGATTACCAGACAATTGGAGTGATTTAGTTAAGGAATACAATAATAGAGACTACCCTTTAGCTGTGGGGGGATATCCCAATGGTATCTTTGGGACTCTTACACACTTACTAGGATATGAAAATTTATTTTTATTTTATTATGATCATCCAGATCTCATAAAAGACATACTTGATAGGTTAACAGATATTTGGATTGCATTATGGGAAGAAATTATGTCTTATGTAGATATTGATTTATGCAATATATGGGAAGATATTTCATCTGGAAAAGGATCCATGGTTTCTCCAAAAATAGCAAAAGAATTTATGTCTCCTTATTATAAAAAGATATCAGATTTTTTAAAAAGTAAAAAAATAGACATATTTTTAGTTGATACAGACGGCGATTGCAATGAACTTGTTCCCATTTTCATAGAAGCAGGTGTTACGGGTATGTACCCTATGGAAGTAAGTGCCGGTATGAATGTCATTGAACTTAGGAAAAAATATCCAGATTTTTTTATAATGGGTGGAATACCAAAATTTGAAATTTCCCACGGTAAGGAAAAAATAAATGAAATATTGGAGCCTGTAAAATGGTTACTAAAACAAGGAGGGTTTATCCCTTTTGGAGATCATCTCATACCTCCTGAAATTTCCTGGACAAATTTCAAATATTATAGGGAAAAACTAAATTACTTAATAGATAATTCATAGGCGCCTGGTGCAACTCTTATATTATATAATACTCTGCTGTAATTTAATCAGCCTCATCAACTATTTCGGCTAATATTAAATATTTTAAAAAACTATGTCAATATTTTAAAAAACTATTGACATTAAGCCCTTTCAATCATAATATATGCCAATACCTGGGGTATAGGTATATATTATTAAAATGTAAGTTATTTATTGAAAAGAAAATGAACAAAAAAGTCTCAAAAAAATTAAAAAAAGTGTAAAAAGGTATTGATTATTTTTAATAATACCTATACCCTAGGAGTAGGTATAAAAATAATTTATAAATTTTTAGCAAAAGGTGCCAAACATGTTTAGTTTAAATATTAATTTAAGTGGTTTGGAATGTAATGCCTGTGTAAAGTTAGTGAAGTCTAAAATTGGAAAGATTCCCGGAATTACTAGTGTTGAAGTCAATCTCTCAGGTGAAACTTGTATTAATTCTGAAAGATTGGTAACGAAGGATGAAATAAAGCAGGCTTTATCAGAAACAAATTTTGGAATAATTTAATTTTTAAAATTTAAATTTTAATAAAAGGAGGAATTTTATGAAAACAAATTTAGAAATAGATATTAGCAGGATGCACTGTGAATCTTGCGTTAAAATACTGACTGAAAGTTTAACCGATCTCGAGGGTGTGGTAAACGTAGATATAAGTCTAAAAGATAATAAAGGGAAAATAATTTTTGAAAATTCTTTAATTAACTCAAACAATATTTTAGATACTGTTGAAAAAGAAGGATATGGGGCAAAAATTGTATCTGAGGAAGTTGATAATTTGATGGATAATAATAACAATAGTGGAATTGAAATTTTAAAAAAATCGATACCTTCCGGATCTCCTATTAAAATTTTACTTGAATCCAAGATTGAAGCAGATGGAAAAATGACCAGGGGAGAGAAAAATGATTTTATTTTTGAAGGTAAGATAAATAATAGTAAACAGGCAGAATTTGATATACCTGAAAATATAGATTCTGATAATTTTATAAATAAGTTTTTAAGTTCAATTAATTTTTTTAATGTATTTGATTCGTTTTTAAAGCAGGATGAGATTAAAGATTCTAAAAAAGAAAAAGATAGTAATACGGTTATTGAGAAAACCTCAACAATAAGCTCTATAGAAAAGAATAAAAGAGTTTCCCTGTCCATCAGCGGAATGCATTGTGCTTCCTGCTCATCTATTATTGAAAGAACTTTAAAAAAAATTCCGGGTATTAGCAGTGCGAGTGTTAATTTTGGTTCAGAAAAAGCTTTAGTTATATATGACGAATCTGTAGTAAATCTTGATAGTATTATAAAGGCAATAAAAAAAGCTGGATATGCTGCTAATTTAATTAAAGACAATGATGATGGCTTTGAAAGTAAGAAAAAATTAAGAGAAACTTCAGTCTTGAGAAAAAAATTCTTATTCGGCCTGATACTGTCGCTTCCCATGTTTTATTTTATGCTGCTCGACTTTTTTAAGTGGCTGCCAGGTAGTGGAATTATCCCTCCCTACGTTGCGTTAATCTCCCTTATCCTGGCAACCCCAGTTCAGTTCATAATAGGCCTGGGATTTTATAAAGGAGCATGGTCCAGTCTCAGGATGAGAACTTTTAATATGGATAGTCTTATAGCTATTGGTACATCTGTCGCATTTTTTTATAGTCTTTACAACTATGTTTCTTACGTTTTAATTAATAATTCATTCATAGGGTTATCTGGATTAAAAATTTCAGATATTTATTTTGAAACAGCAGCCTTTTTGATTACATTTGTACTTTTGGGTAAGTGGCTGGAGAAAAAAACAAAGGGTCAAACATCAGATTCAATAAAAAAATTAATGGGTCTGCAGGCAAAGACAGCAAGAGTAATCAGAAACGGGTTGGCTGTAGATATACCTATAAATGAAGTTGTTCATGGAGACATAGTATTAGTTAGACCAGGGGAAAAAATTCCGGTTGATGGAAAAATAGTTCGCGGTACTTCATATGTGGACGAGTCAATGGTTACTGGTGAGAGTTTGCCTGTAGAGAAGAAAATTGGAGACAATATTATTGGAGCTACAATAAATAAGAATGGCAGTGTTGAGTTTGAAGCTACAAAAATCGGT
>Ga0214473_10003013_pt1 | contig 20608 bp, 11 predicted proteins | sample RVTome_7_FD_203509 | JGI IMG/M metagenome (GOLD analysis project Ga0214473, IMG submission 203509) | Soil microbial communities from uranium-contaminated site in the Upper Colorado River Basin, Wyoming, United States - RVT98D197 | ecosystem: Environmental > Terrestrial > Soil > Contaminated >... | reverse complement strand
TCCCTTGCGGCCGGATCGCGCACGAAGATGAGGCGCGCCACACGCACGAGACTGAAGAGATATTCGTCATCCTCCAAGGCAAGGCCACGGTGCACTTCGATGACGCGGACAGGACGATCGGGCCGGGGGACGTGATGGTGATTGACGCCGACGAGAACCACCACCTGGAGAGCGACGCCGACGACCCGTGCGTGATGCTCTACCTGCACTTCGGGGAGGAGCGGCATCCCGATCAGGCGGGGAGGTGAGCGGTCGCCTTGTCACGGGAGCTTCTCTTTCTGCTCGGCGGGAGCGAGGGCACGCTAGACCTCGTCGCGGAGGAGTTCGTCCCGGCCGCGGGTGGGGGTGAGGCGGTGATCGCGCTGCTCTTCGCCTTCGCGCACGGATGGGAAGACCACCTCGCCGAGTACACCGAGCCCTGGGGCCGCCGCGGCGCGACGCGCTATCACATCATTGCCCCGGAGGAGAGTGGCGTGCTGGATGTCCAGAAGGCCTCCACTCAGCTCCGCGAGGCCACGGGCCTCTTCATCGGCGGCGGGGATACCGCGTGCTACCACCAACTCTACGCGGCCGAGCCGATGCGCAGCATCATCCGCGCGCGCTACCGAGCCGGCGTCCCCGTGGGCGGCCTGTCGGCGGGCGCGCTGATCAGCCCGGAGCTCTGCATCGTGTCCGAGAACGCCCCCGGAGGGAGGTGCCCGCGTCTCGCCTCCGGACTTGGACTGCTCTCCGATCTCCTGGTCGGAGTGCACTTCTCCGACCGCCAAGACTCCCTGACCACGCTCCTCGACGCCATGTCCGTTGCCCGCATCGGACGCGGGCTGGGGATAGACAGCACGGCCTGCGCGGTGCTGGTGGGGGGAGAGGTGAAGCGCGTACTGGGCCAATCAGTCCACGAGATCACAATGACAGACTTCGAGAGTCAAACGCACACCGTGGAGGTGATCGTCGCTCGCTAGAGCTTGCGCGCCCGCACCACCAGATAGTAGGGAATGCGGCGATTTGCCTCCCACCAGCCCATTCCCAGTTCCGCCTTCGCCTCCGACGTATCCGGCGGCTGGGGTTCGATCAGACCATCTAGGACGAAGCCCGATCGGACCATCGTCCCGACGTAACTGGTGAGGGTGCGGTGGATGGTCGGCACGGGATGCAGCTCATCGTTCTCGTCGGGGAGCGGGACTGGTTCCGTGGCCTCGTTCAAATAGTCGCTGACTTGGTAGTAGTCTAGATACCACTCACCGTCTCCGCCTTCATGTGACACCCCACGACTGCCCTCCCGCCGGGGGTAGCAGGGATGGGGGAGGGAAAACACCAGGCGTCCGCCGCCACGCAGCACCCGCGCAAACTCCGCGAACGCCCGGCCCATCTCCGGGACGTTCATCAGGGCCATGCTCGATACCACGAGATCGAAGCTACCGTCGGCGAACTCCGGCATCTCCGTGACGCTGCCAACGACGTACTGGACCCGCAAGGCCTGCGACTCGGGATGGGCCTTCGCGATCTCGATCATCCGCGGGGAGATGTCAATCGCGGTCACCCCCGCGCCACGCTGGGCCAGCTCCCGCGCGATGTGCCCTCCCCCACAAGCCGCGTCGAGCACACGCTGGCCGCGCACCTCCCCGGCGAGCGCAAACAGCGCGGGGTTGATGATCCACTGCTGATTGCCATCACCGACTTCGCCCTGCATCGCAGTCCAGCTCTTGGCCAGCGCATCCCAGGCTGTCGCTACACCTTCCATGTGCCTCATGGTATCTCCAGGCGGTCTCTCATCACCATCCGCGCCGCCTCACCCGAACCTCGCGTACTCCTCGATCAGCTCCGGTATCACCCGCACGCTTTCGAAATCCGCCTTGATGTGAATCTCCTCGTGCCCCAGCACCATGCGGCGGCCGTCGCCAATCTGGGAGAGGTAGTCGAGCAGCATCGCCCGCGTCTTGCCCGGCCTGGCGCCGACGAACTGGGTGGGGTCGAGGCCGCCGATGAGAGTGACGTTGGGTCCCAGCTTCTCCCTGGCCAGGCCGATGGGGCAATCGCCCAGCGGCGGAGGCGTCACCGCTTCGATCCCGTCCAGACCGGTCTCGGCCAGCTCCGGCAGCACGCCCTTGAGCAGCCCGCACATGTGGGGAACAAAGAGCTTGCCGTGCGCGTGGCAGATGTCCCGGTAGTCCTGCAACTGCTTCAAGCAGTAGCGCCGGTACAGCGCAGGTGACACCAGCGTGGTGGAGGTGTCCTCGAAAGAGCGCACCACCTCCCCCGGCCCGGCCGCGGCGAGTTCGTAGTACTCGCAGTTGCGGCGGTGCATCGCCGCGAGCAACTCCTCCATCTCCTGCGGGTGGTCCTCCATCAGGAAGTAGACGTTGGGCAGCCTGATCTGGAACATGATGAGGTCGAGCAGCGGGGTGGGTGGGCCGAAGACGGAGTACAGACCCGCGTCACCCATCACCGCGATCCGCGATTGCACATATTCGTAGCGCGACGCGTAGCTCGCGTCCTCGTACAGGAACCGGTAGGCGCGCACGTCTTCCACGGTGCGCACCATGTGCTGGTGCTCCATCTCCACCCCGATGTCGGAGATCATGCGGGCGCGAAGGGTGAGGTCGCGCGCCGGGGTCCGGTAGGTGCGGGTGATCTCGTCTCCATCGCGCGTCTCCACCACCTCGACATTGCGATACGTTACCTCGATCGCGTCCACCCGGGCGAAGCACTCGGCTTTGATGCGGCGGCAGGTCTCGATGTAGGCGTCCTCCGGCGCGTAGGGCTGGCCGGGCAACTCGCGCAGCACCCGCTCTGCGAACACCATATTGAACTCCGGCGCCCAGGGCAACCGGTCGGGCAGCTCGCCGTGCAACGCGGCCAACAGCCTGTCGCGTGAGATCATGGCGCTCATACCTCCTGAAATCGGCATAAGCCCCTTCCTCTTCGTATCCGTGCGCCTTCTCCCCTGCCGAGAACGGGCCGTCGCGCCAAAGACGCGAACTGGGCCGGCCGGGACGCAGGAGACGGTTGAACCGAGACAGAATCAGAAGAACGAATCGAGAGCGCACGCGCCCACCGCCCGACCCCACCTTCTTCCTACGAGCAGGGCGCAGGGCAGGTCTCTCGTGAGATCAAGGCGCGCCCCTGGGCGCGCCGAGCGGGTGAGGTGTCTCCATGAACAGGACGTTTTCGTGCCCAGTCCGCCTCTCTCTCCTCCCCCTTGTGTGCCTCGCGGCGGTGGCCTGCTGCGTGGGGGCGGCGTACGGCGCGCCACTCCCGCCGGCCGACTCAGGGCCGGCCTACGCGCCGGACCGCGTGATCGTGAAACTCACCCCTGAGGCGGCGAAAGCCGCCCTCGGGCGTGACGGGGCGCTGCCGCCCGGGCTGGCGGGCGCGATGGAGCGTGTCCGGGTGCGCCACGCGGCCCCTCTCTTCCCGGATCTATGGCCGCGCGGGGCGAGGAGCCCAATCCGGGCCGCCGATCGCTCCAATATCGTCCGCGCGCGGTTCCCGGCGCGCGCCGCCCGCGCGCCGCGCGATGTCACCTCCCCCGACCTCGAGAATCTCCTGGTCCTCACCCTCGCGCCGGGCTCCGATGTGCCCGCCGCGGTGGCGGAGTTGTCCCGGGACCCAAGCGTCGTCTATGCCGAGCCCGACTATCGGGTCGCGATCTGCGCCACGCCGAACGACCCGTACTACAGCTCCTCCGGGACCTGGGGCCAGCTATATCCGGACATGTGGGGATTATTCGCGATCAAGGCCGCGCAGGGGTGGGATGTGACCACCGGCGGCGCCTCGGTGGTGCTCGCCGTAGTGGATACCGGGGTTGACTACAGCCACCCGGATCTCGCGGGTCGCCTCTGGACGAACACCGACGAGATCGCAGGTAACGGCGTAGATGACGACAGTAACGGATTCGTAGACGATACCATGGGGTGGGACTTCAGCGCGGATGACAATGACCCCATAGACGGTTACGGGCATGGCACCCATGTCTCGGGAACCATCGCCGCCGCCACCAATAATGGTCTGGGCGTCGCCGGGATCAACTGGTCGGGCGAGATCATGACGGTGGAGGTTTTCGACGCCGACGGATACACCTTCTATTCAGCGCTGGCCCAGGGGATGCGCTATGCGGCCGACAACGGCGCCGATGTGATGAATAACAGTTGGGGTGGCTGGGGGTATTCGCAACTGTTCCAGGACGCAGTGAACCACGCTCATGGCCTGGGGTGCATCGTAGTAGCCTCCGCGGGGAACTCCTCTGACGACGCGCAATACTACTCCCCGGCCGGATTGCGCAATGTGGTCTGCGTCGCGGCAAGCGAGTACGGAGACACGAGGGCCTACTTTTCCAACTACGGCACGCGCATCGACGTGGCTGCCCCAGGGGTGGACATTCTTTCCCTGCGCGCCGCCGGCACCGACATGTACGGCGACGGCCTGCAGATCGTCGGGAGCGATTACTACCGCTCCGACGGCACGAGCATGGCCTCTCCGCACGTGGTGGGCGCGCTGGGCCTGCTCATCGCGGCCCATCCCACCTGGACCACCGCGCAACTCGTCGGCCAACTCGTCGGCACGGCCGACGGGATTGACGGGATCAATCTGGATTTCGTGGACCAACTGGGGCTGGGCCGGATCAACCTACAGCAGGCACTCACGAGTTCTCCCGCCCGCAAGCGCATGGTCCTGATGGGCTACCAGGTGGACGACTCCTTGGGAGATGATGACGGGCAGCCCGACGCGGGCGAGCAGATCAGGCTCATCGTCACCGTCAAACACCTCACCGGGACCTCCCCCGGCGTAACCGCCACGCTCTCCAGCATGGACCCGGATGTCACCGTTGTCACCCCTTCCGCCGGCCTGGGCGATCTGACGGGATGGCGCACGGCTAGCAACACGGCGAGCCTGCTGGTATTCGACATATCGCCTAGCTGGCCCGGCCGTCGGCCTGTGATCCTCAAGGTCACGTTCTCCACCTCAGGTTATGCGCGTGAGGAGGAGATCCGGATCTTCGAATACGCGGGCTTTGGCCCCGCCTTTCCGACTCTGCCCTCCACTCTTATCTGGGGCGCCACACAATCTGGCAGCGTGGAGGTGGCGAATTTCGACTCTGTGGACTGGCGCGCGTCGGCTGGCTATCAACTGCTGTCATATGACCGGCTGAACCGGTGGGGTGTCACCTCTCTCCCCATGACGACGGACACCTATATGGGATCCTCTTACTACTTCGACTTCCCTGTCGTCGCCCCACCGGTCAGCACCATCTCCTATGCGCCGCCGGTGGACCCAACTGCTCCCGGGGTGACTGGGGTTCTGCCCTCCGCCTGGGAATTCTGCCGTGGCCAAACCCCGATGGAGTACGGTCTGGCGTCACAAAATGTGGTGATCAGCCGATTCTCGGACATCCAGCCGGGAACGGCCGGGGGCTGGGCTCGGTTCTACATCGAGGAATGTGCGGGTCGCCTCCCGGTGATCGTGGGCGGGTACGATGACGGAACCTACCGACCGGCCGCTATCGTGGACCGCGCCTCCATGGCGGTGTTCATGTCCCGTGCGCTGAAGCTGAACCTCGCGGCCTATGCGGGCACGTTCACCGATGTGCTGCAGAGCCACTGGGCCGCGCTCTATGTTGAAGCCCTGGTTCGCGCCGGGATCGCAAGCGGGTACAGTGACGGCACCTATCGTCCCACCGTCCAGGTGACGCGCGACGCGATGGCCGTCTTCGTCGCCAGGGGCATGGCGGGAGGAGACAGCAACGTTCCTCCGGGTCCGTCCACCGCCACCTTCCCGGACGTTCCGACCGATCACTGGGCCTTCAGGTACGTTGAGTACGCCGTGGCGCAAGGGGTGGTAAGCGGCTACGATACCGGCACCTATCGCCCCACCAACCCGGTGGACCGTGGGGCCATGGCGGTCTTCATGTACCGTGGATTCATCCAGACCGAGGCCGCCGCGGTGGTGCTGGCCGGCCCCGCGGTGACCGCGATCAACCCAGCCACCGGGGGGCGATGCGGCTGGTTCAGCGCGAGCAGCGGCCCCGCCTCGGACCCAGGGCATGCCTATGTCGGCTTCGACGCGGTGCGCCTCGGGACGGCGCTCGCCTCTGGTGGTTCCTGGGACTTGACGTTCGAGCTCCGCCAGGCCTCCGCCCCCGAGACTCCGGCGACAGGCGCATACACCACTACCTTGGCGATCACGCCCTCGTCCATCACCGCGGCCCGGAATGCCGCCCTTGCCTCTGGCTATCCCCACTCTGTGCTCTCTTGGGACATCTCCTCCGGCCTGGCCGCGGGAGACTACCTGCTGGTGGTCAGCGTGGAGGATGAGACCGGCGTAATGCGCGAGGTGGGCCGCCGGCCGGCCTTCGCCATCACGCCGTAGCGGATTGTGTGGCATAATACGGATTGGGGAGGCCCGGCTTCCCGGGCCTCCCCTGCCATTATGCCGGAGGTGGAGGCGTCTCATGCTGTGTCGTCAGCGCCTTGCGCAGTCGCTGCTCTTCGCCGCGATCACCACGCTGTTTTCCACCGCCCAGGCCGAGGACCGCGGCCTCGGCCTCCGGCCGCCAACCGCGGCGGAAAAGGCGCGCTTCGAGGCCGTGAGCGTCCCCGTTACCTCCCTTCAGCCGAACGCGCTGGCCCTCGCGAGATACCGGGCCGCGGTGGCGGCCGCTGGCGCGCAAGGCAAGACCATCACCGCCCCGGTGGGTCTGCCTCCGGCTGTGGACAGCAGCGCCCTTCAGTACTTCCCGCCCATCCGCAGTCAGGGCTCCCAGAGCTCTTGCTCCGCCTGGGCCACCGCGTACTACTACAACACTTACACCCAGGCGCAGGACGGAGGCTACGATGTCTCGGGCGGCGATAACACCCGCATCTGCTCCCCAAGCTTCATCTACAACCTGATCAATGGAGGCGTGGACAGCGGATCGAGCGTCATGTGGGCGATGATGCGGCTTGGGGAGATCGGTTGTGCCGGTTGGGCCGACAAACCCTACGACCAGGGGGACTACACTTCATGGCCCTCCGAGACAGCTTGGGTGAACGCCCTCTGGAATCGCACTTCCACCCCACACACCGTAGACGTGGGCAACACGATGGGCCTCGGGACGGTCAAGCAGCACTTGGCCAACGGCAACCTGGCCGTGATCAGTATGGAGGTGTTCCTGACGTGGTACAACAGCTATCCCGCCGACAGCAACGGCATCAACAACGGGGTGTACTACGCGCGCGACGGGAGTGCGGTGGGCGGACATGCCATCACCCTGGTCGGCTACGATGACAGCAAGAGCTATGTGGATCACCGTGACGGGCAGACGCACTACGGCGCTTTCCTCATCGCCAATTCCTGGGGCCCGTGGTGGGGGGTGAAGAACAGCACCGGCACGGGGAACAATGGCTTCTTCTGGGCCTCCTATTCGGCCTTCCTCGATGGCACCCTCTGGTACTACGGGGACAGCAGCGCGTACTACTGCGACGACCGTCCCGATTACCGTCCCTCCATCTACGCGGTGGTAGGCCTCAACCACCCGGAGCGCTACCGCGTGGCCCTCAACTGCTCCATCGGCAGCGGCCCGGTCTGGCTCTCCCAGTATGCGGTCTACGGTGACGGCGGCGCCTTGCCTGTTTCTGACGCGGACTGCCTCGCGGTGGATATGACCGACGGGGTCGGGTTCATCGGCTCGCCGCCCACGCCCGTCGCGGCTCGTCTGGAAGTGGACCCTGTCGCGAGCGCCGATGGGACCATCACGCGCGCGGACTTCTACGAGGACCTGGACGGGAACGGCTCCTACGCGGTGCACTCCTCCACCGATCTCATTGTGACCGTGGCGCCAGACAGTATGGGGAGTGCTACGCTGTCTTTGACGCCCTCTTCCGGGGACGACTACGATATCACCGGCAGCCTCGTGCCCTCCAGCGTTGAATGGGATGGGACGGCCGCCTCCTCGGTCACGGTGCGGAACCTGGGGACCAGTGAGTGGCTGGTGGGCTCCGGCTACCAGCTCTTGGTGCAGGACACCGTGGACCGATGGGGATTGGCCGCAGTGCCCTTGGAGGCGGACGTCGCACCGGCCAGCAGCCACGTGTTCAGCTTCGATCTCGTCGCCCCGCCTGTTTCCACGATGGCCTATGAGCCGCCAGTCACGGATGCCGAGCCCGGCCTATTCGACGCCCTGCCGTTGAGCCTGACGGTGGCGCTCAACTCTACGCCGCTCACCGGCGGATCGTTCAGCCAGGATATTGCTATCAGTCGTTTTCCTGATATCCAGCCCGGCGCCGCCGGCGCCTGGGCTCGGTTCTACGTGGAGGAATGCGCAGGCCGCCTCCCGCCCATCGTAGGTGGCTACCTGGACGGTGCCTATCGCCCCGCGGACCAGGTAACGCGCGACCAAATGGCGGTGTTCATCCAGCGCGCCCTCGCCCTCCCCCTGGTCAGCTATGCCGGTGGTTTCACGGACATCACGGCCGGTTACTGGGCCGCCGACCAGATCCAGACGCTGAAGAACGCGGGTATCGTGAGTGGCTACGAGGACGGTACCTACCGCCCCTCGGACGTCGTCCCGCGCGATGCCATGACCGTGTTCGTCGCCCGAGGCATGGCCGGCGGAGACAGCTCCGTCCCGGCCGGGCCTGGCACCGCCACTTTCAGCGACGTGCCAACTAACCACTGGGCCTTCCGGCATGTGGAATACACGGTGGCGAACGGCGTGGTTGCGGGCTATGGCGACGGCACCTACCGGCCCGACAGCCCGGTTACGCGCGACCAGATGGCGGTCTACATGTACCGGGGCTTCATGCAATACCGGGAGGTGGCGGTGGTGCTAGGCGGCCCGGCCGTCACCGCAGTGGATCCCGCGGCCGGCGGGCCGTGCGGCTGGACCAGCACGGCCCACGGCCCCCGTGCCGATCCGGGCTTCGCCTACGTCGCCTTCGACGCGGTCCGCCTCGGCGTCAATCTGGCCGTGGGGGGTGCCTGGGAGGTGGAGTTCGAGCTTCGCCTCGCCGCTACTCCGGATCTCCCTGCCACTGGTAGCTACACCACTACCGTCTCGCTCACCGACAGCCAGGTCACCACTATCAGGGAGGCGGCTAGGCTATCGGGCGATGCTTGCCATCTGGTCTCCTGGGACATTCCTGCGGTTCTCGCTCCAGGCGACTACTTGTTGGTGGCAAGCGTCGAGGACGATACCGGCACGATGCGTGAGGTCATGCGACGGGTCGACCTAACCATCACGCCGTAGCGAGCCCCTGGGGTCGCGGCGCGGGAATTCGCCGGGTTGGCCGGGCGGCGAATTTCAAACGGCTGTTTGCAAAGCCCTCCGGAACGTGGTATTATCGTCACGCCACTAGTGGACGCGGGAGAGTGCAATGCAGAAACTCACAGGGCGGCAGCAGCAGGTACTGGAAGGCATCCATAAGATCGCCGGCGAGAAGGGTTATCCCCCTACCGTGCGCGAGATCGGCGAGTTGTTGGGGCTTCGCTCGAGCTGCACCGTACAGCGCCACCTGGAGGCCCTGGAGCGCAAGGGCTACCTCAAGCGCGACCGGGCCAAGGCCCGCTCCCTGGAGATTCTCCAGGCCGACAACCCCACCCTCAAGCCCGTCCCCATGGTTCCCGTGCCCATCGTCGGCACCGTCGCCGCAGGCCGACCCATCCTGGCCACGGAGAACATCGAGGACGTCTTCCCGTTGCCCCGCGACATCGTCAAGGGCCAGGAGTGCTTCATCCTTCATGTCAAGGGCGAGTCCATGATCGAGGCCGGGATCTTTGACGGCGACATGGTCGTGGTGCGGCAGCAGCCCTACGCCGATGACGGCGACATCGTGGTGGCCCTGCTGGAGGACGAAGCGACGGTGAAGTACCTCAGACGCAAGCGCGGCCGCATCTACCTCGAACCCGCCAACTCCTCCATGCGCGCGATCATTGCCGACGAGGTGCAGATCATCGGCAAAGTGCTGATGAGCATTCGACGGTACAGTTGACGTAGCTTGCGACCGTTGGTATCGTAGGGGCGATCCCCGCGGGAGGGGTGTCCGAGCGGTTGAAGGAGACGGTCTTGAAAACCGTTAGGGCGCAAGCCCTCGTGGGTTCGAATCCCACCCCCTCCGCTGACTCCAGGTGTCCCTGTCAACCACCTGTGAAGCCGGCCTGAGAGCCTTGGGGAGCTGTCGGCTGGGTGGTGTTTCTGTAGCATGTGAAGCCAGATTACGGCGCCTTCGGGCGCCGCTTCCGCGTAGAGGGGTGGAAACGGCATGGAGGTATTTCCGGCGTCCGTTGCTTTGGTCATCCGGGCCTTGATGGTGAGCGCCCGTGTGGGTGTCAGGCACTGGTGAGACCGCTCTGGACTGTGGGCGACCTCGTGCCGGGACTCGTAGGCCGGGAACCGGGATTACGGGGCCACTCAGACGTTTGCCGTCTGCCCAAGGGAGTGAGGAGTCTGCACTGAGCCTCGGGCGACCCTGCTTCCCCGACACACCGGTCACAGCCTTCCGGCTGGCGGCATGATGTCAGGCCCGCTTCACGGGCGCCCGACAGGGACACGGGGGATCCCGCGCAACTGCTCCCCAGGTTTTTCTCTGCAAACAAGTAACCGGCTAGAGGTATGCCTCTCAGGCCGTCGAAATCACAAAGTAATGATGTTTGTCTTGACCCTGGGATAGGCGTTGCAGTTCGCTTTGCTCAGAGGTATCTGAACATGGAGGGAGACGGGATGCGAACGAGACTCATCGTAATGCTGGCGGTTGTGATCGGGTTGGCCCTGCTGGCGGGCGGAGGGGCGCTGGCGGGCCTGGAACCGGCTTACCACCCGGAGCAGGTGCTGGTGAAGTTCAGACCGGGATCGTCGGCGCGCGAGACGCAGCGAGTGCTTGCGGCGCAGCGGGCGGAGACCATCAGGACCTATTCGCTGGTCCCAGGACTGACGTTGGTGAAAGTGCCCTCGGGCGCGGTCAAACACGTGATCGAGGCCCTCTCCAAGAACCCGAATGTGCTGTACGCGGAACCCGACTACGAGCTGAAGGCCGAGGTGATTCCGAACGACCCGCTTTTCCCTGACCAGTGGGGACTGCACAACACGGGCCAGGCCGGAGGCGTGCCTGACGCGGACGTAGACGCGCCGGAGGCCTGGGACCTGCAGACGGCCGGCGCCGGGATCGTCGCGGTGATTGACACCGGGACGGACTACACCCACCCGGACCTGGCGGCCAACATCTGGACTAACCCGGGCGAGATCCCAGGCGACGGGATTGACAACGACGGCAACGGCTATATAGATGACGTCCACGGCTACGACTTCTACAATATGGACGGCGATCCGATGGACGATCATGGACACGGCACCCACACCGCCGGCACCGTGGGCGCCGCCGGAAACAACGCCCTTGGCGTCACCGGGGTCTGCTGGACGGTTCAGATCATGCCCGTGAAGTTCCTCAGCGCCGGCGGCGGGGGCTATACCTCCGGCGCCATCTCGTCGCTGCAGTATGCCACCATGATGGGGGCCAGGGTCAGCTCCAACAGCTACGGCGGCGGAGGCTTCGAGCAGTCCTTCTACGATGCGATCGCCGCGGCCGGCGCGGCCGGAGCGGTGTTCGTGGCCGCCGCCGGGAATGACTACTGGAGCAATAACGACCTGGTCCCTCACTACCCGTCAAGCTACGCCGCGAGCAACGTCATCTCCGTCGCCGCGACCGACAGCACGGATGGACTGGCCTACTTCTCTAACTACGGGGCCACTTCCGTGGATCTTGGCGCGCCCGGCTGCGGCATCTGGAGCACGTGGTGGCCAGGCCAGGGCTACTACTGCATATCCGGGACCTCCATGGCCACCCCGCACGTCGCAGGGGCGGCCGCGTTGCTGCAAGGATACCGAGGGCTGTTGTCCCCGGCCGAGGTGGTGGGTTACCTGCTCGGCGGAACCGATCCCCTGCCCTCGCTGGCCGGGAAGTGCGTCTCCGGTGGACGCCTGAATCTGTATCACTCGCTGACGCTCGATCCGACCGTACTTAGGGTCTATCTGCAGGCGCCGGCCGCGGCCTTCAGGTCCCCGGTCGGTGAAGTGACGGTCGTTCAGGCCGCGGTCTCGGCGGGAGCTCCCGTGCTGGCCGCCACGGTGACCGCCGCTTTCACCAACGGCGATCCTGACACCGCCCTGCTCGACGACGGCGTCGCCCCGGACGCGCTGGCCAATGACGGCGTCTATACCGGCGCCTGGACCCCCATCGCGTCGGGCGCCGTCACGGTGAATGTCTCTGCGACGAAGACCGGGTACACCTCCGGCTTCGCCTCAGTGAGCGGTACGGTCAGCGAGTCGGCCTACTGCTTCGACGATACCGTCCCCTACGTATGGGAGGAGATCAGCGGAACCGGCGCTCCTCTCTATCTCGGCGATGACGGCTACGCCTACCTGGACGATGAGATCGGGTACTTCCCGTTCACGTACTACGACCAGACCTACAATGGCGTGACTGTGAACGCCAATGGATGCGTGTACTTCGAGAACGCTTACCAGAGCTACAACAACGGGCCCATCCCAGGTGATTACCCCGTGGATCGCTTCATCGCGGCGCTCTGGGATGATCTCTATCCCGGGGGCGGCGGGCCGGTATACTACGAGGTCAAGGGTGAGGCCCCGAACCGGCGGCTGATCGTCGAGTGGTATAACGTGCCCCACCTCTACTACGGCACCGAGAGCGCGACGTTTGAGGTGATCCTCTACGAGGCCACGGGCGAGATCCTAATGCAGTACGCGGATACGGTGTTCGGGTCGCTCAGCGCTGACCACGGGGCCAGCGCCACGATCGGCATTCAGGAAAGCCCAGTCGAAGGCCTCCAGTACTCGTACAACACCGCCTCGGTCTATGACGGCGACGCCATCCTCTTCGGACCTTGCCGCCAGACGCGGATCCTCGATGTCGCAGAGGCAACGGGAGCCCCTGGGGCGTATGCCACGGTTCCCATCACTCTCAGTGAGACCGAGCGCGCGGCCGGCCTGCAACTGGACCTCAACTACGCCGCGCCCCCGGGCGCCCCGGCCCTGCGATTGGCCGCGGTGCGCCCCGTCGGCCCCGCCGCGGGCTGGGTGACTGACTTCGTCGAACTGACCCCCGGTGCCGAAGCCCGAATCCTGGCCTATGACCCGGCCTCCCAAGAACTGCCGGCGGGAAGCGGCCCGGTGCTGGAACTGGACTTCGAGGTAGACGCCGCCGCGCAATCGGGGCAGCCCTATGTCTTGCATCCGTTCAACCTCCTGCTTACCGACGGCCTCGGGAGCCTGCTCGAGCCGACGCTCGGCCAGGACGGCAGCATCACTATTCTCCCGAGCCGCTTCGTGTTCGAGACGATCGGGACCCCGCAAGGCGGCGATCTTGCTTGTCCGCTGCCCTTCCTCGTGCACGTCGAGGCGCGCACCGAGGGCGGCGCGCTGGATACGGGATACAATGGCACGGCCGACCTGAGTGCGAGCTGTTGCACGGCAAGCCCGTCGAGCATCAGCTTCGTCAACGGAGTCTGGGAGGGATCGGTGACGCTGCTGTGCGATCTCGATCCCGAGTGCTACCTCACCGCCACCGATCAGGGCTTCGCCGGGCTTACCGGCGACAGCAACACGTTCGACGTGCGCGGCAAGGGCGATGCTACCGGTGACGGCGCGGTCGACGTCTACGACGTGCTGCGGACGGTGAACCTAGTGCTGGGCCGCACCGTGCCTCAACCGCCGAGCCTCGAGTTCCAGACTTGGGCCGCCGATATGAACTGCGACGAAGCCGTCAACGTGCAGGATGTGATCTTGGTGGTGAACAAGGTCCTCGGGTCGTCTGCCCAAGCCACGGCCGTGAGCGCGATGGATAGCCTCGAGCCCGCGGCCGGGCCGGTGGTCGTCTCTCTGGTCCGCGAGCACGGCAATACCTGGGCGGTGCGCCTCAGTAACGCCCAGGGCGTGGCTGGGATCCAACTCGAGCTTGCCGACGGCCGCCGCCGGGCCTCGGCGGGGACTCTCGCCCTGCAGGCCGGCTGGCAGGTAGATGCGAACCGCGTGGGCGCAGGTCTTCGCGTGATCGCCTACAGCCCCAGCGCAGAGGGCCTGACGGCCGGTGAAGGCGCGCTGCTCCGTCTCACCAGCGGCCCCGGCCGACCGCGCGTAACCCGCGTGCTGCTCACCGACGCGCAGGGACGAGAAGTACCGGCGCAGTTGCTTCGCGCCGGCAAGTAACCCGACTCCTTCCCGGCCGGCGCAGGGCAATGCAGAGCTGGACTGCGCCGGCCGGACATGTCCGTAAGATGCTGAGGAGGTGCTGGATGATACGAAGCGTCAGAGCGATGTTGACGCTGGTAGTGGGTCTCTCATTGCTCGCCGGTCCCGCGGCCGCGCAACGCACGGTCTCCATCCAGCCTCCGTCCACGACCGCCTACGCTGGCGACGCGTTCACGCTGAGCGTGAACGTTGACGACGCGACGGGCGTCGCCGGCTTCCAGTTCGATCTGTCTTACGACGGCGCGCTCATGACTTTCGCTTCGCCCCCTCGCCCCGGCCCTCTGTTGAGCGGCCTGGGATGGGTGGTGCAGGCCAACCAGATCAACCCGAATCTGCTCCGCGTGCTCGGCTATAGCCCGACGGCCACCCCGCTCGCCGGAGGCTCCGGCCCTCTGGTAGCGCTCGACTTCAGCGCGGCGGCGCTCGGCACGACGCCGGTGGCCCTTCCCAGCGTGTTACTAGGGGACACTGTCGGCAACCCCATCCCGGCGATCGGGGTAGACGGAAGCGTGACCGTGACCTGTCCTGGGCCACAGCCCGCGTTCAGCGGCACCCCCACCTCCGGCTGCGCGCCCCTGGAGGTTTGCTTCACCGACGAGTCCACGGGCAGCCCGACGTCGTGGTCGTGGGACTTCGGCGACGGCGGAACCAGCACGGAGCAGAACCCGTGTCACACCTACAACACGCCTGACAGCTACACCGTGGGTCTGACGGCAAGCAACGGCTGTGGCTCTGATGCGGAGACGAAGGAGGACTACATTTCGGTGAACCCGCCGGCTCCGGTAGCGAACTTCACCGGCACGCCGACGACGGGTACCGCGCCATTGGTGGTGAGCTTCACCGATACCTCCACCAACAGCCCCACCTCCTGGGCTTGGAGCTTTGGGGATGGAGGCACGGCCACCACTCAGAACCCGAGCCATACCTATGAGAACAGTGGAGGGGTGAGCCTGTCTCGCACCGTGAGTCTGACAGTTACCAATGACGGGGGCTCGGACACCGAGACCAAGACGGACTACGTCGCGGTCGTGCCGCCCGCGCCGGTGGCGGAGTTCTCGACGTCACCGACCATCGGCACCGCGCCGCTGGTGGTGAGCTTCACCGATTTGTCGAGCAACAGCCCCACCTCCTGGGCTTGGAGCTTTGGGGATGGAGGCACCTCCACGGAGCAGAATCCCGGCCATACCTATGAGAACGGCGGCGGGGTGAGCCTGTCCCGCACGGTGAGTCTGACCGTGGTGAATGAGGGCGGCGCGGACACGGAAACGAAAGCTGACTACATCACGGTAGTGCCTCCGGCCCCGGTTGCCGATTTCTCCGCCAGCCCAGCGAGTGGACCGGCGCCGTTCGCGGTGAGCTTCAGCGACCTCACGACCGGATCTCCAACCGCCTGGAGTTGGGACTTCGGAGATGGCAGCGCCGCTGCCGAGCAGCATCCCAGCCATGAGTACGCTGACCCCGGCCGCTATACCGTCACCCTCACCGCGTCGAATGCAGGCGGGTCGGACAGCGAGACGAAGACACGCCACATCACCGCCAGCTTCTCCGATGTGCCTCCAGAGCACTGGGCTTACGGCCAGATCATGTCCTGCGTTGAGGCCGGGATAGTCTATGGCTACGCGTGGGACAAGACCTATCGGCCTGAGTTGGTGGTGGACCGCGCGCAGATGGCGGTCTACATTTCCCGGGCCTTGGCGGGCAGTGATGGGGCCGTGCCGGAGGGCCCACCCACCGCGACCTTTCCCGACGTTCTCACGGACCACTGGGCCTACAGGTACATCGAGTATTGCTATGCCAATGGCGTCGTCACCGGCTACTGGGATGGATATCATCCCGCGGAGACAGTGGACCGCGCGCAGATGGCGGTGTACGTCGCACGGGCGATGGTAGCCCCGGAGGAGAGGCCGGACTTGCCCAGCTACACGGCGCCAACGACAGCCACCTTCCCGGACGTTCCTACGGACCACTGGGCCTACAGGTACATCGAGTACTGCTATGCTAATAGTGTCGTCACCGGCTACTGGGATGGATATCATCCCGCGGAGACAGTGGACCGGGCGCAGATGGCCGTGTACGTGCAGCGGGCATTCGACTTGCCGATGTAGTTCTTGCCTGGCGAGGCGGGATGCCGGTAACGGCGCCCGCCTCCCCGTTCTGGCCGACCTGCGCCTGTGCGAAAAGGGCGACGACTCCCTGGCCGTCGCCTCATAGCCTGGTACCGGGACCCAGACTTGAATTGGGGACACTCGTCGCAGTCCGAGTGCTCCGCCAGTTGTGCTATCCCGGCACCGTCATGGTCGTCTTCAATCAGGTATGCTGGCCTCTGCCGTAAGCTCTACCGACTGAGCTACCCCGTCACTCGACCTTCCCTGTGGCGTTGCCTCTCGCGCTTAGACTGATGTCTCCGGCCCTAGCATCTCCGGCGTTCGAACCAAGACCGAAGTCCCGCCTCGTCTGACGAGCGGGAGAGCAAATCGAAGTGACCCATGGATAGCAGCTTGCCTAGCGTCCGTAGCGTGCCCCCTCCGCCACTCGCCTTCAGCGAGTGGCGGGAAGACCCAGAGTCGAGAGTCGAAAAGCGAGACGTCGCTAGCTGTTCCCCTGCTGTTCCGCCTCCAGCCTCGCCTCTCCCTTCAGCGCTTCGTGCATCTCCAGCACCCGGTCGAACTGCTGCTCCTCGCTTGGACATGACGCGTCGCTATGCGGAATTCGCCCAGTCCGACGTGGCGGCGAACCACCGTGCCGCGAGCCCGGGCGATCGATCCCTCGCGGCTGTCCGGAAAGGCGAAGTGAGGAAGAGGCTGCGACACGACAAGTGGGCGCAATGTGGTACTGCTCTCGCGGGGCCGCCAAAGCACCCTTACCGCCACCGCTTCCATCCCCCTCCGGGAGCGGGGGCCGGGTAGTACAGGCAGGCTGGGCTGCTAGCCCTCAGCGCCGAACGGATTCCCACCCGTTCGCTGGTCAGCAAGCGCGATCGCGACCTGACTGGAGCTCACCACTCCCATCTGCACCAGTATCTCCCCCAGCTTTTGACGCGTCACCCTCTGTCGGCTCAACGCCTGAGATAGCTGCTCCTCGGTGATGAGCTTGTACTTGTGGACCAGCAACTCGCCCAGCCGCGGCTGTTCAACGTCAGCGCGAAGTTGCCCTGGCTGACTGCTCCACATAGAGCCAGGGGACCGAGAAGAAAGGGAAAGGCGGGCCCCCGGCAGAATCACGAGCGCCCCGATGGAGGCCAGCAGACCGGCCGCCCACCAGTTCACCGGTTTGCCCATGACGAAGCTCCAGCCGAGGAGCATGACGGCCGCGCCAACACACACCAGCCCCAGCAGCAGCCGGGCCACTCTTGTCCACTTCATCCCGCCAACCGTCCTGCCCATCAGAGGTACCACTTCCTTCCACAGAGAGTGCTTGTCAGACCCTGGCCGCGCAAACAGGCTTGGCTTGCGCAGGCCGTTGGTGAGCTAGCTGCTCAGAAGGGCGACTCGCCGGGAATAGGCCCTTCATAGAGAGATACCACGCGCAGGCGGTGCAATTCATCTTCGGGAAGCTGGCCTCTTGTCGCAAACTTGAGACTGACTGGTCGAGGGGATGGCTTGTGTGGCGGGAGTCCTACCCCAGCAAACAACCATTCGCGTTGACGCACCCTGCGCCGTGGCGCATCACCCCGGCGCAGGCTGACGAATCATGTGGCGCAACGAGACTGGCAAATGGCGGGAAAGCCCAGAGTCGAAAGTCGCGACGGCGCTAGCTGTTCTCCCGCTGCTCTGCCTCCAGCCTCGCCTCCCCCCTCAGCGCTTCGTGCATCTCCAGCACCCGGTCAAGCTGCTGCTTCTCGCCTTCGATCAGCAGCCACACCGCCCCCTCCGCCCCGGAGTGACGCGGCAACTCCTGCCCCCATCCTGAGAACACAGAGATGGCCGAGGTGGTCGAAGGCTCACCACTCCAAACCGTGCCACCGGCAGCGGTTCGTAGGTGCGAGGCCCGCCCGAAGTGCGAACCTCTGAGAAACGCTTGTTCGTCAGTCAGGAGTTTGATGCTCCAAGGGTTCAGACACGTGACGGCGTTCCACTGACTTCTCACGCCGCATCGGGAACTCGTTGGGGCTTGCTGGTGTCTATACCTATGTGACCGGTACGGTAACCGCCTGGGGAACAGACGGATTCTCCGGTAGCGCACTGTGCACACTACGAAGCGAGGCCTGCCGGCCGGTAGGGGGTGCTTCCCACGCGCGTATTGGCACTGCTGAAGCCTTGGGCAATGTCCCTGTTGGCTCCGACGAAGGAGGCGTGAGATGAGGAAATGCGTCAGCACGTTTGCCCTGGCCGTACTGATGGCCGGAGCCGTCTTCGCCGAACCGGCAAAGCCGTTCAAAGCACTGGCCCGAATGCCCGTGCAAGAAGTGACAGTCTTCAAGGACGGCCACGCGTTCGTGCTTCACCATGGCCGGATGCCCGTTGACGCGGCTGGAAACGTCGTGATGGACTACTTGCCTTGCCCCGTCATCGGCACCTTCTGGCCGTTCTCGGCGGATAGCAATGCCAAGCTGGTCTCGGTTACGGCCAGCCAGCGCAAGGTGCTTGTGGATCACACGACGTTGAGCCTGAAGGAGCTCATCGAGGCGAACGTTGGCGCGGAGGTGGTGGTTACCGAGGCCCCGGCTTCGACAGCAGACAGTCTCGTCTACACCGCCACTATCCTTGATCTTCCCGCGCAGAGCGGAGACGAGCAGGAAGACTTCGCCCCTCCCTACTCCGGCGAGAAGCTCCTCCAGAAGGGCAACGTAGTGCTGCTCAAGACCGCTGCCGGCGTCAAGGTCGTGAACCTGGACCGCATTCAGGACATCAGCTTCGTCGGCCCCTACAAGAACATGCTTCCTCGGGAGGAATTCCGCAACCTCCTGACCCTCCAACTGGATTGGGCCGGCCACCGACCTCAGAAGGAAGCGCCCGTCGGGCTGTTATACCTGCAGCGCGGGATTCGCTGGATTCCCAACTACAAGGTTACTATCGATGGTAAGGGGCAAGCCACGGTGAAGTTGCAGGCGACCCTGGTCAATGAACTCGCCGATCTCAATGACGTCACCGCCCACCTCGTCATCGGCGTGCCCACCTTCGAGTTCAAAGATACCCTCGACCCCATCTCGTTGCAGCAATCGGTGGCGCAGCTGTCGCAGTACTTCCAGCAAGATTCGCGAACCGCCTATGGCTTCTCCAACGCCATCATGACGCAGGCCGCGAGGGCCTCGGAACAGCGCGCGCCAACTCCGGGGTCGGGCTCGACCCTGGACCTTGGCCCGGAAGTCACGGAGTCTGGAAGAAACGAAGACCTGTTCGTATTCACGGTCAAGCACGTCTCCCTCCGGAAGGGGCAGCGGATGGTGATGCCCATCCGCGAGTTCACCATGAAGTACCAGGACGTGTACTCTCTGGAGATCCCGTTTGCGCCGCCGGCCGAAGTCTGGCGCAACTTCGACACTGGCCGTCAGGCCGAACTGGCGCGCCTCCTGAGCACGCCGAAAGTCATGCACAAGATCCGGCTGTTCAACCGCAGCGACTGTCCGCTGACCACCGCGCCGGCTCTCATTCTTCGGGGCGAACGCATCTTGGCGCAGGGCATGATCACCTATGCCGCGCCCGGCTCGGATACAGACCTCGGCATCACCAGTGCGGTGGACGTCCGCGTGAAAAAGACTGACCGCGAGATGCAACGGACCCCGAATGCGGCCACCTGGCAGGGCGACCAGTACGGTCGCATAGATCTGGCCGGCAAGATCGCCCTCACCAGCTTCCGCAAGGAGCCAATCGAGGTCGAGGTCGTCCGGCACGTGCTGGGTAATGTGGCTTCCGCCGATCACGACGGCAAAATCGAAATGGTGAACGTCTTCGAGGACGCCTCGTTGGCGGGCGGCTCTGGCCCCTTCCCGTATTGGTGGGGGTGGTTCTCCTGGCCGTGGTGGTGGCATCACTTCAACGGCGTCGGTCGGGTAACCTGGGCGGTGGAACTCCAACCGAACCAGCCTTTGGATCTGCAATATACCTGGAACTACTACTGGCGGTGACGGCCAGGACATCTCCTGTCGGTTCGGAGGGACAGCCATCAGCAGGCCCGGGTCATCCACTCCCTCCTAACCGCCACGCACCCAACCGCGCGCCGGCGGCCGAACCGGTCCATCTCGGCCTCGACGGCAAGCATTCGTACCTTAGAGGGGTAGCGTGCCCCCTCCGCCCCGGCCAACTCCTGCCCCTATCCTGGGAACAGAGAAATGGCCGAGGTGGTCGAAGGCGCACCACCCGAAGTTGTGTCACCGCAAACGGTTCGCGGGTTCGAATCCCACCCACTCCGCCAGGGACGCGTTCAGCCTTCAGGTGCCTG
>Ga0214473_10003012_pt1 | contig 20613 bp, 15 predicted proteins | sample RVTome_7_FD_203509 | JGI IMG/M metagenome (GOLD analysis project Ga0214473, IMG submission 203509) | Soil microbial communities from uranium-contaminated site in the Upper Colorado River Basin, Wyoming, United States - RVT98D197 | ecosystem: Environmental > Terrestrial > Soil > Contaminated >... | reverse complement strand
AAACCCAATAACCTTTTTTGTTCATTGTCCACCGTTCATCGTTCATTGTTCAAAAATGGGCCTCGTGGCCGTAGCCGTAACCCCGTGTTTTGAGGAAGCATTTTTTGTGCCAAGAGAAAACAAATTGTAACCCGTCGATTTAAAAGACTTTTTATTTTTTCCCTCAAAAATAAATGGTCAAAAATTGCCCACTTATCAACGGATCTTAAAAATTTTTGACACCCCCCACTTCACCCTCCCCCTCTGAAGCCGATCTATCTAATCCCACCCCCACCCTAGCCCTCCCCCTTCAAGGGGGAGAGGCTGTGAAAAAATCCAAGACTCATAGACCGGATGGGGGGATATCGGATAAAATGTAGAGCGGCTACCTTATCGCATTTCACACACGCACCCACGAATACCATGGAAGATAGATAACTTGGAGGGGCTTATCGCCATAAAATTAAATGTCCGCATTCTACATTTTTGGAGATATTCCCCCGTCCGGTCTCCTATCCCCGAATAATTTCACAGCTTTGGAGGTTAGGAGGGGGATGGGTATCTGTTGGAGAGTAATAAACTTACCATAGCCTAAAATAAATGGTACTCCTAAAATCTCTGCGCTTCGCGTGATTTCGAATTTCGTGCTTCGATATTCGTATTTCTACCCCTCTGACACTCCGATGACCAAAAGCCTCTGTGTCCAGCGCAAAAAATATGGATACGTTCAGCCTCTGAGGGAAGAGGGCGGGGTGGCATAAAAAGGCAAATTGTGCTACTAAATAAATCCGATGAAGAATAGACGTTGTCCGGGGTTTACTCTGATCGAAGTCATCGTCGCCATGACGATCCTTGGCTTTATCCTTGTCATTATTTACCAAGTATTCCGGCTGAGCCTTTTCTCCTGGGAAAAAGGGGAATCCGCAGCGGAGGAGTACCAGAAAATAAGAATCGTTTCCCAGTTACTGTCTCAACAGGTCAAGTCGACCTTCCCCTACGAGATAAAAACTCAAAAGGCGGAGAGCAATTATCTCGCCTTTGAAGGGAAGAAGCAATCTTTGAGATTTGTCTCTGCCTTTCCGGCCAAGAGCAGGCGGCCCGAAGGCCTTGTGTTTGCGGTCTACGATTATAAAGAGGGAGGAAGGGGTCAGGGAAGCCTGGTTCTTTATGAGCAACGGGTCCTCAATAAGGACTTTTTCGAGGAAACATTGAAGAAAGACACAGGTGTTACCCTTCTGGAGGGGCTTTCCGAGCTCCGTTTCGAATACTATAGAGAAGCAGATCCGGAGAACAATAAGACAGAGGGATGGTTTGACGACTGGAACGCAAAAGAGGAGAAGAGATTGCCAAAGGCCGTTAGAATGACGTTGACCTTCGGGAACGAAAAAGAAGAGAAGCAGAAGCCACCGATGACTCTCCTGGTCTCGATTCCGGCAAATAAGATTGATAAGGGAATAACAGGTCCGACCCGTTTTATACCCCCGCGTGGCGTGCGGACAAGACTCCGAGGTAATTGATCTGGCACAGGGATTGTTTCTCAATGGAAATAGCTTTCGATTTTTTCTATTTACCCTATGCGCTACCTGAAGGATGGATGCTCTATGCGCCAGGCAATTTTCTAAGGGCTTGCGCAAGAATAACTTTACAGTTTCTTGACCAGATCCGTTCATGCTGAGGTATCGAAGCACGAACGGCCAACGCTGCCCTTCGATACCTCAGGGCGAACGGTTATCAGTACAATTTGCCAAGTCATTTTTGCGCAAGCGCTAGGGTGATTGGATGAAGGTTATGGATCGTCGTAAAACGAGGAAGGGTGTGAAGAGGTCACTGAGATGTGGTCTTTGCTTCGGGTTTTTCTTCCTGATCACCTTCCTTCCCTTTTTTGGAAATAACGAGACGTGGACGCAGCGCCCGGAGATCGTTCCTAAAAGAGGAGAGGCCGAACCTGCCGGGAAGAAGCCGGAGGCCCCGCGAGTCATTGAACAGAAGGAACCGCAGGATGAATCTTGGGCTTTGATTGCCGAGAAGAATCTCTTTTCTCCGGAAAGGAAAGATTTTCCCAGGACGATCGTGGAAGTCCCCAAAGAGGTTAAGAAGCCGTCCCTCGTACGTCCGCAAGTCACTTTGTACGGGATTACGATTGCGGAGGATTACCAGTCTGCAACTCTCGGTCTTGCTGGCAGGGTCCTCAGAAAAGGAGAGAGAGAACTGATGACCCTTCTTCCGGGTGAACGGATCGGGGAATACAAGCTGGCAAAGGTGCTTTCTGATCGGATAACCTTGGAGGCTCAGGAAGATTCTTTTGAGGTACTTCTTTACGATTCAAAAGCTCCGAAAAATAGGGTGTTTGCAAAAACAGAGAATAATCCAACAACAGTGACGAGTGCCCTCACGGGCACTACCCCTCCCGCGGCGGGACCGAAATCCTCGCCAGCGGGTAGGGAAGGGGAAATGGCCATACCGGCAGGAGCTATTAGTGGAAGGGTTATGGAGGCTCAAGTTCCGATGCCTGTTACCCCTGCCCTCACTCCTCGATCGAGAAGAAGATTGTAGGGACCGAAGCCTCAAGGGAGCGTAAAGGTGTTTACAGAGATCTCTGAGGGTGGCAAAAAACGCTGCAAAGGGAAGATAACGAACATGAGAAAAATCCTCGTCCTTTTCCTCATTTTCGGGTGCGTCGGTTTCTCGGAAAGTCCTGCCCAGGAAAAGAAGGCCAGCCGGGGTTTGACACTGGAAGAGTGCATACAGACAGCCCTGAAGAACAGGCCCGAGATGGCAATAGCCAACTCTGAGATTCTGAATTCGGAGCACCAGGTCAAAGAGGCGACCTCTTATTACTATCCCCGTTTGAAATTCAATGCGTCCTATACCCGGTTTAATAAGCCGGAGCAATTTAAATTTGATATTGATATCACAGAAATCTTAACTGCCCTTGATGGATTAGGAGTTCCCACTTCCGGCTTTCCCTCAAAACTTTCTCAGGAAGTGGAAATCGGGAAAACGAACTGGGCCTTTGTATCCCTCGATCTGGAGCAGCCCGTTTACACCTTCGGTCGCATAGAAGAAGCCGTTAAACAGGCTCGCATCGGCCAATCGATTGCCGTCAATCAAAAGGAGAAGAAGAAGGAAGAGATCATCTTCGAGGTGAAAAAAAGGTACTATCAGGTTCTTTTCTCCCGAGCTTCTCTTCAACTTCTTAAGGATGCGGAGGCCAGAGGGGGGGTTGTCGCCAAGATGGCAAAGATTGCCTACGAGACTTCCGTTCCTGACAAGGAAGACAAGGGGGTGACGCGGCTCGACTTCCTCAAGGCGAGAAATTTCCTTTCGGAAGTTAAGGCAAAATCGGTCGAGATGAACAAGAACCTTATTTTGGCTGAACTGGCGCTTAAGATGGCCATGGGAGTTGACACGACCGTGCCTCTGACGGTAACGGAAGTCCCCGTTGAATCGCTTTCGCTGGTAACGCAGGACCTGGACCTCACAAAAGAGATCCTTCTCAACAAGAATATGGATCTCAAGACTATGGAGCAGGCCGTTCAGCTCTACGATTCCAGACGCAGGGCGGCGAGCAAGGAATATCTCCCCAAAATTGGCATCCAGGGACAATATGTCGGACCCGAAGATCGATATGGAACGAAGAACCTCTGGTATGCAGGGATTGGGATCACCTTGCCAATCTTCGATGGCTTCGCAACAAAGGCAAAGATCGGTCAGGCAGAGGCCCAGTTCCAAAAGATCAAGAGTCAAAAGCATCTGCTGGAATCCGGCCTGCTGGTGCAGATCGAGTATCTCAACGCAAACCTGGTGGAACAGAGAGAAAAGATCCGTATCCTCGGAGAGGCTATCAACGAGGCTCAAGAGCGCCTTAGTCTGGCCGCGGATGGCTATGCAGCCGGGATTACGGAATATGACGACCTCCTTCTTGCCCAGAAGGCAGAGCTGGAGATGAGAGGGGCTTATCTCCAAAGCCTCTTCCTTTACCAGATGGCGAAGGCAGAGATGGAATTCATTTCCGGTGTCCTATGAAAATAAAAGTTTTGCTCAGCTTTCTCGTCCTTTTTTCAGGGCTCTTTTTCCTCCTCGCCCATAGTCAAACCCTCTCCCAGGTCGATCCCGGCACGTCTTACACCGTCGCGGTGATGACCAAGTCCTATGACGATCGGAGGACAAAGGCCCTGGAGAAGTTCGAGGAAATTCTGATGAAGTATGTCGAGGAGAGAAGCAAACTCAAGATCCGGTTGAAAGCCATGACGTATCCCGACCTGGTCAAGACCGTTGAAAAGGGAGGAGCCGATGTTGTGTGGGGCTATGGATTGGTCGTCTCCATGGAAATGGTGAAGAAACTTCCGATCGTTCCCATTGTTGCTCCTACCCTGGGCGAGGAGAAAAGAAATCTCTATAAACGGTTTATTGTTACCTCTAAGAGCACGGTAAAAGGCATCGCCGATTTCAAAGGGAAACGGCTCACCCATGTAGGGGATGAGCAGTGGAGCTTTGAATTGCTGCTCTTCAAGATCTGGGCTGCGGAAAAACTGGGGGTCAAGGAGATTCACCAGTTCTTTGAAATGAAGGGGAAACAACCGGATGAAGGATACTTCATCCCCGCTTCCAAAAGGGGGGCAATCTATTCCCTTTTTATCAATGAAGCCGACCTGGCCGTTGCCCATGAATTCGAATATATCACACAGGAGAAGTTGACCCCTAACGCCATCAGGGAAAAGACGGAGGTCCTGCCATTGCCCAACCCTCCGGAAAGCTATCTGGAGGCCCCGGTCTTCGTTCGAAAGGGACTCAGCAGCAGCGTTGTTGACAGATTGGTGAAAGTGATGACGGAAATGCCCGATGATCCCGAAGGCAAGCAGATCCTCCTCTCTTCCAAAATCAGCGGTTTTATCAAAGTGACGGAGCAGGATTACCAGCCTGTGAAGGCCCTGATCGCAAAAAAAGAGATGTTGGGAATCAAATGATTCGGACATTTCTTCTAGGGAAATCTGTTGTCTTTAAGATTACCTTCGTCATCGTCCTGATGGCCCTCGCCTTCACAACGATCAATATTTACCTGATCGATCGCCAGTTTCAGCAGGTGAGCCTCGGCAAGAAAATGGACCAGATTTCCCTGGCAAAGATCACGGCCACGAATCTCTCCGATATGGCGTTTAATTCCGACTATTCCCAGATGATGGACGTTTTGAACAACCTTAAGGAGGAGAGGGGCGAGCACAAGCTCCGCTACGGTCTGATCATGGACAATAAGGGATATAGTTATGCCCATACGGATGATCGAAACTTAGGGGCTCACCTGAAAGATCCGCAGACAGAAAATATCCTGAAGAACATGAACCTCTTTGAAAAGGAGAAGTTTTTTATCCAGGAATTCAAAGATCCCACAGGGATGACCCAAATCAGAGAGATTGCCGTTCCCATTTCAATGGGTGGGGAGCTCTATGTCCAGATCCTCAGACTTGGATTTTCCTTAAAGGCGGTCGAAGATTTGAAAAGGCAGATCTGGTCTCTGATGATCTCCGTTGTCCTCATTAGCGCCTTTCTCGTTCTATTTCTCTACAATTACCTCAGAAAGTCGGTTTTGAGACCGATCACCGAGTTGACCCGGAATGCGAGGGATATTCAGGAGGATCGGACGGACAAGATCATCCCTATTGAAACCGGAGACGAGCTTGAAGATCTTTCCAAGGCCTTTGGGTCCATGCTTGAAAACCTCAAACAGAAGCAGACCCTTCTGATCCAGTCTCATAAGGAGCTGGCCGAGGCAAATTTAATGTCGGCGGTGGGAGAAGGAGCCTTCAGCATTGCCCATCGACTGGGGAACCTGTTGAATCCTGTCGAGACCTGGCTTAAGAATGTGGAGGCCCGGCAGGATGTCAGGGGAAACCTTGAGAAGATCTATCGGCAGCTCTTTCTTGCAAAAGATTATATCCTCCAGGCAAAGAACATCGATCCGGGGATGCCTCGATTCGAACCTTACAGTATCCCTTATCTTGTGAATCTCTCTCTGGAAAGAAATCCGCCTCCCTCGCATATCAAAGTCGTAAGAAAATACGCTTCACCCAAAGCGATCAGGGTAGATCCTTCCCAGATGGAAGATGTCTTTACGAATATCATTGTCAATGCCTACCAGGCGATGCAGGAGAATGAAGGAACCCTCTCCATCGAAATTGTGGAAAAGGACGATCATATTCTCATCTCTTTTTCAGATGAAGGATCGGGGATTAAGACGTCCATTGAGAGCATTTATGATCTTTTTCATACCACGAAAAAAGAGGGCACCGGATTCGGGCTTTTCAGGGCCCAAAGAGTGGTCAAAGCCCACAAGGGAGCGATCTATGCGGAGAACAGACCCGGCCGTGGGGCAAGGTTTATCATCAAACTGCCTTTGAACTGAAGGAAGCATAGGGCATAGGGCATAGGGTTAAAGAAAAAGATTTGATCTTACTCTATGCTCCATGCGCTATGCTCTCTGCGATTTTTCTTAAAGAAGGAAACCCATGGATTACAAGGTTCTTATCATCGAAGATGATGAGTATAACCGCTCTCTGTACGGAGAAGTCCTGACAGGGAAACGTTGCGAACTCTTTTTTGCGGAGGACGAGACCTCAGGGTTCAACGAGCACCAGCGCGTCAAACCGGACCTCATTCTCCTCGATCTCAGGTTTGGAGACCGGGAATGTGGACTCGACCTTTTCTCCAGGATCAGGGAGGTCGATCCCTCGGTGGAGGTGATCGTTATCAGCGTGGTCAAGGGCGTGGATGCCAAGCTTCAGGCATTGAGACACGGGGCTTACGACTACCTTGAGAAGCCCATCACCCGTGAAACCCTTTCGATCATCGTGGACCGCGTATTCGGGAAGATCGATCTTCTCAGGGAAGTCAAGAGGCTTCAAGCCCTGGAGCCGAAAGGTTCTTACGAGAACATCATTACCCGGTCTCCGGCGATGTTTTCCCTTTTAAAGAAGGCCGAAAAGGTTGCGGAGACGGATGTAACCGTCCTTTTGACAGGAGAGACAGGAACGGGAAAGGAGCTGGTGGCCCGCTATATCTATTCAACGAGCCGGAGGAAGAGCGAGCCTTTTTTCCCGATCAATTGTGCTGCAATCCCAAAGGACCTGCTGGAAAGCGAGCTTTTTGGTCATATGAAAGGGGCCTTTACCGGGGCAGTGAAAGACAAGCTCGGAATCTTTGAAGAGGCCCAGGGCGGGACTGTCTTCCTGGACGAAATCGGGAAGATGGAAATTGGATCGCAGAACAAGTTGTTGAGGTTTCTGGCCGAAGGAGAGGTTAAACGTGTCGGGGATAACAAATTGATTCATGTGGATGTCCGCATCATCGCGGCAACGAATGAGAATCTCAAAGCATTGGTAGAGGAGCAGAAGTTCTTAAAAGACCTCTACTTTCGGCTGGCCGTGGTGCAGCTGGAACTCCCGCCCCTTAAGGACCGGCCTGATGATATTCCTCTTCTTGCCAGCTACTTCCTGGAACGATACAGCCGGAAGCACCGGAGGATGATCGTAGGGCTTGAGCCCAGTGCGATGGATTTCCTGCTCTCCCTCAAATGGCCGGGGAATGTCCGGGAAATGGAAAATGCGATTGAGAGCGCCGTCATCTTCTCTTTGGGACGATATCTCTCTGCAGCTGATTTTCATCGCGATGATACCGACCAGATGGTCCAAAAAGAGATCGATCTGGAGCGCCACTATGGACTCGTGGAAAAGAAATGCATCACCACCGCTCTTTCCATAGCGGCTGGAGAGATTTCGCGTGCGACCAGACTGGTTGGCCTGAAGGACAACCGGAAAAAATTCTACGAACTCCTGAGAAAACATAAAATCGACGTCTCCGCTTATAAGAAATCAAACAATTGACCGACAATTAAGAAAATCGCATGGCGCATGGCGCATAGAGCATAGCGCATAGCGTTACTATACAAGAATAAATCAAAACCTAAACCCAAAAGATCTCTTTCTATTTCCCCCTTAATTCAAGGCCTCCTTCTATTCCCCCCTTAGGTTAAGGGCCATTCTTTATCCCCCCTTAGTTTAAGGGGGGATGAAGGGGGGTTAGTGGATTTATGAAGTTCTTGCGAAATGATCCCACATTAAAGCAATGGCGACGGGAGTTGAGGCGTAATCAGACCGATGCAGAAAGGGCCTTCTGGGGGAAGGGGCGCAATAAACAGTTTTTCGGGATGAGATTCTTCCGCCAGTACAGTATAGGCACTTATATTTTAGACTTTTATTGTCCAGCGGCGAAACTCGCAGTAGAATTGGACGGGGGACAACACAGCCAGGAGCATAACAGGGACTATGATGCAGCCCGCTCAGAATTTCTGAAAGCGCATGGAATTGATGTGATACGGTTTTGGGACAATGAGGTACTGCTTGACATAGAGAGCGTTTTTTCCAAACTGGCTCTGAAAGTAACCCCTCCGTACCTCCCCTTAAATTAAGGGGAGGTATCCTTCCGTTATTCCCTCTTAAGGTAAGAGAGAGATAAAGGGGGGTTAATGGCCTCTTTTTTAAGATGAAAAATCCTCAACCTGGTATTGTTTTTGCTTATTATAACTTCAACTGGTTTGGAGATGGAAATGAGCAGGGAAAAGATGATAGTCAGCCGGGAAATACCGGGAAAAATGACTGAGGTGACTCAAATTGAAACATCATGTAAGTAATTCAAATTAAAGAATTTTTTTAAATTTCAAGGTTTAAATCCGGATTTTCTGTTTCGTTTTGTAACGCATCTAAGTATCTTAAATTACATATTTTTTTAGTTATTGGAGTTCACGTGTTTCATCTGGTAACAGATAGCTCTCCGAAAGCGACGACTTCAGATAGATTGAGGATGAATCTTCTCTATTACTGTACAAATGTGAAGATCCTGTGGAGAGGGCTCCTGGCGAGAGCCAGCATTCGAGGGACCAGGTTTCTTCTATTTCTGCTCCCCGTGATGTTGATGTTAATGATAGTTTCTTCAAGCCTCCTCCAGGCCCAGGAGCCAGGGCCCTCCTGGCGTCCCGCAGGAGGAAACTTTCAGATTACAGATACCCCGGGTGACGATTTTCTTCCCTCGGTCGCTTTCAGGCCCGGTTTTACTTCCAGTGGCAACCTCTACTTAGTAGTCTGGGCAAGGAAGACTTCCTCCGGCTTCGACATTTACGGCGCAAGGGTCACGACAACGGGGGAAGTCTTAGACAAGGATGACGGAATAATCCGCATTAGCACGGCCACAGATGATCAAATGGCCACTAATGACCAAATGTTTCCCGCCGTGCTGTGGGGTGGGGATAACTTCTTTGTCGTCTGGCAGGACAAAAGGAGTGGAAAGAGATGGGAGATCTACGGAGCGAGAGTGACACCGGGGGGGGAGGTTCTCGATCCGGAGGGTATCTTGATCGCCAGAGGAAAATCATCGAATGATCAGGTAACCCCTGCGCTCGCTTTCGATGGTGAAAACTACATAGTGGTCTGGCAGGGGCAGCAGAAAGGCGTATGGAACATCTACTCTGCCCGGGTCAGCAGGGCCGGCGAAGTCCTTGAAGAAAAGCCCCTCCGGATCGATCCGGGCACTCATGACCAGGTTTTCCCGGCTGTTGCGTTTGACGGGAAGGGTTACCTCATTGTCTGGCAGGACTTCAGAGGCGGGAAGCTCTGGGATATTTACGGTGCAAAAATAACTCCCCGGGGAGAGTTTCCCGATCTGAAAGTCCTTCGCTTTCGCATCACCTACGGCGACCAATTTGGTTCGGACCAGTGGAGGCCAGTCATCTCGTGGAACGGCTCGTACCATTTCGTCGTGTGGATAGCTTCCTTTTACGGCAACAACTGGAACCTTTATGGCAAGAGAGTGGGACGAGGTGGAGAAATCCTGGATCCCGCGGACCTTCCCATTGAGAAAGAAGGCGCCAATAAAGTATTTCCAGCCCTTCTGTGGGATGGTGAGGAATATCACATTGCATGGGAAGAGGGACCGGAAAAGGATCCGAAGATATTCATGACCTCTGCTATACCGGATGGACCCTTCCAGTTGGGCAATAGAATTCTAGTTTCCTCTCCGGAAGCGAAAGATGCGTCGATGCCGGCCATCTCTGTGGGTCGAGATAGCATCCTCGCTGTCTGGCAGGCACGGAATCAGGAAGGTTACTGGAACATTTACGGCCAGTTGCTATCCCGTTCTATGGACTGAGCAGCAGAAAGAAGGCACGGATCTGGCCGATAAAGGCAAAGATGGCTCGAATCTTGCAGTCAACTCAAAAATCACATTTTTCTTGACAAATAGCTTATATTTCAGTATATAAACAAAGCTACAGCGAGGTAAAACAAGGCAAGTGGTCAACCACTATTCCTTCTTAAAGAGCGTCATCGGTTTTTTGGTGATCTTGTCTATTCTGTCCGCGTGTGCCGGGCCCCGGGTGGTCAAAGAGGATGAAAAGGCAGATCTCAGAAACCGGATTAACGAATATTGGCAGTACAGGATCAAGGGAGATGTTGAAAGAGCTTACCAGATGGAAGTCCCTCTTTTCAGAGAGAAGTATTCAGTTCTCCACTATATGAATCGCTTCAGGCTGGTCAGGTACCTCGATGCTGAAGTCCAGGAACTCAGGATTGAAGGAAAAGAAGCAACCAGCACAGTAAAGCTTACGCATGTGGTGCTTCTTAAAGGGCTTTCCAATAAGAAACTGACCAAACTGGAGCAGGAGAAATGGATAAACATTAAAAGCGCATGGTATCACGTGCCAGAAGAATCTGAGATGAAGAAAGAATAAACCTACGAATGAGGAGGTGAGACGGGATTCTAAAAAAAAAGGACTCATTAAAGAAAAAGCGATAAGGTGACCCAGACAGCAGTGAAGAAAGGAGAAGAAAATGCTCATTGTTAAACGAATTCTGTTCATCGGAATTGCAGCTCTCTTGATGGCTCTACCCGTGGCATCCTGGGCAGCCAGCGTGCCGGCGAAGGTTTATGAGACCGGAAAGGATAACAACCCCGTGGCCCAGCCCGGAGTGAAAGTCGAGGTATTGAGTGGCGTCGGATTTAAGTCTTTGCTCTCCTCTGCCGAAACGGGCAAGGATGGCGGTTGCCTTCTGGAGAATGTTCCCCTTGGGAAGGATGTCGCAGTGAGGTTAACGAAGGCAGGCTATGTTCGGCAGTACGATGTGAGAAGTTTCGGAGACGCCGATATTGAAAGCGGCGCTGTTTTCTGGACCGGCTCGGAGGCTGCTCTGAAGGGCCTGTATGCCAATCTCGGAGAGACCTTCGATGTCACAAAAGGCCATATCTATCTGGATATCAGTAACGAGATGACCGGAGATGGGATCGAAGGAATCCAACTGGCGGCCTCCTCGGGAAAGGTTTTCGACCTGGGAGACGGTGAGTACCTGATTGCGAATTCCGAAGGGTCGAAAGTGAAGGTGGCCATTGCAAAACCCGGGTACAGCTTCGACATCGAATCCGCAACCATTCCTCTTTTTGCAGGGGCGATGACCCAGTATTACATCAATGTTCAGTCCGGGGGAGCAGTCTTCCAAGCCACACAAGTTACCGCTGCTTCGATCACTGGCTTTATCAGAAGGCTGTCCGACGCCGTTGGCTTGAGCGGCGTCTCAGTCGCCTTCACATTTAGGAAGGGGCCACAGAAAGGGCAGACGGCAGGACCTACCGTCACGACCAATGCTCAAGGTTTTTACATAAGCCAGAGTGGATTTCCGGTCGGGGAAAGAATCCAAGTCACGCCGTCCATTAACTCATTTACTAAGCCGGGAGCAGTAGGAGGCTATAAACTTAAGCCCGTAAAGAAAGCTGTGAAAGTTAAAGAAACAGGCGCGGTAGCGGACTTTAAGGCTAAACCGCTGTGATCGATTCAAACATCCAATTTTTTCCGAAAGGGGGTGGAAATCTGGCCCCGGTTGTTTTGGGGATAGATCATCAGAAGAGAGGGGGTGAGGCGAGGAGGGAGAAGAGAGAGAAAGTAAATTGAGTTCAGTTCAGCGTAAATTGGAAGATTGACGAATAAACGAAAAGGAGGAAAAGAGATGAATAGGAAATATAAGTTTCTTTTGATCGGATTGATGATCAGCTTGTTTTTAGTACCAAGTGGATGGGCAAACTCCAGTTTGGGAGAACTTGCCAACGAGACTGTCGTTGTAACCGGGGCCCCCAATGCGGTTTCGGCCGGCTTGATTGTAAACCCTGATGGAAGAGGCGACACCCTGGTCTTCCCCTACTATGATGTTAGGACCCTCAACGGGAAGGGGCAGCAGAGTCTCTTTTTGATTATCAACGAGTCTGCTACAGGTGGGGGCCAAATAATCGGTAATGAGGTGCAGGGGGATGGCGTTGATACGGGTATCATAGCCAGGATCGGGTTCAGAGAATGGGATAAGAGCATCGAGGTACTCGACTTCCACATCTATCTATCGGATGAGGACGTGTGGGTCGGGCAGGTCACGCTAAATGGGAATCTGGGCAATATAAAAAGCCCGGATTTTGTAGTCGTCGATGCTACAAATGCACTTTTCTATCTCGCAAAACCCTGGGCAATAGTCGGGCCAGATTTTAGTACGCTCAATATTAACTACACCCCGCCTGGGGGGCTTAGCAAGGACCAGTTGACGCAAATGGGATACATCGAGGTGATTGGTGAGGAAGCGGTAGCCAAAAAGCCCACAGCTTCAAGCGGGAGCTCTCCTAACACAGGACAGCCTTTCACTCACACGGTAGCGAGAACGTTCCTGGATTGTCCCAACAACATGATGGGAACGCTTTATATCCTGAGGACAGATGATGGAGTGGCCATGGGGTATAACGCTACAGCCCTTGCAAACTTCTCCAGAAACGCTGGAAGCCTTTTTGGTGGATTGGGGCTTAATACTCCGACCCTGGCTTTTGCGGAGGACACCCTGGACCAGGTGGAATTTGTGCTCTCAAAGGAGGACATCTTTGGTGCCTACTCGATCGAAACTGAGATCGGAGCATCGGCGAGCCTTCTGATTACCTTCCCGACAAAACATTTTCATTATAACGATTCTGGCCTTTGCCGGTCGCTAATTGTCGGGAGCAACAACCCCTTCTCAGCCGCATGTGAGAACGATGGCGAGGAGATTACGGCGAAAATCTGGGACAGGGATGAGAACTTTATCACTATTCAGCAGGGATTTATCTCTCCTCAACCCCCTGGCCAAAAGGTGGTCCTGCCCTATGAGGTCAATATCATCGGGTTCTACCCCGGAACAACCACTCCGGCACCGGTTGGTGGTGCTTTCTTCGGGATTGGACGAGATAACATTGCCTTCCCGGTAGGGACATTTAGAAGCGGTTGGGCATGGATCAACTTTCCGGCAAATGTTCCAGTTGCAGGGGCGAAAATAGCATTCCCTGTGTTGATCGACTTCTACCAGTATTATGGAAACCTCTTTGACGAGTACAATGGACTTCCAGCCCTTGGACTCCAGATCCAGGAGTTCTTCAATGGCGTCGCAGGTGGCTTCTATGGTGAGACAGTTCCTGCCTGGTACGAAGTGGAATGGTTCCTATTCGTGCCACCCCCGATACTATAGGGTGGTTCATAGTTCATCGGGTCGTTTCTGATCTGAAAAGGCGGGCCCATCAGGCCCGCCTTTTTTTCTGTTAATGACAATTCTTTCAATAGATATTGAAAAAAAGTCAACTTTTTGACAAGAAGAATAAGGTCCAGAATTCAAAGAGATAGAAAGAATCAGCCTGAAATCCCGCTTTATCGGCCTTTTTCAAAGGGAGAAACTCTAATCTCCTCCCTTTATTAAGGGGAGGAGAGAGGAATTCTTAAATGGTTAGAACAATTAGAAATTTTAAATTTTTTGGAAACTGTTGACAAACGGATTTTGCAGGTTATAATGTCGCTGTTTCTGGCACGATTCGTGCTCTGTAATATGCAATTACCCCCCTCCGTCGAGGGTGAGAAACCTTTTTTCCTAACTAGCAGGAGGTCAAAATGAGACGAAGTTTTTATCTTAGTGCGGCAGCGGCAATTATCTTTGCATTCACGATGGCTATGCCCGTCGATTCGAAGGCGGGAAGCGTGAATATCGTAACCAATGATGGTTATAGTTACAGCATCTATTCTTTTAAGGGGTTCTTCGTTGATGCGGCCGGCAATATCACCGTACAGGTTGATGCCGGAAGAAATAGTCAAGCCCTTCAGGACCTTCTCGGTCCAACGGATCTGTTGATCAATATCTCAAATTTTGTTGGGGGTACAGGGGATAATGCAACAGGAGTCGTGAATGGCACAATAGGGACTCAGCTCCTTTTTGACGTTACAGCCACCGACCCCGATGGGACTCCTACCCTGGGCTGCCTTTATCCCGCGGGTATTCAGTTTCCTGCAGGTAATACCGGCACTTTCCAGATGACCTATAATACGGCCGGAACGTATCTTGCGGTCTTTTCCGGCACCATTACACCAGCTCAGGGCTCGTACACTTCTCAGAGAGTGATAAAGATAAATATCACGGACCCGGGCGCGCCATCTACGGATACTACTCAGCCAAACATCTCCATTACAAGCCCAGCGACGAATCCTTTTAATACGACAGGCAGTCAGATTACATTAAGCGGAACAGCTTCTGACAATGTCGGAGTAACCTCTGTAACCTGGTCGAACGACAGGGGCGGGAGCGGGACGGCCACCGGGACCACAAGCTGGACAGCAGGCCCTGTCTCTCTCCAGACCGGAGCCAATGTTATTACAGTCACTGCGCGGGATGCTGCGGATAACAGCAGAAGCGCTCAAATTACGGTTAATTACAGTGGATCGAGCGGAACAGGCCAGTACACAAATGAGGTCAATAGCGCAATAAGAGTAAATTCTCCCTTTCAAACGGGTGGCGCCGTTTTTGGTACCGCCATCAAAAAGGGCTCGACGACATACTTTTTGATCGACCCAAAAGGGTTTGACGTTCCATACCGGAATTCTATACTCATTGTGCGGATTGAGGATATGAATACAATTAATCCCGCTATGTTTAATTTTGACATTTTGGAGTTGAATGGAAACAACGACCTCCTTTGGACGTGGAAGCCACAAGCTGAGTCTAGCGGAATGTACAACGCTTTCTTGAAGGGCTTTACTCTTGCTGATTACAATTCTGGAGTCAAGTACCTACTGAAGGCAGTGGAAACCGGTACTAAAGATACGACCATGAATGTCAAATGGTATTAAACAGGCAAATAGGCAAAAAAAGACAGGATAGAAAGTAATACAAGAAACAAGGGGGAGGGAGATTTTTTTCCCTTCCCCTGTTTTTATAGATTGAAATATTACCAACCAAACCTCTCCCCATTGAGAGGCATTAGCTCTAACTATAAAATTCCCTCCCCTTCAAGGGGAGGGTCAGGGAGGGGATGGGGGAGATTGTGATCGGCCAGACAAATAATGAAGATACGTTCAGGCAAACTGCAACGGACGTTACGTAACACCATGTCTGACGCGGAACAGGCTTTGTGGTATCTTCTGCGAGGTCGTCAGATATCCGGTTTGGCCAGGAGCTGCAAACCCCATCCCCCTCCCAGCCTCCCCCTTGAAGGGGGAGGGGATAAGAAAGTTCCTCCCCCTTGAAGGGGGAGGGGGTAAGAAGGTTCCTCCCCTTTGAAGAGGGAGGGAAAATAAAGTTAGCGTTTATGCCATCAAGGGGGAGGAGATACCCCGGGGAGTTGTTTTTTGATTAGCAGTAGAGCTTGAAGGGGTTCTTCAGATCTCTTAAAAAGAAGGAGGAAGGAAAAGATGGAAAAGGTTTGTCAAAGAGCGGTTGTGACTATTTTATTGATTACTCTGGCCTTTGGTTTCGGGCTGTGGTCGATGAAAAGTTGGTCCCAGGTGAAGCAGGATGAGGTCCTTGCCAGGATCGGGGATACGGTCATTACGAATCACGATCTCAATGAGATGATGAGTAAATTTGAACCCTTCCGAAAAGGCAAGCCTTTTGAGATGGAGGAAAAGAAACAGCTCCTCGATGGTCTGGTTAAGAATATTCTGATTGCCCGGGAGGCCGAAAAGCTCAGATTGGATAAAGATGCAGCCGTTCAGGCCAGATTGAAGATCGCAAAGATCGAAGTTCTCATCAAAGAGTATATGACCTCTCAGGTCGCTCCAAAAATCAAAGTGACCGATCAGGAGGTGGATGATTATTTGAAACAGTATCCTGATCTGATTCCAAGGGAATCTTTGTTATTAAGGGCGGTTGTGGTCAATACGGAGGAGGAGGGCAAAGAGATCGTGAAAGAGTTGAAGAAGGGGACCTCCATCGGTAAATTGGCGACTGAACGGTCGATTGATCCTTCCAAAAGATACGCGGGGAGAATCGGGACCTTTTCCAGAGGATCGGGGAAACTTCCAAAAGGCCTTGAAGAAGTGGTCTTTAAATTGAAAGTAGGGGAATTTACCAATCCCGTAAAGTTGGAGAAAGGGTGGATTATTTACTACGTTGAAGAACGGCTGGAAAAAACCCAAAAAGAGATGGACGCATTGAATAAGAAGGTCAGAGTGAAAATCGACCAGTTGGTTAAAAGCAATAAGATAGAGGCAATCCTCGATAAAGTCGTTGGTGAAGTCTCGAAAGATGCGAAGATAGAGAAATTTTACGACAGAATAAAATAGCGTATATCAGGCTCTTAGGGAATTCTTATCGACAAAAGGTTGTCGATATCGGTTAAAGGACGTTTGAACGTAGGGCAGGCGTCTCGCCTGTCCCGCGAAACGCGGGATCGGCGGGGACGCCGACCCTACAAAAAAAACGACTGCCCCGAAGGGGCCACCTCAAAAAACCTCCCCTCCCCGGCGGGAGGGCTATGTCCTTTCCGTGGGAAGCCATCTATGGGGCATTCGACAGCAACCTTCCTCCCTCGTGACCCCCTTGACCCGGATCTTTTTTTCCAGCGTATCAATGATCCGCAAGCCGGGATGGTCAAGAGTGTGAACGCGAACGGTATATCTTCCTGGAACGAGGTGCAGGGAAGGGAACTGGCATTGGATCCTGTACAGATTCTGATCAATCCTTGCCGGCTCGACCCCTTCCATGTCGGTTGAGATTCCATAGATGGGATATTGATCCATAGAGAGGATGCAGATGCCGATAGAAGGGCTCTCCTCAAAAGGTGAAGGGGTCTCGGCAAGAACTTCAACATTGAGAGTCGTTCCCATTAGGAACTCTTCGGTTTCCCTGTTTTCTCCGTCAAGAATCCTCACGTTTCTAATCACCGTATAGAGGGAGGAAAACATGGCCTGGACTCGCTCCTCTCTATTTCCATCCCCGTCTTCTTTCTTCTTCACAAAATCAAGATATTCATCCACCACGTGATTGATCTGTCCAGAGGCCGCGATCTTCCCTTGATGAAGCCATATTCCTTTTTTACAGATGTTCTTTACCTGGAAGAGATTGTGAGAGCAGAAGAGAATCGTTTTGCCTTCTTTTAAGAAACTTTCCATCTTCTTGATGCACTTCTTCTGGAAGCTTTCATCCCCCACGGAAAGGATTTCGTCGGTGATGAGGATATCGGGATGGATCATCGTGGCTATCGAAAAGGCAAGGCGCAGATACATGCCTGAGGAATAGATCTTGACAGGGCGATCGATGAAATCGCTGATTCCGGAGAAGGCGATCACCTCTTCGATCTTCTCTTCAATCTCCTTTTTCGAAAGATCCAGGATAGCCCCTGCAAGGTAGATGTTCTCTCTTCCCGTATATTCCGGGTGAAATCCCGATCCGAGTTCGAGGAGGGCGCCGATCTTCCCACTCGTTTCCAGCTGTCCGGAACTTGGTTGAGTGATGCCTGTGAGTATTTTCAAGAGGGTGCTCTTGCCCGCTCCGTTCTCGCCAATGACCCCCAGAGTATCACCTTGTCGGACTTCGAGATCGATGTCCTGGAGGGCCCAGAAATCCTGGTGATAGACTCTGGAACGGAAGGTGAGGATCTCCCGGAGATAGTTCAAAGGGCTGCCATAGATCTTGTATTTCTTGCCAATTCCCGAAGCTCGAATTGCTATGGCCATAAGACCGCCCTACCAGCCCATCTTTCTTTCGATGGCCGTTTTGATGAAAGAAGGAAGATTCGAGGAAACAACGGAATGGTCAGGTTTGAAAATGAGAATCTGTCTCGCACCGCTCAACAGGGCCAGCAGTTCAACGTGGATGTAGCCCCGCCCCTTCTTATCTTCATGAATCAGTGCAGCGAGATCGAACCTTCTTTGCCTCAATCGGTGAATGAACTCCCATTCAATCTGAAAAAGTCTAGGCCTGCCATCCTCGTGATATTCGATCGTGTCCACGGAGAATCGCTCTTTCTCGATGAGGGGTCTTATCTTTTCCGGAGGCAAGATAGATCGGTATTTCGGCGGGAACTGGCCGGTGATCAGGAAGCGCGAGGAGTCCGGATATTTCTCCAGAATCGTATCGAGAACTCTTGAGACGGTGTTGGGCTCCCCGGAAGGGATGATCAGGATCTTTTTGATCCCTTCTAAGTATTCAAGCCCTTGATCCCTTTTCCGATAATCTTGGATGGTGTCACCTTTTATGATCATCCGGTCAAGGATGTGAAATAATTTTTTGGGCTGGGTCAGCAATCTCTCATCTTTCAGGGCCCTTCGGATGAAATCCCGCTCCACGGAGGGATGCTGAACGGCGGCAATGAGTAAGTAAAGGGACTGTACCTCCGTCGGCCTTTCGTCCTTGTAAACCATTAACCATTCCTTGGCAGAAACGTCCGCATTGGGTTTCTCAATCAGTCCCTTTTCCACGGCCGAAACGGTGATGGGATAATCCGGAAAAAACGTCAGGGTGAGAAGATGGACGCGGTAGGGGTGGGGAAACTCAAGCAGCAGGGTAATGGTTTCGATCAGATCCTCTTTGGTCTCGAAAGGGTTGTCAATGATGATGTCGTAGGCCATCTGGATTTCGCCATTGAGGATTCTTGCACTGCGGATGATCTCCTCATTCGTCTGCTTCCGGTGGTAGATATCCTTTCTAACTCTTTCGCTTCCTGACTGGATCCCGAGATCCGCCGTATAGAGGCCGGCCTCCTTCAGTGCCTTGATCAAGGGCTCGCTGACGAACTTTGAATGGAGGAAGCACGCAAAGGGAAGGCCGATTTTGCTCTTGTAAACATCAAGAAAAGGATAGAGCCATTCGGGATCATCGACAAAGATATCGTCCTGGAAGATGATTTCCGCAACCTGATATGCCTCTTTGGCGAAGAGAAGTTCTGAAATCACATTCTCGATCGACCTCCTGCGGATATACCTTCCTTTTCCCTTATAGGTTTCTCTCAAAATGCTGTTGCAGCAAAAGGTGCAACTGAAAGGACATCCCCGGGAGGTCATGATGGAATAGGTCCGGATGTTAAAAGGATGGGAATAAACGTAATACTTGTCATCTTCCGTATAGTCGGAGAAAGGGAACTTATCCGGATCGTTCAAGGGCCTGAGATCGTTTCTGAAAACCTCACCGTCTTTTTTAACCCAGAGGTTCGGGATCTTGCAGATATCGCCACCTTGGCTGAGAGCATTGACGAGATCAAGTATTGGAAACTCGCCCTCTCCGCGGCAGATGATACCCGGATGTTGGATAGATTCGTCTGGGCAGATGGTGGGATGAATGCCTCCCCAGACGACGGGGACCGGAACGCTCTTCTTCAATTCCTGCGTCAACTCAATAGCCGCGGGCACGAAAGCGGACCTGAGGCTGATCCCGATCAGATCCGGATTCAATCTCCGGATGAGATGAATGAATTCGTCTTTGTCACTCTCGCCGCACCATCTTACGGCACTCTGGGCGTATTCGATCTTGCTGAATTGGTGAAATTCCTTGTGAGTCCTTCCCATTTCACCGTAGAAGACGATAGAAACCCTGTGGCCGTGGGCCTTTAGAAGAGAGGAGAGACTCCTGAGTCCCGCTGCCCCGGTATCATAGAGACTGACGAGAGCGATGTGCATAAGTCCTCTGATTGAGAGACCATAAATATTTAATAATTTTAATAGGTTATCTTGTTGACAGAAAGAACAAGAGTATACTAATATTGTGGTATATTATAAATCTTTATTTTCCTTTTGTCCAACGATGAGACAATCCGTAAAAGACTACCTGGCTAAGGTTCTAAACCTGTTTCCGGTGATGGAACCGATCTATGAAATCGGATCTTACTGTGTCGAGGGCCAGGAAGAGTTCGCAGATCTGAGGCCCTTCTTTCCCGGGAAGGTATATATCGGGTGTGATATGAGAGCGGGTCTCGGGGTGGACCGGATCGAGGACGTTCACTGTCTGAGGCTCAAGAGCAGCAGCATAGGAACGGTCCTGATCTTCGACACCCTCGAGCATGTGGAGAACGTCCACAAGGCGATGGAAGAGATTTACCGCGTTTTGAAACCAGGAGGCGCAGTCATCATGTCCTCTGTGATGAAATTCCCGATCCACGAGTACCCGAGCGACTACTGGCGTTTTACGCCAAAAGCCTTTGAATTACTTCTGAAGAGGTTTTCGGTATATGAAGTGGAGTACGACGGCGACCCACAGTTTCCAGAGGGGGTTTACGGATATGGGATTAAAGGAAGGTCGAGGCCCGGGTTTTGTTTGTTGAAGGCATTGTCACGTTTCTCGC
>Ga0214473_10003011_pt1 | contig 20613 bp, 18 predicted proteins | sample RVTome_7_FD_203509 | JGI IMG/M metagenome (GOLD analysis project Ga0214473, IMG submission 203509) | Soil microbial communities from uranium-contaminated site in the Upper Colorado River Basin, Wyoming, United States - RVT98D197 | ecosystem: Environmental > Terrestrial > Soil > Contaminated >... | reverse complement strand
AACCATCCGGACCGAGACGTCGCGGCGGTCGACGACCTGAGCGGCTCTGGGCGACGTCCGTCCGGCGAGGAGCATCAGGCCGGCCAGGAAAACGGCCATGCGGCGAGACATCATGGCATCCCACCTCCCCTCTATCATAGGCCGGACCGGCGCAAAAGGGAACGACGCTAGGCGCCGGTCTTCTGGGGCGCTTCGAGCCGCCCGCCTTCCCGGCGGTCCGCCCGCTTCAGGAGCAGCGCGAATGTCAGGCCGACGAGGCCCAGGCTGGCGAACATGATCTGGCTCGCCACGTAGTCGCCCGTCTTGTCCCGCAGGAGGCCGTTGAGGAACGGGAAGAGCCCCAGGCCGATGTTCTGGATGGCCGTCATCAGCCCGAAGGCGGTGCCCACCCGGTTGGACTTGACGATGAGCGGCACGGACGGCCACAAGGCCGCCGGGACGAGGACGAAAGCGAAGCCGAGCAGGATCATCGGGTAGGCCGGATAGATCTTCGTCAGGCCCATGGCCAAATGGCAGGGGATGAGGAGAAGCGATCCGGCGATCATGAAGGTCGTCCTCTTCCCCACCCTGTCGATGAGGCGCCCGGCGAACGGGGCCAGGATCATCGAAGCGAAGATGATAATGCTCGTGACGCCGCCGGCCGTGCTGAAGATGTGGAGGAAATTGTTGAAGACCTGGGCCAGAAAGCCGCCGCCCGCTTCGGCCGCCCGGGCGATCCCCCACTTGGTGTGGAAGAAGTCGGTCGACAGGCTTTGGAAGGGGAAGATGGCCGCGTAGAACGTGAAGCAGAGCCCCGTGACGAACCAGAAGGTCGGTTTGAACGCCTTGATGTCCTTGAAGACGATCTTGTCGCCGGCGCTCTCATTGCGAAGGTTGAGGGCCTTCTCGCCCCGCTTGTCCATGATGATATAGAAGATGTTGCCGACGAGCGACACGACGCACGCGGCGGCCGCGAAAAGAAGGGCGTTGCGGAAGCTGCCGAAATACTTCGTGATGAGCTCGCCGTTGTTGAGAGCGAAGAGGGAGCCGAGGCGGCTCACGGTCAAGGCCACGCCGAAGGACAGCGCCAGCTCCTTGTTCTTGAACCAGCGGGCCAGCATGGCGCTCTGGGCGACGACCAGAGGCTCGGAGCCGGCCCCGAAGATGAACCGGCCGACGAACATCAAGGGAATGCTTTTCGCCTGCCAGACGATGACCGCGCCCGCGAGGACGAGCACGGAGAAGATGATGCCGGCCTTGCGCGTCCCCAGCCGGTCGATGAGCACGCCGGCGAAGAGGAGGACCAGAATGGCGGCAATGCTGTACATCGTGTTGAACGCCCCGACGGTGGCCCGGCTGGCCTTGAGGCCCTCGATGAGCGACGGGGCGATGGCCCCGATGATGTCGTAGGCGAAATAGCTCCCGAACGTCAGGGAGGAGATGAAGAGGAGGTTGACGAACCGGTAGATGGGCCGGGTCGGATGGAAGAAACCGACCGGCGCGGCGGCTTGAGCATTGGTCATGGGCGGGTCCTCCGGTCTCGCGGCGATGAGGTCGGCCGAGCCCCTATCTTCCGGAATCCCGCGGAAATAATCAAGCGGCTTTATCCGGCGCCCGGGCTGCTGGTATAATCGCCGTGACATGAAAGGGATCCGCCCATGACACCACCAACCCGCGCCATCCGCGTCGTCAATCCCGGGCGCTTGGAGCCCGGGCTCGCCCGGGGCCTCGAAGCCCTCGAAAAGGACGGCGTCGTCCGGCGCATCTGGGGGCGGGACGCGACGGTCTGGAAGCCCGACGGCCGGGAGATCTCCGACCGGCTCGGCTGGCTCGTCTCTCCCGAAACCGCCGGCCGGATGGTCCCGGACCTCGAGGCCTTTGCGGCCTCGGTCCGCGGCCAGGGGCTGACCCGGGCGGTCGTCCTGGGCATGGGCGGCTCGGCCCTCGCTCCCGAGGTCTACGCGCGGCTGTTCCCGACGGGGCCGGGCGCCCTCGAGCTCGAGGTTCTCGACACGACCGAGCCCGGGACGGTGGCCGCGGCGGCGGCGCGCTTCGCCCCCGCCAAGACGCTGTTCATCGTTTCCTCGAAATCGGGGACGACCGCCGAGATCCTCTCCCTGCTGTCCTATTTCTACGACCGGGTCCGCATGGCGCTCGGGACCGGGCACGCGGGCGGCCGGTTCGTCGCCATCACCGATCCGGGAACGCCGCTCGAGGCGCTGGCCCGCGAACTCAGGTTCCGGCGCGCGTTCTCCGGCCAGCCCGACATCGGCGGCCGGTTCTCCGCTCTATCGGCCTTCGGCCTCGTACCCGCCGTGCTCAAGGGCATCGACCTCGGCCGCCTTCTCGGCCCGGCCCGGAGCATGGCGGACTCGTGCCGGGTCGAGCGCGCTGCCGACAATCCCGGGGCCCTGCTGGGCGCGATCTTGGGAACGGCGGCCCTTGCGGGCATGGACAAGCTGACCCTCCTCTTGCCGCAGCGGCTCAGGCCGCTGGCGGGCTGGCTCGAACAGCTCGTCGCCGAGAGCACCGGCAAGGAAGGCAGGGGCATCGTGCCCATCGTCGAAGACAGACCCGGGCCGGCCGGAGGCTACGGGACCGACCGCCTGTTCGTCGAGATCGGTTCTTCCGAAGGGCCCCGCTCGCCGGAAGGGTCGGGTTCGCCCCTCGTCCGCCTCGTGTTCGACGATCCCTACGACCTGGCCGGGCAGTTGTTCCTGTGGGAGTTTGCCACGGCCGTCGCGGGCCGGTTCCTGGGGATCAATCCCTTCGACCAACCCGACGTCGAAGCGACCAAGAAAAGGACCCACGAGGTCCTGGCCGCCGGCGGCGGGAGTCTGAGCTCCGCCGCGGCAGCGGACCTCCCCCTCTTCGCCGGGGGCCTGAGGATCGACCGGCGGGACCCGGCCGAAACCGCGGCCGCCGCGGTGACCCGGTTCCTGGACAGCCGCCGCGAAGGGGATTACATCGCCCTCCTGGCCTATCTCCCCCGAACAGGGGCCGTCGAGGGACTTTTATCGGGCCTCGCGGCCAGTCTTCGCTTCATGACCGGCCTCCCCGTCACGGTCGGGTTCGGCCCGCGCTACCTCCACTCGACCGGTCAGCTCCACAAGGGCGACGGGAATCGGGGCCTGTTCCTGATGTTGGTGGCGGCCGGGCTTCCCGAGGTCGGCATCCCGGCGGTGTCGGGCATCAACCGGCCGGCGGAGGATTTCGGCGGCCTGTTCAGGGCCCAAGCGAAAGGGGACGCGCTGGCCTTGAGAGAGAAGGGACGGAGGGTCCTGACGGTCGAGGTCGCGAGCCCCTTCGAAGCCGGGATCGCGTCGCTTTCGTCCTACCTCGAATAAAAAAAGGGACGGCCCCGAAGGGCCGCCCCGGTTCCTTCAGAACGATCGGCCGATCAAAAGAGGCCGGCGCCAACGACGTCGGCGTGGAAGATCTCCTTGGTGCGGGTGCGGTCGCGCCTGTCGACGGAATCCTTGACGTTGAGATAGAACCAGAACGCGTCGAACAGCCGCAGCTTCTGGATGTAGTAGTCCGAGTAGGTGCTGATGGAATCGACGACGATCTTGGCGATCTCGCGGCCCTTGTCGTCGGTGAGGACGATCCGGTTGACGTCGCCCTTCTGGAGCTTGCCGTAGATCTTGGCCTGCCCCTTGCCTTCCCATTCCTCGGGCTTGGCGACCCCGGTGATGGCCAGGGCCGGGACGGCCTCACGGACCTTCATCTCGATGAAGTCTTCGGCCTGGAATTCCTGGCTGCGCGTGTAGATGGTCTGGCCGCCGGATCCGACGGTGTCGGCGAGGAAGACCGGCGGATGATCGGGGAGCAGGTTGCCCTTGACCTTGATCGTCTTGCCCATGAGCGTCGCGGCGTCAAAGCCGGGGAGGACGATATCGAAGCCCATGGCGGTCGACAGGTACATGTACCGGCCGAGGGCCGCGCGGACCACTCCTTCAAATTCGCTCACGGCCTTCATCTGTTCGGCGGCGGGAGTCTCGGCCCCTTTCTTCTGACAGGCCATCGTGCCGGCGAGGCCGGCCAGAAGCGCGAGGCTAAGGATCAGGATACCGGTTTTCTTGGTGGAACGCATCGGGACTACCTCCATATGTCAAGCGAATGCCCGGGAATATCCTCCCCGAACGAGAGGTAGTTTATACCATTGCGACGTTCAAAAGTAAAGAAAAAAAACGGCCGGGGGGTCGAACCCCCGGCCGCTGGGGAACGAGAGGACGGGCCCCGATGTCACTTCCTCCGGGCGCTGCCGGATTTGGACGAGGAACCCGAGGACCTCGAGGACGAAGAGCTCGACCGGCCCGAAGAGCTGGAACGTCCGGAAGAGGAGGAGCCGCCGGACCTCACGGACCCGGACGAACGGCTCGAAGAGCCGCCGCCGGACCGCGGGGCGCTATAGGAACGGCTGGAAGATCCGCTCGACCGGGGGGCGCTGTAGGAGCGGCCGGAGGATGAGCTCGTCGAACGCGGCGAGGCAATCGACCGGCCGGAGGAGCCGCTCGACCGGGACGGGGCGGAGTAGGTGCTTCGCGCCCCGGACGACGAGGATGAGCCCGAGCGGGACGGCGAGGAATAGGTGCTGCGGGGCTGGGACGAGGCTGGCGCGCGGGAGGAACTGGGTCGGGAGTAGGATGGGGAGCTCGAACGCGGGGAAGAGGACGGACGGGTGACGGACGACGACGGCCGCGAGGACGAGGACGGAGGCGAGCTCACCCGCGCCGACGGACGGGAGACTGAGCTGTTCGAGGAGTAGGTGCGACTTTGAGACCTCCCGGGAGTGGGATCGGAAGACCGCTCCGACCCGGACCGGACGGTCCGGGTCGTCGGGGCGGTCCGCTCGCCCTTGTCGGACGAGCCTTGCCGCGTGGTCGACGGCGAGCTCTTGACGGTCCGCTGCGGCTCGCGGACGGTCGCGGTCCTCGAGGACCCGGACGACTGTCCTTGGGAGCGGGTGACCCGGGCCGTATTGTCGCGGCTTTCGGTCTCGCTCCTGCGGTCGGGCGAGGCGACGGCGCCCCGGCGGCTGTCGGCGGCGCCGGTCTCATCGCGGTTGCCGGAGCTCGGGAAGGACCGGATGGTCCGGCTGCCCGAGGCGTCGCCCCGGATGGACGGGCGAGTGACGGCGGTCCGATCGCCCTGCGGCTGGGAGCCGTCCCGTCCTCGTGTCCGGAGCGACGGGCTCTCGCCAACCGGTCTCGTCCGGGGCGAAGCCAACGAACGGGAGGGCGCCAGCGACTTCACCTGGCTCCGGCCGCCGGTCCGGTCCGTCAGGGCCCTCCGGGCGGCGATGGCCTGGGGTTGGGCGTTGTCCACTCTCGGACGGATCGAGGGCTGCTGGGCCCTGAGCTCGACCCGGCCGATGCGGTCGAGATCGGCGGCGCCGAGACGGCGGCGGCCGATGTCGGAGGACTGGAGATGGTCGCGGCGGACCACTGTCATGGCTCGGTTGTGGGCCGAGAACCAGCGGTCGTCGTAACGGTCATAGAACCGGTTGTTGTAGAGGTAGCCGGGCCGGTTGTGCCAGGTGAGGGGGCACCAGCCGACATTGTCGCGGTCCCACCACCAATGCACCCAAGCCGGTCCCCAATGGCTCCGGGGGATCCAGTACCAGCCGAGCCCGAAGCGCCAGTTCCAGCGACCGTAATGATAGACCGGCCAGCCCCAGGACTCGGAGGAGACCCAGTTCCAGCCGATGACGGGGTACCAGACCCAGCGGCCGTAGGAATAGGGCCGCCAATCGTCGTAATAGGATACGTTCGGGACCCAGACATTGCCGTAGGGCCGCTCGTAGACCCAGTTGCCGTTGTCGCCGAGCTCCTCTTCATACTCCTCCATTTCGGAGGGGAGGTACTGCCGGTCGCTGCGCGCGGAGAACTGGGCGTCCCGGCCGTTGTTCCAATCGTCAAAAGCGTCGCCGCTGGACTGCCCGTAGGCGGGATCGCCGAGGAGCCGGCCGTCGGCGGCTGTCACGATCTCCTGGGCATGGATGAGGACGGAGCCGTCCTCGGCCGCGGCTTCCAAGCTGCCCTCACGGACGAAGGCCTGGGTTTCACGCTCGAGCCTGACATCGAACCGGTAGAGGCCCTCTTCGAGAACATAGAACGACGCGTCGGGGGTGTGGATCTCGATGCCTTTGTCGAGGGCGAGCTGGGCCACCCGGAAATAGGCGCTGCCTTCCGTGAGGTGGATCTTGATGCGCTCCTCCCCTTCCGTGGGGAGGACGGCGAATTCGACCTTGGTGTTGTCGCCGAGGCGGAGGTAATTCCGCCGGCCGAAGTGGATCTCGGCCTGGCCGCTTTCGGTCCCGAGCTTGTCCCCTTGGACGAGGGCAAGGTTGACCTCGCCTTTTTCGTAGCCCAGGTCCGCCGTCCGCTGGACGTAGACCGAGCCGTTGACATAGCTCAGGCGGGCGAAACTGTAAGGGTAGAATCCCTCGTCCTGGGCCATGAGGCCGAGGGGGATCAAAACGATGAGGCCGATCGCCAGAAGCGAAGCCTTTTTCATTATCTTGTTCATCGTCTTTCTCCTTCCGCCCCTATCTTAAGCAACTATCGTGCCAGGCCCTTTCCCAGGGGAGCGATAGGGGGGACGTCCTATAATCAGGACAATAGCTTGGGAATTGTCCCCGGAGGGTGCCCCGTAAAAAAAAGGGACACGCACCAGGGTGCGTGTCCCCGTCCGGGTGTCAGGCAGGCTTACCAGCGCCGCCAGCGGTCGAGGTGGCGGTGCCGCAGGGCCCTCAGACGGGCCAACCGTCTCATGTCGGAGCGGAACCAGGCGGTCCGGCCCGCGCCCGGACGGCCGAGCCGGGCGGCTCCGCGGCCGGCGAGGCGTCCGCGGACCGCGAAGCGCGAACGGATCGTCTTGAGCTTTTCCAGCTGCTGGGGGGTGAAGATCTTGTCCCGTTCGGCCCGGGCTCTGAACCCCGCCTTCCGCCTTTCCGCCGAGAGCCCGGCCATCTTGTCGATGAGAGCGTCGATCCTGGCCTGGTTCGTCTTGGGGTCTTTGACCAGCTCGCGCATCTCGACGCGAAGCTTGCCCATCCCGTCGCGGAAGGCCTGCCCTTCGTCCCTGCGGGCCTTCCGGAAGTCCTCAAGGGCCTTCGTCTGTTCGGGGGTCAGGCCGAGGTCGGCCAGCGGTCGCGGCCGCTCGACCCGCTGCCTGCCGGGCCGGTCCGGTTGGGGGGATTCCTGGGCGGCCATAAGGGCCGGGACGAGGAGCGCGGCCAGGAAGGCCGCCGCCATCGAACGGGCCCAGGCCCTTTCGTTCTTCTTTATCATGATCGTCCTCCTAAGTTCGTCTCGTTCCATTAGACGACGGCCGGAGGAAAAACTTGGCGGGCCGAATATCTTGAGATAAAGATCTATTCCGGCTTGTGGCGAAGCCGGTCGAGAGTGACCGCGATGATGATGATGGCCCCGATGATGATCTCCTGGATGTAGTTCGGCCAGCCCATCATCGTGCAGCCGTTTCGGAGGAAGGACATGATCAGGACGCCGACCATGGTGCCGAGGATGCTGCCTTCGCCGCCGTTCAGGCTGCCGCCGCCGATGACGACCGCGGCGATGATGTCGAGCTCGAGGCCGACGGCCACCGTCGGGTCGCCGACCGTAAGACGCGAGAACTCCATCACGCCGCTCAGGCCGCAGAAGAGCCCCGAGATCGTGTAGACGAGGATCTTGATCCGGTCCGTCCGGATGCCGCAGAGCCGGGCCGTCGCTTCGTTCGAGCCGACGGCGAAGATGTGGCGGCCGAAGACGGTGTACTTCAGGAGCACGGCCAGGGCCACGGCGAAGAGGATGACGATCCAGATGCCGGGCGCGAGGAGGAGCCACGACGGCCGCGGGCTCTTGGCCATGAGCTCGTTGACCCAGGTCATGGGCGCGTCGATCTTCTGATTGCCGGCGATCCACTTGGCCGCCCCGCGGGCGATGCCCATCATGCCCATGGTCACGATGAACGGGACGAGGCGCAGCCGCGTCACCAGGCCGCCGTTGGCCATCCCGACGACGCCGCCGGTGAGGACCCCGAGGAGGACCGCGACGAGCGGCGCGGCGCCGGCATTGACGGCATAGGCCGCGATGACGCTCGACAGGGCGATGTTGGAAGCCGCGGAGAGGTCGATGCCGCCGGCGATGATGATGAGGGTCATGCCGAGGGCGCCCAGGGCCACGATGACCGATTGGGTGGCGACGCTCTTGAAGTTGGCGAACCTCAGGAAGCGGCCCTGGACCTCCGGGATCAGCGAGAACAGGGCGATGACGAGGAGCAATCCGATGAAGGGGCCGAAGATATTGAGGGCTTTGCCCAGGCCGGGCCGGCGTTGACGGCTCATTCCGCGTTCCTTTGATCCGGGTGTTGTTCCCGCGAGCTGCGCCCCACCGTGGCCGCGGCCATCAGGTCCGCGGCGGTCCACCCGGCCGTCGGCCGCGACTCGACGATGAGGCCCCGGTGGAAGACGACGATGCGGTCGCAAATGCCGAGGAGCTCGGGGAGATAGGAGCTGACGAACAGGACGGCCTTGCCCTCGCGGGCCAGCCCGCCGATCCATTCATAGATCTGGCTCTTGCTGACGACGTCGATGCCGCGCGTCGGCTCGTCGAGGAGGAGGACCGATGCTTTTTGATGGAGCAGCCGGGCCAGGGCGACCTTTTGCTGGTTCCCGCCGGACAGGTCGCCGACCTTCTGGCCGGGGCCCTTGGCCTTGATCTTGAGCTCGCCGACGAGGCCGGCGACGGCGCGGCGCTGCCGGGCCGGGCTGAGGAGCCCGCGGCGCCGGTAGGGGGCCAGGTCGCTAAGGGTCATGTTGTCGGCGACGGACAGGGACAGGGCCAGCCCCTCCCCCTGCCGGTCCTCGCTGAGGAGCCCGAGGCCGCGCCGGATCCGGGTCCACGGCCGGCGTCCGGCGAGGCCGGCGCCGGAGACGACGAGCGTGCCGCCCTCGACCTCGTCGAGCCCGAAGAGGGCCCGCAGCATCTCGGTCCGGCCGGAGCCGATGAGGCCGGCGACGCCCAGGATCTCGCCCTTCGAAAGGGTCAGGGTGACGGGCGCGGTCATCCGCGTCCCCTTCAGGTCCTTGACGGACAGGACCGTTCCGCCGACGGCATGATCGACCCGGGGAAAGAGCTGGGTGAACTTCTGGCCGACCATGAGCTGGATGAGGTCGTCGAGGGACGTCCCCTCCATCGTCCCGGAGCCGACGCTCCGGCCGTCCCGCAGGACCGTGTACGAGTCGGCCACCCGCTGGACCTCCTCGAGGAAGTGGCTGATGTAGATGATACTGACGTCCTGGCCCTTGAGCCCGCGGATGATCTCGAACAGGCGCTGGCTGTCTCCCTGGCTGAGCGAGCTCGTCGGCTCGTCCATGACCAGGATGCGGGACTTGTTGGACAGGGCCCGGGCGATCTCGACGAGCTGCTTGGCCCCGACGCTCAGCCGGCCGACCGGGACGTCCGGTGAGATCTCGGGATGGCGGACGAGATCGAGGACCTCGCGGACCTTGCGCTCCATGGCCTTGCGGTCGAGCCACCCGGCGGTGTCGAGCTCGCGGCCGAGCAGGATATTCTCCGCGACCGTGAGGTGCGGGGCCAGGGTCAGCTCCTGGTAGATCATGGAGACGCCGCAGCGCAGGCCGTCGACCGGCCCGGACGGGGCGTAGGGCCGGCCGTCGATCTCCATCGTGCCGGCGTCCGGCGCGATGGCCCCGCTCAGGATCTTCATCATTGTGCTCTTGCCGGCGCCGTTCTCGCCGATGAGGGCGTGGACTTCGCCCCGGCCGAGCTCGAAGGTGACATCGTCGAGGGCCCGGGTCGCGCCGAAGCTCTTGCTGACGCCGGCCATGCGGAGTACCGGCGGCGCGGCGGGGACGTCTCGCATCAGTCCTTGATCTGGGAGAGACCGGGCGAGATGAGGGCCCGGATCTCGGGAACGTCCATGTTGTCCTTGGTGGCCAGGACGACGCCCGTATCGATGACCTTCTCGACGGGTTCGCCCCGGAGGTGGGCCACGACGGTCTTGACGCCGAGGTAGCCCATCAGATCAGGGTTCTGGATGACGAGGCCCTGGATGTCGCCGTCCCGGAGCCCCTGAACGAGCTTGGGCGAGCTGTCGAAGCCGACGAAGACGATCTTGCCGGCGAGGCGGGATTCCTGGAGGGCCCGGAGGGTCCCGAAGGTGCTCGATTCGTTCGGCGCGAAGACGCCGTCGACGTCGGGGAAGCGGCTGATGAGGTTCTCGGCCAGCTGGTAGGCCGTCTCCGTCGTCGCCCCCGCATACTGGTCCTTGACGAGGAGGACGATGCCGGGGAACTCCTTGGTGATGGTGTCGTAGAATCCGGCCTCGCGCTGCACGGTGCTGGCCGACCCTTCCTGGTAGCGGATGAGGAAGATCCGGCCCTTGCCCTCGAGGAGCTCGCCGAGCCGCCGGGCGGCCAGGACGCCGCCCTTGTAGTTGTCGGTGGCGACATAGCTCACGAAATCGCTGCCCTGCAGGGCGGAGTCGATGATGACGACCGGGATCTTGTCCCGCACGGCGTCCTGGACCGGACGCATGAGGGCCCGGTCGTCGAGCGGCGCGAGGACGATGCCGTCGACGCCGGCGCTGATGAAGTCCTCGACGACCGTGATCTGCTGGGCCCGGTCGTCCTCCTTCTGCGGGCCTTTCCAGATGATGTCGACGCCGAGCTCGCCGGCGGCGCGGGCGGCGCCGGCGCGGATCGACTTCCAGAATTCGTGGGTCGTCCCCTTGGGGATGACGGCGATGCGCAGGGTCCCGCTCCCCTGCGGGCCGGAGGCGTCGGAGGATTTCTTTCCGCCGCAGGCCGCGAAGACGAGGGCCGCGGACAGACCGAGGATCAGGGCCTTGGATGCGAGGGGTTTCATGGCCTCAGTATACCCAGAAGGGCCGGGACGGTCAAAGAAGCCGCCGAAAAAAATAGGGGGGAACCGCCTTCAAGGAAGGCCGCGAAGGTGGTCCCCCGTCCAGGCCGGGAACCGGGGCCCCGGCCGCGATTTCGCTTTGGGTAAAAGCCTTACTTCTTCTTGAGGATGGGCATCCCGGTCTTGGTCGTCTCTTGGACCATGTAGGCGGCGGGAACCGCATCCAGGGCGCCGGGCCGAATGTCGCGGGCAAAGAAATAGATGGTCTGCTTGCGGCCGCCCTTCAGGAGGACGTCCTTGGAATGCAGGTAGTAGCTGACGCCTTTCGAGTTCTTGAATTCATAAGCCATGTCTATGACCTCCGTAAAAAATTATGGACGTTGCTTGCCGTGACTCGACGCCGAGTCCCCTATGAAATGATATGACACCTCTCGACCTGGCTCCACTATTATTCGAAATCCCCCCTGATGTCAAGACCGGAGCGAGGGCCGACCGGACTGACGTCACTGGATGAAATTGACGGAAGGCGGCATGTCCGCGGGAATGATCGTCCCGTAGGCGTCCTCGTAGCGCTTGATATTGGCCTGCAGGGCTTCGAGGAAGCGCTTGGCGTGGGCCGGGCTGACGATGATGCGGGAGACGAGCTTGCCGAAAGGCCCATCGGGGAAAAGGAAGGCGAAATCGAACAGGAACTCCTCCCGCGAATGGCGGATGGCGGCCAAGCTGGCGTATTGGCCGAGCGCGACCGATTCGTCGACCTTGATCTCGACCTTCTTCGGGTCCGTCTTCTCGTCCATGTTCCCTCCCGGGCTCCGGATTTCCCCTCCATTCTGAGGCGAATGAGCAAGAAAATCAATAGGTTGGAGCCACCGAAAAAAAAGAACGGAAATGGAGGAAAAAAGACTTTACAAAGGTCGACCCGGTGCTATAATGGTAATGGCTTTCTTGCGCGGGCTGGAGAAAGCCCCCACCTTTTTGGTTCCCATCATCAACCCCCCTTTTGCTGACAACAGCCCGCACTTCAAACCCCAGGCCCCCGGGGCCTGGTATATCAAATATCTGGGACGATAAACGGGGGGGGAAAGCGCTCCGCGGCGGGGTTCATGCCGGCACGCTTCGCCCGACGGGCCTGTCCCGCGGCCGGGGTCAGTCCGTGTAGTAAAGGATCGTTCTTAAGACGGCGGCCTCGCAGACTTTGCAGAACGGCTTCGTGCCTTTGGTGAACATCAGGCAGTCGAGCTCGGGCCTGTAGAGCCCCTTGGCCGCGTACCCGGCCCCTTCGAAGGCGCCGACCTGGCCCCGGAACTTGCTGGCTCGCAGGAACGCGTCGACCTTCCCGGCGTGCTCGCGGGACAGCCGCTCGGATTCCTCCTCGGCCCGGGCGACGTCGGCCGCGGCCGCCCCTTCCCTCTTCATCCGGGCGATCTTCTCGTTCACCTCCGCGCGGACCTTCTGGTAGGCGTTGTCCATCGCGTCGAACCCGGCCTTCTCCCAGGGCGTCGGGATGCCGATGCCGGGGGTCGTGAGGCTTTTCCACTTGAGCTTGGCCGGATCGAGCAGGGCGGTGATATTGGCCTCGGCCGGCTCCACGCCGGCGGGATAGAATTCGTTGTAGGCGACCTGGGACGTGTAATACTCGTCGGCCAGCCCGGCGAAGGAATGCCCGAATTCGTGGAGGAACAGGTACTCGTACCACTGGTTGTCGGTCGTGAACGTGCAATAGAGGTTGTAGATCCCGCCGCCGCCGTAGCGCTTGTGGTTGACCATGATATAGAGGGCGTCGTAGGGGGCGTGGGCGGCGATGTCGCGGAGGCTCTTGTTGTCCTCGGTCAGCAGGTAGCGCTCGGAGCCGAGCGAGTCGAAGGTCGTCCCGAGGGCGGTCGCCTTGAACGAGCCGTGGCTCGGCTCGTCACAGCCGCTTTCCGCCGAAGCCTTGAAGACGCCGGTGATATTGAACTTGTCCCGGTGGGACTTGTAAGGATCGAGCTTGAAGAAGACCTCGGTGAAGCGGCCGAGGTCAGCCTTGAACTTCTCTTCCTCCTCCGCCGTGTAGCCCTCGGCGATGATGGCGACATCGACCTTGCGCCGGGGCTCGCCGGACTTGAGGGCTTCGAAGACCCGCACGCCGGGGATGAGTCGTTCTCGGATGACGGTCTCGGCCCCGGGATCGATCGCCTGGCTGAACAGGACCTTCCAGGCGTTCTGCCGGTCCCGGGCCTCGACGGTGAAGCGAACGGGCTTCCTCGGGTACGGCAGGAGGGCCGACTCGTGATAGGTCCGGCGCACGCCTTTCAGGGCCGGATCGGAGGTCTTGTACTCGCCGAAATAGCTGTCAAAGCCCTTGCTGAAGATGAGCGTGCCGCTCGCGTCGTCGTAGATCTTGACCATATAGCGGCCGAGCTCGAAGGGGTCGATGAGGTGGGCGCGGCTGCCGGCCCAGGGGCCCTGATCGTAGACCTGGTCCAGGGCGCAGGTCTCCTCGGCGGAGTGGCCGGCGTGAAAGTAATCGACGCGCATGGTCCTGTCGACGAACCAGGCGTCGAACGCGGGCCCTTTCTGGGCCCGGGCGCACCCGGCGATGGCGGCGGCCAGGATGGCGATCACGAGCAGTCGCTTCATGGGTCACTCCTCAGGACGGCCGGACGATCCGCCCGGCGGTCTCCTTGATGATCTTGAAGGCGGCGGCGGCCGTGATGGACGCGGGGTCACGCGAGGGGTTCAGCTCGACGATGTCCAGGCCGACGATCCGGCCTTTGAGCGACTGGATGACCTGGAGGGCCTGGCGGGTCGAGAGCCCGCCGGGCTCGTGATGGGACACCCCCGGGGCGAAGGCCGGGTCGAGCGCGTCCAGATCGAAAGAGATATAGACCGGGTTGGCGAAGCGGAGATGGAGAGGGTCCTGGATGTCCTTCATCTCGACCATCCGGACGCCGCCTTTGAGGGCCTTGGCCCGGTGGGCCGCGGTGATGGCCCGGACACCGACCTGGACGACGGTCGCCGCCAGGCCGTCCTCGAGGATGCGGGCGAACGGGCAGGCGTGCGACAGGCGGTCGCCGTAGAGGTCCTCGTAGAGGTCCGGGTGGGCATCGAAATGGAGGACGTCGAGAGGCTTGTATTTGCGGGCGAAGGCCTTGAGCACGGGATAGGTGATGGAATGATCGCCGCCGATGACGATGGGCACGGCGCCCTTATCGAGGATCCCGGCCACGGCCTTCTCCGTCAGGGCGAACGATTTGTCCGGGTCTCCGGAGGTATCGACGTCGCCGAGGTCGACCATGACCGTGTCCTGTTCGAGATCGACGCCGAACTCCGTGGTGCCGCAGTAGCACTTGCCGGTGGAGACCGACCGGACGGCTGCCGGGCCGCCGGCGGCGCCCCGGAGGTAGCTCGATTTCTCGTCGAAGGGCACGCCCAGGATGGCGATCTTGTAGTCGGGATTCTCGGATAGCGGCTTCGCGGCCCCGCCAAAATCGGACATCGTCGACCTCCTCGGATGATGACGTTCGTCCGATTATACCCGAATCCAGACTCTTCCCCAAGACGGACGAGGGGAAGATGAGGACGGAAAAGCCGGGGGAGAAGGATCCTCCCTCTCCCTTTTCAGGAACCTTGGCACCGCCTCTTTCGAGGCCGTCGCACCCTCACGGATGCGACCGGGGCCAGAATCCCATGGGGGGGCCGGGGGGTCAATCCCCGGACGGGGTGATTGCCGCGATGAGAAAATCCCCTTTTTCTCACCCTTAAAGGCGCCCCGTCTCTGGTTAAAGCCCCTTCACACCGGGAGAATCCCATGGAGAACGCCCGGAGGATCAAGGGCATCGCCTGACGCCGGGGCGATTGACTTAGGGCCGCGGTTCCGTAGAATAAGGGCGATGGCCGACGCGATCAGGATCGAGGACCTCCGGAAGAGATTCCGGATCGGTTTCATTCCCAAGACCCGCGAGATCCTCAAGGGCATCACCTTCTCGGTCCGCGAGGGCGAAACTTTCGGCTACCTCGGACCCAACGGCGCCGGGAAGACGACGACCATCAAGTGTCTCCTCGGTCTCATCCATCCCGACGCCGGCTCGATCAAGATCTTCGGCCGGCCCTCCTCCCAGCCCCGCTCCCGCGAGACCCTCGGCTTCCTGCCCGAGAACCCCTATTTCTACGACTACCTCACGGCCCGGGAATTCCTGGCCTTCACGGCCGGCCTGTTCGGGCTCGGCCGGGCCGAGAAGGACGAGCGCATCGCCGGGCTCCTCAAGCTCGTCGGCCTCGAGAGGGCCGCGGACCTGCCGCTCCGGAAATACTCCCGGGGCATGCTGCAACGGGCCGGGCTGGCCCAGGCCCTCATCAACGACCCCAAGCTCGTCGTCCTCGACGAGCCCTTGGGCGGCATGGACCCCCTCGGCCGCAAGGAGATCCGGGACATCATCATCCGCTTCAAGGATGAGGGCAAGACCGTCTTCTTCACCTCGCACATCCTCCAGGACATCGAGATGATCTGCGACCGCGTGGCCATCATCGTCGGCGGCCGCATCGTCAAGGAGGGCGGCCTCCGCGACCTCGTCTCGGAGAAGGTCCTGTTCACGGAAGTGACCGTTTCGGGGCTGCCGCCGCAGGCGTTCGAGGGCCTGGGCGAGAACGTTTCGACGCGCGACGACCGGGTCCTGCTCAGGATCTACGACGAGGCCTGCGTCGACGAGGTCGTCGGGCTCGTCCATGACCGCAAGGGCCGGCTCATCTCCCTCAGCCCCCGGACGGAAACCCTCGAGGACATCTTCGTCGACACGGTGACGCGGACATGAAGATCGGGGCCATCGCCGGGATCACCTTCAAGGAGGCCAAGCGCGACCGCGTCCTCTACCTCCTCTTCTTCTTCGCGGCCCTCGGCATCATCGTCTCCCGGGTCCTGGCCATCCTGACGGTCGGCGACCGGGTCAAGATCATCAAGGACGTCGGCCTGGGCTCGATCTCCATCTTCGGCATCCTTATGGCCATCCTCATCGGCACGGGCCTCGTCTACAAGGAGATCGACAAGAAAACGATCTTCACCCTTCTCGCCAAGCCCCTCCACCGGGCCGAGTTCATCCTGGGAAAGTTCCTCGGCCTCGTCCTGACGCTCTTCGTCATGACCGCGGCCATGACCCTCATTTTCCTGGCCATCGTCTACGCCCACACGCTCAAGATCGAGGGCGGCCTCCTCGTGGCGGTCGCCTACATCTTCATCGAGCTCGTCCTTATCACCGCCGTGGCCGTCCTCTTCTCGTCCTTCTCGACGCCCATCCTGAGCTCGCTCTTCGCCCTGGCCTTCACCCTCATCGGACACCTTTCCTGGGGGCTCGATCTCATCATCAAGAAGATGGAGCCGGGGACGGGCAAGGCCCTGGTCCGGGTCCTCTTCCTGATCCTGCCCGACCTCGAGAACTTCAATTTCAAGACGGAGGTCGTCCACGGCCTGCCCATCCCGCCGGCGATCTACCTCACGTCCTTCCTCTACGGCGTCTGCTATACGGCCTTCATCCTCGGCCTGGCCGTGCTCGTCTTCAGGCGCCGGGACTTCATCTGAGCATTCATGAAAACGCCGCTTTTCACGACCAGAATAAAAAGATTCAGACCGGCGTCTTCACCCTTCGGGCTCGTGAATGCTCCAGGGTGAGGGAGGGGTTCATGGGCGAGCGCGCGACGGTCCGGAAAGGTTCGGCGGCGGCCTTCCTTCTCGTCGTCTTCCTTCTGGCCGCGGCGGCCGGCATCGCGGCCCTCAAGGCCGCGACGGACCGGATCGTCAGAAGAGAGCTCCCCGGCTCGTCCATCATCTATATCCCGTCGGGGAAATTCCTGAAGTACGCCACGTTCGGCTACCGGGCCCTGGCCGCCGACGCCATCTATCTCTGGTCCATCCAATACTACTCGACACCGACGATCGACGACCGCTTCGACCATCTTGACCACATCTTCGCCATCATCAACGAGCTCGATCCCCGCTTCCAGGACCCCTACGAGGTCGGCGCCATGATCGCCGTCGACGGCGCCCGGGAAGTCCTGTCGAGCGCCCGTGACATCAGCCGGGGGCGGGGGCGTCAGGAGTACGCCCGATCGCTCATCCAGGCCGCGTTCGCCATCCTCGACCGGGGCGCGGCCAACAACCCCGACCAGTGGGTCTATCCCTTCAACGCCGGACACATCGCCCTGATGACCCTCAAGGATTATCCCCTGGCGGAGAAGTACTTCGAGCGGTGCATGAAGATCCCCGGCGCCCCGGAGTTCATCGAAAGGCTCCGGGCCAACGCGATGTTCAAGAAGGGCGACCTCAAAACCTCGTGGGAGACCTGGCTCGACATCTACAGGAGGGCGCCCGACGAGCGGACCAAGAGCATCGCCTCGAACCACCTCTACAACGTCAAGGCGACGATCGACGGGGCCGCCCTCGAAGACGCGGCTGCGAAATACCGCGAGCGCTTCGGGCGCCTGCCGGAGGACCTCGGGACGCTCGTCCGTACGGGGTTCCTCAGCGAGGTCCCCAGGGACCTCGACGGGAAGGATTACCTCTACGACCCGGCGACGGGCAAGGTCAAGACGGCGGTCAGCCCATGGAAACGATGACCCTCATCTTCGTCGCGGTGGCCGGCCTCGTCTTCGGCAGCTTCTTCAATGTCGTCATCTACCGTCTGCCGCGGGGGCTGAACCTGTCGCGGCCGCCTTCCGCCTGCCCGGGCTGCAACGCCCGGATCAAGCCCTACGACAACATCCCGGTCCTCTCCTACCTCGTCCTCCGCGGCAAGTGCCGCAAGTGCGGACAGAGGATCTCGCCGATCTACCCCGCGGTCGAGGCCCTGACGGCGGCCGGCTTCGTCCTCGTCTATTTCAGCGCCGGGCGGGAGCTCAGCCCGGCCTTCTTCGCCGGCTGCCTCTTCACGAGCGCCCTTATTGTGCTCGCGTTCATCGACGCCCATCACCAGGTCCTGCCCGAAGCGATCACCTTTCCCGGGATCGTCCTCGCCTTGGCCTACTCGTTCTTCCGCGACGACCTGACCTTCCGCGGCGCGCTCCTGGGCGCGGTCGTGGGGGCGGGGTTCCTCCTCCTCGTCTACGGCGCGTACCGGCTCATCCGCAAGAAAGAGGGGCTGGGCATGGGGGACGTGACCATGATGCTCATGGTCGGCGCCTACCTCGGCGCACCGCGGACGCTCCTCGTCCTCATCTTGGCTTCGTTCACGGGGGCTCTCTTCGGGGTTTGGCTCATCGCCCGGCGGGGCAAGGACGCGCAGTTCGCGCTGCCTTTCGGGACGTTCATCGCCCCGGCCGCTTTCGTCGCCATGATCTGGGGAACGAAGATCGTCGCGTGGTATCTGAGCCGGCTGCCCCACTAGGCCTTCGGGGCCCGGCCGGCCGGAAGCCGCTTGCGGCCGGCGTGGAGGCGGATCGAAAAAACGGACCTTGTCGAATCCGTGATCTTGCATCGCTCGGCGACGGGGAGTCCAGGCACCCAGACGATCTCGTCCCGGGAGAGAACGACGGGAAGGCGATCGCGACCCGCCGCCGGGACGCCTTTGGCCCGGAGGATCTCCTTGAGCTTCTTCCGCCCCGGGGCGCCGAGGGGCCTGTAGAGGTCGCCCGGCCTCCGGCTCCTGACCGTCAGCGGGAAAGCAAGCTTGTCGGCATCGAGGTCGGCTCCGGCCCGGTCGTCCCTCTTGCGGGACCGTCCTGACACGTCCGCTTTCCGAAGGGCCCCCTTGAGCCGCAGGCCCGCGGCCGGGAGGACGAGCTCGAGGCGGCCGTCCCAGCGGCGCTCGTACGATCCGACGGGAGCCGTCCGTTTCTTGGGCCCGACCCGGCCCCCTTCCCGCCGCAGGACGAGCCCCTTGCGGATGGTCAGGTCCTTTCCTTCGCCGAGCGCCAGGAGCGATCCCACGTCCTCATAAGAGATGTCCCTGAGGCTTCCCGCGACCTCGCGGAGGTATTCGCGGGCGACGCGCCGGGCCAGGGCGGGCAGGACGAGGGGCAGGGTCTTGAGGTCCAGGCTGATCGACGGTCCCGTGCGGAGGATGAACTCGTCGGCGAGCTCGCGGACGAATCCGTGGAGGAGCTCGTCATCTTCCCGCACGATCCCGGCCAGCCGGGCCAGGTGGGCGACGATCCGCGGCTCGTAGCGCCGGGCGAGCTCGGGCAGAAGCTCGGCCCGGATGCGGTTGCGCAGGAAGCGGCAATCGCGGTTCGAAGCGTCCTCGCGGAAAGGCAGGTCCTCAGCGTCGAGCCAGGCGCGAAGGTCCGGGCCGGCGATCGCCAGGAGCGGCCTGATGAGCGGGCAAGGCGGGCCGGAAACAACGGGCGCGATCCCGGCCAGCCCCGCCAAGCCCGTGCCCCGCATGAGCCGCATGAGCACGGTTTCGGCCTGGTCGGTCATCGTGTGGCCGGTGGCGATCTTGGTCGCCCCGGCCGCCAACGCGGCCTGCCGGAGGAAGCGATAGCGCAGGTCGCGCCCGGCCTCCTCGAGGTTGATCTTGCCGCGGGAAGCGTAAGTCCGGACATCGGCCGAACCCGCCGCGAGGGGAAGGACCCAGCGGTCCGCGAGCTCGCGGACGAAACGTTCATCCTCGGCGGCTTCGTCCCTGAGCCGGTGATTGAAATGGGCCAGGCGGACCTCGAGAGGCATCTCCTCGCGGAGCTTCAGGAGAAGCGCGACCAAGGCGACCGAGTCCGGCCCGCCGGACAGGGCGGCGAGGACGCGGTCGCCGGGGACGATCATCCCGCCGTCGAGGGCCGTCCTCTTGAAGGCGGAAAAGATCCGGTCGGAGGGCTTTTTAGAGGGCATCGTCATGCTCGCGTCATAGGGGCGAAGGCCTCGAGAAATGGCGGCGGAGGGATTTGAACCCCCGACACTGCGGATATGAGCCGCATGCTCTGACCAACTGAGCTACGCCGCCAGGGAGCAGGAATTTTAGCGGAATCGACCCCCCAAGTCAACGCAGGAACGCCCCTTCCGCGACCCGACGGAGCGGCGCGCCCCGAGCCGAGAAGTCCTTTGAGCGAGGTCTGGGCTTTGAGCCGCTATTGGTAGATGGGGGCCTCGGTCTCCTTGCGGAAGGAGAAGCGGCCCTCGCGGAAAAGCTTGATGCAGGCGTCGACGACGCGCGTGTCGTAGCGGATGCCCCGGCCCTTACGGATCTCCTCGAGGCCCTTTTCGATCCCGAGGGCCGGGCGGTACGGCCGGAGCGAGCAGACGGCTTCGACGACGTCGGCCACGGCCAGGATCCGGGCCTCGGGCAGGATGGCGTCGCCGACGAGGCCTTCGGGGTAGCCCGACCCGTCCAGGCGCTCGTGGTGCTGGAGGACGATATGGGCCACCGGCCAGGGAAACGCGATATCCTTGATCATCTCGTAGCCGATGCGGGGATGGTCCTTGATGAGCTGGAACTCCGTCTTCGTCAGGCGTCCCGGCTTGGCCATGATCTCGGCGGGCGCGGCGATCTTGCCGATGTCGTGGATGATGCTCGCGAAGCGGATGCCCTCGATCTTCTCCCAGGGCAGGTTCATTTCCTGGGCGATGGTCACGGCCAGGCTGGAGACGCGGTGTTGGTGTCCTGCCATGTAGGGGTCCCTCAGCTCGAGGGTCGTGGACATAGCCTTGAAAGTGCCTTCGAGGGACCTCTCCAGCCGGTCGAGCGTCGATTGGAGGTAATCCTCGGAGCGGCGCGTCTCGAGGACCTTGCCATGGAGCTCGTCGTTGGCCCGGGCCAGCTGCTCGGTCCGCTTGTCGACG